>Ga0247727_10012213_pt1 | contig 14796 bp, 12 predicted proteins | sample WisWelCaveWW1625_FD_202498 | JGI IMG/M metagenome (GOLD analysis project Ga0247727, IMG submission 202498) | Biofilm microbial communities from Wishing Well Cave, Virginia, United States - WW16-25 | ecosystem: Environmental > Aquatic > Deep subsurface > Groundwater > Cave microbial mat | place... | reverse complement strand
GCGGCGGTAGACCGGCTCCAGGGCGAAGTGCTCGGCGATCTGCTCGGGGCGGTGGGTGCGCAGGTAGCGCACGGGAAGCCCTTCCAGAAACCGGGAAAGACCATCCGGGGCGGCGGCCGCCACCTGGGGCGCCTGGTCCGGACCGATGCGCTCCGCCTCCATCTCCCGGGTCAACTGATTGTGGCCGGCGACGTAGAGCTGCCACAGCAGATCCTTCCGCCAGGGCGTCAGCGCTTCCGGATTCACGGCGGCGATGTCGGCGTAGGTCATCAAGGTCAGCTTGCGAAGGCGCTCCAGGGTGGCCGCTCGCGCGGCGAAGGACTCGATGGTCGCCGGATCCGCCAGATCGCGCCCGGTCATGGTGGCCGACATCTCCAGGTGGTGGCGAATCAGGAAACGGACCATGTCTCGCTCCGGCTCCCCCATCCGCAGCCGCTCCATGGCCGGCTCGGCGGCCTCCAGCCCGCGGGCCACGTGATCACCCCCCGGGCTGCCCTTGCCTACGTCGTGGAACAGCAGGGCGAAGAAGAGCACCTCCGGCTGGTCGGTCTCCTCCAGCAGCTCGGCGAAACGGCGGGTGAGCGGGTCCTGGGCCTGGGGCAGCTCTCCCAGGGTGCGAATCGCCCGCAGCGAGTGCTCATCGACCGTGTAGCGATGGTAGAAGTCGCGGATCACCAGGCAGTCGATGGCCGCGTATTCGGGGAACAGCGCGCTCAGCACGCCGGTCTGGCCCATCGCGCTCAGGGCCTGGTAGGCGTTGGGCAGGCGCAAGATCGCGGCCAGCGACGGCCACAGCGGCATGTCGAGGGCGCGCGCCCGCTCCAGGTGGAGGCGAAAAACGCCCGCTGACCGCCGGATCCGCCGCTCCGTTTCCGGCGCCGCCGGGACCCCGTGCCGGGCGATGAACTCGAACAGCCGCAGCAGCACCCCCGGCTCGTTGTCCAGCGCGTCGGGACGGCGCAGATAGAGCCGGCCGCGCGTCACCGCGAAATCCGCGTTGGAAAGCCGGGACTGCCGGTCCCGGAACAAGGTGAAAAGGGAATTCGGCGGCGTCGCGTTCTCCTCCATCATCCGGCCGGCCAGACGGTGGATCCCGCGGGCGTGCCGGAAGTAGTCGCGCATCCAGTCGGCTGCGTCGCGTTCCCCGGCCACCGTTTCCTGGTGCTCGAAGGTGAGCACGTTGGCGTCGCGCTGGTTCAGGTAGTGCAAATGGCAGCGCAGGGCGAAGAGGAATCGCTTGGCCGCCAGCAGCTCCTCGCGCCCGTCCTCGGGTAGATACTGCTCCGAGGCCGGCGCCGCTCCGGGCGCCAGGTGAGAGAGCTGGGCCAGCCAGCACGCCGTCTGGTAATCGCGGAGCCCGCCGGGGGCCTCCTTGATGTTGGGCTCCAGGTGATGGATCGTGTCGCTGTGCCGGGCATGACGGCCGCGCGTAAGCCCGGCCAGCCCGCGCACCAGCGCGTCCCGCTCCCGCAGGTAGAACCCGGGTAGCTTTTCCGCCAGCCGCTCCGCCAGGCCCCGGTCCCCGGCCAGGGGACGGGCGTCCAGAAGACTGATGTGCAGCTCGATGTTGCTCGGCGCCAGCGTGACGCACTCGGAGACCGGGCGCGCCGAGTGCGACGCCCGCAAGCCGGCGTCCCAGAGCTCGCGCAGGAATTCGGCGATCGGCTCGCGGGCCGCGGCGGCCCCCGACGCCTTTTCGAACAGGAACAGCAGGTCTACATCCGAGTAGGGAAACAGTTGCCGCCGGCCGTAGCCTCCGACCGCCAGCAAAGCAGCTCCGGAGGACCCGAAGGTCCGCTGGAACAAGCTGGAAGCCAGCTCGTCTACGGCGTCGGAGCGGTGGCGAACCGCCTCCAGGCCGTCCCCAGCGGCCAGAAACCTTTCCTGGATCTGTTCCAGCCGGACCATAGACGAAATCGGCGAGTCATCTGTCGGAGCCGCGACCGTGAGGGAGCGGTTGGGGCGAAAGCTGACCGCTCGAGCAACTAGAGTGCGCCCTCCCCGCGATCGCTGTTGCGGATACGAATCGCCTCGTCGATCGAGGAGATGAAGATCTTGCCGTCTCCCAGCTTACCCGTGCGCGCCGCCTGGCCCAGCGCGCTGACGGTTTGATCCAGCCGGGCATCGGGCACCACGATCTCCAGCTTCACCTTGGGCAGCAGGTCCACGGTGTATTCCTGACCCCGATAGACCTCTTTGTGGCCCTTCTGGCGCCCGTGGCCGCGCACGTCGGAGATGGTCATCCCGTCGACGCCGATCCCTTTGAGCGCTTCCTTGACGTCTTCCAGCTTGTGCGGCTGGATAATGGCTTCAATCTTTTTCATCCCCGGCCCTCCTCAGGCTCCCTAGTTGTAGGCCTCTTCGCCGTGCTGGGACAGGTCCAGGCCCTCGATTTCCTCATCCTGGCTCACCCGCAACCCCAGGACCAGGTCCACGACCTTGAGAATAACCAGCGTGCCGACAATCGCCAGCCCCCAGGAGATCAGCGCGGCCCAGAGCTGGTTCAGGATCTGGCCGGCGTTGCCATCGGCGAGTCCCAGCGCGACGGCATGACCGCTCGAATCCTTCAACGCGTTGTTGATGGCGTTGGTGCCGAACACGCCGGTAAGCAAAGCGCCCAGCGTGCCGCCGACGCCATGCACGCCGAAAGCGTCCAGCGAATCATCATATCCCAGCTTGCCCTTGAGGATGGAGACGGCGACGAAGCAGACCAAGCCAGCCAGGAAGCCGATCAACAGGGCGGGCATGGGCTTGACGAATCCGGAGGCCGGCGTGATGGCCACCAGCCCGGCCACGCAGCCCGTGACAGCGCCCAGCACGCTCGGCTTACCGTTGCGTAGCCATTCCGCCAGGCTCCAGCCCAGAGCCGCCGCCGCCGAGGCGAAGTGGGTATTGACGAAGGCGCTGGTGGCCAGTCCGGAGGCCCCCACCGCGCTGCCGGCGTTGAAGCCGAACCAGCCCACCCACAGCAGGCAGGCCCCGATCACGCTCAGGACCACGTTGTGCGGCTTCATCGGCTCGTGCGGATAGCCCAGCCGCTTGCCCAGATACAGCGCGCAGACCAGCGCCGAGACCCCCGAGGAGATGTGCACCACCGTCCCCCCGGCGAAATCGAAGGTAGGGATCTTGCCCCCCAGAAACGCGTTCAGGTACCCTCCCTTGCCCCAGACCATGTGGGCCAGCGGCGAGTACACCACCAGCGACCACAACACCGTGAATAACAGCATGGCGCTGAACTTCATCCGCTCGGCGAAGGCCCCCGTGATCAGCGCCGGCGTGATGATGGCGAACATCAACTGGAACACCATGTAGGTCTGGTGCGGGATGGTGGCGGCGTAGTCGGCGTTCGGCTCGAGGCCCACGCCGTTGAGGAAGGCGTATTTCAGGCTGCCCAGGAAGGGCGTCCCCTCGCTGAAGGCCAGGCTGTAGCCCACCAGGGCCCACAGCACCGTCACCGCGCCCATCAGGATGAAGCTTTGCATCATGGTGGCCAGCACGTTCTTGCGGCGGACCAGCCCTCCGTAGAACAGGGCGAGGCCCGGACCAGTCATCATCAATACCAGTGCGCTGCTGGTGAGCAGCCAGGCGTTGTCCCCGGCGGTCTGGGCGGAGGCCACCGCGGCCTCCAGCTTGGCGATCTTCTCCGCGGGCCCCTCGGGCGCCGGCGGCTGTCCGGCCGCCGGCCAGCTCATCCACAGCAAAACCAGGCAACCGAGATGTCCTGGAATTCTTCTCATTTCCTCGCTCCCCCGTGGAGTCGCCTCGCGGGCGATTTGACGGCGCCGCCCGGCGCGGGTCGCTCGCGCGCCACGACCAACCGCTCCCTAACGGTCGCGGCTCGGAAACAGCCCGCTGATTCGACGGCGCTTACCGAGCCGCGCGCGTCAGCAAGCGGTCCTCGTGACGAACTTGGGCTCCTGCGCCCAACTTCATCTTGCACTGGTTGGGGACGAAAAGAGAAATGGAACGTTTCTATGGGCCCGATCCAAAATTTCTATGGCGGGTCGGATCGATGAAGGACCGGCCTGGCAGCGAGCGCGGGCGCCGGATCGCCTGCCCCCGCGCCCGCCTGGACCGCCGCGGTTATTGGACCTTCAGGAAGATGATCACCAGCGTGTACAGCGCCAGGGACTCGATCAGGGCCAGGCCCAGGATCAAGGCGAAGCGGATCGACGGCGCCGCCGCCGGATTCCTGGCCATCCCTTCGGCCGCCGAGGCCACCGCCTTGGCCTGCCCCAGCCCGCACAATCCCGAGGCGATGGCCATGGCGAATCCGGCCGTGATGGCCACCCAGTGACGCGAGGCCTCCGGCGTGCCCGTCGCCTGCGCCAGCGCCGGCGCCGCCCAGCACAACAGCGCGCCGAACAGCAACAGAATCGAAACCGCTCTCATTTTGCTCTCCTTGTCGGGTTCGTGGCCCTTGGCCCGCGGCCCGACCTCGCGGGACCGCGCGCCAAAGGCCGCCAGCCCCTCAGTGCTCCTGGCTGACCGCCCCGCTGACGTACACCATGGTCAACAGCACGAAAATGTAGGCCTGCAGGAAGGACACGAAGACGTGCAGCCCCATGAAAACCGCCGGGACCAGCACCGGCGCCAGCCCCAGGAAAATGATCGTCACCTGCTCGCCGGCGAACATGTTGGCGAACAGCCGGATGGTCAGCGACAGCGGCCGAGCCAAGTGACTGATGATCTCGATGGGAATCATCAGCGGCGCCAGCAGCAGCGACGGACCCGCAAAGCGCCTCAGGTATTTGCCCACCCCCTGCGCCCGCGCCCCTTCGATGTTGTAGTACAGAAACGCCGCCAGCGCGCAGCCCGCCGGCACCGGCGCCGGCATGAACATGGTGGGCGACTCGAACGACGGAATGACCCCGATCAGGTTCGAGAACAGGATGAAGAAAAACAGCGTCCCGAAGAACGCCAGGTAGCGCCGCGCCCCGTGCCCGACGATCTCCTCCCCCTGCTCCTTCAGAAAGTTGTAGAGCAGCTCGAAGACGTGCTGCAGCCGTCCCGGCTGGTCCACGCTCAGCCTCCGCCGCAGCACCCCGAACACGGCCAGGATCAGGATCGCCACCACGAGCTGCATGGCCACGAAGTTGGCCCACGGCCGCGCCGCGTTGTGCGCCTGCAGCCGGAAGACCTCGAGAATGGCGGTGGCCAGCCAGGACAGGTGGTCATTCAGCAGCGCCGTGACCCAGAGTTCATGTTCCATCTTGCTCGCCGGTCAGCCCCCACACGATTTCCACGCAAATCTCGGCCAAGATCGCGGCCACGAATAGGAACAGCCCCGCCAGCAGGGCCTTGACGTTCCAGACTGTGTGCTTCAGGATACCATAGCCGGCGGCGCCGATCAAAAGGTACCGGCCGAGGAACTTGACCACCAGCAGGCGGCGTTTTCGCCGCACTGCGCCTGCCGGCCGCGCCTCGGCAGCCCTCTCCGCCACCGCGTCCACGGCCTGCTGCAACCACCGGAAGTTGAGAGTGGAAACGGCGGCGCCGGCCGCGAATCCGCCCGCCCCGCCCGCCCCGGCCAGCCACCAGGCGCCGGCGATTCCCAAGGCCCCCAGGACGAGCTGGAAGCGCCAGATCCGCCGCTCCGCCGCCCGGTAGAAATCCACGGGGAACTAACGCGACTGCAGAACCCGCAACAGCCCCCCACCGTTGTTCTGCGTGGCGTTGAGCTGCGCCAGCGTCGTCTCCTGATGCTTAGCGATCAGGCGGGGCGTCTTGCGGGACGCCTCGACGGGCGCGCGGCTCCCGTCCCACTTCAAGTACAGGTGCGGGGACACCTTGCTCTCCGAGATTCCCGCAAATCGCAGGGCGGGATACTTGAACTGCGGTCCATGAATCCACCGGCCGCGGCCGTAGTAGAACGCGTACATGCCCAGCTTCCAGGCCAGATTCGAGCGGCGGCGCGCCACCGAGAAATTCAAGCTCTGGCTCCACGCCGTCAGGATGAATTCCCACTGCAACTGGGTCAGCTCGCGCGGCTTCAGCCCGTGGCCGCTGGCCATCCGGGTGTCCTCCAGCGGCGTGAAGATCGACGGCACGTAAAGGATCTTGTTCTTGCGCAGCCGGTGCAGCAGGTCCAGCGACTGCCGGATGTCGTCCGGCGTCTCCCCCGGCAATCCCACGATGAAGGTGCACACCGGAAACCAGTTGTTCTCGTTCAGAATCTGGATCCCCTCCACCACGATGTCCTGCCAGTCCCGGATGTCGAACGGCAGCGCCTTGCCCGACATGGTCAGCGCCGCCAGCCGCGGCGAGCCCGTCTCGATCCCGATCAACGGCGAAAGGAACGCCTTGTCCGGACGGGTGGAGGACCGGTTCCGCAGCACGCTCTTGTTCAGCAGGATTCGCGACAGCTCGCGGATGAGATGGGGATTCACCAGCGCCGGCGCGATCGTAGCGTGGGAGAGCGGCACGTAGGCCACCCCGGGAATGGCCGCCACGGACTCGTAGAAGTTGACCAGCGCGTCCGCTTTGGGGATGTAGAAGGGCTGCGGCGCGCCGTAGATGAAAATGTCTTCCGAGACCGGGAAGACGCACTTGCCGCCTTCCCTGACGTTGGCCCGGACCGCCTCCAGCAGCGCCTCCTGATCGAGCGACACCCGCGTCTCCAGCGTAGGGGAGCAGAAGGCGCACTGGCGGCCGCACCCCCGGGTCATTTCCACAACCCCGTAGGTGGTTCGACGGGCCGGCACTCGCAACTGGTCCAGGCGCGGCTCCGGCGCCCGCACCACCTGCGGCAGCTCCTCGCCCGCGTCAGCCTTCTGAAACAGATCCAGCAGCGCGGCTTCGGCGCGGCCGATCACCACGCAGTCCACCCCCAGCCGCCGGAAGGAGTCCGTCTTCTCAATCTGCCAGGCTCCCGCGCCCCCCACGATCACCTTGGGCCGATACCGCCGCAAGGTCGGATGCAGGTACACCCGCTCGCTCTCGTAAGCGTTGATGGGCACCGCCGTCGAGCCGAAGATGCTGCTGTACACTCCGGTCGAGAAAGCCACTCCGATCGGGTTGTGCGCCGCGATCCCCACCGCCCGCGTCCGCGGCCCCACGAACATCCCCAGATTGTCCGGATGACAGACCACCACGTCCTCCGGCGGATAATGGTCCCGCAGGATGTCTTCCACGATCCGCAGCCCGAGCGGCATCACCTTGGCCGTCCCGTCCGGGTTGCTCTCCGGGTTTAGGTACTTACGATACAGGAACCGCGGGGCGTACCGCGCCGGCACCGAGGCATACACCATCTGTTTCCAGGGACTGAATCCCTGTTCGGTGCTCTCGGTTTCCGGGGCGGTCAGGACGAAGCGGACTCCCTGCGGGTGGTAGCCCATAAGCCTCTTTCCCCGTCCGCGGCTGGCGCGGCAGACGGGCCAGTAAATCCTTCATTTTAGCCTGGTAGTGCGTCTGATGCGAAAAAAAATCGGCGGGCGCGCGCCTGGGTGGGGTTGAAAGGATGTTAATGAGCCGCGACCGTAAGGGAGCGGTTTTCGGCCCTAGGCGGCCAGAGGCGTCGGGAGCTCCCGGATCTCCTCGACGCAAGAGGTCAGAATCACCCGATGCACGGGATGGCGGAACTCCATGTGCATGCCGCGCCCGATGAAGCCCACCTTGATCATGGATCCGCCCCAGGTCGACCCGTGGAACTCGCACAACACCGGTTCCGGACAGAACTCCGGGTGCCCCGAGATCAGCATCGTATCGTCGCCGCGTTTCTCGATCCGATAGAAACGATTCCGGGTTTCCACTTCGATGATCGCCCCCAGTCGGAGCTCATCCATATAGACGCCGCCTTCAATCTCCGAGCGGCAGATGTTCCGGTTGATCCGGTCGTCCAGGTTGGGGTGGGGAAGAAAGGGGTCCGGGTTCTCCCGATCGCGCCTGCGCCGATAAACCCGCGCGGAGGTAGTAGTGGCCCCCTGCATCGGACTGTCTTTACGTTCCACTCGGCAAGCCCTGCGCCGGCGCCCCGTGGCGCCATCCGCAATACGGCGACCCGGGCCATCTCCAGGCGCGCCTAGCTGACATCCCATCTTATACCACAGGCTGCCCGGCGACGGCAACCCCGATCGAGGTACCGTGGGTACCGAATCCGGCCCGAGCATTTTCCGCCCCCAGGGGGCCGGCGAAACTGATATACTCCTCCCCTCCGAGACCCACATGTTAACAGCGGTTGTGGTTCCCATCCTGCTCTTGCTGGCGGCCGCCGGCCCGAAGGTCGAGAATTGGCCGCAATTCCGTGGACCGGAATCACTCGGCGTGGCCGAGGATCATCCCGATCTGCCTGACACCTGGAGCGCGACCGAAAACGTGGTGTGGAAGAGCGACATCCCGGGCGTCGGCTGGTCGTCGCCCGTGGTTTGGGGCGACCGAGTCTTTTTGACGTCGGTCCTCAGCGCCGAACCCAAGGAACCGCCCAAGAAGGGCCTCTACTTCGGCGGCAACCGCGGCGTCCCAACCGATGACCATCGCTGGATGGTCTACTGCCTGGACTGGAAAACGGGAAAGATCCTGTGGGAGCGCGAAGTTCATCGCGGCGTTCCCAAGATTGCCCGGCACCTGAAGAACAGTTACGCCTCCGAGACCCCGGTTACCGACGGCGAGCGCGTGTACGCTTACTTCGGGGCCGCCGGCGGGCTGTTCGCCTTCAACATGGAAGGCAAGCTGCTGTGGTCCCAGCGCTGGGGACCCTTCGCGACCCGCTACGGATGGGGCAGCGCGGCCTCCCCGGTCCTCCACGAGGGCCGCCTCTACCTCGTCAACGACAACGACCAGCAGTCTTTCCTGGTCGCCCTGGACAAAAAGACGGGCCAGCAGATCTGGCGAGTCGAGCGCGAGGAAAAGAGCAACTGGGCCACGCCCTACATCTGGAAGAACGCCCGAAGAACCGAAATCGTCACCCCGGGCACGGGGAAGACCCGATCCTACGATCTGGATGGCAAGCTGCTGTGGGAGCTGGGCGGCATGTCGTCGATCGTGATTCCCACCCCCTTCTCCCAATTCGGGCTTCTCTACCTCAGCTCCGGCTACGTCGGCGATCAGGTGCGTCCGGTGTTCGCGGTGCGTCCGGGCGCCTCCGGCGACATCACCCCCCAGGAGGGGACGGCCAGCGAGTTCATCGCCTGGCGCCTGCCCCAGGGCGGTCCTTACAACCCCTCCCCGGTGGTTTATGGAGACTACTACTACACTCTGCTCGACCGCGGCTTCTTCACCAGCCATGACGCCCGCACCGGCCGCGAGATCTACGGCCGGCAGCGCATCGATCCCGCCGCGGCCGCCTTTACCGCCTCTCCCTGGGCCTACAAGGGCCAGATCTTCGCCTTGAGCGAGGAGGGCGACGCTTTCCGAATCCAGGCCGGGCCGGAATTCAAGGTCCTCGGCAAGAACTCGCTGGACGACCTGTGCATGGCCACCCCGGCCATCGCTCGCGGGAGCCTGCTGATCCGCACCGCCTCCCGGCTCTACCGCCTCAGCCGGCGGCGCTAGCCGCCGGCCGGGCTCCCGGCTCCTCGCTTCTCTACCGGAGAATACGACCTCCGCCCTAAGGCTTTTCCTCCGGCGCCCTCTACGGAGCTTACCCGGTGGTGGCCGCCGCGCCTCCCTGGGCATACTGGGAAACATGAGCGCCACCGAAACCGTCGAGCTCGCCCAACAGGCCGGCGACGACTTGTTTGTGCCCCCGGTTCCCCAAACCATCGCCCAAACCGGATTGCCCGCCTCCCTCATCGAGCAGTTGATCTTGAAGATCCTCTACTTCGAGGCCGAGATGCTGGGGCGCGATCTGGCCCTGGCTCTGGGTTTGAAGTTCAGCCTGATCGACGAAACCCTGGAGTACCTCAAGCGCGCCCGCCTGGTCGAGGTCAAGCGCTCCTCCGGCTTCGGGAACGTCTCGGCACAGTTCGCCGTCTCGGAAGCCGGGCGCGCCCGCGCCCGCGAATACCTGGAGCAGAACCAGTACTCGGGACGGGCCCCCATACCCATTGCTCAGTACATCGAGGCGGTTCGCAGCCAGCGCGCCTCGCAAGGCTGGCTCACCAAGGACGCCTTGGCCGGCGCCTTCCGCCACATGGTCATCACCGACCTGATGCTCACCAAGATGGGTCCGGCCGTCAATTCCGGCAAGTCCTTCCTGATCTACGGCCAACCCGGCAACGGCAAAACCTGCCTGGCCCACGCGCTCTCCCACATCGCGCAGCCCTACGTCTATGTGCCCTATGCCGTCGAGGCGCAGGGCGTGATCATCCTGGTCTTTGATCCGATCCACCACCGGCGGGCCGACGACGGCGAAGAGTCGATTACCTCGCTGGCCCTCGAGCCGACGCACGACGGCCGCTGGGCCCGCTGCCGCCGGCCCTTCATCGTCACCGGCGGCGAGCTCACCCTGGACATGCTCGACCTGAGCTACAACCCCTCCGCCCGCGTCTACGATGCCCCCTTCCAGCTCAAGGCCAACAACGGCATCTATCTCATCGACGACTTCGGGCGCCAGAAAGTCACCACGGCCGAGCTGCTCAACCGCTGGATCGTCCCCATGGACCGCCACGTCGACTATCTGACCTTCCACACCGGCGGTAAAGTCGAGGCGCCTTTCGAGACCTTCCTGATCTTCTCCACCAACCTGCACCCCGACAAGCTGGGCGACGAGGCCTTCCTCCGGCGCATTCAGTACAAGATGTTTCTGAAGAACCCCTCGCCCCAGGAATTCCGGGAGATCTGGCAGTTGTTCTGCCTGAACCAGAACCTCTATTGCCCGGCCACCCTGCTCGACAGCTTCGTCGAAAAGCACTATACCCGGACCGGCAAGCGCTTCCGCCGCTGCCATCCCCGCGACATCATCACCCACGCCAGCGACTTGATCCGCTTCGAGAGACTCCCCTTCGAGCTGAACGAGGAGATTCTGGATCGGGCCTTCGAGAGTTGCTTCCTGGAAGCCACCGAGATCGACGAGTAAGAGGATCGAGCCCCCCTTTCCGGCTCCCACGCGGTGCTATCCTAACCCAATAGGCAGCAGTTCGTGAGCGACGTCTTCATCAGCTACCGCCACGGGTCGCCCGACCAGGGTCTGGCGCTGGCGCTGCGAGATTATCTTGCCAAGCGGGGCCTGAAGGTCTTCCTGGACGTCGACATCCCGCCCGGCAAGATATGGGCGAAGCGGATCCGCGCGGAGCTCCGCGACGCCCGGTTCTTCATTGTGCTTCTCTCGCAACGCTCGATCTGCAGCGATATGGTGCGCGAAGAGGTCCGCATCGCGCATCAGCGGAGGAAGACCATTCTTCCGATCCGGTTTGCCGACTTGCGGGAATTGCCCTACGACTTGGGCTCCTGGCTGAACCCCATCCAGTATGGACGGTGGAACCCAACCAACCCGCGCGCCGCCGTCTGCTCCAGGATCTACAGGGCGATCCACGCCGGCACGCCTCTCCCGGAAGCAGGCGGCAAGACGCCTGTAACGTTGAAGAAGAGCAAGGAGCGGGATGACGCGCCCCTGCCGGCAGCCGATCCCCGCATTGTCATGGAAGCCGGCGCCGTCCGGCTCGACTCGCCCTTCTACGTCAAGCGGCCGGAAGACAGCACCATGGAGCGCGAGCTGGCCTTGAAGGGGCGGACGATAACGGTCAAGGGACCCAGACAAAGCGGCAAGAGTTCTCTGGTGGCAAGGGCGCATGCGTGGGCCGTCAAGAACGGCCGTCAATCCTGCTACATCGACTTCCAGACCATCGACTCGGCGCACCTCAAGACTCTCGGAGCGCTGCTCCGCAACCTTGCCCACATCATTGCCGCGGACATCTCCACGTCCCTCAAGCCCGACGACGTCTGGGAGGCGGCCGTCGGCCACATTCGCAGCGCCAACAAGTTCATCGGGCAGGGCGTCCTGGGGCCGGCTACCGCCCCGGTCGTGTTCTGCTTTGACGAGGTGGACCGCGTTTTCTCGCTTCCTTACCGGGACGATTTCTTCGGCGCTTTGCGGGCCTGGCACAACCAGCGGGCAACGAACCCTGGGGTGGACCCCATGTGGGAGAAGCTGACTCTCGTCCTGGCGCACTCTACCGCCCCGGCGCTCTGGATCAAGGACCTGAACCAGTCCCCCTTCAACGTAGCTGCTGCCAGGCTCGAACTGGGTGATCTTACCCGCAGCAGGTCGGGATCTTGAACGGCAAACACGGGAGTCCACTGAAGGACGCCGGGCAGCTCGATACTTTGTGCCGGCTCGTTGGCGGACAGCCCTACCTGGTCCGTCAGGCGCTCTACGCGCTGAGCGCGGGCCGGCTTCCGCTCGAAAAGCTGGACCAAACGGCGGTCGACGCGGATGGCCCTTTTGCAGATCACCTCAAGCATCACCTTCTCGCCCTCCAGGGCCGGCCGGAGTTGGCGCGCGCCCTGCGGCAGATCCTCCACGGCGGCGCCTGCGACCAGGAGGAGCATTACCAGAGGCTGCACGCAGCCGGTTTGATCTCGGGCGACGACCGCCGCCACGTCCGAATGCGTTGCCAGATCTACCAGCACTACTTCATGGAGCATCTGTGAGCGAGCGGACCACCCTGGCCAGCCCTTTCTACGTCGACGGCGGCACCCTGAAGCCGGATGCGCCGAGCTACGTGAAGCGCCAAGCCGACGGCGAGCTTTACAAGCGCATCCTGGCCGGCGAGTTCTGCTACATCCTGACAGCGCGGCAGACCGGCAAGTCGAGCCTGATGGCCCGCACCGCAAAGCGCCTGAAAGACAGAGGTATCCGGACCGCGATCGTGGATCTGTCGGGCATCGGCACCGAAAAGGGCAAGCTTCCGCGCGAGCAGTGGTACAACGGCCTGGCAGACAAGATCCATGAAGATCTCCGATGCCCCTTCGACCTCCGCGACTGGCGGGAGGCGCAGGCGAAGTTGCCGCCCTTGCAGCGGCTGACCAAGTTCTTCGGCCACGTCGCAGAAACCGCGCCTTCCAGCGCCGTCGTGTTTGTGGATGAGATCGACTCGACCATCCGCCTGCCCTTCTCCGACGACTTCTTTGCCGCCATCCGGGCGTGCTACAACGCGCGCGCCACCGACCAGCGATTCGACCGGATCACCTTTGTGCTGCTGGGCGCGGCCACCCCCATGCAGTTGATCCGCGACCCGGCCCGCACGCCCTTCAACATCGGCCGCGAAATCGCCCTCGGGGATTTCGACAAGAAAGAAGCGCGGACTCTCGCTGCCGGGCTGCCCAAGAAAGGGCGCGACGGATGCATGGAGCGGATCCTCTACTGGACGGACGGGCAACCATACCTGACCCAGAGGGTGTGCCGCGCACTCAGCGAACGCAGCGAGCACAACCGAAAAAGTCCGCCCGACAGGCTCGTGGACTCGATCGTCAAGGACCTGTTCTTATCTTCCGCGGCGCAGCGCGCGGAGGCGAATCTTCACTATGCCCGCGCCCGCCTGACCGAAGGCGGCCCGGAAGCTCGTCCGCTCCTGCAACTCTACTTGCGCATGGCGAGGGGCGAGGGGATCGCCGACCAGCCGTCTTCGCCGCTCCACGCGGCGCTGAAGCTGAGCGGTGTGGTGAAGGCGGACGAGCACGGGCGCCTGCGGGTGGCAAACCGGATTTACGAGGCGGTCTTCACTCCGGAGTGGGCGGCGGAAGCCATGCCGCCGGAGGAGTCGAAGGCGCTGATCGGGTCCTACGTCGAGGTGCTGAACACCGCGGTCGAGGACTATGGAGTAGCGTTCCAGGCTTACGAGAAACTCCGCCGTCTTCGCGGGCAGAAGAAGCGCGCCGAGGATCTCCTGGCCCGGTTCTGGGATCGCCGCGCGCTCCGCTGGGCGGTCCAAGGGGATCGGGACCGGGCGCTCCTGTGCCGGCTGGAAGCGTTGAATCGCGCCGATACTGTGACGCGCCGGAAGGAGGGCCGGGATCTCATTGGCGTTGACTATGCCAACCTGCCGGGAACTCTTCGCCACGGGGCTTCTGTCGGCGCCGTGGCGTTCAGCCCGGACGGCCAGACGGTGCTGACCGGCAGCAGGGACGGGATGGAAGGCCGCCTCCGGCCAGCCCCTCGGCCAGCCCATGCAGCACAAAGGCCTGGTTGATACCGTGGCGTTCAGCCCGGACGGCCAGACGGTGCTGACCGGCAGCTATGACAGGACGGCGCGTTTGTGGCAGGCCGCCTCGGGCGAGCCCCTCGGCCAGCCCATGCAGCACAAGCGTTCGGTTCTTGCCGTGGCGTTCAGTCCGGACGGCCAGACAGTGCTGACCGGCAGCCAGGACGGGACGGCGCGATTGTGGCAGGCCGGCTCCGGCCAGCGCCTCGGCCAGCCCATGCAGCACGAGCGCACGGTTGTTGACGTGGCGTTCAGCCCGGACGGCCAGACGGTGCTGACCGGCAGCGCTGACCGGACGGCCCGTTTGTGGGAGGCCGACTCCGGCCAGCCCCTCGGCCAGCCCATGCAGCACGAGAAGTCGGTTTTTGCCGTGGCGTTCAGTCCGGACGGCCAGACGGTGCTGACCGGCAGCGATGACGGGACGGCGCGTCTGTGGCAGGCCGGCTCGGGCCAGCCCCTCGGCCAGCCCATGCAGCACACGGACTGGGTTGGTGCCGTGGCGTTCAGCCCGGACGGCCAAACGGTACTGACCGGCAGCGGTGGGACGGCGCGTTTGTGGAAGGCCGGCTCGGGCGAGCCCCTCGGCCAGCCCATGCAGCACGAGAGTTCTGTTTATGCCGTGGCGTTCAGCCCGGACGGCCAAACGGTGCTGACCGGCAGCTATGACAGGACGGCGCGTTTGTGGAAGGCCGCCTCGGGCGAGCCCCTGGGCCAGCCC
>Ga0247727_10012212_pt1 | contig 14796 bp, 19 predicted proteins | sample WisWelCaveWW1625_FD_202498 | JGI IMG/M metagenome (GOLD analysis project Ga0247727, IMG submission 202498) | Biofilm microbial communities from Wishing Well Cave, Virginia, United States - WW16-25 | ecosystem: Environmental > Aquatic > Deep subsurface > Groundwater > Cave microbial mat | place... | reverse complement strand
AGAATACTTTCGAGCCTTCCCTTGGATCGACTATGCAGTGCTCGGGGAAGGAGAAGTCCCGTTCCCAGCGCTGGTCAAACAAATTCTTGCAGGCAATACTGCTCAAGTGCCCGCAGGCGTCATAGCGCGTCAAGGTACAACCCTTCAGTATGAGCAGAATCCTGTCCTGTTCGCCGATTTTCAGAAAATGGGACCTCCCGACTACGATGACTACTTTCAACAACTCAACGCCGTTCATCCGACTGCCGGAGGAGACTTTAGCCGGATTCTCCTGTATGAATCGGCGCGAGGTTGCTGGTGGGGCGAGAAACACCATTGCACGTTTTGCGGATTGAATGCGCAGAGTATGAAATTCCGCGCCAAAAAACCTGAACAGGTCCTGGAAGAACTGCAGTATCTGTCTTCACGGTATAGCGCCACGCGGTTTCGTTTCGTCGATAACATTATTGACATGACCTACATCGACTCGGTATTCGGCAAGCTTGCTGAAAAGCGGTATGACCTGGATATCTTTATCGAAACCAAGAGCAATCTAGCCAAGCGTCAGATACACACGCTGGCTCAAGGCGGCGTCAAAGTGATGCAGCCGGGAATCGAGAGTCTCAGCGCCGCGACGCTTCGTGAGATGGACAAGGGGGTCAGCCCGATGCAAAACCTTGCCTGTCTCAAGTGGAGCAATTATTACAACGTGCATATCTCCTGGAATATCCTTCTTGGCTTTCCCGGCGAAACGGCTGAAGACTACCAGCGCCAAATCGACCTCATTCCGTCTCTTGTGCATTTTCCTCCTCCAGAAAGCGTGGGCCGTCTTTGGCTGGAACGGTTTAGCCCCTATTTCACCAACCCCGATCGGTATGGCATCACGATCACCGGCCCTGGTGTGGCCTATGACTATGTGTATGATCCCACACGCATGAATCTGTCCAAGGTTGCTTACGATTTTGAATACGAGGTCGAACGCCGCGTGGATCCCGTGCTGGTCCAGGAGTTGACTCATCTCACCGATGAGTGGAAACGGCGGTACACCTCAACGGAGAAGCCCTTTCTCTATTACGTAAAGGGCATGGGGTTTGTCACGGTCTATGATGGGCGGAAGGAAGGCGAGCCGATCCGGAAACGCTATGACGGCTCTACAGCCGTTGTCATCGAACTTTGCAATGAGACCCCAAAGACAGTTGAATTGATCCGGCAGGAAATCGGTAACCATCCAGCCTTCGCGTCGACGCAGTTCGAAAGCATCCAGCAGTCGCTGACCGAGCTTGTCGCCGACCATATTCTCTACGAAGAGAAGGGGAAGTACTTCACATTAGCGCTTCCGGCAAACCCGTATTACTAAGAATGTGCGCCTTTTTCTGGTTCGCCTCGACCAGTCGGATAGCCACCGAACGTCAAAGGTTGAGCACCTTGACGATAGGGATGGGCTTGGGTAGAGTGGACCCGTAAAGTAAGCTGGGACTTGGCTTTTTTCTGGATGAGCTCATGACGACACTGCCACGTGTGCCAATGCCGTTCGCTGCCCAGGCGGTTCCGTTTGACGAATTTCTGGCATCCGGAAAGATTCCCGACGGCTACATCACAAGCGACTATGTTGGGGAGCAGTTCGTCGAGCGGTTGGTCCACTATGTATTGAGTGTGCCATCCGGGAGCTATACCATGGCGCAATTGAGCCATCTTTTGGAGCAGATTGACCCCCGCCATCAGGTATTCTTTTTCAAGCGTCTGAAGGAAACGAGCCCAGACAGTCTCAAGGATTTCGCCCCGCTCTACTATGGGTTTATGAACGAGTTCCATTCGCTGCTCTTTACCTGATAATCAACACAGAAAAACCTTGTAGCCACCCTGTGGTCATGTATAATAGCCGCAACATGCGTGTCAGAGGAGATTGTTGAATGAATCCAAGCTTACAGCGGGCAGTGACAAGCTTCTATAATCTGGTGTACGAAGCACAGGCCTTCGCGACTGCCATGTCTCGGCTCGATGCGGCGGAGCAGGAGCACTACGCGGGCAGGATCGAAGGGCTCAACTGGGTGTTGGATCGGTGCCAGGAACTCGAAGACATGGATACCAACCTGACACCTTCTTCACTGCAGCGGGTGCTGGGAGACGTCAAGTCCGACCTCGATCACGAACTCTCGGTTCAGCGGCGTGAAAAAGGCCGTCGCGCGGATGGTAGGGAAGAGGCTCTGAACTTTGTGTCGGATTACCTGGGCGGCCTCATCGCGGTCTCCGAGATCGAGTCTGCCAAAAGCTCAGTGAGCACAGACACGCCGGCGTAGTGCGCTGCCCGTCTACCGTCTGATTGTATTCCTCCCTGTTGTGCCGTCCGGTGGCAGTCGCCGACATGGGTCAGAGAGACGTACCTTCAAAATCACACATGGTCCGTGAGTGGATCGTGTTTGCGCTCTGCCTGGGCCTGGGAGGGCACATTGCCCTTGCCGTTGTGCTGCATGCGCCAGAACGATGGCCCTGGAGCCATGCAGGGCTCTATGGTCTTGCGCTCGGCGCGGGCGTCTATGGCGTGGTTCAGCTCATTCGAACGCTCTGGTGGGCGGTCCGAGGCCGGTCTAAAACAGAGTCTCTGAGCGGCCAAGGATAGGCGACAATTTCGAGAATGGAACAGAAAAAGGGACCTGCGAGACACTATGCCCCCGTTTACTCGTAAGTCAGGATTGCCCCTCGACCCTTTTGCACCCCGACTGCGTCCCAGGCAGGCGCCGGGCGGATCGTCACCGCGCGATCAGTATGGCGCATTCCAGGCCTCGTTGCTCTATTGTCCGCAATGCAAGCAGGCCACTCCTACGCGGGAGCGGCTGCTCCTGGTGCTGCCGAACGGAAATCTCTACGAATACCTCTGCGCCCAGTGCGGGACGTCCACGGGATCCAAAACGAATCAGGATCAATCGGAAGGCAAGCTGCTTTCTCCATAAGGAACAGCAGCGCTGTAATCTAAATTGCGGCGGGAAGGCGCGGGGGGCTGCGACAGGACAGGGGGACTAGGCTAGGCCGTCGACGGGGATGCCTTCCTCAATCAGCATGACCGGAATGTCTTCGCGAATCGGGTAGAGAATCTTCTTGTCGGCCCTCAAGAGCCCGCCATCCAGGGGTTCCTTGACCGACTGACCGGCCTTGTTTTTCAGCGTGCCCTGCTGAACCCTCGTATTCAACGTTCCAATCAGCGTGTCGCCAGCCATGGCGACGTCCTGTTTTGTTTCGGGACAGCACAGGATCGCCAGCAGTTCCTTGTCGATATTGGCTTTGGGCATGATGGCCTCACGGTAGAGAGCGTTGACCGTCGCATTTGCAGACACCAGAATAATTCAATTGTCCATGAAGATCAAGCCTCCGAGGGGGGCTCGGCAATGCGGAGCAGTGCGCCGCTAGAAGGAATTTGCTAGACTGCGATGCACGGGGACCCTTCTCATGCACACAGGGTGGCGCAACATCCAACGTCAGTTCTTCACCGGCCTGCTCATTCTGGTGCCGGCATGGGGTACAGTGCTCATTCTCCGCACGCTCTTTTCCACGCTCGACCAGTTGCTGGGGAAGGTGTTTGGAGATGTGGTGATCACCGATATCCCGGGGATCGGCCTCGTCTCGCTGCTGGCGCTCATTGTGCTGGCCGGCGTGCTGGCGACTCACATGCGGCTTGGACAACGCCTGCTGCAGGAAGCGGAAGAGTGGCTCCAGCGCATACCCGTCGTCCGAAGCGTGTATCTCACGATCAAAAGCATGACGGATTTGTTCCAGTTCCGCTCCCGGTTCAACCGCAGCACCGTGGTGGTGTTCCCGTTCCCTCGCGATGGGCTCTGGGCGCTGGGATTTGTCATGGGGATGGCTCCCCGGCCGATCCAGGTTCTGCCGTCGACACCGCTCATGATGGTGTTCGTGCCGACCGCGATCCATCCCTTCACCGGCTACCTGGCCTTCATCCCGGAAGGCAACATCGTGCCGATCAATCTTCCTCCGGAAGAGGCGATGAAAGTGGAATTCTCCGCGGGCCTGTACCGTCCCGCGCCGGGCTGGCTGTCCAGGGCCGGCACGACCGGGCTTCCGCAGGGCGGATCATGAGTCGGAAGCCTATGCTGAACGGTCTTATTGTGCGACCGGCGATGCCGAAGGATGTCGATGCGCTCGTCCGGTTCAGCACGGCCATGGCGTTGGAAACGGAGAGGCGGCGCTTGGACGAAACGCGGCTGCGCCGAGGGACGCAGGCGGTTCTGGACTCGCCCTCTCGAGGCTTTTACACCGTGGCGGAGCTAACGGACCGGTCGCCTCGACTGGTGGTCGGCCAGCTCCTGGTCACATTCGAATGGAGCGACTGGCGCAATGCCATGTTCTGGTGGATTCAAAGCGTCTATGTCGATGCGGCGTGGAGGCGGCGAGGAGTCTACCGGACAATGCACGAATCGATTTTAGAACAGGCGAAGCGTCGAGATGATGTCTGCGGTGTCCGGCTCTACGTCGAGAGAGAAAACGACGTCGCCAAGACGACCTATGCAAAGGTCGGGCTGACGGCTTCGACCTATCATGTGTTTGAAGAGGACTTTGTGCTCAAGAAGGAGCGACATCGTGGAAAAGAATAAACATCCGTCTCGAACAGCGATGCGTGCCATTGCGAGCATGCTGGTCCTCGCTGCTTTTTGGGGGCTGGTTACAATCACCGGCTGTGCCTTTGTCAGAGGAAAGTACGGAGATCAGTTCGATCCTGCAGATATTGAATCTATTAAGAAGGGCGGGTCGACACGGACTGAGGTCGCAACGCGTCTAGGCGCACCGGACCGGATTATTGAGGTGAACGAACACGAAATATTCCAGTACTATAATTATGACGTCAAATCGGGAACCTTACTGTTTCTCTCGCGAACTAATATCAAGGGGCAAGACCTATACATCTTCTTTAAGAACGGGGTTGTGGATGACGTCGTGTTCGGAAAACCGAAGCCCACTCCGAAATTCCAGTTCTGGCCATTCGGCGACTAAATATAGCCATGCACGTGTTCTTTCAACGACCTATCGTACTCGTATTGCTACTCTCGCTTTTTCTATGTATTCCCGGCTGTCCGATTCGTTGGCAGCGAGTCACGCTTAATCATTCGATCAAGTCAGATGACGTCTCGTTCATCGTGCCAGGGCATACGACGTTTAGAGAGGTTCTGGAGAAGCTTGGAGTTCCGGATCAGATCAAGCACTCAAATATTGGCCCGATTACGCAATACGATTTCCTTGACGCGAAGGAGTTTAAAGTTGATCTCTTATCAGCACTCCCGTTTGTGGTGCCGGCCGTAGCTGTGGTTCCAGGTTCGTACCGGCAATTGGAATTGCAGAGCGGTGGCATCGGGCCGGATCATTTCAGGGTGTTCTTTTATTCCAATTGGATCGTGCACAGTTACGCTTTTGAAATTCATCCCCAGGCGACGGAATACATACTGTGGCCATTTTAACCACCACGGGCATCTTGCATTGCTGCACCTTCCGTGTCCCGCTATAATCAGGCCCCATGGGCAAGACACCCCCCAATCCCGATAAACTTACGAACGCTTTGCTGCAGTCTCCTGCCTATTGCCGCGCCGATCAGGACATCGAGTTTTTGAATCGGGAAGAGCTGCGGCCCATCCGGTTGCAGCTCGAACTGCTCAAGCCGGAAATAGTCCAACAAGAGGAGGGGATCCGTTCCACCGTCGTGGTGTTCGGCAGCGCCAGGTTGGTCGAGCCGACCGAAGCGCAGGCGCGACTAAAAAAGGCGGAGGCCGCTCTGACCAAAAAACCGAAGGATCGCGAGCTGCAGCGGGCGGTCGCGGTGGCGCGCCAGCAGGTGAAACTGGCGCCGTTCTACGACCAGGCGCGAGAATTCGGACGGCTGGTGTCATCCACGTGCCAGATTGACGGGCGATGCGATTTCGTGGTGGTCACGGGCGGCGGACCGGGGATCATGGAGGCGGCCAATCGCGGGGCCGCCGATGTCGGAGCCAAATCCGTGGGTTTGAATATCACCCTGCCGCATGAGCAGACGCCGAATCCCTACATCACGCCGTCGCTCTGTTTTCAGTTCAAATACTTTGCCATCCGGAAGATGCATTTTCTCCTCAGAGCGAAAGCGCTGGTGGCCTTCCCCGGGGGTTACGGCACGCTGGACGAATTGTTCGAGACCCTCACGCTCCTCCAGACCGGCAAAGTCACCGGTTTGACGATCGTCCTGATGGGCAAGGCCTTCTGGGAGAAGCTGATCAACTGGTCGGCGCTCGTCGATGCAGGTCTGATTGGAGAGGAAGACCTGAAACTGTTCCACTATGCGGAAACAGCGCAGCAAGCCTGGGACCTCATCTCCAAGAACCACGGAGTCGCCCCGCCCAAATGAAGATCGCCTTTCATGGCGCGGCCCGGTCCGTGACCGGCAGCCGGCACCTGCTCCAGACCAGCAGTGCCCAAGTGCTCCTGGATTGCGGGATGTTCCAGGGCAATCGCCAGGAGGCCGAGCGGCGCAACCGCACTCTCGGCTTCGATCCCAAAGCCGTCAATGCCGTTCTGCTCTCCCATGCCCATATCGACCATTGCGGGGCCTTGCCGGTGCTGGCCAAACACCGGTTTTCAGGCAAGGTGTACCTCACTCGCGGGACAGCCGATCTGGCTCAGGTGTTGCTGGAAGACTCGGCACGAATTCAAGAAAACGACTGTAGGTACGTCAATAAGGAAGAGCATCGCCGAGGCAAACAATGCCGCGCTCCGTATTATGATGCGGATGATGTGGAGGATATTGCACGACGTTTTGCCGGCGTCCGATATCAGGATACCGTCACCGTGCATCCGCGCATCAAGGTCTCGTTCCACGACGCGGGGCACATTCTCGGCTCGGCAGCCGTCCGTGTGGCCGTGTCCGAGCGGGGCGGCACGAAGACGATCCTGTTCACGGGCGATCTGGGACGGAAACAGATGCCGGTGCTCCGGGATCCGGCCAGCCCGCCGCCGTGCGATGTGCTCATTATCGAGTCGACCTACGGCGATCGAGTCCATGAAGTGGCGACGGCGTCACAGGAACAGAAAATCCTCGAACTTGTGGCGCATGCCAAGGCGCACAAGAGCAAAATCATCGTGCCGGCCTTTGCCGTCGGGCGGACTCAGGATATCGTGATGCGGATGAAAGCGCTGGTCCGGGAAGGAAAAATCGAACCCTTCCCGATTTTCATCGATTCGCCGCTCGCCACCAAGGCCACGGAGATCTTTCGCAAGCACCCGGAGTGTTATGACGCGGAAACGTTCAAGACCTTCACGTCGGACGGCGATCCCTTTGGAGCGCGATACATTCGCTATGTGTCGTCGGTGGACGACAGCAAGAAACTGAATGCGATGAAAGGCCCCTGCATGATCATTGCGTCTTCCGGCATGTGCGAAGGTGGCCGGGTACTGCATCATCTGAAGCATGCCATCCAGAACGAAGCCAACGTCATCGCGATCGTCGGATTTCAGGCGGAGCATACATTGGGGCGCAAGCTGGTCGAGAACTGGGATGTGGTGCCGATTTTCGGCATTCCGACACCGCGCCGCGCGCAGGTCGTGCGGTTCAACGGCCTCTCGGCCCATGCCGACCGCAACGATTTGCTGGCATACGTTCGTGCAATTCATCCGCTGCCGGGCAAGGCCTTCGTCGTTCATGGCGAGGAAAAACAGGCGCTGTCCCTGGCGGCCGCCATGCAAACCGAGCATCCGGCCATGCGCGTCGTCGTTCCTTACCCAGGATCCGTCCATGAGATCTAACCCACAAACAATGAGACCCGCAGTGATCATCTGGCTGGCGCTGGCTACGCTCGGTCTGTGCGCAGAACATGGCGTTGCCGCCGAATCAACGGAAACCCGGCAGCGCGCGCGGGAGATGGGCATCACCGTCGGACGCTACCAACCCGGATCCCTCAATGCCATTACGGATGTGGCGGGCGTGAAAGTCGGGCAGGTCACGCTGAACAAAGGCGAAGGCGCGCTCAAGCCGGGCCAGGGGCCGGTGCGCACGGGAGTGACGGTCATCGTGCCGCGTGACGACGTGTGGCACAAGAAAGTGCCGGCCGGCGCATTTGTGCTGAACGGCACCGGCGAGATGACCGGTCTCGCCTGGGTCGCGGAGTCGGGATTTCTGGAATATCCAATTGCCCTGACGAATACCTTGAACGTCCCGCGAGTCGCCAATGGGGTGATGAGTTGGATGATCAAGCGCTATCCCGGGATCGGCATCACCGACGATACCCTCACGCCGGTCGTGGCCGAGTGTGACGACAGCCGTTTGAACGACAGCCAGGGGCGGCACGTGTCGGAGCAGGACGTCATGACGGCGCTGGACGGCGCCTCGACCGGTCCTGTAGCCGAGGGGGCTGTGGGAGCCGGGACCGGCATGGTGTCCTATGGCTTCAAGGGCGGCATCGGCACGTCGTCCCGCAAGCTCTCGCAGGAGGAAGGCGGCTATACCATCGGCGTACTCGTCAATGCCAATCATGGGCGTCGGGAAGAACTGACGGTTGCAGGCGTTCCAGTAGGGCGCCTGTATAAAGGCGGGGGCAAGGCATCGATCGGGGCCGAAGGTTCGATCATCGTGATTATTGCCACGGACGCGCCAGTGGACAGCCGTCAATTGGGCCGGCTGGCCAAGCGGGCGGCGCTGGGGCTGGCGCGGGCTGGTTCCACAGCCCGGCACGGGAGCGGAGATTTCATGCTGGCGTTTTCGACCGGGAACACCGTGCCCCATTACCCGAAAGATCACACCTTCACGATGACCCATCTGTCCGACGCGCATATTAATCCGTTGCTGAGCGCAACCGTCGAAGCCACGGAAGAGGCAATTCTCAACGCGCTGACGATGGCGACGACGACTGTGGGGCGTGACGGCCATCGCGTGGACGCCATCTCCTTGACAACATTGCGTGCCCTGCTGCCTGCAGCGAAGTAAGCGGCCTTGCATTTCCCGGACGGGGCTGTCTATGCTTGAAGCAGGTCGTTGAGATCTCCAACCGACAACAAGAGGTTATGCATCATGACTGAGTATCAAATGGGCGGCGGGCTCAAGCAGGTCACGGCCATCGACAAGACACAGGCCTTCTCAGAGTTTTTGAAAAACCGACTGGTCCTGGCGTTGGAAGCGGAAGATCCCACCGAGCTGCATTACCTCCTGGCCCAGCTTGACGACTATCATTCCTACATGTGGCGCTACCACAAGAAGCTGCAGTCCGAACGCGGCGATCGGGCCAATCTTCCGGGATAACGGGAAGAGGTGGCAAGGACCGACGCATCAAAAGAGAGCCCGATGCCGAGCAAGGTCCACACCACATTGAAGTTCGCGGCGGCGGTTTCGCGGGAGCGGGACTCGCGCGTCGCAGGGACTGCCGTGGCCCAGGCTGCCCGGCGCGATCTGGAAGGCCGACAGGCCGATCTGGCCTGCCTGTTCTTTTCGCCGCAATATGCCGAGTCGGCGGAGGGGCTGGTGGAAGCCGTGCGGCAAGAGTTGTCGCCCCACCTGCTGATCGGCTGCTCCGGCGAAGGGGTCATTGGCGGAGGCGAAGAAATTGAAAGTGCCGCCGCCGTCACTCTTTGGACGGCCAGTCTTCCGGGCGTGGCCCTGACGCCGTTCCGATTGTCAGCCGACCGGGATGAGTATGGGATTTCGATGACCGGCTGGCCGGAGAAATTCGATGAGTCGCTGGAGCGTCCATCCTTTCTGTTGCTGGCCGATCCTTTTTCCACGCCCATGGACGAGGTCTTCTCGCTGATCGCGGACCGGTGCCACAGCGCGCCGGCGATCGGCGGGCTGGCCGGAGGCGGACGGGACCAGGGCGACAATCGGATGGTGCTCGATGGGCAGGTCTACGAGGGAGGCCTGGTCGGCGTGGCCCTCTCCGGCCCTGTGGCCATCCGAACGGTCGTCTCACAGGGGTGCCGGCCGATCGGGGAACGGTACATGGTGACCAGGGCGGAGCACAACGTCATCCATGAGCTCAGTGGCATACCAGCGTTGGAGCGACTCAAGGCTTTCTTCGCTTCGCTCGGCGACGAGGAGCAGCACCTGGCCCAGCGTGCCTTGCACATCGGCGTGGTGATGGACGAGCAGCGGAACCGTTTCGAGCGGGGCGATTTCCTGGTGCGGAATCTGATCGGCGCGGATCAGCGGTCGGGCAGCGTCGCCATCGGCGACGTCGTCAAAGAGGGGCAAACCGTCCAGTTTCACCTGCGGGACGCCCAATCCGCGACGGAGGATCTCCATCTGATGCTGGCGGCGGAGCGAGCGCGGCATCCCCAGCCGCCGCTGGGCGCGCTGGTGTTCAGTTGCTGCGGCCGCGGTCGCGGGCTGTTCGGACGTCCTCACCACGATGTTTCTGTGTTGAAGGAGCGAGTCGGCGATGTGCCGACTGCCGGATTCTTCGCCCAGGGGGAAATCGGCCCCGTGGGGGGCAGTAATTTTCTGCACGGGTACACCGCCAGCGTGGCACTGTTCTCGGAACCGGATCTCTGACCTGCCGCATGCGACGCTGAGCCGATGAAGCGCACCCCTCTGTACCAGATGCACTTATCTGCCCAGGCCAAGCTGGTGGACTTCGCCGGCTGGGAGATGCCCATTCAATATTCCGGTGTGGTGGATGAATATCAGACCGTCCGGACGGCCGTTGGGCTGTTCGACGTCAGCCACATGGGCCGTCTGACCGTTGAAGGCCGTGATGCCGTCAAGTTTCTCCAGCAGGTCACGACCACGAATCCTGATCCGCTGGCGGTGGGGGCGGCGCACTACTCGATGGTGTGCAATCCATCCGGAGGGATCAAGGACGATATTTTTATCTATCGGCTGGCTCCAGCGCGCTTTCTCGTCTGCGTCAACGCATCCAATCGTGAGAAAATCTTCTCCTGGTTCTGTGCCAAGGCTCCGCAGGGCGACGTCCGTCTCGAGGATGAAAGCGGCCATCTGGCGCAAATTGCCCTTCAGGGCCCGCAATCTCCGAACATTCTGCGGGCCATTTGTCCTGATGCCGCCGATCGGCTGAAGCCACGCCAATGTCTGGAAACTTCCATCCTGGGCGCGCAGGGTGTCGTATCCAGAACCGGCTATACCGGCGAAGTCGGCTATGAACTCTATCTACCCGCTTCGTCTGCCCAGGCGGCATGGGCAGCGTTGATGAAAGCCGGCGAGAAGGCCGGCATCAAGCCCTGCGGGCTCGGTTCCCGGGATCTCCTGCGTCTGGAAGTCGGCTATCTGCTCTATGGTAACGACATGGACGAACAGACCACGCCGCTCGAAGCCAGTGCGGCTTTCGCGGTGGATTTCACCAAGGGGGAGTTCATTGGGAGCCAGGTCTTGCGTGAGCAAAAAGAGAAAGGACCAACCAAGCGACTCGTCGGTTTTGAATTGATTGAGAAGGGCGTGCCTCGTCACGGCATGAAAGTTCTGGCTGCTGGAAAGGAAATCGGCGTCGTCACAAGCGGGAATCTCTCTCCACGCCTGCAGAAGGGGATCGGCCTCGCCTCCGTGGCGGCATCGTTCAGCCAGCCGGGCGCTCGGTTTCAAGTTGATATCCGAGGCCGCCTGCAGGACGCCGTCTGCGTCAAGCTGCCATTTTATAAGAGAGCGAGTAGCCAATAGCTGATAGCCGAAAGCTCCGGAAACGAGATTTTGCTAGTTGCTGTTCGCTACCAGCTATTTGCTGACCATGACCAAGAATATCTATAAAGGCAAAGTCGTCACGCTTAATCTGGAGACTGTGACCTTGCCGAATGGCGCGACAGTGGAATTGGAAGTCGTCCGGCATTCAGGAGCTGCTGCGATTGTCCCGATGAAAGACGAGCGCACGGTCATTCTGATCAGGCAATTCCGGTTGGCCGCGGGCGGGTTCATTTATGAAATTCCCGCCGGAAAATTACATCCCGGCGAAGATCCACGCCTGTGTGCGGAGCGTGAATTGGAGGAAGAGATCGGCTATCGCGCCGGAACCATTGAGAAGCTGGAGACATTTTTCACGGCGCCCGGGTTCACCGACGAAGTCATGCATCTGTTCAAGGCGACAAATCTGACCAAAACCGCGCAAAAACTTGACCACGATGAGATTCTTGAAGTCGTTGAAATGTCTATAGAAAAATCTATTTCATGGATACGGGACGGTACCATCAAAGATGCCAAGACCATCGTCGGTCTTCAGTCGGTCTACCTGCGCTCGCGCGTGCGGTAGTCGGTTAGTCAGGGTGAGTTTGATCTAATCCTGATTAAACGCTTCCAATAGCCAGGACGGCATCGAGACGCTTGTCCTCATCGTGCCTCTCGATTCGCACCTGTGTGAATCCGGCCTGCTCCAGCAATTCCTGAACCTCATGCGGTGCATAGAGTCGGAACCCCGGGAGGAGCATCTTCATGGCCTCCATCTTCTCGCGAGACCGGAAGGATACCACCAACCGGCCGCCCCGCTTTATTGCCCGCCGAATTTCGGCCAGATTCCGAAGCGGGTCCGGCCAAAAATACACTGTGTTGACGGTGCAGACCTTGTCGAAGGTGCCATCCGCATAGGACAGGCGGGCGAGATCTCCAAGCCGCACGTCGACGTGTCCTTCCGCGATCAGGCGAGAAAATCGCGCCTGCGCCTGCCGGACCATCGTCTCGGACATATCCACGCCGCACACCTTCCCCGCCGGGGTGAGCGCCGCCATGCGTGAAATGGTAAAGCCGCCTCCAAAACCGATATCGAGGATATGGTCGGTGGCCTGGATGTTCAGACTCTCGACGGTCAACTGATTGATCCGGGCGTTGAACTTGTTGAAGAACCGCCCCATCACGAGGCGGCCAACCCACCCGGAAGGTCTTCGTAATTGAGCAGCGAGGAATTCGGTGAGTCCCATTCGGCTAGCCGTGCAAGGTCCCGACCGCTTGCAGCGTCTTCTCCACTTCTTCCGGCGACGTCAGCAGGCTCGGGGCGAGGCGGGCGTACTTGGTCGCGTAGGGCGTGACGCTGGCGAGAATTTTTTTCTGACGAAGCGCCTCGACGACCTGTTCCGCGGTCATCCCTTCCACGTCGAAACAGACAATGCCGGCCGACAGGTCGTCCGGCATCGGCGTGTGCAGCGTCACGTGCTTCATCGTTGCCAGACCTTCCTTGAGCTGACGGTTTAACAGATGGATCCGCGCAGCAATCCGGTCCTTGCCGATCGCGAGGTGGAATTTGAACGCTTCGTCCAGTGCCCAGCGGTGTTCAAATGAATGGAACCCACCCGGCGTCATGATCGCGGCCTTCGGAATCTCACGCGGCGGCAGTTCTTTCATCCAGATGCGATAGGACTCGTTGTTGAAGGTTGGAATGGTCGCATGCGCGAGCGGCCAGGCGCGGGGATGGCCCCAGACCAGCCCCGTCCCCCGAGGACCAAGCATCCACTTGTGGCAGCCGGCGGTGAAGAAGTCGCAGCTTAGATCTGACACAGTGACGTCTTCCACACCGAACCCGTGCACGCCGTCCACACAGAAGATCACGCGGTCCTTCTCATTGCGCTTGGCGTTGATCGTGGCCAGCGCGTCGGCCACGGCGCGAATCGGCAGCTTGAGCCCCGTGCTCGAATGGACCCAGGTGACCGCCACGTAGCGCGTGTTGGGGCGCACGGCTTTGACGAGCGAGTCGACCATTTCGTCACGGGACACGGCCGCCAGCTTTTTGTAGAGCGGAACCTGCCGGAACGAGGCATTCGTCCGTTCGGCCCTGTGCCGCAGAGAAGTTTCCGTCGAATAATGGTCGTGGGTCGTGGAGAGAATTTCCTGGCCCGGCCAGAGTGTGAGGCCGCCGTAGAGCAGACCGAGTCCCATCGTCGTGCTATCCGTCAGCGCAATGTCGGTCGGTTGCGCGCCGAGGTAATCCGCGGCGGCGCGAAGGACCTCCGCCTCGGCCCGCTCCTCGTTCTCAAACCAGTAGGTCGCCGGATCTTCATCCAGTCCGAGCCGGTGCCGCTCAATCGCTTGGCGGACCGGGGCCGGGTGAGAGGCGAGGAGAAAGCCGGTCATATGGATCCAGTCGCGCTTGAGCAGAAACTGGTCGCGCACAGCTTCCCAGATATCCAGTTTGGGCGGAGACGGCGCCGTCGTTTGCCCCAGGGCTTTGGGAAGGGGAAGGGTGCCGGCCAGCAGCCCGGCGCTCAGCGCTAGACCGGTACGAACGAGGAACTGTCGGCGATCGAGAGCGTCCATATCTTCACTCTACCGCGCGCATGCGACGCCTTCAAGCGAGGCACTAGACGCTTAATCGATGGTTCCTCTGAGTGCTTTAAGCCGCCCGCGCTTCTTTTTATGTTCGATACGCCTCTGTTTCGAACCCTTAGTCGGCTTCGTGGCTTTTCGCTTTTTGCGCGGGGTGGCGGCACGTTGAATGAGTTCCCGGAGCCGCGCCAGGGCATCCTCGCGATTCTGTTCCTGGCTTCGAGACTCCTGGGCCTTGATGGTAATCACGCCGTCTTTTGAAATGCGGTGATCCTTCAGCAGCAACAGTTGTTCCTTGTACTGTTCGGGCAACGAGGAGGCAGCGATATCGAAGCGCAAATGAATGGCCGTCGAGACTTTATTGACATGCTGTCCGCCGGCACCCTGCGCGCGCATCGCATGGATGTCGATCTCGGTATCTGGAATCGCGACGTGGTGAGAGATGTGCAACATCTAGCGCCTCACGGATTCTTTGCGCAGCGAAAGCCGATTCCGTGATTTCTCATGGTAGAGCGGGAACCGTCCCGCACGGCGCTGCGCAGCAGACCCCGGTGGTTCAGCCAGGAGCCGCCGCGGTGAACCTTGAACTCGCCGCCCTCCGGCCCCTTGGG
>Ga0247727_10012211_pt1 | contig 14796 bp, 15 predicted proteins | sample WisWelCaveWW1625_FD_202498 | JGI IMG/M metagenome (GOLD analysis project Ga0247727, IMG submission 202498) | Biofilm microbial communities from Wishing Well Cave, Virginia, United States - WW16-25 | ecosystem: Environmental > Aquatic > Deep subsurface > Groundwater > Cave microbial mat | place... | reverse complement strand
GCGCGATTTCGTTGGCTTGTTTTGCTTGCGCTGAGCCATTGACAAAGATCTCGAAATCTTTTTCAATACACCATTCCAACTCGTTTTGCGGGCGTTCGCCGAAAATTAAGACGGGAATTCCGAGCCGAGCTTGATGCAGCTCGAGCGCTTCGTCGAGCGTGGCAACGGCAAGACAAGCGGCGCCGGCGTGAATCGTTTCGCGGGCGATTTCAACCGCGCCGTGACCGTAGGCTTGATCTTTGACGACCGAGCACCATTTTAGCGCAGGCGGCATATCGGCGCGAATGATTTTTAAATTTTGACGTAGTCGGGTGAGATTGATTTCAACCCAGGCGGGACGAAGCGGGGAGTCAAGTTGGCGAAGGGAGATCATGTTCCGAAGCTGCTTTTATTCGGCAGCTTTTGCCGGCGCCGAGGGCCAGGTAAAAATGTCTTGCACGTTAATCGAAAAGCCCGGCAGAAGCTCGGGACAAGTGAGCGTGTCTTTGACCCATCGCCGGTCGTTGGGTGTAACCACCTCAACGCCTTTATGAAAAGGATCGACGAACCAAACGACGCGGCTGCCTTTCTCAAAATATAACTCGGCCTTTTCAAAAAGATCGGCCCAGCCGTCGTCGCGCGAGACGATTTCGATGGCCAAATCCGGGGCGCGGCTGCCGTAGCGCTCTCCCTTCCGAATATTTTCGTTGAGAATGACAGAAAGGTCGGGTACCCGTCCCTCAGTCGGTTTTTCCGGCCAAAGGCGAAGCGTAAATTCCGTGCGGACCCGGCCGATGGGATTGGCTTTAAAATAATTAACCAGCTCTGCGCACAGCAGAGACTGCGCTTCCGAATGTTGATCATCAGGCATTTTAAAAACCATCCTTCCCTTGATGAGCTCAAAAGGCCTCCCCGCCGCCAATTTGTTTGCCTGTTCCAAAGTCAGGCCGATTGGCGCGGATGCAGGTTTTGGTGATACCATTGGTTCTGCAATAGCGCCTTCATCTTCAAAAGCGGCGATTGGTTCCACAGCAGTTGCCATGTCTGCTCCTCTTCGGCATTTGGTTGTCTAACGGATTTAACACAAGATACAAATCTATTCTCATTTAGTCAACTAATCTTTCCCCGGCGGCCACAGGCTCATGCCGATGTCGGTGCGATAGTAGCTGCTCAAGCATTTCAGCTTGCGGATGTTTTCATACGCCAGAGCAATCGCCTGGTCGAGCGAATCGGCGAGCGCCACGATGTCGGCGATGCGATGCCCGGTCATCACCAAACCGCCGAGTGCGTCTTCCACGACTTCGTTCCACCAAATATCGCACGTCGGCGACGCTGTCAGTTTCACCGGCAGCTTCGGGCCTTGAATGCTCACGTAAGGATAACCATAACCGGCCAATGTCAACGAGGCGCCGAATTGCAAATCATCGCGAAACTGCAGCGTGACTTTTTGTCGGCGGGCCGTGTTGAAAATCACCTCCAGGGGATTTTTGAGCAGGCGCAAGATCATCTGCGTCGAGGTGACGCCCATGCGGACGTTGTATTCGAGCACGTACCATTTGCCGTCGCGTTTGGCGGCAGTGACTTGCACCGGGCCGTGAAAATTGGTTTCGCGAAACCACGGCAGGAGCGGATGAAGCAGCTCGCGCGCCAAGCCGTATTTATCGTCGGGATCACGTTCGGCTAACCCACCGAGCGGCGCGCCGGCGACGACGCCCATGTTGCCGTTGAAAGCGCGTTTGTATTCTTGATTCGTCACCAAAGAATAAATTTCGCCATTGCTGACGACGGCGATATGTCCGACCTCGGCGCGGCCCATGTATTCCTGCAAAAAAACGCCCTCGGCGTAATCCAGTCGTTCCAGCCAGTGCAGCGTGTCTTCGGCGCTTTCGCAGACGATGGTGTGAATCGGACTGGTCGGCGAGCACAACGGATTTTTGATCACATACGGCCGCGGATCGTTTTTCAAAAGCGCTTCGGCCTCGAGACGGTTGCGGGCGACGTGCGCGCGCGGAAAGGCGATGCCGAATCGCTCGCAGAGCTGCCGGCCAAAATCGCGCTCGCGTTCCAGTCTCATCGCGTCGCCAAATGGCGAAAACACCGGCACATTCAGCGACAGCAATTCCTCAGCCCACGGCTGCAAAATCCAGTCGATGGACATGGGAATGAGCAGATCGACTTTTTTGTCGCGCACGAAGCGCACCGGACTGGGAAAATACGAGGCCGGATAAACTTCGCCTTCGAGCGAGGGGCCGTAATGGCCGTAGCTGCGGGTCAAATAGCAGCTTACTGTCGCGCCGTTTTCTTTGAGAATGCGCATCACCGAGTGGGCAAACGCGCCGACGCCGAGGAGCATGACGTGAGGTGAGGTGGACATAGTGCATCAAATTCAATGTTCGACGTTATATGTTGTTATTCGAAAATAAGGGGAAACGATGAGAAAAGCAAAAAAATCTTGACTTTCTTCCGAATTTAGGCTTGATTAAATCTACAGTTGAATTGATCAGATATGAAATATGAACAAGACACGAACAACGGACGAATTAACCAAGGAACTTGCTACAAAGGCAGACATCGTGCGACTGGAAGGTGAGATACAAAAAAGCAAACTCGAACTCGATCGCAAATTTACCATCTTGTTTATTATACTTTTTTTTACTACCATCTTTATAAATCAGAACGCTCTTGAGTTTATTGCAAAACTTTTGGGGATAATAAAGCCATGAGTTATCAAGAAAGGCAGTTGTTTTTTGCTCAATACCTTCACAACGCGGACGAGCCGCAACCAAAAAGATTAACAGGAGAAAACAGAGCAAACAGAGAAGGCAATGATTGGGAAATTCTCTTTAGCTTTTTAATCTCTGTTTACTCTGTTTTCTCCGTGTTAAAAAATCTTTGCTTTTTTTGCACACATTTCACTTGTTAGAGACTATAGCTGTTCTGTTTCATTTTCTCCATCGGAATGTTTACTTAATTTGCCCTCCCTGGTTTTCCCTGAACAAAAAAATAGTAACAGGGTTACCATTAAGAACGCCAGCATGCCTTGCATGATGGCGAAAGTCGCCACTTTCATCCACGCAAACATCGGATGCACGAAACGCACCAACCAGCCCGCTGTTTCGTGAAAAAAAGCTGAAATGAATGCAACTGAGATGAAAGCCACTTTCGTTCGGTGTTGAAAAGATGAGAAGATCAGCAGATGCGTCAGCACCAGCATAACCATCGCCATCATCGGCAAGTGCGCATGGGCCACTTCCAACATCGACTGATACGTGCGCGGCAGGCGAAAATCCGCTTCGGAGCCGAGATAATATTCGACCACCGACTGCGGTGTTAAATTCATTTTGGCAAAATACATCGCAAAGTTCGTCACCCAAAATCCGAATAGAAAGAACAGGGTAAAATACAACGTGAGCCGCATCAACGGATGATTTTGCATTCCCCCGTACTGCATGTACTTCATGAACTTCACTCCTAAGAAAAGATCAATCCTTTCCACTTACTCCTACTCTTACTCACTTTTCACCCATTTTTGAAAGCGAGTAAGAGTAGGAATACGAGTACGAGTAAAAAGATGATGTTGGCTCATTTTCCAAAGCCACCGCTCTTCGGCACGGCCACCTGAAAAATCGCCAGCATCCTTCTTGCGCCCTGGGTGATAACTTGCGCCGTTAAAGTCGCGCCGGTGATGTTGTGAATATCGCGCTTCAGCCATAGCTTATCATTCAGCCATTTGCCGCGAAAAAGCTCCAGCCAGCGCGGCGCCGGAAAATAATCCATTGGTTCGTAGAACGCAAGCATCTCCACCAGGCGGATCGTGCTGTCGGGATTCACCGCCGTCATATACGCGGCTTCTTTCGTGCGCACGATGTCCGTGGCGAAAAAAGCGTAACCGGTGACGTTGTTTTCATTTTTGCCGGCATAGTAAACAACAATTTTCGACTCGAGCCTGGCGCGCGCCAGTTTTTGGATGGCGGCGACTTGTTTGTCGTCGAGAAACAAGGTTTGGCGTTCGATGGTTTGCGGTTTTGGAAAGATACGCTCAAGCGCCTGTTGCTGCGTGCTGAAAACCTGCGCCAGGCTTGGCGAGACCAAAAGCATAACCAAAACTAAAACCAGTTCTTTGCCCAAAAAACAAAAAACCTCACGTAAAGACGCAGAGACGCAAAGAATACGCAAAGGTTTTTCTGTGCGAGCCTTTGCGCTTTTACGTCTTTGCGTGCGCTTTTCTTTTCGGTTTTTGCTAATCGGAAAAATTTTCATATTTTACAAAATTGACAGGCGGCGGAAAGTTGAACATCGACGAGCCGGCCATGAGCCAGGCGAACGATTTTTTGGGCGTGCTCGCCGAGATGTGGCGCGTGCGTGACCATGATGATCGTATGGCCCTCGCGATGCAATGCCGCCAGCAATTCCAAAACGATGCGCTCATTTTCCGCGTCGAGATTGCCGGTCGGCTCGTCGGCTAAAATCAGCTTGGGATGATTGATCAGCGCGCGGGCGATGCACACGCGCTGCTGCTCACCGCCGGAAAGCTGCGCCGGCAGATGCTGGATGCGGTCGCCCAGCCCGACGCGTTGCAGCGCGGCGACGGCCTCTTGCTCGTCCGTCATGCTGTGAAAATACTGCGCGAGCATGACATTTTCCAGCGCCGTTAAATACGGCACGAGATAAAATTGTTGAAAAACAAAGCCGATTTTTTCACGCCGAAAAACCGCGAGTTGTTTCGACGACAGCGTTGAAATATCATTTCCCTCAACAACGATCTTGCCTTGCGTCGGACTATCCAATCCGCCGAGAATGTTGAGCAGCGTCGACTTGCCCGATCCGGAAGGGCCCATCACGGCGACCCAGTCATTTTTTTCTATTGTTAATGTGATGCCGTTGAGCGCGAGTACGTTATGATATTTTTTTGAAACTTGCTCAAGAATAACACTGCGCATTTCATTCTCCTCTTAGCGCAACAGTCGGTTCGATTTGCAAGGCGCGGCGCAGCGGAAAAATCGCCGCCGCGAGTGAAATTCCGAGCGCCAAAATCAACACCGCCGGCAAAATTTCCAGGCGAACCGCGGCGTAGGTATTGAACACATTTTTACTGATCACTTCCGCGAATAAAAGTCCCACCCAATAACCGGCCACGCCGCCGCTCAAACCGAGCAACATCAATTCGGCAGCAACGAGCCGTGCGACGTGACGATTCTCCGCGCCGAGGGCTTTCATGACGCCGACTTCCTGCTGGCGCTCGACAATCAAGGCAGTCATTGTTGCGCCGAGGCATAAAGTCGCCACGACGACGGTGAAGACGGTGACGATCGTCATGAGCAAAGTTAAAATTTGCAAAACGTGCGCTTCGGATTCGGCGATTTTTCTGACCGGCTTGGCCTTGACACCCGCCAGCCTCTGCGAAATATTTGCAACGATTTTTTCAACGACGGCGGGCCCGCCTTTGATGCTGGCCAAGATCAGTGTGGCGCGATCCGGCGAATCCAAAAGTTTTTGCAAGGTTTGCAAATTTAAAATAATTTGATCATCTTCATTTTCGCCTGTGCTCACGATACCTGCAAGGCGAAAATTTGCCGAGGCATTCGCTGCCGGCGTGCGCAATTCAACTGACTGTCCGATTGATAAATCCAGCTTGCGCGCCGCCGCCTGGCCGGCGAGAATTTCATTTTCACGCAACTCGGTCAGCGCCGGCTTGATGTCCCAAAACGAATTGACCCGGCGCATCGCGCCGAAATCCGCGCCCAGGGCCACGATCGCTGGCAGTGTCGAGGCGGCGGAATCCGTGACGAGATGCACGACGCCATATAACACGGGCGCCAGACCATGCAGCGTATCGCTCGAAGCCGGCCACGGATAGGCCATGATTTCGCGGACCGAAAGCGTGCGCTGGTTTTCCGCCTCTGCCGGCACGAGCACGAGATTGGCGCCATAGGCGCGCAGCTCGACATTGATCTTGGCGCCGGCATCGGCGCGAATCGTGAATAACGTCGAAGCAACCGCAGCGGCGATCACTACGGCGAGAAAAGCTACAACCTGCCGGCTGTCGCGACCGCGAAAAGATTTGAGCAAAATTCGAGCAAACACGACTTGGTAAAACGTAAATTAATAAAACGTAATTTGCGTGACTGGCAATGCCGTTACGCGCTGTGCAAGGCCACAATCGGATCGAATGAAAACGCTTTGCGCAAGGGCAACAAGCTGCCGAGCGTTGCAATCAGCAGCGCGATGGCGATGGCGATCGGCAGGAGCAGCGGATTGTAGGCGAGCCTTTCGCCGAAGACCTGCCAGGAAATCAACTGCGCGATGAGATAGCCCAGGCCAGCGCCGAGCGCGCCGCCGAGCACGCCCATGACCAGCGCTTCGCCGAGAAAGACGCTGGAAATCTGATGGCTTTCAGCGCCGAGCGCGCGAAAGATGCCGACTTCTTTGCGCCGTTCCAGCACGGTCGTCGTCATCGTGCTGGTGACGCCTAAAATCGAGGTGCAGAAAATCGCCAGGGCAATCAGAAACATGAGCAGAGAAATCTTGCGCAAGAGCGCGCCCTCGCCTTCTGCGACCTGCCGCACCACTCGCGCCTCGGAACCCGGAACGGCTTCACGGAGCTGCAAGGCGATCGAGCTGACGTACGGCGTGCAATACCAACGATCGTACTCTTCTCGGCTCATTTGCTCAATCGGCTTTTGCGCAAAATCGTCTTCCGGATTGGTCAAGGCGCTCACCAAAACTTTTTTGATTTTACCCGGCAGATTGAGAAGCTGCTGCACAGTCGCCAGCGGCGCAAAAATTTGCTGCTCTTCGGCGCCGCCGGTGGTAACAATGCCGCACACCAGAAAATTTTCACGCTGCCCACTGATTTCGATAACCAAAGAGTCGCCAACCCCCACTTGCAAGCGCCGCGCGATTTCCGCCCCGATCATCGCGTCGCGCTGCGAATCATCACGTGCCCAGTTTCCACGAACTTTCCAATAACTCGCCACGTGGCGCAAGCCGGTACGAAAATCGGGCTGCTCTTGCAGCGGCAGGGCTTTGTCGAACCAGGCGCCGATCAGAGTGACGATTTCGCCGGTCGAGTTGGGCATGATCAGCGTTGCCCGCGTTTGCAACTCCGGCGCGAATCCAACGATGTTGTGGCGCCAGAAAGTGTCTTTGATTTTCGGCAAATCGGCTTCATCGAGATAGCCGTTGGCAAGCAGAGGCGAATAATCAACGCCGGCAATTTCCAACGGCAGGGCGTCTTCCTGAGGCAGCAAAATAAGATTGGCGCCGTAGCGTTTAAGCTCGCGGTTGATTTTGTCGCCGATGTTGACGGCGACGCTCAACAAACCGGTGGCGATGCCGGCGCCGAGGGTGATCGCGGCCACAGCGATGAGCTTGCGTCTTTTGCGGCGCAGGAAGGATTCGCGCAGGATGCGGAATAACATGCGGTGAATGCAGACCCTCTTAATGATTTTTAAAATGCTTCATCCCGGCGCGCAGGTCGTCAACACTGAGGCGAAGGGTGTCGTTTTGTATTTTATAGTTGAGCGGAATGGGATTGCAGCCGCCGCCGATGCCAATCGTCGAGGGATTGATCTCGGCCACACAGTTCAGGCAGAAAATCAGAGCACCTTCCTGATAATAACCTTGATCGCCGCAATTTTCGCAGGCGTCAAAGGCGATGCCAAATTTATCTTGATTAATTTTGATGACAAAGAAACGCAGGGTTTTTTCCGCCTCGGTAAAACTGAAGCGATGCAACGAGCCGTCGTCGAATCTCGAAACCGGCATAGCCACCGCGCGGGCTTGCGGCGTTACGGCTTCCGCCGGCGAAAGCGTGGCGGGGCCTCGGGCGTAAACGAAATCCAGACAAATGAAAGTAAGAATCACCATACCGAAGACGCCGGCGAGACGCTGCCAGCGAAGTTGGCGTTGCGCGTTTGCCATCAACTTTCGGCGCTCCGCAGGATTACTGCTCTCTGCAATCTGCATCTTGCCCTTTGCCCCTTGCACCTTGCCAGGCGTGAGAAAAATAAACAAAGGCAAACCGAGAATGGCAATCACAAACAAAATGTTGTTGCGCACGATCGGCCCGACCGTCGCCATGGCCTGGGGAGTCGTGGGCAAAATTCCGGCTTCGGATAATTCATGATAGGCGTTGATCAACAGTTGGACGATAAAGATGAGCAACACGATATTGGTGACGCGGAAGAAGCGCGGCAAATCCACGCGCACGCTGCCTTTGATGAAGAACACGGCAAAAATCGTCGCCATGACGAGGCCGAGAATGCCGCCGATGAAACTCCACAACGCCGTCGTCGTCAACGAGATGGCGCCGAGAAAAAGCACGGTCTCGACGCCTTCGCGCAAGACCATGATCGTCGCGAACGCGAAAAGGCCCACCCCGCCTTCCTTTAATTTGTTATAAAATGAAAGCGGGGCAACTCGGCTCGATTGGTTGGCGAGCAGCCGGTCGACTTTCGTTTGAATGCCCGGCTTCAATTGCTGCGCATGATGATGCATCCAAATCATAAAGCTGCCGACGAAAACGGCGGCGACCAGCATGACGATGCCTTCGTAGGCCTCTTCGTTGATGGCGATACGTTGAAACAAGGCCGCCAGCGCCGCCGACAATCCAATCGCCGTCACGACGCCGGCCAAAACATATTTTGTCAAATCAGCGCGGTTGATTTTTTTCAAATAGACCATCACGATGCCGACAATCAACGCGGCCTCGATGCCTTCACGCAAAGTGATAATAAGTGATTCAAACATGCTCCACACTCGATTGCGAATCATTCTGATTTACAGAAACAATAACTTAATATAAATTTAATATACGAGTTTTTCCGCAAAAATCAAGCGCTTTTCCTCCGCTGTTTTTCATCAAATTGCAACCGCGCCATTTGCGCTTGCGCAAAGCTTCATGCTTGCCGGTATTTCAAAATGTTGAGTTAGGGCGCAACGTGCGCGAATGATGATTTGATGGCCGCGAAAATTTCCTACGGACCCAGTCCTCAGCGTCTGCACAGGCCTTCAAGCTCGTAAGCAGAATTTTATGATTCAGCACAACGACACCGACGCCTATTCCACAGAAACGGAGCAAGCCGCGATTTCCGCAACCTCTCGATCAGGACAGGCCAGGGTGATTACCGTTGCCGGCGGCAAGGGCGGCATCGGCAAAACCATGATCTGCGCCAGCCTGTCGATGGCTCTGGCGGAGTCGGGCTTGCGCGTGACGCTGGTCGATGCCGATCTGGGCGGCGCGAATCTGCACACCGTGCTCGGCATGTATATGCCCGCCAAAACGCTGCACGACTTTATTCAATGCCGAGTCAAGACACTTGAAGAGGCCGCGATGCCGGCGCCCATTGAAGGCCTCAAGCTGGTGTGCGGCGCGCCCGGCGTCGTCGGCTTGGCGAACCTCGCGCATTGGGAAAAACTGAAGATGATTCGCCATCTGCGCAAACTCGAGGCCGATTACGTGGTGGTGGACATCGGCGCCGGCATGTCGCTGAATGAAATCGATCTGTTCAATGCCGGCGATGTCACGATCGTCGTGGCCAATCCGGAGCCGACTTCGATTCAGGAGTGTTACAATTTTTTGAAAGTGGCGATTTTTCGGCGATTGCGCCGGGAGTTTGCGGATTCATTCATCGTGCAGGATTTGCTCGACCGCTGCAAAGATCCGAGCCACGCCAACGACCGGCGTTTGTTGACCGCGATCGGCGACGAGATTATGCGCGAAGATCGGCGCGAAGCCGTGCGCTTTTTCAAGGCCGTCAACGATTTCGCGCCGAAGCTGATTCTCAACCGCGTGTTCGATTATCAGGAAACGCGCGACGGGTTGGCGCTGCAAATTGCCGCGCAGGATTTGCTGCAAATCAAGCTCGATTATTGGGGCTACATGAGCTACGATCCGGGCATTCCGCAGGCGGTGCGCGAGCTGCGGCCGCAGGATATTCTCGCGCCGGAGTCGTTGAATCGCCAGCGCTTTTTGAAGATGATCCGCAAATATCTGCTCGGCGAAAACGTGCGCTATCAACGCCCCGGCGCCCGCGTGATTTTGCCGCTGCTCAAAAAAACCGGCGAGGCCAACGGCGTCACGCGCATTTGCTCGGTGCAATGCCCGTTGTGGGGAAATTGTCCGCTGCAAGAAGGCGGCCTGCCGTGCCGCATGCCGGATGAGGAGTTTAGTGAGAAATTGGCGAAGTTAGGGAAGAGGAAAGCAGATGGGGTTGTGGCATAGATAAAACTAATTCATTGAATTATGGAATAATCTCAAAGGCTGGACAGTGTTTGGGGCGAAACAATTGAAAATGGCGCTGGTCAACAGTCATTATCCGTTTAATGTTGAGCCGTTCAGCCATCGCCACAATAGCGCAATCGACAAAATCAACTTTACTATCAGTATATTTCTGTAAAATTTCCGCAGTGCGAGCGAAATCCTGAATCGTTGCTCTCTCCAGTACCAATTCCTCCTTAACTGCCAACAAGAAGCCGGTATCGAGTATTGCGGTCATTGCGGCAGGCTCCAACCCTCGCGCCGATTCGCCGCGCCCTCAAGAATCAATTCGGCTTGTTTAGAAAGATTGCCTTTGCCACTGTGACCAATGCCGATAAAAGAATAGGCACGTGATGGGCGGCTAGATTGCGCACGAAGATAATCCCGCAAAGCTTCCTTCGCTATTGCATCAACTGTCGTCGCCTTCTGTTCAGCAACTTGTTGCAGCGCTGTTGCCAACTCTTCGTCAGCTTGAATGACAAGTGTTATCATGACATCGTCTCCTTATTTTGCTATGACAAAGTATGAATTTACTCTAAAAAAAGCAAGCACTAAGAAAACCTTAACTTATTCTTTGCTAACTGTTCAACCAACTCCTACACCCTTTCCTACAGCCACGGGGTGTAAGCATTTATTCCGACAACGCAGCACCAACAGATTTGACCCTCGTCATCAATATTCCCCGCCCAGTTACTGCAAGCAACACAATCATTCCACCAACACCAGCCCACCATCCCGGCGTTTCGCCGATGAGCAAAAGCACCCAAATCGGACTGAGCAGCGGCTCGAGCACGGGAATCAAAACCGCTTCCAAACAGGAAAAAGAAACGGCGCTGAGCATCGCGCAGATATTTCCCAGCCAACCACCGGCGGCCAATTCGTCGACAAAAAACAACGTCATGCCGCCAAGCACGATAATAATTGTCACCCAGTCGAACCAGTTTGTTTTCTCGCCCAAAAATTTGGCGCCGAACAATGCCACATAAACCGGCGCCGAGTATTGCAGCAAAATGGCATTGGCCACCGTCGTGAGCTTGGTGGCGAGCACAAACAAAATTACCGTGCAAGTGTAAGCGAGAGCGCCGCCGACTTGCGCCGGCGACCAATGGAAATGGGGCCGGCGCAAATAGATGAACAAAACAACCGCTGTAATCGCGCTGCGCATGCCGGCAATCGCCAGAGCATTCCAATTGACCAATTTGATAAGCAGACCGCCGAGGCTCCAAAGAATGGAAGCGATGACGAGAAAGATGATGGCGCGGCGTCGTTGTAGCATCGACTTTTTATTTCAGTTCATTATGACCCCGATTGCAGCAGCGCGATCAAACCGATGATCGCCGCAATCAAAATCACCAGCCCGGCAATCTTCCACGGCGAATAGGGCCGGCTGCCCTGCACTTCGCCGGTGCGGCCGTTGATGAGAATGCGATGCAGCTTGTCGCCGTAGCGATACGCCGAGACCCACACCGGCAGCAAAATATGTTTGAACGTGACGCCGGAGTATTGCGTGTTCAACGAGTCGATACGTTGCTCGTCGCCGCCGATGTCGTAACGCACCAGCTTTTCGATCTCACCTTGCATCAAAGCTTTGGCGCGGCCAAAACCTTCTTCCAACCCGACTTGATAACGCTCCGTGCGAAAGCCGCTGAGATAATCCGGTTTGAAATCCGCGAGCTGCGGCAAATCCCACGGCGCCAATTCCTCGGCATAATCAGGAGGCAAGCCTTTGGATGCCACCACCAGCACGTCGTCAAACCAATTGCGCACTTGGCCATCTTTATAAGTCCATTGGGTTTTGCGCACCTGACGCGATCGGCGCACCGCCTTGCCATCAACCATCGCCGTGTATGATTCCGTCACATAGTAATGCGTGCCGCGATAGCCGGCATAAAACGTAAACGTCATCGCGTCATACGTCCAAAACGGCGCGTATATTCCAACGAGCTTGCCGAGATCCGCGATCTGTTTGAATTTGTTCGGCGCAAACCAGCGCGAGCCGGCCCATTGCTGGAAAGTTTTTCGCGCCGAATTTTGATCGATCTTAAAAGGCAGCACGGCGCTCGGCTCGATGATCGGCTCGGCGGTTTTCGGCTCAGATTGCAAATGCACGCCGCAAAACGGGCACTCTTGCGTCACGGTTTTGGCGTCCATCATGATGATCGCGCCGCAGGCATGGCACTTGGTTTCCAGCTCCGCGCCCGCCGTCACTTTCAATCCCGCGCGGCTCTGCTGCAAATATGCCTCATACGAATTTTCCACAATGTCGCTGGCGCTGTGCGGAATTTTTTCCTCGTGGCCGCAGTACAAACATTTCAGCGCCTGCGCATTCGGATCAAACGCCAAACCCGCGCCGCAGGCGCTGCATGGAAATTTTTTGCTTTGCGGCGGATGGGGCTTGGGTTCGACTTGAAGATCAGGCGTTGCGCTGCCGATATTTTCAATGATCGATTGATCTGATGGAAGTGGCGGAGGCGTCGTCGGCATCAATAATTCCTTGAAATCAAGAATTACATTTTTTTGCGTCAGTAAAAACGGTTGAAACCCAATTACTTTTGCGGCGGCAGCGGCGGCGGTGTCGCTGCAAACAATGTCGCGAGATCGCCCACTTGTCCGGCCGCGGTCCAATTCGCCAGGCCTTGACGCCAAACCAAAGTCTCGCGCGTGATCTCGCCGGCATTGATTTTCGCTTGCAGCGTCGCTTGATCGAACGGGCCTTGTTGCGCGCCGCCGATGCCGGCGTAATAAACCGGTGCGTTGGGCAGCGGCGGTGGCGTCGCCGCGGCCGGAGCGCCCATGCTCTCCATCATGCGCTGGGCGATGCCCATGCCGGCGCCGAGTCCCGCGCCGATGCCGGCTGCGCCGCCGCCCGGATTTTGCGCCGCGTCGCGAACCGCCTCGGCAGTTTGATATTTCAAATATGCATCGATATTGCCGACGACGCCCATCGAGGTGCGGCGATCCAAAACCTCTTCGACATTGGACGGCAGCGAAATATTTTCGATGTAGAAATTGAGCAGATCGATGCCGAACGCGGTGAACTCGTCGTTGATGCGGTCGCAAATAAACTTGCCGAGCTTGTCGTAATTGCCGGCGAGATCCAGCACGGGGATTTTCGATTCGGCCAGCACGTCGGCGAAACGCGAGGCGATGACGTTGCGAAGCTGCGTGGAAATTTCATACACTTCGAATTCGGGATCGGTGGAAACGAGCTGCTGCACGAACGTCTTCGCATCGACGACTTTGATGACGTACGTCCCAAACGCGCGAAGGCGCACCGCGCCAAATTCCGCGTCGCGCATCATGATCGGATTGCTCGTGCCCCACTTCAAATCGACGAATTGCTTGGTTTGCACGAAATAGACCTCGGCTTTGAACGGCGAGTTGAAGCCGTATTTCCAGCCGTTGAGTGTTGTCATGATCGGCATGTTCTGCGTGCTCAATTGGTACATGCCGGGCTGAAAAATATCGGCGATCTTGCCTTCGTTGACAAAAACCGCGGTCTGGGCTTCGCGCACGGTAAGCTTCGCGCCCATCTTGATTTCGTTGTTATAACGCCGAAAACGATACGCCATGATTTCGTTTTCGGATGGCGCCGTCCATTCGACAATATCGATGAACTCGCCGCGAAGTTTATCCCAGAGTGCCATTTTGAGCTCCTTTCATAATTTTATAAGTTCCATTTCTGTTGCTCAATCATTATTTGAATATCGATTTCCAGAGCTTTGAAAGCTGATAGTGTGCGCAGGGCGCTGAAATCCTCAATAAATTCCGCTACTCTTCTCGCATGCTTGTTAGTCGGGATGCGCTTTCGGCGCCGACCTTTCAATCCACTCGCCTCGCGGAGGAGTTCATGCAGGATATTTTTGGGATCGGGTAGTTGTTCAAGCTTGGCAATTGGTGGAAACTGCAACGATTGGCGTCCAAGCGGATTTCCCGCAGCGCGACGAATAGCTTTTTCATCAAACAACAACCAGGCTTCCTGCATACGAACAGGAACAACACAGACCATCGGAAAAACAGCAAGGGACGTACGCACTTCTTGAATTGCTTTTTCGATTTCGGCAATTCGGATTTTATAAGGTTCATTTTCTGCATCACGATGAACGAACAAAAGATCGCACGGATACAGGTCTACGCTTTTTTTGATTCTCCCTGTAAGTGTTTGAGGTGTTTTACGTAGTCGACGAAGATCCGCCCATATCGATTGGATTGCGCTGCGTTAGTTTTTCGTTAACTTCATTAAACTCAGATTTTGCTTCGATGGGAATAATCGGATTTAAGTAAGCTATTAGCTTGCCTTTGGAAACAGGATTTATTCCCTCTGGGGCACTTTGTCGCCAAGTGTCGGGCAAACAACTGAAACACACTCGCTTAAAATGCCGTTCATCCTCCACCGTTTCTTTTAATTCAGCAACCAAAAGACTATCATCGGGTATCTGCCCCACAACCGTTGGTGAGTGTGTATTGACAATGACTTGCCGGAGAGGGTTGTCCGAGCTAACTTCTTCCTGAACATCAGTTGCAATATCCTGAAGGAGTCGAAGCATTGCCGGGAT
>Ga0247727_10012210_pt1 | contig 14798 bp, 14 predicted proteins | sample WisWelCaveWW1625_FD_202498 | JGI IMG/M metagenome (GOLD analysis project Ga0247727, IMG submission 202498) | Biofilm microbial communities from Wishing Well Cave, Virginia, United States - WW16-25 | ecosystem: Environmental > Aquatic > Deep subsurface > Groundwater > Cave microbial mat | place... | reverse complement strand
CAGGTGCGCGATCCATTCGGCAATCATTTCGGTTTGATCCAGAATCCGCAGTTTCCGAATATGGCGGGGCGGCCCAACGGCCCGACCGAGTGATCGCGGGACCACCCCCCTCCTAGCCTCCCCCCCCGGCAGGGGGAGGGACTGTACGGCAAGATTCTTGATTCTTGTCGCAAGAGTCGGACATTAACTCCTCCCCCTGCCAGGGGGACGGCTGGGAGGGGGGTGATGTCCGAGCTGCCGCCAACTCATCGCAGGTTCAAGATTTTCGCCCAGCCGATCTCAACTACCACCAACAGAAGTCACGCCGTGAAATCAACCGAAAAACGCCGTTGCGGCTGGTGCAACAGTGAGCCGATTTACATTGCGTACCACGACCAGGAGTGGGGTGTACCGCTGCGCGACAGTCGGGCACTGTTTGAGTTGTTGTGCCTGGAAGGGCAGCAAGCGGGTTTGTCGTGGATCACGGTATTGAAAAAACGCGAGCACTACCGCAAACTGTTTGCCGGATTTGTCTCGGAAAAGATCGCCCGATTCAGTGACGACAAACTGGAAACCTTATTGCTGGACCCCGGCATCATTCGCAACCGATTGAAAGTTTATGGCATCCGAAAAAATGCGCTGGCGATGCTGGCCCTACAAAAGGAAATGGGCTCATTCAGCGACTATTTGTGGAACTTTGTCGGCGGCAAAACCCACCGCAACAGCCCCATGACAGTGCGGGAAATCCCGACCGCAACCGCTGAATCCGACGCGATGGCCAAAGCACTGAAGAAACGTGGCTTCACCTTTGTCGGCACCACCATTTGTTATGCCTTCATGCAGGCAAGCGGCATGGTCAACGACCATACCCGAGGGTGCTGGCGGTTTGGCAAGCGTTGACACTACTGTAGATTCGCCCCTGTCATTTATACATGTTGCGGAATTCTCCGTAAATCGAAAAAAACTCGTCGTCCCCGCGAATGCGGGGATCCAGCGCTTTTAAGAATCTGGATCCCCCGCATTCGCGGGGACGACGGTATTGAAATATCCTGCAAGAGTTTACTCACCAGAAAGATAGGTATAAAGGACCGGGTTGCCTTCAGGCAAACCGACAAAATGAAATTACAGATTGGTTTTCAAAAATTCCCAGGTTGCTTTTCGCAGCGACCAATTCGGCTGCCGCTTTTTCTTCGATACCGGCCGCTTTCAGCCAGGCAATCAGATTGCCATCGACCGGAATCGGCGTTTTTGTCCACGACAGCGGCTCAACGGCATTCAGCGTGAGCGTGCCCTCGCTTTGTTGCGACTCGATCAGCCGGTCCTGCTGGTCCCAGCTCATCTGAGACAGCGGTTTAAGATCAAACTTCACTTTCTGTTCGGGATGACTCAGCATCTCAAGGGTCAACTGGCCGTCGACCGCCAAGGCCGACGCGGCCCATAGCGCGGGAGCCAAAGCGCGCAGCAAAGTCATGGCTTTCATCGTGCCTCCACAAAGTTGTGTTGGTTACCGTCGTTGTTGTCGTTAAAGTAGCGTGAATCGTTTGATACGGCTTGACGGGTCCGAAGCCTAAGGGATTCGGTGCCGGCTGTCTTGCGTAATTCTGCCGCTTGTGGTGAAGGGGCGCCACTTGCTGCGCCCGTTTCTGCGCATCGATCACGCGCAACCAGATTGATCGGGCGCAGCAAGCAGCGCCCCTACGCAACAAGCTGCAAATCGGCCTGGCACTATCCTGTTCAGTTTTCGGTAGAGTCTGGACATCTTGCAGCCGGACAATGGCGGCTGTTATCTGTACGCGGCATCATTGTTGACGATAGAATCGGAGGTCGAAGATGGCCACAGCCCAACTCAAACCGCGTGAAATGGCCAAGGCGTTTTATGAGCAAAACGCCGATTACGATGGCCTGTTTTTTGTCGGCGTCAAAACCACCGGCATTTTTTGCCGACCGTCCTGTTCGGCACGGCGGCCCAAGCCGGAAAACGTCAGTTATTTTCAGGATGCGAGTAGCGCCGCGCAGGCCGGTTTTCGTGCCTGCAAACGCTGCCATCCGCTACATGCCGACGGCACCACGCCCACTTGGGTTCAGCTTTTGCTGAACGCTCTCGACCAATCGGCCGATGGCCGCCTGCCGGATACAGTGATGCGCGAGCTCGGCGTCGACCCTGCGCGCGCCCGTCGCTATTTTCGCCAACATCATGGCATGACGTTCCAGAGTTGGGCGCGCAACCGACGTTTGACCGAAGCGCGCGAATCCTTGCGCGGTGGCGAGCAGGCCAGCAAAGCGATACGCGGTTACAGCTCAGAGAGCGGATTCCGTTCGGCGTTCGATCGCGCATTTGGTCACGCCCCCGGCGCCAGCACCAAACAGGCCAGCATCGTCACCGCGCAAATCGAGTCGCCGGTGGGGCCCTTGCTGGCCGGCGTAACCGATGACGGCGTCTGTTTGCTGGAATTTGTGATGCAACGCCGACATATCCACCAGCAGGAGACCATCTGCAAATGGCTGCACTGCAACGCGGTGCCGGGCGACCACAAATGGTTGAAGGTGCTGCGCAAGCAGCTTGCAGAATACTTCGCCGGCAAGCGTCAGCAGTTTGAGCTGCCGCTCATTTATCCGGGCACCGCTTTTCAGCAGAACGTCTGGCGGCAGTTGCAGACCATTCCTTATGGTGAAACGGTTTCCTACCAGGAGCTGGCGAGCCGGGTCGGCGACAAAAATGCCAGCCGCGCGGTCGGTACTGCCAATGGTTGCAATCGACTGGCGATTATCATTCCCTGCCACCGGGTGGTGAATAAAAGTGGCCAGCTCGGCGGTTACGGTGGCGGCTTGCATCGGAAAAGCTGGTTGCTGAAACTGGAGCGCGGGGAATAAATAGCCAACAGCAGCGATAGTCCGCCGCCGCCAACTGCGTTACTGTACCGACCGATTGCTTAACATTGACAGGGGATGAAGGTGAATCAGGCATGGTCGCGCATGGCGCTCTGGGTGGTCTTGGGTTTGCTGGCGACCGGTGGTTTGGCCACCATCGCGTTGCATCAAGGCGAAACAATAAACGCGATCTGGCTGGTGGTCACCGCCTTGTCGGTTTACGCCATTGGCTATCGGTTTTATTCCCGATTCATTGCCGAACAGGTATTGCAGATCAATGACGAGCGCCTGACCCCGGCGCATGTCATCAACGACGGCAAGGATTTTGTCCCGACCCACAAGGCAGTGTTGTTTGGTCATCACTTTGCCGCTATCGCGGGAGCCGGCCCCTTGATTGGCCCGGTGCTGGCGGCGCAAATGGGTTATCTGCCCGGCACGCTGTGGCTGGTGGTTGGCGTGTTGCTGGCGGGCGCCGTACAGGACATGGTGATCCTGTTTGCGTCGACTCGCCGTCACGGCAAATCGCTCGGCGACATGATCCGCGAAGAGATCGGCACCTTCGCCGGCAAGCTCGCCATGTTCGGCATATTGGCGATCATGATCATCCTGCTTGCCGTGCTGGCGCTGGTAGTCGTCAAAGCCCTGGTCGGCAGTCCCTGGGGCGTCAGCACCTTGGTATTAACAGTGCCGATTGCGGTGTTCATGGGCATTTATCTGCGTTACCTGCGTCCCGGTAGGGTCGGTGAAGTCTCACTCATCGGTGTTGTGCTATTGGTGCTGTCGCTCTACGCCGGGCAGTGGATTGCGCAAACGCCCGCGCTCGCGTCCTGGTTTGATCTGCAAGGGACGACGCTGGCCTGGGGCCTCATCATTTACGGTTTTGTCGCGTCGGTATTGCCCGTCTGGCTGCTGCTGGCACCGCGAGACTATCTATCCACCTTTCTGAAAATCGGCACCATTTTCGGCTTGGCCATTGGCATCGCCATCACGCTGCCGGTGCTGCATATGCCGGCGCTGACCGCATTCACCGATGGCAGCGGCCCGGTGTTCGCTGGCAGCCTGTTCCCGTTTCTGTTTATCACTATCGCCTGTGGCACGGTTTCCGGTTTTCATGCGCTGGTTGCATCAGGGACCACACCGAAACTGATCGAGCGTGAATCGCATATCCGGCCGATCGGTTACGGCGCCATGTTGATGGAATCCTTTGTCGCCGTGATGGCCATGGTCGCCGCCTGCGTGCTGACGCCGGGCGTTTATTTTGCCCTGAATAGCCCGGCGGCTTTGATCGGCACCACCCCCGAACAAGCGGCCAGCGTGATCAGCAACTGGGGTTTCATCGTCACACCAGAAATGCTGACCCAAACGGCGCGCGACATTGGCGAAAGCAGCATCCTTTCCCGCGCTGGTGGTGCGCCAACGCTGGCGGTCGGGATGGCGCAGATTTTCAGCAGCGTATTTGGCGGCCCCGGCATGATGGCGTTCTGGTATCACTTTGCCATCCTGTTTGAAGCGCTGTTTATCCTGACCACGCTCGATGCCGGCACCCGCGTTGGCCGTTTCATGATTCAGGATCTGCTCGGCCAGTATTCGGCCAAACTCGGCCATACCCAATCTCTGCCCGCAAACTTGCTGGCGACGTTTTTGTGTGTCGCCGGCTGGGGCTATTTTTTGTACCAGGGCGTGATTGATCCGCTCGGCGGCATCAATACCTTGTGGCCTCTTTTCGGCATCGCCAACCAGATGCTCGCAGCGATGGCGCTGATGTTTGCCACAGTGCTGCTGGTCAAGATGCAGCGCGGGAAATTTGTTTTAGTAACGGCGATACCTGCATCGTATTTATTGATCGTCACCCTGACGGCGAGTTGGCAAAAATTGTTTCATGACGATGTTCGAATTGGTTTCCTGGCCCATGCCGAGAAATTTCGTGCCGCGCTGGAACGTGGGGAGCTGCTGGCGCCGGCCAAATCGCTCGATGATATGAGCCGAGTTCTACTGAATGATCAGATCAACGCCGGCCTATGCGCATTATTTGCGTTTATCGTGATCGCAATGGCGCTGGTCTCCTTGCGTGCTTGCGTGCGGATTTGGCGCGGAGAGTCACCGACGTTGCGGGAAGCGCCGTTTCAAGCGGGGTCGGGAGCGGGTGAATTACGCGCAAGGGCCTAAAAATTTGGAGCTGTAGCAATGACCACTTTGACTCACACCACGCAGCCGCTCAAGCACTGGCGCGAAGCGCTCGATCGCCTGTTGGGGCTGCCGAATTACGAGCGTTACCTCAGCCATGCGCAACAGGCGCACCCGGAGCAAATACCGCTCAGTCGCCGCGACTTCTATGATGAAGCACAGCGCAATCGCTATGACAGTGGTAGCAAGCGGCCACGCTGCTGTTAACTACAAATCCAGCGCCGGCCGAGCGGCCCCAAACGACCTGAACTCATCGCCGCCAACTCCTGGTCATAGGCGAATTGCACCAGCGGGGTGTAACGGGTATTGGCAGGCAGCGCGGCGATGAGGTAGCGAAAAAAATACGGCGCGCCTTCCATCCGAACATGGTTGAACCGGGCATGGAGCGCGGCATCCATTTCATCGGCGGTATGTCGGGGCCGATCATGTTGCTCACGCCAGGTCGCGACCGGATCGGTGGCGGTCAACAACCGTGCGGCGGTGCTGTCCATACGGAATTCGCTGGCGATGCCGGCTTCGGTGGAGGCTGCAAATGACTTGAGCCATTCACTGGTATGGCGACACCACCACAGAATATCTTGCGGGCGCGCGTGGGCATGCGCGAAGTCTTCCACCAGCATGGCACCGCCATACGTCAGCAACTCCCGCGCGCGTAACAGCGCGCGCTCAAGCGGCGAAATGTGGTGTAACGAGCGGGTAAACACAATCGCCTGCACCGGTGAGTCGTGGTAATCCGGCCATAACGCCTGCACGGCGCGCACGCTGCGTGCGCGCGCCTTGACCACCGCAGCGTCGTCACAATCCAACGCTGTCACCTCGTAACCACGCTGCTGCAACCGTTCCGCCAAGGCACCGTCACCCGCACCGACCTCCAGCACCCGCGCCGGCACCTTGGGCAGGTGATGGGTGACAAAATTGAAGGTATTGTTGAGCGCGATATCGTCGGGCAACTGCATGATCGATTGTCGTCCGTGGTCGCAGCGGGAAACTGCGGTATGGCTTCAGGCTAGTCCAAATTTTTCCGCACACGATTGCTCCCAGCACGAACTGCCCTCAGAATGCGTCAGCCGCATGGCGCGGCGGTACCTGATTCAGTGTCACCCAGCCGCCAGACTGCGCGACCGTTTCACGTGGTGGCTGTTTTATAAAAACACAAAAAGGCATAACGCTCATGGACTTCAGCAACCCGACCAGCATCACCTTCATCATCTACATCCTTGCCATGATTGGCATCGGTTTTGCCGCTTGGCGCTATACCCACAACCTGTCCGACTACATTCTCGGCGGCCGCAGCCTTGGCTCGTTCGTCACCGCGATGAGCGCGGGCGCCTCGGACATGAGCGGCTGGTTGCTGATGGGTCTGCCCGGCGCACTATTCGCTGCTGGTCTTTCAGAAAGCTGGATCGCGATCGGCCTGATCGTCGGTGCCTGGTTCAACTGGTATCTGGTCGCCGGGCGCTTACGCGTCTACACCGAACTCACTCACAACGCGCTGACCCTGCCCGATTACTTTACCCACCGCTTTGAAGACCGCAGCAAACTGCTGCGCATCCTCGCCGCCATCGTGATCCTGGTGTTCTTCACCATCTACTGTGCCTCCGGCATGGTCGCCGGTGCGCGCCTGTTCCAGGAAACCTTTGGCATGAGCTACGGCGTCTCGCTGTGGGCCGGTGCCGCTGCCACGATCATCTACGTATTCATTGGCGGCTTCCTGGCCGTGAGCTGGACCGATACCGTGCAAGCCACGCTGATGATCTTCGCACTGCTGCTGGCACCGGTGATGGTGCTGATCAACCTCGGCGGTTTCGGCGACGCCATGACCGCCGTTGAAAGCATCGATCCGAAATACGTGGACTGGTTCAGCGGCACCACCACCGTCGGCATCATTTCGCTGCTGGCCTGGGGTCTCGGCTACATGGGCCAGCCGCACATTTTGGCCCGCTTCATGGCCGCCGAAAATTACGCCACCCTGAAAAACGCTCGCCGCATCGGCATGACCTGGATGGTGCTCTGCCTGTTCGGCGCCATGGCGGTTGGCTTCTTCGGCATCGCCTATTTTGCCGCGCATCCGGATCAGGCGGCACCGGTCACCGCCAACCGCGAAACCGTGTTCATCACGCTGGCGCAAGTGCTGTTCAACCCGTGGATCGCCGGCATTCTGCTCTCCGCCATTTTGGCCGCCGTGATGAGCACGCTCTCCTGCCAATTGCTGGTCTGCTCGGCCGCGCTAACCGAAGACTTCTACAAAGCCTTCTTTCGCCCGCACGCCTCGCAAACCGAACTGGTCTGGTTCGGCCGCATGATGGTGCTGCTGGTCGCCGTGATCGCGATTGTGATTGCCGCCAACCCGGAAAGCCGCGTCCTCGGTTTGGTCGGCTACGCCTGGGCCGGCTTCGGCGCCGCCTTCGGCCCGGTCGTCCTGTTCTCGCTGACCTGGCCACGAATGACCCGCAACGGCGCGTTGGCAGGTATGTTGGTGGGCGCGGTGACCGTTATTGTTTGGCGTAACGGCGGCTGGTTCGGTCTGTATGAAATGGTGCCGGGGTTTGCGCTGGCCTGTATTGCGATTGTGGTGGGTAGCAAGCTGGACAAAGAACCGTCGGAGGGGATGAAGGCGGCGTTTGGGAAAATGCGGTCGCATTTGAGTTAAGCAGAGCACAGAAGTAGCCCGGATGGAACAGCAATTACTTTCCTAAAAGAGAGAGTCGTCGGGTTAAGTCAAAATACTACTGCTCGAAGAGCACAAACGCTCAAAGCTTGGCAGATTGCCTTAGCCCCTTTTGACTATAGCCATTTTAAGTAGCGGCATTCACATGCACACGAGTTCGGCACGCGCAGGGTCGGTCGCACGTGCAAATCACGTGGTCAGATCTTGCAATCCAACATTATGCTGCCTGCCAACGTCTGTCCCCGGTGCGCGGCGATTCCGCGCGACGTTTACTTGTCACTCATCATTAAACAATGAACGTAGGACGCAATAACCGAAGGGCATTGCGCCGGATTGGGTCAAATCCGGCGCAATATGGATTGCGCCCTACGCACGCATCAGAACTGGAATTGCAAACCCAACGTAGTCATCTCGACGTCCGTTTCCAACGAGTCATCGCCACCGCTGATTTCAATATCGGCGTACGTTTGCCACTCGAGCAGCAGCGAAATTGAGTCGCTCGGCTTGATGCTCATGCCGAGTCCGTAGCTGCTGCTTTGGCCATCGTCATCATGCGAGAAGGTGCCGCTGTCTTGCTGGAGCCCGCTGGACTGAGTGTTGAAGGCATACGACCAGCTACCGCTTAGCTCGCTCTCCCAACTGAACATGCCGACCTTCGCGAACAACGACACTGAATCACCCATCGGCAGCGAGGCCATGGCAGCCAGGTTCCAACCTTTTACTTCGGCGTTGTCTTTATAGCTGCTGGAGTAGGTGTCACCCATCCAACTGTCGTTGTAGCCGCCAGAAGCGGTGAGCTCACCGCTGTTAACATGCGCGACTTCGACGGCAATATAGTTGTTGAACTGAAAACCTAAGCTAAGCTTGTTGCCATCGCCTTTGTCTTCACAGCTTTCTGCGTCACCGAAAAATTCCTCGTTGCAGAAATCACCGTTTGCTGATTGGCCATAGTGCAGACCAACATAAAAATCACCGGCAAATGCGCCGGCCGAAGCCATCAACAGCGCCACACTGCATACCACCTTCTTCATGCTTACCCCCTGATTTAGATTGCTTCATCCACTCCCGTCCGGAAGCGGCCGGAGATGCTAGCGCAAACGCGAATTGATGAGACAAGCTGATGGATATGGGCTCCCGTACCAGTTCACGTAGGTACGATTACGCTTCGCTAATCGTACCTACAGCTGCTAATCGAAGCTGCGCGGGCTAAATCAAATCCGGCGCAATTTGGATTACGCCCTCCGCACGTTTAGTCTCGTTCTGGTTCGTTCCGCTTTACGCTTCTGATCGAACGGATTCGACTCGGTTCCGCCAATATTTGGCGGCCTAAGAGGGCCGCAGTCAAGGCGGCTTCGCCAACAAGCGAACCGGCCTGTTGCGTAGGTTGTTTTTTCACCAATCGGTTTGACAGGCCCCGTTGTCATTCGGTCGCCGGAGTGACGGCGGGAGACTGTGCCCTGGCCACTATCCAAGCGGCGCACTTTGTGTTTCGATACCGGCGCGCGTGGAAGTACTCGAATACCGTGCGCCAACAGCACGGACCGGAAAGGACGGACGTACCCGTTATGTGGCTATTTGTGTGGCCGCCATTGTGGATACTTGGGAGTAGATAGCAAATGAAGCAGTTCATTTATGTGGTGATGCTGTCAGTTTTTTTTCTGACGGCTTGCACTACCAGCAGAATGTCAATGGACACCCTGCCAGCCAAAGTAAAGCTAGATAAGCAGGTCAGCATTCCCAACGATACGACGATTGCCATTTACCTGCCGGCAACGAATCTCAGCAACCGGTTCTATCTTGAGAATAGCGGCATTTTTATTGATCCGGGTCTCGCTACCAAAGAGGCTGTCGACAAGGTGATGAAGACCTATTTCACCGCTTACAGCCTGTTTGAGCCGTCGTCGGATAAAACCTATGGCATGTTGTTGGACCTCAATCCGGAATGGGATTTCTCATACGGCAGCGTTGAGATGAAGCTGTCCTATACGGTGTACGGTGCGAACCGCGCCGAGTTGATGAAAGGTGAAAAGAGTTTCAAGACCGAGACCGGCTCACTCCAGGATGGCAATGGTTTCTATAATGCCGTTCTGCGCTCGCTGCAACTGGCGGTAATAGACATACTGAACAAACTCAAACCCAACAACGGCAAATACCCGAACATGCTTGCCATGAAAGACATGGCCATCGAGCAACTGGTAAACAAGGATAAACCACTGCGAACGGGTACCGGTTTTTATGTAAACAGCTCGGGCCAACTGCTGACCGCTGCCCACGTCAGCAAGGACTGCGCCTTGCTCGAAATAAAGGACGGGGCCGAAAAATATTCCGGGACGCTTGCAGCGCACAGCAATATCCTCGATCTGGCGCTCATCAACACCCATCACAAGCCGCGCAGTACATTACCGGTTCGCAAGAACAGTGCGGTGAAACTGGGCGAGTTTGTTTCGATGATTGGTTTTCCGCTTCAGGGCGTGCTGGCGGACAGCCCGAATCTCACTCGCGGCAACGTCAGCTCGATGAGTGGCATGCAGGGTTCGGCAGGACAACTGCAGTTCTCTGCACCCATTCAACCCGGCTCCAGTGGCGGCCCCATTGTCTCGGAAACCGGCGAACTGCTGGGCGTCACGCTCAGTACACTGTCTACCGCCAAAATGGTAGAGAAGGGCATCCTGCCGCAGAACGTCAATTTTGCCTTGCATCCCAAGCATGTTGAAAAATTCCTGAACAAGTACCACGTGCCCTTTCAGGTATTTTCGCCGAAAACGAATGCGCCGCCAACGAGCTACGAGGATGCGTTACCCGCCGTTGTTCAGATCGCATGCTATCAATAAGGAGCTGGGCCATGAAACAACAAATTCTTGCACTGCTATGGGTCGGAATCACCAGCACGTCACTCGCGACCGAACAGATCAGCAATGTATTGCCACATATGCGGTTCGCCAGCACGGTTAAAGCCGAACTTATTTTTGACAAAATCAAAGCCATGCCGGCTTTTGTGAATGTCAGTAAAGACAATCACGGCGCCTCACTTACCTTGCGTGTCAGCCATGGCTACCGCACTTCAGCAGGCGGCGCGGCGGCAGGTGCAACGACCGGGCTTTTGGCCGCCACTACGCTCGGCATCATTCCTATTGTGAAAAGTCATGATCTCGTCGTAACCTACGAAATTTTGGCGAACGATACCGTGATCGATACCATCGAGTTTCGTAAAGGATTCACCGATGCGGTTAATCTGTTCAGCGAGGCGGCGCAAGCCGGTAAAATGTCAAAAGACGAAGAAGCATGGCTGATTGGTACTCTTCCTGAATTTGAACTAGCCATGAGTAAGAGCGAGAAGGTCAAAACGTTGGTGGATGAGTACAGTTATTATTTTTCGACTTAACGCCGCCTAATGTCCACTGTTCGGTACGCCGCCCCTGAACGCCAGGTGGCGTATCGAAATTTTTGCTCCTCCGGTTCAGCGCGCGCAGATCGGAACCGCGCGGCGTTTACTACCAATGCGCATTAACTCCAACGACACGTTTGGCGGAATACCCTTCGGGTGTTCCGCACTACTGTTGCGAGGTTAGCGCAAGTTCTTGTCGCTGATTTTATTAAACTCACGCCATTTCCGGATCACCGGGTCGGTTTTCAGTATGGTCTTCAGATCGGCGGCCTGGGCGGCCGCTTGCAGGTCCGCCAGAATCGCTTGGCGCAGCGCTGGCTCGCTGGCTTTGTCCTGGGCAAAGTCGGGGTCGAGCATGATCCGGCAAAGGGCCCGGTTCAGTTCGTAGAACAACCAGCCGTGTTGCTGCCAGGGGCCGCGCAGATCGATGGCTAGTGACAATTCTTGTTCGGCTTCTAGCCAGTCAGGAAGCAATTTGTCTTTCAGGGCAAAGCCGAGCTGGCCGTGATTGGTGTGATAACGCTTTTCATCTTCGCTGTGGATCAGTGCGCGGAACAAGGCGATGGTCCGTTCCATTTTTGGCTTGGTGGCGGGGCTGCGCCAGTTATCACCACGCACCTGCCAGGCCTGATTGAATATCTGCACGCGCACCGGCCGCGAGGCCGCCTTGACCGCTTGGTCGAGAGCCTCCTGGGTAACATCCGGAATATCCGGACTCGGGTTCAGATGCCGGTTCATCAACAACAGCGCGTCGACATCGTGGGTGGCCTGTTGCTGGAAGGCATCCAATTTGCGTTCGGTCGTTTCGGCTTTTTCAGTGACCCGTTGCACTTCCTGCACCAGTTCGCCAATCGCGGCTTGATCGGCCATCCGCAGGGCGCCGGCCATGAACAAGCGAGTCCACAGATAACCGAACAAGAAACCCAGCACGGTGAAATAGGCGAGCAGGGCACCGGTGAATACGTGGGCATGTGGCTGCTCGCCGAAGCCCTGCGCGGCGGCTAGCGTCAGGGCGTTCAATCCTTGTTTGATTTCGGCGATCTGGGTCAGGCCAACGCCAACCAGGATCTTGGTCAGCCAATCGGAGATTTGTTCGAGATTGGTGTTGGCGCGGTAATCAATCCGGCGACTGTTATTGTTAATGTTGGCGTTGGTGCCGTCGGGCGCGCCGCCATCATCCTGTTGCAACGTGCGCGGAATGCCAAACAGAAAGCCGAGGATGCCGCCGACCAATAGTGCGGCGCCGCCGAGCAGCACACCCACACTGAGCCGCGTCAACCAACCACTGAGACCGCCGCTGTGCAGCGCATAGAGCAGCACGCTGAGCACACCAATCAACATCGCGATGGTCAATCCACGCAGTGCTTTCTGGCTTTCGCCGAGTTCCTTTCCGGCCATGATTGCCTCCGGTGCAGCGAGAACGGCTGAGTCGCTGCAGACTTGCGTAGTCAGCTTGTGATAGTCGCTCGCTGGCGCGGGCTACAAGTCTAGACAATATCGGCGATGGCAACCGCTGGTGGTCGGCCCCACATCAGGTCTGGGGCGGCCGACACTTGTCGGGCTGGGGCCCGACCTACAGGGCATGTCGTGATCGATAGGGATTTTCACCTATTCCGTTTACGAGCCCGCCCTGGCGACACCGTTAAGGCGATCAATGCAGGTAGGCGAGCAGCACGGCCATGGCCAGCAGATAAACCAGTTGATAGCCGGCATCGATCAGGTAGGCCGCAATCGGTTTGTCGGAAAACAGATTGGCAGTCAGGCCAATGGTGGCAGCGAAACCACCCCAGCAGATCAAACCCAATTTCAACCCGCCCAGCACCGTGTCGATGCCGATGCGATGGATGAGCACTGCCAGCGCGGCGGCCATCACCACGTAGCAAAGCAGCGACAGGCCATAAGCGCGGCCGGCGCCGGCTTTCATGCCGGCAAGTTGGGCCTCGCTGTAGCCGTGCACGCGCACCCAGAGCCGGCCGAACAGCAGCGGCGAGTACCAGAGCGCGCCGAGCGCAAACGTCATGACTGCGGCGCCGACAACGGCAAGCGCGTGACTGCTGTAGTGATCCATGAATTGCTCCTTGATCAGGCGAAATGGGCGTGTAATGGACGTTCGCGTAACCGCTGCCGTCGCTGCAACAGTAGTCGTTGGACACCGTGTTGGCTGCCATTCCAGCAGGTGTAGCCCACTTGCAGCGAAACCGCGAACGGTAGCGACAAATTGATGGCTCGAAGCGGCAAATTCCCGAAACGGCAGACGAAAAAAAGGAGGCACCCGGCCTCCTTTTTTTTGCATCCAAAAACGATCAGGACTTGGCGAACAGGCCCATCACGTTGCCGGTATTCCACAGCCAGCGCATCACCACAACCAGAGCGGCGGCGGACATGAACGCCGCCATTTGGCCGGCGAAAGCGCTGATGTAAGCACCAGCGTAGGGAATTCCGTTCAGGCCGTTGGCGGCCATCGCCAGACCCAAGGCCAGCACGACCGGGCCAACCGCGTCGTCAGTCTTCAGGCCAAAAACGGCGAAGACAGCGCCGAGCACGGCCATTACCCACATGAAATTTGCCAGTGCATCCACTCCAACGGTGCTGAGCACAGCGATAACGAGAGCAAGGAGGAACGCAATATTGCTGATCTTGTTCATTGTTTTTTCTCCAAAGCATTATTGTTGATTGCGCGGTGGATATGATTTGTTGTGACTGCCGCAGCTCACCACTTGACAGCGGCTGTACCCAGCCTAACAACAATCGCTACCGGAAGGGAACACTATGCTGGTCGGAGTAGTTAGGTGTGTTGGGATTTTCAGTCCAAGCCAGGCGCTAGCTTGGCCGTTCAGGTGGCCGTGCAGGGGCTCGGTTGCGCCACTCGCTGCACGCAGCACAACCGTCAGTTCAGCCACTTCACGTCCGCCAACACTAGCGCCGATTCGCGCTCGAACGCGGCGGCCTGCGGTCACACCCGACTAGTGCAGTGCGTCATAAATCGCGGAGGGAGGAAGAATATTGACTCACGCGACGCCGCGAAGAACGCGAAGGAAATGAATCGTTAAGGTTTCCCTTTCGCGTTCTTCTCGACTTCGCGTGAACCGCACTGAATAAGGACACTGCTGATTGACGCACACCCCGCGATACCGGACCGACGTAGTACTACGTGGCGCAGGGGCCAGCTTGCGCCTGCGAAAAACCGACTAATATCGGCTAACCCATAGCAAGGCGCCGATACTGGAGATGCGATTGCTTCAACACCCGCTCGATGCACTCCAACTGCCCGAGCCCGCGCCGCTACCCATCACATAGGTGCAGCCGCCTTCACTGCCGGCGTAGGTGTTGGTCAGGCTATTGCCGTAATACCAGGAGTTGCCGCCGCGCGCGCGGGCCTGATTGGCCAACTGATAAAGGTTGAACATCACCGGACCATTTTCCCAACCGCCATAACCTTGCGCGTCGACCCAATAGCGGCCAGGAAATACTGCCGTGATCTGCTGCAATGCCGCGACGTCGTGCGGATGCAATTCTCTGCCGTTGATGAAGACTCCGGTCAATTGGCCACTGCCGCCACCGGAGGCATCAGCACGGAGCGCGCCGCCAAGTTGCAAGCCGGGATGAATCTGACCAGCCGCCGGTCCGCCGCGCTGGCCCCAGGCACCCGATAGCGGGTCATACCAATAATCGCCCTCGATGACCCGAACCCGGTATGCAGACTCCAGCGCGGTG
>Ga0247727_10012209_pt1 | contig 14798 bp, 9 predicted proteins | sample WisWelCaveWW1625_FD_202498 | JGI IMG/M metagenome (GOLD analysis project Ga0247727, IMG submission 202498) | Biofilm microbial communities from Wishing Well Cave, Virginia, United States - WW16-25 | ecosystem: Environmental > Aquatic > Deep subsurface > Groundwater > Cave microbial mat | place... | reverse complement strand
CCATTGTCGAGCTAATCATTTCATTTGTTGCCGGACTGATTAAAGCAAGAGGGAATTTTTTGTCAAATCCGTTTTTCTGAAATTCATACGGCGTGTCGCTCAGGTTTGGCGCAAGATTAATCTTGCCCGACGGCGTCCACGAAACGAAGTGCTTGAATTGCACCGGATGCGGGCCGGGGAAATCGTATTGCAAAATCCGCTTTCTGCGCAACTCATCGAGTGTGACGGGTTTGCCCAGGCCTTTAATCGATCCGGCAGCGCGGCGCAAATAGTCTTCGGTGGTTTCTTGAAATGCCTTGTCATTCCACTCCATCGCGCGACCGAGCATGGCGAAGACTTCTTCGTTCGGTTTCGATTCGCCAATCGCAGGGATAACCGGATCGATATATTGCAGCGTATAGCTACCGTACCCTTTTTTGATTTCCTGCTGTTCGAGAAAAGTCACGGCGGGGAGGAGAATGTCGGCAAATTTTGCGGTGTCGGTCATCACTTGTTCGAAGACGACAGTGAATAAATCTTCGCGCTGCAAGCCGCGGAGCACGAGATTTTGATTCGGCACCGTCGCCGCTGGGTTGCAATTATAAACGAAGAGCGATTTGATCGGCGGATTTTTTTCTTCCAATAATTGCCTGCCGAGCAGATTCATGTTCAACTCGCGTGTGTTCCAGGGCACGGCATCAACCAGCTCATCATTTGCAACCTTCGCGGCGTTGCTGTTGCTCAAAGTGTAGCCGCCGCCGACCACACCAAATTTTCCCAAGAGAGCCGGCATGGCGAGAATTGCGGCGATGGCATTGCCGCCGTTACGATTTCGCTCCAATCCCCAGCCGACGCGCAGCACAGCAGGATTGCTTTCGGCATAAACTGTGGCGAGCTTTTTAATGTCAGCAGCGGGGAGATGTGAAAGAGCAGCGGCGCGATCAATGCTATATGCCGAGGCTTTTTCCAAAAGAACTTCCAGTCCGGTTGCATGTTTTTCTAAAAATGCTTTATCAAAAAGATTTTGTTCGCGCCAGAAGTTGATCATCGCCAGCGCGATGGCCAAGTCTGTTCCGGGATAGACCGGCAGATGCAAATCGACTTCGCGATCAGAAAAATTCTTGCGCGGGTCAACGACAGCGATGAATGCGCCGTTGGCCTTTGCCTTTTTCAGAAACGGCACGAGATGGATGTTCGAGGCTTTGGGATTTGCTCCCCAGATGATGATCATCTTCGCATGAACGTAATCCTCAAAAGCAACGCCTGGCATTTTGCCGTACATGGCCAATGCAGCAGCCGTGGCTGGCGCGGCGCAGACCGTACGTGCCAAGCGCGAAGCACCCAATTTTGCAAAAAATGCTTGATCGCTAGTGTCTTGACCAAGCAAACCGTTCGATCCGCCGTAAGAATACGGCAAAATCGCCTCGCCGCCGAATTCATCGGTAATCGATTTGAATTTTGCGCAGATGGTTTTGATCGCTTCATCCCACGAGATCGGCGCAAACTCGCCGCTGCCTTTAGGTCCGGTGCGGCGCATCGGCGTGAGCAATCTCTCCGGCGCATAAACCCGCTTGGCAAAATCAGCAACTTTCGAACAAATGAATCCCGAGGTCGTGGGATTTGCATCTGAGGCACGAATTGCAGTGATGCGCCCATCGTCAACCTCGACTTCGAGACTGCACGTGTCCGGGCAATCCATCGTACATGCGGAAGGCAGTTTTTCTTTTGCCATTTTTACTCCTCTTATCAATCGCTGAGACTCGCTGGTATTCATATCGCCGATTCTTACTGACAAGCAAAAGCACAGCATTTTTCAGTACATTACTCAGTGAGATTCAGTGATACAAAAACCAGCGAGTTTCGGTGATAAAACTTCACTCATTTTGCAGAAGCAGATGTGACGGCAGCAATCTCCGGCAGCAGCGCGATTTCGATGCGGCGATTCTGGCTGCGTCCGGCTGGCGTCGAATTGCTGGCCACGGGTTGATACTCTGACAAGCCGACGGCCTGCAAACGTTTTGCTTCGATGCCGACTTTGTCCTGCAAGAAGCGCACGACATTGGTGGCACGGCTTGTGGAAAGCTCCCAGTTCGTGGGAAACTGTTTGATCAAGCGCGAGCTGATCGGCACGTTGTCGGTGTGGCCTTCGACGCGAATGATTTTGCCCTGCGTATTTTTCAAAACTTTGCCGACGCGCTGCAATACTTTTAAGCCCTCGGGCATGATGTCGGCCTCACCGGAGGGAAACAAAATTTTGTCAACCATGCTGACCGACAGGCGATCGGCCATTTGGGTGATTTTGATTTGTCCCTGCTCGATTTCACTTTTCATGTCGGTGACCAGCGCTTCATAGGTGCCCTTCAGCGCGGCGATTTCTTCTTCTTTTGCTTTGGAGATTTCAGTTACCTTGGCCTCCAGCTCGCGCGCCAACGCGGTTTTTTCATCCTGCAGAATCTGCGCCTCGCCGGTCAGCTCGTCCTTTGCAATTTGCAAGGTATCTCGTTCTTGCTGCGCTTTGTTGTTTGCGCTAAAGAAATAAAACGTGGCGCTGGCTAGCGCCAATGCGATAATACTGACAACGATGACTGCGGCTTTCATCAGATTTCCTCCTTAGAAATAATTTCTTCTACCACGTTACACTCAAATGCACTGCGCGCGGTGTGGGAATCACACGCCAATGTATTCCCACCTTATCATCAACGTGATCATCACGTTTTTTCTTTTCATACCAATCAGCAATCGATTCTATGGTGAAGATCGGCAATGCAGCGCCGAGCACGACGTCTGATAGCCAATGCGAAGAGTTATACAATCTTGACCATGCGCCGATTCCACCCACACCGTAACAGGCCAGCTTCACAAGGCGGTTGTCGATTCGTCTGGCAAATGCGTGTGCCATGGCCACGCTCGTCATTGTATGGCCGGAGAAAAACGAATGATACTTTTCACTGTTGCTGAACGGATCGAACTCAGTATAGCCCAATCCGACATGCGGGCGGGCGCGGCCGGTGACGATTTTGGTGGCAGTTTGAATACCGCCGTCAGGCAGCAACGAAGCAGCGAGAATAACGCACGTGTCGCGCAACCATGAATCATCGGCGATCAAACTGATTACATAAAGACTGCCGGTGAGAATGACCACGGTGCGCGGCTCGCCAAACTCTGCTCCGAAATCAGCAAGCTTGTCTGCAGTTTTGTTTTGGTGGCGGACGAAGTAGTCGTTGACGTTTTCATCGAGAGAAGAAATGAGAACGGTGCCGGCGATCACCGATCCGAAAATTGCCCAGTTTTTGCCGCGCCAGCGAATCGGCGACGTCAGCACACGACCGGTTCCAAGTGCGACTGTGGATACATCGCCAAGAAATGAAGATGATCTTGAAGCCTGTTGCTCCTGCTGCGCGTACAGCGGCGATAAAATGGGGAAGAGCAAAGAAAGCCAAACTCCGAAACGGATGCAAAGGCGCATGCGATTTTCCTTCCTTCGTCGATAGACAAAATTATGCAGCGATGCGCAAAAGATAAGAGATTTCGGAGAAATTGCAATACAAATGAAAATTTGTCTTGCTTTTTTGCCGGGAGCTTTGCAAAATGCACCGGCAAATTTTTGATCCAGCCTTCTAAATTTTCTCCACAACATCAATCGCTGTCCGCGCCATGGGGTTGTCTGTCGTGTCTGGATCCTGAAACTCAAAATTCCATTCGAAAGGGGCGGACATGCGAATTCAAGCTTGCATCGCCGTATTGTTTTTGGTGTTGAGCGCCAACCTGTACTCACAGGTGATTCTCACCGAAGTAATGTTCGACCCCGCCGGCAACGAAAATTATGATGAGTTTCTGGAAATCTACAACGCCAGCGCCACCGACAGCATCGATCTCCAGGGATGGAAGATTGGCGATCAAAACGAAACGGATGTGTTAATCGCCGCGAGAACGAATTTGTTTCTTGCGCCGCAACAATACGCCATCGTTCTCGACTCCGGATATTTGACGAACTCAACTTTGTACGATAACATTATTCCGGCGACCGCGCTGGTTTTGACGATCGACGATGCGACTCTGGGCAGTGGCGGCCTTTCGAATTCTACTCCCGAAACTATTCTTTTGATCTCCAGTGCCGGCGACACGGTGGGGCGTTATCAATATTCGCTCGGCAATGCGCCGGGCTATTCCGACGAAAAGATTTTGTTGAGCGCGGATGATTCCGCTGAGAATTGGGACAACTCGCGAAGCTTCAACGGCACACCTGGGTTTCAGAATTCCGTCGCGCCCTTGGAAAATGATCTTGCGCTGGGCGCAATAAGTTATCTTCCGGCAAAGCCGGGAAAAGGAGTAGTTGTAAAGTTCTCCGTGCCGGTTTTGAATTTGGGAATCCAGCAAAACGATCAAGCCACTTTGCGAATGATGCTGGGAACGATCGATCTGGATAGCAAACCCGTTCCTTCGATAGTTCCGGAAGATTCGATTATCGTAGAGACGTTTTGGATAAATCCCTCCGCCGGACGTTTCCAATTGCTTTTCATTTTGTCTGGTCATGTTGACGATAATTCTAAAAATGATACGGCGCGTGTAGAGCTTGCCGTGGCTTGGCCGCTTGAAATTGTTCGCATCAATGAAATCATGTTTGCGCCAAAAGCCGGTGAAGCCGAGTGGATTGAGATTTACAATCCAACCGATGAAAGAATTTCGCTAACGGGTTGGAGTGTTAAAGATGAAGGCGGCAGACCGGCACAGGTTTCGGATTCGATAAGCATTCCAGCGGGTGGTTATGTTGTCATTGCGGCGGCGAGTTCCGTGCAAGATACTTTTCATCTGCCTGATAGTGTCTTTGTGGTGACGAGCGGTTTTCCAACGCTGAATAACAACGGCGATTTGATCTACTTGCTTGATTTCTCCGGCGCAGTGATTGACTCTCTTCAGTATGACGGCGCATGGGGTGGAGGAATTGAAATTTCTCTGGAGAAAATCTGGCACGAACGCGCGAATGACGCGATGAACTGGCTGCCAAGCGTGGCAACGATCGGTGCAACGCCGGGCAGTTTCAACAGTCGCAGTCCACGCGATGTTGACATGATGGCAGGAGCGTTATTGATCCAGCCGAACAAGCCGCGTGCCGGCGAAATCGTTCGCTTGCAAGCAACCGGCTACAACCGAGGGCGGACGGCGATCAATTCGCTGGCGATTGATTTTTTTGTTGATGTCAATCGCGATGGTCACTTTACCAACTCTGAAAAAGTCGGCGAAGTTGTTTCGTCTGCTGTTTTACAGCCCGAAGATTCTTTGACGCTGAGTTTTGAAATTGCCGATCACCCGTCCGGACGTTTTCGAGTTGCTGCGGCCTGGGATAATACCGGAGATAATGACCGAGCGAATGACACGAGCTTTGCAACGCTGGCTATTGGTTATCCCCCGCGCAGCGTGGTGATCAACGAAATTCTCTATGACTCGCCCGATGATGTTGAGTGGATTGAGTTGTTCAATCGAAGCACGACTGCGGTTGATTTGCGAGGTTGGGAGCTGGCTGACACCGGCAGTCGAGCCGTCATTGCAGACACAATTTCGAATTTCATTCTTGAACCGCGCGAGTTTTTATTGATTACCGGCGCGACAAATGATTTGACCGCGCCTCATGTCGCGCTATCGAGTTTCCCGAACTTGAATAATGATACTGACAAACTTGTACTGCGAGATTACAGCGGCACAGTACAGGATAGCGCGCACTATTTTGCGGAGTGGGGCGGCGGCGATGGTATATCTTTGGAGCGCATTAATCCCGAGCTTGGCAGCAATGATTCGAGCAATTGGAGCGGCAGCGTAGCGCGCGAGGGCAACACGCCGGGCGCGGCGAACAGCATTTTTGCGCCGATTGTGCCGAATGAAACGACGATTGGCGTTGCCCCTAATCCGTTTTCCCCGGATGGCGATGGGCGCGATGACGCCGCGATCATCCAATTTCAATTGCCGGTGACCACGGCGGCAGTGCATTTGAAAATTTATGACATGCGCGGACGGCTGGTGCGGCATTTGCTTAACAATGCCCCCAGCGGGGCGACCTATCAACTCATTTGGGATGGCGCTGGCGATGATGGAGAAACGTTGCGAATGGGGATTTATATTCTTTTCTTGCAAGCATTGAATGAACGTCAAGGAATTGTGCAGGAGGCGAGGACGACGGTGGTGTTGGCAAAGAGGTTGTAGTTATGAAAACATCATTGCTTCTTTCATTAAATTTTCCATAGATTCAACCGTTTGTATTCTTACGGTGGTGGACATTATGAAAAGGGTAGGACATGATAACATTCAAAATCATTGCGGAGAAGCTGCCGATAAAATGGCAGGTCGAGCTGCGCCAGACGCTTTCCGGAGAAAACCCCGAGGCGCCGATCGATGTTAAAAAAGTGCAGCCGGTAGCAACGATCGATATCAAGGCCGACGACGCTCAAGTTGTCGATTCTCTCGTCGACTGGATTAGAACGACGAACCGCTTGATGAAATCGGAAAAAACTTTTACCGGCATGGGAATCAATCTCAAGCTCGAAAAATCCGATGGCACCCACATTGCATTGAATGAGCGCAATGCTGCAATCGTCAAACAGTTTTTGATGAAGTGAACCTCTGTTGAATTTCTTCCCGTTGAAACGGTTACAGGAAGTAGAACCGACTTGCCGAAATGTGTGTTCTTGCATCACGCACAGTCAACAATTGAAAGGAACACAAAATGTCAATTAAAAAAATCGCCAAGAGCCGTAACGCCGCCGGTTTGGTTTTGTTCTTCTGCCTTCTTTTGGGAACAGCGTGGCTGAGTCATGAATCAAAACCTGCTGTGACCGCTGTTGTTGCAGAGAGAAATGTATCGGCGCCGGGAAAATCTGGACGCAGCGCTGTGACGATTCAAGGCAAGCTGCGGGGCATGAAGCGCAAAGTTAACAGCATCGAGTGGTTCGTCAATCAGCGCGCTTATCCCGACGGCATTCCATCGGATGCCGAAGTGAAGGCGGTTGAGTATGTGCAGAAACGCATGCTCCCGGAATTGCGTCAAAAGCAGCTTGCGAAGAATTCGTCGTCAACGTTAGTCGGACAAACTATTCAGTGGATCTCTCGCGGCCCGGGAAATTTGGGCGGCAGAATTCGTGGCTTGATGGTCGATCCGACCAATAGCAGTGTGATTTACGCCGGTTCGGTTTCCGGCGGCGTATGGAAAACCACCAACGGCGGCGATACCTGGACGCCGCTGATGGATGGCGAAGTAAACTTGAACGTGTCGGCGTTGGTGATGAAGCCCGGCAATCCCAACGTGCTTTATGCCGGCACCGGCGAAGGGTTTTTGAATACCGACGCACTTCCCGGACGAGGCGTGTTCAAGACAACCGATGGCGGTCAAACGTGGACTCGCCTTCACGTTGCTAACGGGCTGAATACTTCTTTTATCACCGAGCTGGCGATTTCTCCCGCAAATCCTTCGGTGGTTTATGCGTGCGGTCGACGCACTTACCCGGCGAACAATATTCAGGCAGAAACAACACCGGATGCTGGCCTTAATGCCGTGTTCAAATCCACCAATGAGGGGCAGGCTTGGACGGACATTACCACGGGCAAAGTTGACCACGATCCAAACGCAACTTTTGATAACATCCCAACCGATATTGCAGTCAATCCGCTCAGTCCCGATACACTCTTCGGCGCTTTTGGCTTTCGCCGATCCAACGGCATCTGGAGAACCGTCAATGGCGGGCAAGCGTGGACGAGGCTGACCAACGGTCTGCCATCTCCAGCGTCGTCACATTATAATAGAATTGAACTGGCGATGTCGCCCTCCAACCCGCGTGTGCTTTACGCTTCGTATAGCGATAGCGCCAGCAATGAATCGTTGGGAATTTGGAAAACCACCAACGGTGGAAACTCGTGGACACAGGTTGGCACGCCGCAATCGACGGCGCAACGCAATATAAATGATGGCCGCTTGACGGTGCTTGGGGAGCAGGGATTTTACAATAACGCTTTGGCCGTTCATCCCACAGATCCTAACACTGTCTTTTCCGGTGGCATCGATATTTATCGTTCGACGAACGGCGGCACGACTTGGACGCAAGTAAGCATGTGGATACCCGGCACCGCCGGTTTCGCGTACGCGCACGCGGATAATCATGTGTTCACGTTTTTTGCGGGAACGAATCCGCCGATTATTTTTGCCGGCAATGATGGCGGCGTTTTTAGATCATTTAACAACGGCACGAGTTGGGGTGCGCTGAATAATAGTCTCGGTGTAACGCAGTTTTATTTTATGGGCGCTCATCCGGATGATCCTGATGTTTTGCTCGGTGGAACGCAAGATAACGGCTCGCCAATCACTATCGGCGGTGGAATCAATGCGTGGGAGGATATTACCACCGGCGATGGCGGCCCGGCGATTTTTGATTCTTCCAACCCCTCGACTTTTTATGCGTCGATTTATAATTTGAACATCTACCGTTTCGATGATGCGAACTTCGCGACAGGCCAAATTCCCAACCCGACGCCGATCGGCGTGAATGGATCGAACATCATCGATCAAACCGACGTCAACGGTGCGGCGTTTTTTGGGCCCCTGGAGATGTCTCCGAATAACCCGGCTACCCTGGTTCTCGGAAGCCATCGTGTGTTGAAAACCACCAACAAAGGCAATGACTGGACGGCGATCAGCGCCGGGCTATCCGGCACAGCGATAATCAGTGTGGCGATAGCGCCGGGCAATGACAATATCATTTGGGCGGCGACTCGGCCTTCTGGAACATTCGGCGGTGGCAGTTTCGTATCTTCAAAAATCTTCAAAACCGAAAACAACGGCAGCTCGTGGGAAGAGGTGACTCGTAATAATTTGCCCGTCAGATTTGTTAGTGACATCGAGTTTCAACCCGGCAGCAGTAGCATCGTGTATTTGACCTATTCCGGTTATGGGACGGCTCACGTGTTTAAGTCAACCAACGCCGGCGCAACCTGGGCGAACATCACCAACAATCTCCCAGACGTGCCGGTGAATTGCATCGAAGTTCACTCCAACAATACAAACATTTTGATCGCCGGCACGGACATCGGCGTGTTTTTGTCTGAAGACGCCGGTACAACCTGGCAACCGGCGAATAATGGATTTCCTACGACTCAAGTGGTGGCCGTCAACATAAATGTTCCAACCGGGCGCTTGGTTGCTGCCACGCATGGTCGCGGCATTTTCGATGCGCCGTTGAGCACGGTTTCAGTCGATGAAACACCGAACACCGGTCTTCCGGCCTCGCCTGTGCTGTATTCGAATTATCCCAACCCCTTCAATCCATCGACAACGATAGCTTACGAACTTTTTAAGACCGGGACAGTGACGTTGAAAGTTTATGACATCCTCGGTCGCGAAACTAAAACGCTTTTGCATGATGTAAAGCAAGTTTCCGGTCGTCGCGAGATTAACTTCGATGCATCTAGTTTGGCAAGCGGCGCTTACTTCGCGCGATTGACCGTTGATGGCCGGGTGGTTGGAAATAGAGAAATGATGTTAGTGCGTTAAAACAATGAGAAGGAGAGTGGGTGAGTGGGAGCGTGCGCCTTTTTCCTGTCTCCCACTCCCCCTCTCCCCCGCTCTCATTACCCCCGCTTTTTCCTTGACATTGTGACCTTCTTCGTTTATTTTTTGCCCACAAATTTTGTATCTCAACATTCATGTTGAAAGTGAAGCAGGCGTGAAAGGTCATGTGCCGCTGCGAACGTGCCTTGGGTGTGGAGCGGTGCGACCCAAGCACGAGCTTTTGAGAATCGCTTGTAATCAGCAGCATGAAGTTACGATAGATCCCCAAGCCCGCTTGCCCGGACGCGGCGCTTATATCTGCTGTCGATTGGAATGCGCCGAATTGTTGCGCAAAAAGAAAGCCCTCGCGCGCAGCTTTCGTCATCCAGTGGCTGTCGAGGTTTATCAACGAGTGATTGATTTTTTGAATGAGCACAATACCTGAAGGCGTGCAAGGGCTGGTTGGTCTGGCGCGCCGCGGCGGGCGACTGGCCGTCGGCTTCGAATCATGCGCCAAAGCCCTGTTGCAAAAAAAAGCAGCGCTGATCATCCTGGCTGATGATCTTTCTCCTTCAACCGCGGATCGGTTAAAAAGCAAATTGCCTGATGCGTCGATTCCGATGATTGTTCATGGTATGAAAAGCGAGTGGGGGAGAGCATTGGGCCGCGAGGAAGTCGGCGTGATGGCGGTGTTGGACAAAGGTCTTGCCGAAGCAATTATGCTGAAATTGAAAAACACCGACTCAATTGAAGGCTGATTTTTTGATTTCAATTGAGCAAGAAAAAGATCGTCTGCGGCGAGAACTACGCCGGGCACGAAATGCGCTTTCCCCTGAGTGGAGAGAAGGCGCGAGCCGGCGCATCACAGATAATTTGCTCGCATGGAATCAATTCATCTCGATGGAAGTGATTCACAGCTATCTTTCATGGCGCAGTGAGGTGACTACCGCTGAGTTGATCAAGCATATCTGGGGCATGGGAAAGAAGGTGGTCGCGCCGAGGGTGGACATCTTGCACCATATTCTTGAACACTTTTATATTCAAGAGTTTAATAATGTACTTTCCGGCGCTTTTGGAATACCTGAACCCGATCCTTTGCATTGCAAGCCGGCGCGAACAAAAGACCTTCAGCTCATCATCGTCCCCGGAGTTGGCTTTGATCGGCGCGGTAACCGGCTTGGCTCAGGCCATGGTTTTTATGATCACTTTTTAGCGCAAACCAGCGCGGTGCGCGTCGGTTTGGCGTTTAGCATGCAGATGATCGACCACGTGCCCGTGGGAGGTCATGATCAAAAGATGGATTTTGTCGTCACAGAAGATGAATTGATCGCTTGTGATGAGTGATAAAAATGCCGATCATATTTAAAAAGAGTTTGGTTTTTGTAAAGTCGTATCTTATATTTTTCCATCATTCAGAGCGCTTACGCGATGGTTGCCATTGAAATTTTTTCAAATCGATGCAATCGTTCTCATCAAACTTCACGCGCTCCTGCCTCAGCAAAGCACGCTGCACTTCATATCCGCCGTAGCGCGGAAGTGAAATGCCGCCAAGTCGATTGATGACGCGATGCCAGGGCAACTGCTCTTTTTCAGAAGCGCTATGCAACACCCAAGCAACCTGCCGCGCGGCGCGGCCATTTCCAGCCAAAGCGGCGACTTGACCATAGGTTGCAACACGGCCCCGTGGAATCCTCTTGATAGTGCGGATGACGGCGCGATAAAAACTTGTGCCCGATTTTTTTCGCATGATCGGATGATAGATCGCTTCGGCCTCAAATGCAAATAAATTTTAAGTTCATCAATAGATTTTTTTCTCGTGAGTTCTTTGACAATCGCAGAGTTCCTTTGACGGTGGTTTCGTGCGCCGTCTGCATCGCGTGCGTGTTCTTCGGGCGACCGGGCCTCGCGCAAGACAGCGTCGATGTGAAATTTTTCTACAAATCAACCGGCAATCCGACCTCGGTTTTTCTTCCCGGCGAATTCAACAACTGGGGACCGAACTCTTCGGGGACGATTGCACAGAACGCCCCATCGAGGATGACGTTCGATGCTGCTCTCGGACAATGGACGAAGACGGTTCGGCTGCGTGTTGGCGGCCACGTAGGAGGCGGAGTGGCGGGCGCCTATCAGTACAAAATAAACGAGAATGGCGCAAGCTCCGGCTGGCGTCCCGACCCGCTGAACCCCCGCCGCAACGCTGCGGATAATGACAACTCGATTCTTTATGTAAAGAATCCGGCGATTCATTATCTGCTGCCGAATTCGCTTTCGAGCGTCGTCGATGCGCAAGCGCTGACAATCACCGCTTATGTTTTTCCATCGACCAACACTTCGGTTGATACATCTTCGATACGAGTGGTCATCGATTCGACGGAATACACACATCTCGGCGGGGCGTATGATCCGGCAACCAAGAAGCTCTCGTTTGCTCCAGGTGGACAACTACTGCCGGGCGTGCATTTTTTGAAATTGTATGCAAACACAGTTTCAGGCTCAAAGTCCGGCGATAGCACGACGTTCGTGGTGATTCCGCCAACGGTTGTTGAAGAGCTTCCGGCGGGAATTACCGACGGGATAAACTATCTCGACAATTCAACCGTCACGCTGTCTCTCTATGCGCCGAAGAAGCGGTTCGTCGCGGTGATCGGCGACTTCAATGATTGGCAGGTTGATCCGGCTTATTATATGAAAAGAACGCCGGATAGCAGCCGGTACTGGATTACCGTGAGCAACTTGCAGCCGCAAAAAGAGCATCTCTTTCAGTATTATGTCGATGCGAATTTGAAAATCGCCGATCCCTATGCCGAGAAAGTTCTCGACCAGAGCAACGATCCATTCATCAGCAACACGACCTACCCGGATTTGATTGCTTATCCGAGTGGCAAGACCCAAGAGATCGTTTCCGCTTTGCAGACGGATCAACAGCCTTACCTCTGGCAAGTGGACGATTTTCAACGACCAGCGCCGAAAGATTTGGTCATCTACGAATTACTGATCCGTGACTTCATCGCACGGCACGATTACACAACGATGATCGACACGCTCGATTATCTCGATAACCTCGGCATCAATGCAATCGAGTTGATGCCGATCAACGAGTTCGAGGGCAATATTAGTTGGGGCTATAATCCGTCGTTTTATTTTGCGCCGGATAAATATTATGGCCCGAAGAATGACTTGAAACAGTTCATCGACGAATGTCACAAGCGCGGCATCGCGGTGATTCTCGACATGGTGTTGAATCACTCATTCGGACAGTCGCCGTTCGTTCGATTGTTCAGTTCTGGCACTTACGGTCCGCCGACGGCGGCCAATCCCTGGTACAACATCACTGCCACGCATCCGTTTTCGGTCGGCTATGATTTCAATCACGAGAGCGCAGCGACGAAGGTGTTGGTTGATCGGGTGAATGCTTTCTGGCTAAACGAATACAATGTTGACGGTTTTCGTTTTGATTTGTCAAAGGGGTTCACACAAAGACGAAGTACTGACGACTCGGTTTTTAGACTCTACGATGCCTCGCGCATCGCGATCCTAAAGCGCATGGCGGATGAAATCTGGAAAGTTGATTCCACCGCTTATGTCATTCTCGAACATTTTGCCGAGAATACTGAGGAAAAAGAGCTATCAGATTATGGCATGATGCTTTGGGGCAATCTCAACATCGCATACAGCCAGTCGGCAATGGGATGGCTTGAAGATAGCGGCATGCCTTCCGATCTCTTCGGAGGATACTACAAGACACGCGGCTGGTCAAAACCGCACTTGGTTACGTACATGGAAAGCCACGACGAACCGTGGCTCATGTACAAGAACCTGCAATTTGGCAGAAGCAGCGGTTCATATAATGTCAAAGACTTGTCAACTGCCTTAAATCGAATCAAGCTGGTCGCGGCGTTCTTTCTGACTTTGCCGGGTCCGAAAATGATTTGGCAATTTGGCGAATTGGGCTACGATCAAAATCTTCCGGAGAACGGGAGAACCGATCCAAAACTGATTCTATGGAATTACTTCACGCAGCCGGAGCGAAGAAACTTATACAAAACTTATGCAGCGCTGTTGAAGCTGCGCAATGAAAACGAGGTGTTTCGCAGCGCCGATTCTCAGGTCGCCATGCGCGTCGGCCAGGGACAATATGATCGCCGAATTAACATCTCACACCCGAGCATGAACGCCACCATTGCCGGCAATTTCGGTGTGACAACGCGCGACGTGAATCCGAATTTTCAAAACACCGGCATGTGGTACGATTACTTCTCCGGCGATTCGATTTCGGTGACCAATACGCAAGCTGTGATGTCGCTCGCACCGGGTGAATTTCATATTTACACAACGAAGAAGTTGGAAGCACCCGAGCCGGGGATCATTACGGCGATAGAAGATGATAAACCGGTTTTGACGCCGATTTCCTTTGCGCTGCGTCAAAATTATCCCAACCCTTTCAATCCCGAAACGACGATTCGTTTTGAGTTGCCTGTGGCTGGACATGTGAGCGCGAAGATTTTCAATTTGAGCGGCGAAGAAGTGGCAACAGTGGTCGATCGGCGCATGACCGCAGGAACGCATTTATTAAAATGGCAGGGTGTTGATGCGCATGGCCTTCAGGTTGGAAGCGGAATTTATTTTCTCCGGGTTAGCGCCGGCAACAATGTCGCGGTGCGCAAAATGATGGTGGTGCGGTAGCGCTTGTTCTCTTACACGTACTCTTACTCCTACTCGTACTCGTACTCGCTTTTAGCTTTTCTGAATTTCAAAGACGAGTACGAGTAGGAGTAGGAGTAAGAGTAAGAGCAATCTAAAATGAAAATGTTTACTTTACAATCACCTGTTCCAATGAAGAATTCTTGGAACTCAACTTACTAACTCTCTTTGGAGGGAGCGATGAACGACTTCCAGAACTACCCAAGCGATGACGATGTGCCGGAAGAGTCCCACGGCGACATGATGTCTGAGGAGATGCCGATGGAGCCGATGGGCATGCCCGCCGAGTCTGAGCCGATGCCGGCCCCCAAGCCGAAAGCAAAACCCAAAGCAAAGGCCAAACCCAAGGCAAAGGCCAAGCCCAAGGCGAAGGCGAAAAAAGCCAAAGCCGCCAAGAAGCCGGCAAAGAAAAAAGCCGCCAAAGGCAAAAAAGCCACGGCCAAAAAATCCGGCAAGAAAAGCTCCAAGCGGAAAAAGTAGGAAGATCGGAGACCCCTCCAGTCAAGCCCGTTCTGAGGCGCTGACCTCGTGGAGCTGGCGCTTGGCGTAGGCTCCTCTCACCGGCGCGGGGAAACCCGCCGCTCGGTTGTGG
>Ga0247727_10012208_pt1 | contig 14798 bp, 10 predicted proteins | sample WisWelCaveWW1625_FD_202498 | JGI IMG/M metagenome (GOLD analysis project Ga0247727, IMG submission 202498) | Biofilm microbial communities from Wishing Well Cave, Virginia, United States - WW16-25 | ecosystem: Environmental > Aquatic > Deep subsurface > Groundwater > Cave microbial mat | place... | reverse complement strand
CGGGTGAAGCTGCTGCGCAGATGGACGTCGTGGGTGAAGCTGTAGAGCGAGGCGCTGTCCTTCGGGTTGCCCTCTTTGAGGAGGGCGCGCAAGAAGCGGCTGGCCGACTCGGTCTCGTAGCCGAGTTGGATACCGGTCGACGCGCTGGTATCCACTAACAAAGCGACCGACAGCGGCTGCTCGGTATGGCGCTCGAAGACGGCCAGCTCCTGGCGAGTATCGTTGTCGTAGACGGTGAAGTCGTCGCGCTCGAGTCCGCCGACGGCCCGGCCGCCGGCGTCCTTGACCGTCACCAGCAACCGGACCAGCCGGACGTCGACGCGAAACACCGGCTGCTGCGCGGCCAGCACGACCCCGAGAACGACGCCGGCGGTCAGCGCGAAACGATTGACGAATCCCACTCGCCTTCGACCCACACCTCGCCGCCGGCGAAGTGCTCCTTCTTCCAGATTGGCACCAGACGCTTGAGGCGATTGATGCCTTCGAGCGCGGCTTCAAACGCAGGCCGGCGGTGTGGCGCCGAGACGACGACGGCCACGCTGGTCTCACCGATCCGGAGGCGGCCCAGCCGATGGACCATGGCGATGCGGCCGATCGCGAAGCCGGCGGCGATCTCGCGGCCGATCGCGGCCATGGTCTTGATCGCCATCGGCTCGTAGCATTCGTAGTCAAGATGCAGGGTGGCGCGCCCCTGGGTGTGGTTACGCACCACGCCCTGGAAATCGACCATCGCGCCATCCTCATCGCGCCGCAGCCGGGCGGCAATGGCGGTCGTATCGATCGGCCGTCGCGTCAAAGCAAAAAAGTTGCCGCTCGTTTCATCGACAATTTCGTGCGTGAACGGGCCGGCCCCGCCGCTGACGGGCGGCAGGAAAGCGATCTCATCGCCATCGGCCAGTAGGGTCGCACGTGGGATGAACTCATGGTTCCGCGCCAGCACAAGGCTCGCCTCGATCTGTTTGAAGCGCGGAAACCGGGCCGCGTAGTGATCGAGAACGGACTGCGCGCAGGCGGCCTCGTCCAGCTCGAGCGAATCCTCCGCGCTACCGGCGATGTCCTTGGTCATGCCGAAAAACAGGACTTTGAGACGCACTACCCGTCATGGTAGCAGACGGTCGAGCGGCGTCTGCCGTTTCCAGGAAGCCGCGGTTACAATAGGCCCTCATGCGCACCCACGAAACCCGCCTCCGCGTCCGCTACGCCGAGACCGACCAGATGGGAGTCGTCTACCACGCCAATTACCTGATCTGGATGGAGGTGGGCCGGGTCGAGTACTGCCGGGCCGCCGGCGTGCGCTACCGCGATCTGGAGGCGTCCGGCGTGCGGCTGGCCGTGGTCGAGGTGCGCTGCCGTTACCTGGCGCCGGCGCGTTATGACGAGGAGATCGTCGTGAAGACATGGGTTGCGGAAGCCAGCCCGCGGCTGATCCGGTTTGGCTACCAGATTCGGAACGCCGACTCGGGCGACGTTCTGGCCACCTCCGAGACGCGGCACGTATTTCTCGGCCCCGACATGAAGCCGCAAAAGCTGCCTCTTGAGTATCGTGGCCTGTTCGGGATGGGGGCGCTCGGGGCGCCCGCAAAGATTCCGTGAACTTCCGCGGTCCCGCCGGCGTCCATGGTCGTATCATTGGCTTGTCTGGTCCGAAAGGAGACTTCGTGACTCGCCTGCTTTCCGTATTCACTCTCACGCTCGCCGCGGCGGTTTGCCTGGCCGATGGCAATGCGAACCCTCTGCCACTGCTCCAGAAGCCGACGTTGAGCCGCACACATATTGTGTTCGTTTACGCCGGCGACTTGTGGCGTGTTCCGCGGGAAGGCGGGGCGGCCGAGCGGCTGACGATCAGCAACGGCGTCGAGAACAACCCGGTGTTTTCGCCCGACGGATTGCAGATCGCTTTCAACGCCGAGTATGATGGCAACGTCGACGTGTTCGTCATGCCGGCCCATGGAGGCGTGCCGAAACGCCTGACCTGGCACCCGGCGGCGGACACCGTTCACGGCTGGACGCCGGACGGCAAGCGGATTCTGTTCAGCTCCTCGCGTAGCTCGTACTCGTTCTTCCGCGAGATGTACACGGTGAACTTGGAGGGGCGGTTCCCGGACAAGATCGAGCTCCCGATGGGATCCGAGGGCGCGCTCTCCGCTGACGGATCGCACATCGCCTATGTGCCGCTCGAACGGGCGTTCACCACCTGGAAGCGGTATCGTGGCGGCCGCACGACGCCGGTGTGGATCGCCAATGTCGCCACCGGCAAGGTGACCAAGGTGCCGCGCGAGAATTCCAATGACTTCAACCCTGTCTGGGCCGGCGACAAGGTCTACTTCCTGTCGGATCGCAAAGGACCCGTGACTCTGTTCTCTTATGACGTCAAGTCGAAGCAGGTGAAGCAGCTCGTCGAGAATCGCGGACTCGATCTCAAGTCGATCGGCGGCGGCGGCGACTCGCTGGTCTATGAGCAGTTCGGCGCGCTGCACCTGTACGATCTGAAGACCGGCAACACCAGGCCGGTGAACGTCCAGATGGCCGCGGACCTGCTCGAGCCGCGGCCGAAAATGCTGGACATCGCCAGGAGGCTGCGAAGCCCCCATATTTCACCGACCGGCGCCCGGGCGCTGTTCGAGGCGCGCGGAGAGATTCTGACCGTGCCCGCCGAGAAAGGCGACGCGCGCAATCTCACCAATACCACCGGCGTGATGGAGCGCGATCCGGCCTGGTCGCCCGATGGCAAGACGATTGCCTACTTCTCCGACGAATCCGGCGAGTACGAGCTGCACCTGGGTCCCCAAGACGGCATGGGCGAAGTCAAGAAGATCAAACTCGGCGAGAAACCCGGGTTCTACTTCACACCGAAGTGGTCGCCCGACAGCAAGAAGATCGCCTACGTCGATAATCATCAGTCGATCTGGTACATCGATCTGGAGCAGCGGAAACCCGTGCGGGTGGACAAGGATATCTACTGGACCTTTGGCGCCTCCGGCGAGCTGACGCCGGTCTGGTCGCACGACAGCCAGTGGCTGGCCTACGCGCGGCGGTTGAAGAACTACATGAACGCGGTGTACCTGTATTCGCTGGCGGACGGCAAGAGCACCCAAGTCACCGATGGAATGAGCGACGCGCGCTACCCGGTCTTCGACAAGGACGGCAAGCACCTGTACTTCACGGCGAGCACGGACTCGGGTCCGTCGCTACAGCCCGATATCCACAGCTTCAGCCGCCCGATGTCGCGAGTGATTTACCTGGCGGTGCTGTCGAAAGCCGATCCGTCGCCGCTGGCGCCGGAGAGCGATGAGGAGAAAGGGGAGGAGAAGAAGCCGGAAACCGCGAGCCCGAAGCCGGAAGGCGGAAGCGCGAAGCCGGAAGCCGGAAGCGCGAAGCCGGAAGCCGGAAGCGCGAAGCCGGCGGCGAGCGTCAAGATCGACTTCGAGAATATCGGCCAGCGGGTTCTGGCGCTGCCGCTTCCTCCCCGGCGCTATGTGGGTCTTCAAGCGGGCAAGGCGGGGACGTTGTACGCGCTCGAGGCGCCGGCGTTCGCGCCGGGCGTCGAGTTCAGCCTGACGGTGCACAGGCATGACTTGAAGTCGCGCAAGTCCGATGTGGCGATCGGCGGGGTCCGGAGTTTCGAGATCTCGCACAACGGCGAGAAGACGCTGTACCGCCAGGGCGACCGGTGGATCATCGCCGCGCCCAGGCCGATGGCCACCGGGCCGGGCGCCGTTCCGCCGGCGCCACCCACGCCGCCGGGAGGGCCGCAAACCGGGGCACTCCGGACCGATGGGCTCGAAGTGAAAGTGGATCCGCGCGCGGAATGGGGGCAGATGTATCGCGAAGCGTGGCGTATCCAGCGCGATTTCTTTTACGACCCCGGCTATCATGGCCTGGATCTGGAGGCGGCCGCGAAGCGGTATGCACCTTACGTCGGCTCGCTCAGCTCGCGGCGCGACCTGAACTACCTGTTTCAGGAAATGCTGGGCGAGCTGACGGTGGGTCACCTGGGGGCCGCGGGCGGGGATGCGCCTGAAGTCAAGCGGGTGCAAACGGGCCTGCTGGGCGCCGACTACAAGATCGAGAACGGGCGCTATCGCTTCACGCGGGTCTTTAACGGCGAGAACTGGAACCCGCAGCTCAAGGCGCCGTTGACGCAGCCCGGCATCAATATTGTCGCCGGCGAGTATCTGCTCGCGGTGAACGGCCGGGAGCTCGGCGTCAGCGATAACATCTACAGCTTCTTCGAGGGGACGGCCGGCAAGTCGGTCGGGCTCAAGGTGGGACCGGACGCCGCCGGCGCCAATTCGCGCGAGGTGATCGTGGTGCCGGTGCCGAGCGAGACGGGACTTCGCAACCTGGCCTGGATCGAAGACAACCGGCGCAAAGTGGACCAGATGACCAACGGGCGGGTGGCATACATCTATATGCCCGACACCTCGTTCGGCGGCTTCACCAATTTCAACCGCTACTTTTTCGCGCAGGTCGGCAAGGAGGCGGCGATCATCGACGAACGATTCAACGGCGGCGGCGCGCTGGCGACCGACATCGTCGAGTATCTGAAGCGGCCGCTGATGAGCCTGGTGGCGACGCGGGACGGCGAGGACGAGGCGCAGCCGCAGGGCGCGATCTTCGGCCCCAAGGTAATGATCGTCAACGAATTCGCCGGTTCCGGCGGAGACGCCATGCCGTGGTATTTCCGGCGCGCCGGCGTCGGCAAGCTGGTCGGCAAACGAACCTGGGGCGGGCTCGTCGGCCGCGCGGCGGCGCCGCCTCTGATGGATGACGGTTTCGTTTCGGCGCCGAGCTCGGGAGTGTGGAACCCGAACGGGCAATGGGAAGTCGAGAACGCCGGCGTGGCGCCGGATATCGAAGTCGAGCACGATCCTGAGCTGGTGCGGCAGGGACGCGATCCGCAACTGGAGAAAGCGGTCGAGGTGGTGATGAAAGAGCTCGAGAAGAGTCCCGTGCCGCGGCCAAAGCGGCCGGCGTATCCGAATTACCACTCGAAGGTCTCGGCGAGCGGCGGCAGGTAAAGCCTCAGCGGCCCGGCGGCCGGATATCGTGACAATACAGGGAGTCCTGGTCGCGGATGTAGAGTTTGCCGTCGGCGATCACCGGCGGCGCCCAGGTCGGATACGATCCCTTCGCAAACTGGAAGCGTGATTTCTCGCGATAGGCCTCGGGAGTGGCTTCCACCAGGCCGACGACGCCGTCTTCACCGAGGCAGTAGAGGTGACCCTCGGCGTACGCCACCGAGCCTTTGCCGACGCCGCGGTTCTTCCAGGCGACTTCCCCGGTCGCAAACTTCATGGCGGTCAGCACCTGGCTGGAGTAGCCGTAGAGATACTCGCCCACCAGAACCGAAGAGCTGTAGTGGTTGCGCATTTCGCGGTTGAAGTACGCTTCGGTGGCTTTGACGGAGCCGCCGGACGGCGTGAGTTTCAGCAGGACGCAGCCGGTGCCGTAGTCGGTCGAGTAAAAAGCGTGGCCGTTGTGGAAGATTGGCGTGGCGATGTTGGCGGTGCGGTTCGAGATGTTCGTGTAGCGCCACAGCAGCTCGCCGTTATCGGCGCGCAGGCCGACGGCCGCTTCTCCGGTCAGGATCAGCAGGAGCCGGTGGGTTCCGAGTTCGGCCAGGGTTGGCGACGAATAGCCGGCCTCATCGGACTGTGATTTCCAGATCGCCTTGCCGGTGTTCTTATCGAGAGCCGCGATTGCGGCGCCGCGCCCGCCCGGAGTGACAATGAGGCGGCTTCCGTCCACCAGCGGAGATTCGCTGTAGCCCCAATTGGGGACCGAGCCGCCGAAATCCTTGGGAAAATTCATGGACCACAGGCGCTTGCCGGCGCCGGTCTCGATGGCCGAGAGAGTGCCTTCGGCGCCGAGCGCATAGAGGCGGCCGGCTTCGACTGTGGGAACACCACGCGGCCCGTGGCCGCGGCGGTCGTCGAATCGCACACCGTTCGGCGTTTCCCACACCTTCCTGCCGGTGGCGGAGTCGATCGCGATGACGTACTGGGTGTCGCCGCGCTGGCCCTGCGTGTATATGCGGCCCCCGGAGACGGCGACCGCGGAGTAGCCTTCGCCGAGGCCTTGGGCTTTCCACACGAGCCGCGGTCCCTCGGCGGGCCAACTCTTCAACAAACCGGTTTCGGCGGAAATTCCATTGCGATTCGGGCCGCGCCATTGCGGCCAGTCGGCCGCGGTCAGGCAGACGGCGGGAATCAGGAGGAGCAGAGCCGAGCGCATGGGAGCCTCACTTGTGAATGGTTTTCAGTACTGCCTGGAAAGCCGCTTCGTGGGAGGCAACCGTCCTGGCCGGTCCGGTGAACTTGAAGAAGACGTTGCCTTGCGGAGCCTCGACGATGGCGCCGAGCAGACGAAAGCCGGGCTTGGCAGCCTTGGTCGCCATCATCGGACCGGAGGAGGCGAGATAGGTGCCGGCCATGTCGATCGTCGTGACGGCGAATCCGGCGATCGAGCTGTTTTTCGTCGTGGGGCTTTTTTCGACGAGCTGAAACTGGCCGGTCCACCGCTTGATGTTTTCTTCCACTCCTCCGCCTTGTCCGGGGCCGAAGAAAAACACCGCGCATTCGCCGTCTTCGGTATCACCGCCGGCGGCGGGGACCGCGTAGGTAGCGGCTCGCATGGGTCGTTGGGGCTGGGCTTTCCAGGCAGGCGGGGCCGTCCAATGGATCCCGGCGGCGGATTCGGCGAGAGCGGCCGGAATCGTCGATGCAAGCAGGATCAGAGCGCGCGATCGCATCAGGCCTCCTTGACCTTGCCTGATTTCAGATCCCAGCTCATTCGCCTGCCCTTGCGGTAGGCGAGGTTCGCCAGGTGCGCGGCGCCGGCGGCGTAGTGGCCCTCGGCGGCCGTTTCACGGCTCGGCTTGTTCTCGCGCATCGAGGTGATGAACAACTCGTAGTGCGACGGTCCGCGCTCAATTCCGACTTCCTCGGTGTTGATGCGCGCCGGCAGCGGGGTTTTCGGCCGGCCATCGGCGGTGAAGCCGTTGGACTCGAAATAGGCGGCGCGCACCGACTTGGGCCAGCTCAAGGTGCCGTAGGGCTGCACATCGGGCGGATGGGTTTCGCGATAGAGCACCAGACCGTTTCGCTCGAGCGACAGCGTGCCGTCGGATCCCATGACCACCGTCGAGCTGGCGCGATAGGAGTTGGCCATGTTGACGTAGATGTCGGCGATAAAGCCCTCGGGATACTCCAACAGCGAGTTCATGACGTCCGGCACCGTCCGGCCGTCCTTCCACTTCCACAGCCCTCCTTGCGAGACCGCCGAAACCGGCGCGGCGACATCGAGCGCTTCGTGGAGCCAGGTGAGCAGATGGACGAACAGGTCGGTGGCGACGCCGCCGGAGTACTCCCACCAGCAGCGCCAGCGGAAGAATATCTTCGGATCGAAGGCACGCTTGGGGGCCGGCCCGTGGAACCGGGACCAGTCGATGGTTTGCTCGGAGGCGTCGGGGGGAATCGGGTAGACCCAGGCGCCCTGGGCATCGTTGCGATGGTTCGTCATGCGGACCATGTTGACCTTGCCGATGGCGCCGCTCTTGATCAGCTCTCTGGCCTTGGCGGTCAGCATCGAGGTTTTTCCTTGGCTGCCGACCTGGAGCAGCCGGCCGGACTTCCTGACGGCTTCGATCATGTCGGCGCCGTCGTCGATCGACCACGTCATTGGCTTCTCGATGTAGACGTGCTTGCCGGCGGCCAGCGCGTCGAGCACCATCCGCTTGTGCCAGTGATCGGGCGTGGCGATGACTACCGCGTCGACATCCTTGCGACCGAGGACGTTGAGGTAATCCTTGGTGGTCTCGGCTTTGTTCTCGGTCTGCTCGCGGGCGCGCTGGAGACAGCCGTCATATAGGTCGCAGACGATGATCGGCCGCACGCCGGGGATGGCCAGGAATTCGTCCATCAATTGCGTGGCGCGGATGCCCGCGCCGATGAAACCGAGGCCAATCTGGTCGTTGGCGCCGGCGGCGCTCAACGGCGGCGGCGCCCCGACGAGCTTGTAAAGAACCGCCGGGCCGGCGGCGGCGAGGAATTGCCTGCGATGGAGAGACATGGGCTTTCCCCTATCTTACAATCGCGCGGCGGTGAAGCGAAGCGCCGGGCGGGAATGTTCCGCCCGGCGTTGGAGCGATCGGAAGGAATCAGCTACGAGGTTTTCGGTTTGGGCTTGGCCGGGGCCGGCGGCTTGGGTCGCCAGAATTCGGGCGCGACAGAAGCAATCGACTCGGCGGGATTGCTCAACTCGGGCACAAAGCGGGCGATGTAGCTCTCGGTGCCGAGCACCGCGTCCCGCTGCAAGGCGGTGAACTTGGCGAGCAGTTGGGGCCCCAGAACTTCCTGGAACGGCCGGGCGCCGGGGGGTGTGTCAAAAGAGCCGAACGAACTTACCAAAGTGCTGTTGTAGAACACCGTCCCTTGCTGGCCCGATGCCGACTGGGCGACAAACTGCGTCGTTCGTTGCCCGCCCCTTTCGAGGGCGACCTTGAACTCGCGCAAGATCGCCTCGTAGTCGGCGGTGCGGCCCGGACGCAGACGCGTGGTCGTGACGCGAAGCCAACGGGACTGTCCCACCAGTTTCGAATACGCCTCCCCGGCGGCGGGCACGTTCCGGCTCAGGTCCATGCGGCGGCGCCTCACCTCGGACCGCACACTCACGGTGCTGTCGGAGAGATCCTGCATGAGCCTGGCGACCCCGGCCTCGCCCATGGCCTTGGCCATCGCACCCATCCACGCCGTCGAACTGGCCTCGATTTCCGCATAACTCTGGCGCAAGCTTGTAAAGTACAGCGTATTGCCCTCTCCGTACTCTACTTCGGAAGTGAGCCAGTCGGAGCCGCCATTCCGGTTGGCGGCGACCATTTTCTTGATACTGGCATCGAACGTGGCGCGCTTCTCGGGCTTGACCCGAACGATGGTTACTTGCAGGTAGCCGTCCGGCGCCGGCTGCGCGAAGGCCGCGACCGCGACCCCCAAGACAATTCCTAGTGCTTTACTTCTCATGGTACTTCGCCTCCTCTGGCGTGTTGATTTGGTCGGATGACATTTATACCACAAGGGTGGGGCCATGAGGGTGGCGTGGTTCGCCGGCTAAAGCCTGGCTAAAGCCGGCGCTACGGCACCCCGGTAGCGCAAGCTTCAGCTTGCGAACCGCCGGCTAAAGCCGGCGCTACCTGGTGTGTGTTACGCTCAGCCCTTTCATGGGCGAGCACCAGCAGATCAAAGAGAAGTACGGGCTCGAGCGGCGGTTCGGCCTGCTCGAGGCGACGGCGCTGAACATGAGCAACATGGTCGGCGTCGGTCCATTCATCACGATTCCGCTGATCATCGCGTCGATGAACGGGCCGCAATGCATGATCGGTTGGGCGCTCGGAACCATACTCGCGCTGTCGGACGGACTGATCTGGAGCGAGCTGGCGGCGGCGATGCCGGGAGCCGGAGGCACCTACCTTTATCTGAGGGAAAGCTTCGCGCGCAGCCGGTTGGGGCGGCTGCTGCCGTTCCTGTTCATCTGGCAGTTCATCTTCAGCGGTCCGCTCGAGATCGCCTCCGGCTACATCGGATTCTCCCAATACGTCGGCTATTTCTGGCGCTCGATCGAGCCGTGGCAGACCAGGCTGGTGGCATTCGCAGTCGGAGTGCTGGTGATCGCGCTGCTCTATCGCCAGATCACGGCCGTCGCGAAGCTGACCGTGGTGCTGTGGGTGGGGATGCTGGCGACGGTCATTTGGGTGATCGCCAGCGGCCTGGCGAATTTCGACGCGCGCCGGGCGTTCGACTTTCCGCCCGATGCGTTCCGCCTCTCGACCGGCTTCGTGCTGGGACTGGGCGGCGCGATGCGCATCGCGATGTACGATTTTCTCGGCTATTACGATATCTGCTATGTCGGCGGAGAAGTGCGGGAGCCGGAGCGGGTGATTCCGCGGTCGATTCTGTTGTCGGTGATCCTGGTCGCGGTGATCTACTCGGTGATGAATCTTTCGATCCTGGGCGTGGTTCCGTGGACGGAGGCGATGAAGTCGCCGTTCATCGCGGCCCTGTTCATGGAGAAGATCTACGGCGGCTGGGCGGGAACGCTGGTCACCGTGTTGATCCTGTGGACGGCGCTGGCCAGCGTCTTCGCCCTGATGCTCGGCTACAGCCGGGTTCCGTACGCGGCGGCGCTCGACGGCTATTTCTTCCCGGTGTTCGCGCGCCTGCACCCGACGGGCAAGTTTCCCTACGTTTCGCTGCTGGTGATCGGCGGGCTCTCGATTGCCGCGAGTTTACTGGATCTGGGCTGGGTGATCGAGGCGCTGATCGTGGCGCGGATTCTGGTTCAGTTCATCGGACAGATCGTCGCGGTCCAGTTTCTGCGGAAGCACCGGCCGGATATCGAGCGGCCGTTCCGGATGTGGCTGTACCCGGTTCCGAGCCTGGTGGCGTTGGTCGGCTGGAGCTTCCTGTTGGTGACGTCCGGCTGGCAGTTCATTGTCTACGCCGCCGGGACGCTGGCGGCCGGGGTGGCAGCGTTCTGGCTGTGGCGCGGCCGGCGGGCCGACCGCATTCCGCCTTCGAGCGGATCGGCGGCCGTCGATCAAACCATCAACGGTGAAACCGTCGTTGACTCAGGAGAGCCGCGGTAGCGGCTGGGTGTCTTTGACCCGCGACTGCCAGGCTTCGATTTTGCGGCGCAGCCGCCTGACGACCGGCTGGGATTCGGGGCGATCGTAGAGGTTGTGCATCTCGAGCGGGTCGCGCCCGCGGTCGAACAGCAGCGAGCGATCGGTGTCGTAGAGAGCGAGCTTCCAGCCGTCCGGGGCGATCACGGCGCGGGCATTCGGGCCGTTCGGCATGGTGTGCCACTCCTCAAAGACGTGGTCCTCCCGCCGCTTGCCCGACGAGAGGGCCCCCACCAGGCTCTCGCCCGGAAGCGAATCGCGCGCCGGGCGGCCGAGCAGATCGAGCAAGGTCGGGACCAGGTCGATGTGACTCACCGCCGGCTCGAAGCGCGCGGGGGACTGCCGGCGAAACGGCACGCGCAGCAGCAGGGGAATCCGCACGGCTTCTTCATAGAAAACGCTCTTGCCGATCAGGCTGTGGCTGCCCATCATCTCACCGTGATCGCTGGTGAAGACGATGATCGTGTTTTCGGCGACGCCGGAGGATTCGAGCGCCCACAGGATCCGGCCAATCGCCATGTCCACCTGGCTGCACAGCCCGGCGTAATTGCGGTTGAGCCGCTGCCAGCCCTGGCGCGTCTTCAGGTCGTGACCGTCGAAGCCTTCTTCAAGATACCTCTGGCGCGACCGCCGGTACAGCTCCGGCTCGCCGTCGACGGGATAGCCGGGGTAATTGGCCGGCACCGGCGCCTCGGTCTCATCGTGCAGGTCGTTCCAGGGACCGAAAAACGGCATGTGCGGCTCGAGAAAGTTCACGTGGAGCAGCCACGGCCGGCCACTGTTGGCGAGCAGGAAGCGCGACGCTTCGCGGGCCAGGAAGGCGGGCTTGGTATGTTCGAGCGGCCGCCGGACGGCGAACTGGCGGGAGAAGGTGTTGCTCGCCGGATCCGGCTGGTAACCGTGCTCGGCGAGGAAATGATAGTAGCTGCTGCGCGCGGCGCGGTCGCGGCCGGCGGTGAAGTGCTCGCGATAGCCGTCCTCGATGCTCACCCATTCCCGGAAGCCGTGTTGCGGAAAGACTTCGTCACCGAGGTGCCACTTGCCCATGTAGCCGGTGTGATAGTCGGCATCGCCGAGCAGTTCGGGCAGCGTTTTCGTATCGGCGCCGAGCGGGATGTTGTTGTTCAGACAACCGTTGGTGTGCGGCCACAATCCGGTGAGCACCGACGACCGGGCGGGCGTGCACACCGGCTGCGTGTCGTAGCACCGCGCAAAGACGATGCTCTCGGAGGCCAGGCGGTTGAGCGCCGGCATGCGAAATCGGGGATTGCCGTAGGCGGCGAGCGTGTCGGCCCGCTGTTCGTCGGTCCACAGGAACAGCAGGTTGGGTTTGTCGCCGGCGGGGCGCGCCGCTCCTCGCAGTACGGCGGGAGCAGCCACCAACGGACCCAGGGATTGCCGTCGCGTCATCATGCTCACATCGTACCCGCCGGCTGGAGCCGGCGCCACTACAGACCGCCGTGGACGATTCTGCCGTCCAGCATGACCAGCACCGGCTCGATGCGGCGAATCTCGTCCTCCGGACAAGTCAGGTAGTCGCGGTCGATCACCGTCAGGTCGGCGAGTTTGCCCGGCTCGAGGGAGCCACGAGCCTTGTCGGCGAACTGCATCCAGGCGCCCCAGATGGTGTACATGCGCAACGCTTCTTCGCGGCTGACCCGCTGTTCGGGCGCCAGGACGCCGCCGGCGGCTGTTTTTCGCGTGACCGAAACCCACAATCCGTGGAACGGATTGTATGGATTGACGGCGCGATTCTTGTCATGGCCGATCATGTGATCGCTGCCGCCGGCGACGATCATGCCGGCATCCCGGTAGGAGCGCAGCGGGAAGAAGTGACGCATGCCGGCGGTCGTGAATACCTTCACGAGGGCGGGGCCGTCGAAGTGAAGCCAGGCCGCCTGCACATCGGCGGAGATACCGAGCCGGGCGGCGCGGGCGATCGCCTCGGCGTCCTGAAAACTGGCGTGCATGAGGTGCGAACGCGTCGGACCGATCGGCTGGGCGCGGTCCAGTTTCTCGAACGCATCGAGCATCGCATCGATGGCGCCGCCGCCCTGGCTGTGGGCGGTCAACTGCCAGCCCCGGGCGCGAGCCGCTTCGAAAATGGTGTACAACTTCGCCGGCTCGATAAACCGCTGGCCCCGATCGTCGGGCTTGGTCATGCCGTAGAGCTGGCGTCCGAAGGGTCCATACGGCGCGCGCTGGAACGCGGTGCCGATCGTCATCCCGCCGTCGAGAGTCACTTTGAATGCGCCGAACTTGAGCCGATCGGCATCGGGACCCGTGCCGGTGTGAAAGCCGGCGTCGCGGATCTGGGCGAGGATTCGCTCGTCGGGACCGGAGGCGGCCAGCCGCCAGGTCAGCACCGCCCGAATCGGCAGCCGCCCGGTCTCGAACAGCTTCCGGTAGAGGGCGATGTCTTCGGAAGTAACGGCGCGGTCGCTGATCGCCGTGAGTCCGGCGGACACATAGCGGCCGAGCTGCCGGTGGAGCGCGGCGAGCTTTTCCTCCGCGGTGAACCGCTCGGCGGTCTCGAGGCCTTTCAGCAGCGAGGAAGCATTCTTCAGGATCCCGTTCGGCTCGCCGCCGGGGCCTCTGACGATCTCGCCGCCCGGCGGGTCCGGCGTGTCGCGAGTGATGCCCGACAGCTTGAGCCCCAGCGAATTGACGACCCAGGTGTAGCTGGCATCGAACATCACCGGGTGCCCGGTCGCGACGTCGAGCACGTCGCGGGTGGGCATGCGCATCTCGGCGAGCCGCGTGGGAAAGGTGCGCGGCACGACAATCCAGCGGCCCGGCGGCGTGACACGCGCCTTGTCGCGTATGAATTCCCGGACGGCGGCGAAGGAGTCGAGCGGCGGCAGCGCGCCGCGGAACTCGCTCAGGCCGGCGCTGAGCGCATGCACATGACTGTCGATCAACCCGGGCAGGACCGTCTTGCCGCCAAGGTCAATCAGCCGTGACGCCGGTCCGCGCTCGACGGCGAGCAGCTCACGGCTGGCGCCGACACGGACGATGCGATTGCCTTTGACGGCGATCGCCTCGGCGATCGAGAAGCCGGCGTCGACGGTGACGATCTTGCCGTTGTGCAGGATCACATCGGCATCGGCGGCCGCCAGCGCGCCGGCGATCGGAAGCAAGCAGGCGAGACGGTGCACCATGGAGCGATTTTAACCCGAGCCGGTTGTGATAGGCTTTCATTCCGTGCTTCGATGAACGCGATGCGTTTTTTTCTGGCGACCTTTCTGGCGGCGGCCGGGTCCGGGCAACCGCTCGACGGAACTCGGCCGCTGACGGCGCCGGGGGACCTGGCGGCGCGGATGGTCGAGGGAATCGACCGCTACCTCATGAGACAGCTCGAGGCACCGGCGCCGCCGGGGACCGGAGATCGCGAGCGGTTGCGGCGGATTCTCGGGGTGGTGGACCCGCGGGTGCCATTTCCGTCACCGGCGATCGAGGCGACAGTGGCGCGCGGGGCGGTTGTCGCGTCGACGCCGGCCTACGAAGTGCGGGCGGTGCGATGGCCGGTTCTGGATGGAGTCGACGGCGAAGGGTTGCTGCTCGCGCCGCGCGGCCCGACGCTCGCCGTGGTCGTGGCGCTGCCCGACGCGGACCGGACGCCGGAGATGCTGGCGGGCCTCGCTCCCGGCGTGCCGCCGGAAGCCCAGTTCGCACGACGGCTGGCGGAGAATGGCTGCCTGGTTCTGATTCCGGTGCTGATCGACCGCTCCGACACGTTCTCGGGCAATCCCGACGTCCGGTTCACCAACCAGCCGCACCGGGAGTTCATCTATCGGATGGCGTACGAGATGGGGCGGCACGTCATCGGTTACGAGGTGCAGAAAGTGCTGGCGGCGGTCGATTGGTTCGCGCGGCGCGCGCCGCGGCTACCGATCGGCGTCTTCGGCTACGGGGAAGGCGGCCTGGTGGCGTTGCACAGCGCAGCGCTCGACGAGCGGATCGACGCGGCCGTCGTGAGTGGTTATTTCGGTCCGCGTCATCACGTCTGGCGCGAGCCGATCTACCGCAACATCTGGTCGCAGCTCGATGGCTTTGGCGACGCCGAGCTGGCGGCTCTGATCGCCCCGCGCACGCTGATTGTCGAGGCCTCCCCGCATCC
>Ga0247727_10012207_pt1 | contig 14798 bp, 9 predicted proteins | sample WisWelCaveWW1625_FD_202498 | JGI IMG/M metagenome (GOLD analysis project Ga0247727, IMG submission 202498) | Biofilm microbial communities from Wishing Well Cave, Virginia, United States - WW16-25 | ecosystem: Environmental > Aquatic > Deep subsurface > Groundwater > Cave microbial mat | place... | reverse complement strand
ACGATTGTGATGCCGCGTTCGCGTTCCTGAACCATCCAGTCTGTAACGGTCGTGCCGTCGTCAACGGAACCAATGCGATGCGTTAAACCGGTATAGAACATGATACGCTCGGTAGTCGTCGTTTTACCGGCGTCAATGTGGGCTATGATCCCAATATTTCGATACTTCTCAAGCGGAAATTCGCGCGCCATTCGTGTTGAAATCCTAAATATGCGACCTAAATACTAAACTCGATAATGTGAAAACGCGCGGTTGGCTTCAGCCATTTTGTGGGTTTCGTCGCGCTTGCGGATCGCCGCGCCTGTTTCATTGGCGGCGTCAATCAATTCGGAGGCAAGTTTGTCCGGGAACGATTTCCCGCCGCGTTCGCGCGCGGCGGACAAAATCCAGCGGAGCGCCAGCGTCACGCGGCGATCCGAGGACACTTCCATGGGCACCTGATAGGTCGCGCCGCCCACACGGCGCGGGCGAACCTCCATGGCCGGAGAGACATTCTTAAGCGCGCTGTCAAAAACATCAAGGGCACTCTTTCCGGTACGCTCCTTAATTAAATCCATGGCGTCGTAGATCAAGCCTGTTGCGAGGCTTTTCTTCCCGCGCTTGAGAACATGTTGCGCCATGGTTTGAAGAGTCACGCTGTTATAACGGACATCGGGAAGTATCTCCCGCTTTTCGGGTTTTGCTCTACGCATTCTTTACTTCTCCTGATCTACTTCGGACGCTTCGCGCCGTACTTTGAACGGGACTGCTTGCGATTCGCAACGCCGGTGGTATCGAGCGATCCACGCACGATATGATAACGAACGCCGGGTAAATCCTTCACACGGCCGCCGCGCACAAGGACCACGGAATGTTCCTGCAACTGATGACCTTCGCCCGGAATATACGCCGTCACTTCGATGCCATTGGTCAGGCGTACGCGGGCGATCTTCCGCAAAGCCGAGTTGGGCTTCTTGGGCGTCATGGTGCGTACAATGGTGCAAACGCCGCGCTTCTGCGGAGCGCCCTTATCCTGACGCACACGACGCTGTTTATATGAATTCAGCGTGTACTGTAATGCAGGAGCCTTGCTCTTTACCTTCTTACTCTTGCGGCCCTTGCGAACCATTTGATTGATTGTCGGCACGTTCAGCCTCCGATTTCCTGTTTCATTATGAGTTGTTCAATATATGCTTGCAAGAAACGAGGCCATCTAATATTTCCGATGGCCTCATTAATTGGCGCCATGCTATGTAGCGGGGGTAATTGCCGCTTGTTCTGTTGGCAACGAACGATGATTCTATCACGCCGTTGCATCACCGTCAAGATTACCGCTTGCCCATAAACTTTTCACCGATACCCAACAAACCTGTATCCATTCTAGGCGGATGTTGTTTCTCTTCGTCCTTGCCGAACTTAATCACGTCGCCGCCTTCATTCACCGCTTCAACAGCCAGACCAAGCGACTGTAATTCCTTTACCAACACACGGAAGGACGCGGGGATGCTCGGCTCTTCAATCGGCTCGCCTTTGACGATGGCTTCATACGTATTAACGCGACCTTGCACGTCATCGGATTTAACCGTCAACATTTCCTGCAACGTGTAAGCCGCGCCATACGCTTCAAGCGCCCATACTTCCATTTCGCCAAATCGTTGTCCACCGAATTGCGCCTTACCGCCCAAAGGCTGTTGCGTCACCAAACTATATGGGCCAGTGGAACGCGCGTGGACTTTATCTTCAACGAGGTGATGCAGTTTCAAGATGGTCATTACGCCGACCGTCACAGATTGATCGTACGGGATACCCGTCTTTCCATCGCGCAAAGTTTGCTTCCCAAGCGTGGGGATTGGCTGACCGGTTGCATGCATGATCTCCTGGGCGACCTCCGTCAATCGCGCTTCGGCAATCCTGCCACCGTGACCATACGCCTCGATCCACAAACGCAAACAAGCGTTGATGGCCGCTTCGTTATATTGCTTTCTTTCGCGCGGGTCAACTTTCTCCGGGTGAAAGATCGAATCGGGATCGAACTCATGATCCCGCAACCATTCAATAGCGGTTGATTGACGCGCATACGCGAGATCGTTCAAATCAGACACTTCGTAGTCGCGTTCGCCAAGCCATTCTTCAAGGTACAAGCGGCGGACTTCATCGTCATCCTGAATCGACTCGGGATCATACTCCTGTTGCTTGAGCCATTCCCAGGCAGACACCGCAGACTCTTTCCAGGCTTGATCGATCATCCACGCGCGCGCGAGTTCGGCTTCAATCTCCTCTTCGGAGGCGCCGTCAAACACCGGCGTAACCGCGCGATAACCGATTCGTTTTGCCGCCCAGCCGAGATGCACCTCCAAAACCTGACCGATATTCATACGACCAGGCACGCCCAGCGGATTCAAAATGATATCCACCGGCATACCGTCTTCAAGGAACGGCATATCTTCTACTGGGACAACTTTGGAAACCACGCCTTTGTTGCCATGACGCCCCGCCATCTTATCGCCAGCAGTTAACTTGCGACGTTGCGCGACAGAGACGCGCACCATCATATCCACACCGGCAGAGAGATCGGAATTTTCCTCGCGCGTGAAGACTTTGACATCCACAACTTTACCGCGTTCCCCATGCGGCATACGCAGGGATGTATCCTTCACATCGCGAGACTTTTCACCGAAGATGGCCCTCAAGAGACGCTCTTCCGGTGTGAGTTCCTTTTCACCTTTGGGCGTGATCTTACCCACCAGAATATCGTTCGGGCCAACTTCCGCGCCGATACGGATGATGCCATTTTCGTCGAGGTCTTTGATAGCATCATCGCCGACATTGGGAATGTCGCGGGTAATTTCCTCGGGACCCAGTTTGGTATCGCGCGCTTCCACTTCATATTTCTCAATATGAACGGAAGTGAAGCGATCTTCTTGAACGAGTCGTTCAGAGATCAGGATGGCATCTTCGAAGTTGCCGCCTTCCCATGAAAGGAACGCCACAACCACATTTTGCCCAAGCGCCAACTGTCCGCTTTCAGTGGAAGACGAGTCGGCGATAATGTCGCCTTTCTTGATCACCTGACCCTTGACGACTGCCGGGCGCTGATCAATACAAGTGCTTTGATTGGATCGCTGATACTTTCGCAGTTGATACGTTCGCATACCGCCTCTTTCTTTGACGGTAATCGAACTGCCCGTAACCGACGTCACCTCCCCATTAGCCTCCGCCACCACCACCTGGCCCGAATCCAAAGCCGCATGATATTCCATACCTGTTGAAACCAGCGGAATCTCCGGGCGCACCAACGGAACCGCCTGCGCCTGCATATTCGATCCCATCAGGGCGCGGTTGGCGTCGTCATGTTCAAGGAACGGGATCAACGCGGCGCTGATGCCCACCACCTGATGCGGAGCGACATCCATGTAATCAACCGCATCGGGCGTCGAGAAGATAAAGCCGGAGTGATATCGGCAGGAAACGCGCTCGCGCACAAATTCCTTGTTTTCGGTCAACGGCGCGTTCGCCTGGGCGATCACGTATTTATCCTCGGCGTCGGCGGAGAGATAATCGAACTGATCCGAAACATACGGCGCAATGGCAACCGGCGTCCCAAGTTTGGCGATCTTCTTCATCATCTTGGAGTCAATCGTTTCACCAGCTTCGAATAACACTTCTTCCGATTTCGGATCGACAACCTTCTCGCGTAATGTACGACCTTCCAGGCGTTCATCTTCCGCTTCCATCGTTCGGTATACTTTACGATACGGCGTTTCGATGAAGCCGTATTCGTTCACACGCGCAAACGAAGCCAGGCGACCGATCAAACCAATGTTCGGACCTTCAGGCGTTTCGATTGGACAGATGCGTCCATAGTGCGAGTGATGCACGTCGCGGACATCGAAGCCGGCGCGCTCACGGCGCAGACCGCCTGGACCCAAAGCCGACAACGTGCGTTTGTGACGCAACTCAGCCAACGGGTTGGTCTGATCCATGAACTGTGAAAGTTGCGACGAACCGAAGAACTCGCGCAGAGCCGCCACAACCGGGCGAATGTTGACCAGCGTGACAGGCGACAACTGCTCCTGATCGCGAATGGACATGCGCTCCTTGATCACGCGCTCCATACGCCGGAGGCCGATCCGCAATTTATTCTGGATCAACTCCCCCACTGTCTTGACGCGGCGGTTGCCGAGATGATCGATATCATCTGGCGGCTCGACGCCGTTGTTGATCTGAATCATGCGGCGCAGGAGTCGGATCACATCGCTCTTGGATACAGTACGATGCGGGATCGGGACGTTCAAATCCAGTTTCTGATTTAGCTTATAACGACCCACGCGCTCAAGATCATAATGACGCTGATCGAACAACTGCTCTTCCAAAAACTGGCGGGCATTATCGAGAGTCGCTGGATCGCCGGGGCGCATCTTGCGGAAGAACTCAATCAGCGCGGCTTCGGCGATGGTCAAGCCGCCCGCCAAATCCCATTCAGGCTCCTGCTTTAAAGTGGAAGCGATAAAGAGACGATCAGGGTTGTTATCCACATCCTGAAACAGAGACAACAACTCCTCGTCGGTGCCGTTCTTGAGCGGAGTATCCTTGATGTCGTCGTTCACAGCCGCCAGCGCGCGCAGGAACACCGTAATCGGCACGGTGCGTTTGCGATTGAATTTCAAAATGATGTAATCCGACTTGCGGGTTTCGAACTCCATCCACGCGCCTCGGTCTGGGATCAGTTTGGACATGGCGAGCGGGCGTCCCGTCGCGCGATCCGTCGGGGCTTCGAAATAAACGCCCGGAGACCGGATCAACTGTGAGACGACGACTCGTTCCGTCCCGTTAATAATGAACGTGCCTTTGTCGGTCATCTCAGGGAAGTCGCCAAGGAAAATATCCTGTTTGATCGGCTCAGGGACATCCGCGCCTGCCAGTAGAACAGAGACATACAGCGGGCTGGCGTAAGTGAGATCGCGCTCCACACACTCTTCAATGGAGTGCTTGGGATCGCCGAACCAATATTTGAGTCCCCATTGTTTGGCTTCAGGACCGCGACCGGGGAAATATAATTTCATCCCCTTGTTATAGGATTCGATGGGCGAGACCTCATGGAAGAGATCGCCCAACCCTTCGCGCTTGAGGCGCTCGAACGAATCCAATTGGACTTCGATCAGGTTTGGAAGTTTGATATTGACGGGGATGCGCGCATAACTTTTGCGAGGCAAAGTGGAAGACATTCGGTTCACTCCTGACTTTGGATCTGTGCGCCGTTACGAAGTACCGCCTCTCATCCCGAATTTTGTGCTTGCCGTGTAACAGATGCAATTCAAATTCTAGGACGCTTGCCAGAGCCAGTAAACACACGAAGCCATCCCGCTGGTTTAGCGGGATAGCGAAAAGTAATTATATATGAAGGCTTATTTATACGCAAGGGATTTTTCGTTGAATTTTCATCCCCTTCCTTATTCAACAGTGACGGGATTCTATCACATTCTCCCGATTCCGCAACTTACAAAGGCGACATGGGGTTTTGATTCCTGTAAGCGACATCATCTTCCGGGAGGAACCATGACCACCGCACAAGCGACAGTAAACGACAGGCGCGAAATTTTCGGCTGGGCAATGTACGACTGGGCAAATTCGGCGTTTAGTACAACCATTGGCTCGGTATTTCTTGGACCGTATGTCAGGGGTCTCGCCGCGACAGTTGCCGAAGCCGAGTTTCTGGCTCGAACCGGCGCTAAGTGGACCGAAACCAGCGGACAGCCATTGGTTGTTAATTTCCTGGGGCTGCCAGTCGCGCCGGAGGCAGTCATCGCGTTTGCCATTTCTCTCTCAGTTGTATTTCAGGCAGGCTTTTTGCCAATCCTTGGCGCAATTGCTGATTATTCTCACCGCCGCAAACAAATGCTCCAGATCTTCGCAATGATCGGCGCGCTTGCTACGACCGCAATGTTTTTTATAACGCTGGATACCTGGATACTTGGACCTATATTATTCATAATTGCCAATCTGTCATTTGGCGCGGCGCTTGTCTTTTACAATGCCTACCTGCCGGACATTGCCAGTGAAGAAGAACGTGACCGGGTTTCCTCTTACGGTTTTGCATTGGGATACATCGGCGGGTTCGTTCTGCTTGCGCTAAACCTGGTTTTGTATTTGCTTCATGAAACCTTTGGAATTTCAGAAAGTATGTCGGTCCGTATCAACCTGGCATCCGCCGGGGTCTGGTGGATGGCGTTCTCAACAGTCACCTGGGGGCGACTCCGTTCACGTCATGCCGCGCATGAAATCCCTCCGGGTGAAAACCTGCTTAGTATCGCTTTCAAGCAACTTTCCAAAACCATGGAAGTTCCCGCAAGGTCAGTTGCATTTTACCTGCTTTCCCCTCTCTTGATTTTTATCTGGGCTCCCCTCATTACTCCCTATATAACACAACTCATGAACAGCGGCAAATTAGACCCTGAACTCGCCATCCTGCCGGTATTCATCCCCTTGTTTGGTCCGATCATTCTTTTGGTTCGCTTCCTGCGTAACAAAGCCCGCACTACACCGGAAACATCCAAATATCTAACCGCCTACCTCATCTATAACGACGGCATCCAAACTGTCATCGCCATTGCTTCCACTTTTGCCGCCGCCCCACTGATCAGAGGCGGACTCGAACTCGATACACAAGTCCTCATTTCGGTTATCTTGCTGATTCAATTCGTGGCGTTCTTTGGCGCATTGTTCTGGGGCAAACTCGCCGGTTGGATCGGCGCAAAACAATCCATCATCGTCAGCCTTGTGATTTGGGCGGGAGTTGTGATCTATGCCTACAGCGGCATGAAAGGCGACAATCGCGCCATCGAGTTTATGATTCTGGGCGCCATCATCGCCCTTGTGCTTGGTGGATCGCAAGCCATCAGCCGCAGTTTGTTCGCGCAGATGATTCCCAAAAACAAGGAAGCCGAATTCTTCTCGATCTACGAGATCAGTGAACGCGGCACATCCTGGCTTGGAACTCTCGTTTTCGGAATCGCAGTTACTGTCTTCGGCAATCTGCGCATCGCCATCCTTGCCCTGATCGTCTTCTTTGTTGTCGGGTTGCTAATCCTACCCTTCGTCAACACAAATAAAGCCATAGAAGACGCAAAGAGAGATAGCGCTCATTAAACAAAAACGGGCTGAGACGAAAATCTCAGCCCGCTTCATTCTACACCTTCGGCAACACAATCGTCTGTTGCCCCTGATACTTTCCCTTCTTATCGGCATAAGAGACTTCGCACTCCTCATCCGCCTCAAAAAACAACACTTGTGCCAAGCCTTCGTTGGCATAAATCTTGGCGGGCAAGGGAGTTGTGTTCGAGATTTCCAAAGTCACATAACCTTCCCAGCAATTTCCCGACCAGACCGCTTTACCATTACGGCGCACAAAAATCAAATGACCAGGCACAGTAACATCGTAAACCATTCCCTCATAAGGAACTTCCTTTTCAATTTTTGGGTGAATCTTAGGCGTTAGATGCGATCTGCCTAATCGAACTTTATAGACAGGGTAATTACTTTGAAATATGTGTCCACGATACTCGCGCGCTGGTTCCGGTTTTGCGACCCGCACAATTGCCGCATACCCAGCCTTGAACATCACTTCCTGGACATCATCCGCAAGTCGCTTGGAAACAGTTGTATAAGTCTCGGTTTGATTGTTGCCGTCGGAATTCATTAACCCAAACAGCAGTTTTTCAAGACGGACAGGAGGGAGCTCCTTAACCCAATCAGGGATATACTTTTCATGGGAATGTCCCAATGGATTGACAACTTGATACAAGGCTTTGGAAAAGAATTGATATCCCCTATCGGAGCGGTTATGCCGTACCCCCAATCGCTGTAAAACATCCGCGACAATTTTGACTTCCCGTTTTTTGAACGCGGCAATCTTGATCAAATAACCGCCTTTGCTCATATACGAAGACCCATCTCCAAGATACAAGCCGAGAAATTCCAGAAATGCATCGGTGGGAAACGATACCTTGCCAATCTCAATCTGATCGCCGATATCCATGCCTCTCCAACTGACTTTTCTCATCATTTCGTAGTTATATTTTCCTGCCAATTCACCTGCACGTATGGTGAACCAATCGGTATATCGTCCCTTGGTATTTTTGCGCTCGATAATTCGTTTACGCACCAGCAATTTATGTTCCGGCGTCACGAGCAGGTCAATGCTTTTTCCGCCAAAGTGAAGTAAATTACCTTCATACACATATTCCTGTTTCCTTTCAACCATCTGCCATTCAGCGATTCCATCCTTGCTCATTCCCAATACCTGGTCTCCAACTTGGACATCGCGAATTAACTTCCAGCTCTGCCTGGTCAGGATCTCCGTATCGTCAGAGAAACATGGCTCAAATGGAGTGACGTTTACGATGATGCCGCATCTGGCATACGTGGACTTACCCAAACAAACCGTCAACACACTGCGCGGGATGCGGAAATATTCCACCGTGCGCGACAGCGCAAACGAATTCGGCGGGATGACGCATACATCGCCCTTGAACTCGAACATGGATTTCGGGTCGAAGTTCTTCGGGTCAACGATGGCGGAGTGAACGTTTGTAAAGATCATAAATTCGTCCGCCACGCGAATATCGTAACCGTAAGACGACACGCCATAAGATATAACGCCGTCTCGAACCTGCCTGTCAATAAAAGGTTCGATCATTTTTTGTTCAAGCGCCATTTTGCGAATCCAGTGGTCGGGTTTGAGTCCCATAATTCTCCTGATTTGTCACCCTGAGCGCCAGCGAAGGGTCTCTGATGTAATCGTAGAGATTCTCACCTGCACTTGCGTCAGGTGCAAGTGTCGCCGCTTCGCGGCTCAGAATGACATATATATAGGGCAACTTATTTCACAACAATCACAACCTGCGTCAATTGGCCCGATTGTACTTCGACCCAACGCTCGTAAAGATGACCGTTTAATTTCAAAGCGATGCGGTAACGACCCGCGGGCAGGTCGCTCATGGCGGCGTTCTCTTCGCCCATCGCCATCTCGCTGACATACGTGTTCAGGTAATATATCTTCCCCTTATCCCTGGCAAAGGACAGGCGCTCCAACGTCAGTTCGGCATCCTGTAGCCGAGACCCTTCATCCATAACCGAGATCGTTACTACGCCATACTGTTTGTTGTTATTATCCATCTCAGGGACAAGCCACAACTCGGGGTTCTGCGTTGAAAAATAATCCTGCCCATTTCCACGACGAACTTCAAAATGTAAATGGCTTCCCGTCGCCGCGCCGCTCTGTCCCACCTCGCCGATCTTCTCCCCCACAGTCACCCCATCGCCCTGCTGCACATCAATCGCGGAAAGATGCGCGTACAAAGTAAAGAGATCGTTATCATGCTTGATCACAATCAGGTTGCCATAAAAATTTATCCGGGGACTATATATCGCTTCCACATCTGGACCTGCAAACGCGACCACGCCATCCGCCGCGGCATAGACGGGAGTCCCAAACTTATTGAGAAACTCGACGCCGTGATGCGGTTCACGCGACCCGTCTGCTGTTGAGGCGTACCGATACGATTTATCTACCGAATCATTCGCCGTCGAGCGGATGGGTCGTTGCAAAATGAAATGTCCGTCTGTGATGCAAAAATCGGCAGCGAACGGATCGCATGGGATTTGAGTCGGCGCCGCGGTTGGCGAGGGAGGCATAACGACAGATTCGGTTGGTGTGGAATAAACAACCGAAACGGCGGTCGCTTGCGGTAATGCGCCCACACCATGGGCAGGCGCGCAGGAGGCGAGAAGGAACATCAAAAGTGGGATATATATAAGTTGTTTCATTGATAATAAGTAGGAGACTCCCGCTGGCTGAATGACCTCCCCATTGGAATTAAATTCCTCCGCGTTCCTTCATCACCGATCTGATTTCTGCTTCGAGTTTATCGGCTTTGGATTCCAATTGAACCAAATCATTGAGCATCCTGCCCCCGCTTGACGATACATCTCCCAGCGAATGGATATTGATACGAACGTTGTAACCAGCCGCGGTCAGCGCGGCGCGTGACATGGCAAAGCCCGACATGGCGTCGCTGATTGCGTTGACGTTCGCGTGTTTGGCGCACTTCAAGGCAAGTTCCATCACCTTGACCGAATCTTCCGCGACATGCAGAGGAACATGCGCGGCGTTGAGCGTAGCCTGAATGATGGCGGCGTTGCGCGCGGCTTTTTGCTCCTCAGTGTCTTTAGGCATTTTATACTTCGCCATCAAGACCTCAAACGCGGACGAGTCGTCATCCACGGCTTGAGTCAGTTCTTTGCGAAGATTCTCAGCGACGACGCGAATGGCTTGCATCTCGGCTTCCACGTCCGCGTATTTCTTTTTGCCGAGGGTAAGTCCCGCGACCATCGCGACGAGTCCCGCGCCCATCGCGCCCGCGTAGGCTCCCGCAGAACCGCCGCCCGGGGTCGGCGTCGGCGCGGCGAGTTCTTCGATAAAGGAGACAGGCTGAGAGGAGTCGGAGGCGGGTAATTGGTAATTCGTAATCTGGGAATTGGAGGATTGGTAGAGTCGCGTTTCCAAAATCTGTTCAGGAGAGAATTGATCCAGTTGCGTGTACCAGACCGCCGCGTCCACCAACGCCTCCTGCGGAATCAATCCGACGAGTTCGCTGTGATGGATGCCGACACCGTAACGCTGCGCCTCGCGTCGAATGAACTCGACGACGCGGGCGATGGGCGTTTCGTGGAAGTTGGTGAGGTTCATCGAAACCTGCGCGCGACCATCCACCAGCAGACCCAGACCTTTGACATAACGCAGCCCACCGGTGGATTGGCGCACAGCCTTGGCGATTTTTTTCGCGATGCTGACATCATCGGTGGTGAGATAAACGTTGAACGCAATCAGCGGATTACGCGCGCCGATGACCGTCGCGCCTGCCGCGCCTAATTGGCTCGGACCAAAATCGGGTTTTCGATTCGGGTCAGACTCAATTTCCGTTTTCAAACCCTCGTATTGTCCCCTGCGGATGTTTTCGAGATTGGCGCGCTCGGGGCGCGTCGCCACCGCTTCATATAAATAGACAGGGATGTTGAGTTCATTGCCGACGCGCTCGCCGAGTCGTTTGGCGATGGCGATGCAATCATCCATCGTCGCGCCGTTGAGCGGCACAAACGGGACCACGTCCGTCGCGCCGATGCGCGGATGCTCGCCGGTGTGCGCGTCAAGGTCAATCAGTTCAGCGGCGGTCTTGATGGCGCGGAAGGCGGCTTCCTCCACGCCCGCTGGCGAACCGGCAAAGGTCAGCACCGTGCGGTTGTGGTCGAGGTCGGAGGAACGGTCGAGCAGTTTCACGTCGCTGACCGAGCCGATGGCGGCGACAATCTGGTCTATCACTTCCGGTCGCCGCGCTTCGGAAAAGTTGGGGATACATTCGATGAGGGTCATGGAAATTGGGAGTGGTAATTGGAGGATTAGAGAATTGGAGATTGGAGATTATAGCAGGGACAATTATAAGGGGAGAATGCTGGCGGAGTACTTAAGAATCAAGCCTTCGTCAAATTGACGAAGGCTTTACTTTCATTTGGCTTTGGGTTGCCGTCGTTTCATGATCTCTTTGCCAATCTCGCGAACGGATTTCTTCGGCAGGATTTTTCGGCGATCACGGGTGTAGTCGCCGCGACCCGTTTCAGTCTTAAGCAGGCGGGCAATATCGGCGACGCCATATTGATCAAGCCATTGATGGCGATCTTTGGAATAATCGCCCTGCCCTATTTCGAACTGTTGCATGAAACGAATCATCCCAACCAAGCCAAGCTCGCGGGATAAAGCCGCCAACCCAGCGACGCGAATCTGCTGCGGGGTCATTGTTTGAATATTCATTACGGTTGGGAGTATAGCATTAATTTAGGAAACTGTAATTTCAACCGCATCGCTGACCGACTGGATGGCGGCGACGACCTGGTCTATCACTTCCGGTCGCCGCGCTTCGGAAAAGTTGGGGATGCATTCGATGAGTTGGGTTATGGGGTTTTCGATTTCCTGATGCTTCGACAGGTTCAACACAAGTTTTGGATTTATAATTGGTAAAGTCAATTATAAAGGGATTCGCTAATCCCTTAATCAACATCGGCGAAACACAAGCCAAACCTGAATTGACCGAAGCCTGGCGCGATTTCCTCCTCTCGTCAAGAACATCCCGCCTGAGTTGCTGACTCAAATCAGACCGTTGCTGGCGTCCGCGCCGAGGGAGGATATTACAAGTTGGTTCATCCAAAATAAGGTTGTAATTGATTAGTGCTATAATTTTCTTATTGCAAGTGAACAATCTGTTCGCGAAACTAAACAATAAGTAAACGTTTTGATATTGATTAGCGGAGCCAAAATGAGTCAAAACGACAAACAATCATCAAAAGATTTACCTTGGAAGGAAATTTTAGCCTTTTTAGGGACAGTGCTGGTTGCTTATTTAGGTTACTTAGGAATTCGATCGCAAATCGAAATACCTATACAATACACCCAAACTGCACAAGTAAATCGATTTGCAATATCCACGCCGCTTCAATTCACTCCCTCAGCAACCATGTCTCCGTTAACAAATCAATTATCTTTTACAGTAACGTCGTTGGCGATTGGAACACAAACACCGACATCTACCCTCAAATCACAGCCTTCGATTGCTTCCACATTATTAGCAACATTACCTACAACACAATCCACAGCCATAAAACCTATAACCGCTCCAGGTATAGGATTACTGGATGTACATGTGTCACTTGAAGGATGTGAAAAATTAGGCTACTCTATCACGATTGATAATCAAACCACTGGTAACGGAATAGCGAACCAGAAAACACAAGTTGCAGCAGGCATTTATACGATCGTGCTGCAAAGCCATTTTGGTAACAAGCCAATTAAAGAAGGGGTCGCTATTACACAAGGCGCAACAACGGTTGTAGATTTCACTAAAGATTTGGGGAAACTCCGAGTTAACGGATATCCGCAGATTAACGCACCACTATATGTGATTACTCCACCCAATAGTTTTCCTATTTGGCTACTTCCCGGTTCTGATCAATGTGGACCTATTGGAACTCATCAAGTGAATTTCCATATAGGCTCAAGCGGTAGCGGTGTTTTTGGTTCTTTTGGAGGTATTACCTACACTACACTTATACCGGATGACTTCGAATGGCCATTTGAGGTTGAAATAAAAGCTGGAGCAACAACTATCCTGGATCCAGACGATTGGCCTTATCAACTTGGTCGACTCACTTTCCTTCCTGCCAAAACTATTGGTGAAGCTCAAATAGAAACCCTTCAAGATCATATTCTATTTAGCCGTTCTCTAAACAATGGAGGAGGGGCATATTGGATGTTAGCCGGACGATATAAAATCACTCTTCTTAGTCAACCTTATACTGGCACAGCATATGAATTTGAAATCAAACCTGGAGAAGATACAACTTTGCAGTTACCTCCATAAAATGTGTCTTACCCATATAGAAAATTTTGGCATCTGCAACCTGAATAAAGCTTTAGACCAAACCGGTGATATAATTCCCCCGTCCGTAATCACCAGGAGCGAAGCGAATGACCGACAACCTGTAGTCCATACTTCTTTTCAGGGCATCTAACCCGCTGAATGAATACCAGACCTCACAGGTCTCATCCGCGCCGTCGCCATTCATAGTTCCCGCGCGGATAAGGGAAGACTAACGATCAATTACTCTCGAAGACCTGTGATGTCTATAACAGCCGAGGCTTGCCCTCGGTTTTTGTTTTTAAGTACGCAACACGCTACAGGTCATCATGCTTACCGCACATCACATTCACAAAACCTATGGCATCCAGCCCATTCTGCAAGACATCTCCTTCAGCGTCAGCGCGGATGAGCGCCTTGGTCTCATCGGTCCGAACGGCTGTGGCAAGACGACGCTCATGCGAATCCTTGCCGGACTCGAACAGCCCGACTCGGGGACTGTCGCTTCGACGCGCCCTCATTTACGAATCGGATATCTTGCCCAGGGAATGAATTTCGACGACGGACAAACGCTTCAGACCGCGCTCAGTCTTGATTCTGTTTCCCAAACCGACCTCGAATCTGAAATCGCCTCCCTCGCCTCAGCCTTATCCGCCAACCCAAACGACTCCCACCTCCAATCCAAATACGACTCCACCATCCATCAACTAATTACCAATAACCAATTACCAACCATCCTTGCTCCCCTCGGTCTCGCGGAACTCCCTCTCGAAACTCCAATCAAACACCTCAGCGGCGGACAAAAGACGCGTCTCATGCTGGCGCGCGTTTTACTGCAAGAGCCGCATTTGCTCCTGCTCGACGAACCGACGAATCATCTCGATATCGAAATGCTCGAATGGCTCGAAGACTGGTTGAATCGTTTTCAAGGCGCGGCGCTGATCGTCTCTCACGACCGCGCGTTTTTGGATAACACAGTCACGTCCATTCTCGAACTCGACCCGAAGACTCAAACCGTCAAGTCCTATCCGGGCGATTACACAGATTATCTCGACGCCAAGCAGAAAGAATACGAGAAGCAATACGACGAGTATCAGGATCAGATCGTCGAACTCAAAAAACTTCACAACGCCGCGCGGCATCTTCGGAGAATCTCGCAATTCAAAAAGGGCGGCAAAGGCGACACGAATGATAAATTTGCCAAAGGCTTCTTCGGCGACCGCACCACACACACCGCCCGCCGCGCTTTACGAATTGAAAAACGGATCGAGAAAACTCTGGACGAGGATCGCAAGGAGAAACCGATTCAAAACTGGCAGATGAAACTGGACTTCGGCGCGCCCAAGCATCAATCCA
>Ga0247727_10012206_pt1 | contig 14798 bp, 7 predicted proteins | sample WisWelCaveWW1625_FD_202498 | JGI IMG/M metagenome (GOLD analysis project Ga0247727, IMG submission 202498) | Biofilm microbial communities from Wishing Well Cave, Virginia, United States - WW16-25 | ecosystem: Environmental > Aquatic > Deep subsurface > Groundwater > Cave microbial mat | place... | reverse complement strand
TAACTACCTGGACGTTTTCGCCCGTGACCCCCTCCCACTGGAAAAACTGTTCTCGGGCGATGAGGTCTTCCTGAACTTCGCTCGCCTGACCGCGGGGAAGCTACGCGGGCAGATGGGGAAGGAGTTCGGCCCCCAACAGGACGCCTTCGGCAACGAGTCTTTGACGGAACGGGCTGCCGTCCAGGCCCGCAAGGATGGCGAGGAAAACTTTGCGGAGATCGAGGAACGGACCGAGGCCGGAGCGCGGCAACTCCATTTGCCTCTGGACGTGGACATCGTTCAAACGGACCCCAAGACCGTCGAAGTGTCGGCGGACGTGAACGGAGACGGCATCCCGGATGTGACATCCGCCGCCACGGACCCGGATGATGAAGTGCGGGTCGCGGCGCAGGCATCGGGAGCGGTGGAGACGCGACGGATCGGCGATACCTCTGTTGTCACCGGCCGCGCTCGCCGGACTGTGCCCCAGCGGGTCCGCTTAGCCATGACGAGGACCCTTTCCGGCCGCGGGGGGCGGGCTCGAAGCAGGCCGTCACGCTCCGATAAGGCGGAAACTGACGGCGACAGCGGGACATCAGTTCCTCCATCGGTCACAGCACATGTCGTTTCTGCCGCCCCCGCGTCATCTGGTGGATTGATTGGGAAATACCGGCTGCTCTCGGATCCCCGTTGGGACCCGGACGCGAAAAAGCTGACTTTCCTGGGGCAAGATATTGAGAACCCTGGAAAACCTCCCGAGATGATTTCAATTGGCGCGGAAGTGGTTGGTCGGGAGTTCGTCGAGGGGATGCTCCTAAGAGCCATGGGTTCCAACAACGAGATGGTCCGGGAAATCTTGGATTGGTTCGATGAGGTATTTAAAGGCCGGCTGTTGATTTTAGAAGACAATGCGCTCACTCAGGGAATCGGGGCAATGAGTGGAGATTCGGGGATTATCGCCGTTTCTAAACAACACCAGCGCGATTTCATCGCGTGGTTTCACGAGGTCGCCGAAGCCATGTCACCCAACCCCGAGGCCATTCTACAGGGGCTCGATCAAGATTCCCGATCCTGGTATGACAGGCACATGGCGAAGGGGGGCCGGCAAGGCATGGAGCGGCATTATGCCATCCGGGCGTTGCAACGGGAAGCCTTCGGGCAGGAGGATATACACCTCACGTATAAAATTAAGGGGCGACTATCGGCCGACACCGTGGTTCATCTCCTCGCTCGATCTCGATTGAAAACCTCCCGGCCCGTCCGCTTGGAATTTTATCGGCGACGCGGCACCGTGGAAAATAAAAAGCAAGAACTCGCGCTATTGCAGGAACTGGTGGATGCTCAGCGCCAAATCGAACAAGAGGAAGAGGGTCGCCAACAATTGGAGAGGGCGGCGTCCGATCGGCGACAAGCCGAGGAAATGACGGCCAAAGAGCGGATCAATCTACTCCTCAAAGAGGCCAAAGCAATCATAGAGAGCCCTCATAAGGCCAGGCGATTTGATTACAAGGCGGAGGCGCAAGAGGACGCCCAGAAAGAGTCCGAAGCCCTTGAAAAACTGAGGCCTCTCTTGGGCATGAATTCCGAGTGGGTGGGACAGACGGTTTCTGCCCACATGGTCAAAGACAGTGGAAGCGCAAGCAAAATAAATTTCCTGCTTCTCAGGGGCGGGCCCAGTTTCAGCCATTTTCTCGTCGAAAAACTTCTGCCGCATTTGGGAGAGCAAACTGCCGTGCAAATTTTCCTCAGGCTGTTAGACCAGCGATCCGCCCTCCCGACGGGAAAGAGCGGTAGAAAGAAGGGCATCCATGGAACCCTCATTCACTTCGTCGCCAGAATGGTAAGGTTCGGCCTAGAAAGTTCTGAGGAGATCACACCTCCTTTGCTGAGCGCGATTAAGGAGGAGAACACAGGCCCTCCATCCGTGTCCCGCTACCTGGTTCAAGACATCCGCGAATTTAAGAAGTTTTTTACCGTTCAGGGCAATGATCTTTTCCTCCCAGATGACTTCATGAGAAGGATCAGATCCGCCAGGAATATGACCCATCGGAAGCGTCTTCATGCCTTGTACACGGAAGCCGTTCATGACCGGGAGTTTTTGGATTTCTTGGCCCGAAGACTTCTCGGCAAAGATTCTGAAGGACATCTTTTCGATGTCCTTTCGCAGGCGCTTGTAGAGGAAAAAAACCCATTCGTCAGGGCTGCTTTGGAGAATTTGCTCATGGCGGCTTGGAACGAAAAGCTTCCCGCTTCACGAGAGAAGCTGGCGCGGCTTGTTCAAGCCATGGAATCAACGCTCGACCAGTCGCCGGATGATGATTTTAGTTTCAAGACCATGGGTCGGTTTATATACATCGCCAACAAGGAGCCTTTTCCTTTCCCGGAAATATATCAGGCCATCTCCAGGGTCGCTCAGCAGGGGAGTGACGCCTTGTTTGAAACAGCGACGACGCAATCGGCGGCGTATCGCGGGATGGATCCCGGCAAGGAGCGTGATGCGGCGTACAAACGCTTTTCAACGATGATGAAAGAGGTGGAAAGTCGTTTGGGCCTCCTCAGCCTGATCGCCTTGAAGACGGCATCCAACTCCTCAAGCCCGGTGTCGGTCGCCATCGCGGAACGGACCTTGGCTTACCTTGCGGAAGTCGCTCGGAGCGATAAGTGGGATTTCAATGTCCGGTCCGAGGCTATTTCCCTCCTTGGACAATCTGTGGAAAAGGGGCAGACCACGGCGGCCGCTTCTCTCGTGGACTTGATGGAACCCAATCTTCCTGGAAGCGAAAAGACCGCATTGAAAGACTTGTTCTCGAAAAATCCATCCGACCGGCAGATCATTGATGCGTTGAGAACGGGAAAAGTATCTGTTGGGACAGGATATCTCCTGCTCCGCCGATACATGGACGATGAAGGGCGGAAAAATTTGCTGCAGGCCGTCGCCATGGATCGTTTAGACGAGGGCGGCGAACCCTTGGGGATCGATATCCGCTTCCGTCTTTATGCATTCAGCGCCTTTGGGGCGAAACATCTCTCCTATAACGAGAAGGATTCCGAAGAGAAGGAAATCCTTCGTTTCAGGGATGAGCTATTCCAGGAAATGGCGAAGTCGCTGGCCAAGGCGGCGCGGTCTTTCCTGGATGGCGTGGTCAATGATGATGCCGCCATCGAGAAGCTTTTTAAGGATGTTCCGGGACAGGATGATGAATTGGGTGTTTATGCCACGGCGACAACCTTGGTCCTCCACGATCATTTGAATCACCTTACGGCCAAGGGTTTTTCGGCCATCGCCAAGAAAGCGGTGTCGGCCCGCTCTCGTGATTACTTTGACAACGCCACCCACTCCCTTGTTTTTGGGGGAGAATACATCCGGCAAGTCGGGAAACCGGCGAATTACTTTTTTCAGGTTATGGCACATGAACTCATGCACCTTACCCTGGAACACCAGTATGACTATTCGACCGGCGGTTTGATACATGGAACGGCACACGAACTTCTTGCTGATATGCTTGCGTTGACCTTCTCCGAGATCATGGACCTTTCGGAGGACACGATGGCCAAGGCGTTGCGATTTGAAGATTGGTTCGCCAACGTGGAAAATGATGATTATCACACGATTGATATCCACGAGGGCGCGCGAGCCCAATTGGTCGCTTTGAAAAAAGCACTTTCCGGTACAGGACAGCGCCTCGACACCTCGAAATGGATCCATACGGCATTGGAGGTGTTGCCGGGAACATCGGGCGACGCTTTGGAAACGGTCATTGGAAAAATCCTGCGGCGTTATGCGGGCCTTTCGCCGGAGGCAGAAGCCGAGCCCGAGATTGGTATGGGGAGCCCCATGGATTACCACAACCGTGACTTCGACGAGTTTGACGAGGGAGGCGCCCGGCAGAGGATATTGGATCCCAATGGCCTTCGCCGCCTGTTGGAAACCGTCAGCGATACCGTTTCCTCTGTGGTGTCCGGTGTGATGGCGAAGGGACCTCCGGCGGGGAGGGAAGATGTTCCCGCGACGCCTTTGAGTCTCGCCGAGCACAAATGGATGTCTCTGGGCACCGCGGTGGGGGGCATAGCGTTCGTGGTGTTGTCGGTTTTTGGGGCAGACTTGGGCATGGCCCGGGAATGGATACCATTCTTTGCGAGCGGAACCGTCTTCTCCTTTCTACTGGCGGTGACCACCGGTTTGGCGGGGGGCTTGATCGGTTTGGTGCTGAGGCAGCCGGGCGAGGCGGTGAAGGACCTGCCCCGGGACGACTGGGCGGTTGCTTATGTTTCCACCTGGGCGTCTCGTCCGGGGAATCCCAAGGTCCGCATCCTCCCCACCTCCGACCCCGCCGACCGGCCCGCAGAGTATCTTGCGGACGCGAAGGTCGTGGTGTTGTCCCCGCTGTTCATGGCGAAATGGCGCAGTATCCGGCTGAACTTCCTGAAGCGCTTGCTGCTGGCCCACGCGCTCGCATGGGAAGGATGGCGACATACTCTCAGCGGCAACCGCTTCACGAGACCTCGTCTTGTCCAAGACCCCATTCTCTTCCTCCTCAAGCCCGTCTTCTTCCTTCATTTCCTCATCCAAGGCCGCGCCACTTTATCATTTGATTTACCCCGCGCCGTCGCTTTTCATCTTTTGTCTGCGGTGGAGACGAAATCCGCCGGGATCGTGGGGATGATGCGGGCGGATGTTGAGGCCCATGTGGAGGCGCGGTATCCGCACATGGGCGCGGGGGCGACCCGGTATCGGCATGTGGGCCAGTTGGGGGCGGCGAACGAAAACGCGAAGCGAAGGGAGATGCTTCGTTATCTCTCAGGTTTGGAAGGGAAGGAAGGACTTCTCAACGACAGAATGGCGGCCAAACAATTGCCTTCCGCCCAGGAAGAAGGCCCGCTTTCAGAGCGGTTCGTGGACGCCCTGAGAGAGTTGACGGACGATACTGTGGGCGAGGCCGTACGGAAAAACTTGGCGGTCCATTTGCGTGGCTCAGCGGAGCTTTTGATGGCCCCTGTTTCGGTTGGGGACACCGGGGCTCTCATCACGGGGGTCACGCTGCTTCACGCCGCTGGCGGGGCTCTTCATCCCGCAGATGGAAACCTCCAGGCCGCGCAAGAAAGGGACATCCATTTGCTTGTCCAAATCCTGGCGTTCCAAGGCATGACGGACCGTGAAACCATGCAAAAGTTTTTCCATCAGCACGCGGACCCCGTGGTTCAAAAGGCGGAGACGATCCGGCGCTTGGAAGCCGCCGGTCGCACCTACGTCCAAGAGCTCAAGCCGGACGCTATGCCCGTGGTGAGCTTGGTAGGACTTTCAAAGGGCGATCAAGTTCAAGCGGCGGCTTATATCCTGGGCGTTGCCAAGGCACTCCAAGAGAAGGGAGACCGGCGGAAGGTCCTCGTGCCCGGCGTCGGGGCGGATTGGGAGCTGTTGCATAAGCTCAACGCTCAATTGAACGGTCTTCGCGGGAACATCCAACCCGTGAGTGGGATGCAGGCTGGCGGATTGATCGCCGCCCAGAGCTTGAACGTGAAGGCTTTGGCCGATTACGCCAAGGACCAAAAACTTTTCCCCGACCAAGGGCACCCCTCCCTGGACTTGGTTGCCAAGCTTGAGAACGTGGATGAAGCTAGCGTCGAGGCCGCCAAGAGGGATGGAGTCTCCGTTGAAAAACGCGACTTCATCTCCATCGTCAAGGCGATTGGGGACGAGATCGCACGGCTGGCCTACATCCTCTTGCAAGCTTGATTCCAAAACTGCCGTACGTCAAATCGTATCGTCAAAAATCGTATCGAAGCTACCGGCCTTGGTGAACTGATAAAATGCGGTGATGACCGAACGAATTTTGGTGCGTGCGCCCAATTGGCTGGGGGACGCCGTCATGGCCGGCCCTTTTTTAAAGACCCTGGCGGCCCAGGAACCGGCGGCGGCGATGGACATACTTTGCCGATCCTCCATCGCGGAGGTCTTCCGCGGCTTCCCGGGAGTGGGCGAAATCGTGACCCTGGCCGCGGGGGAAAGTCCCTGGGCCACGGCCCGGCGGGTTCGCGGACGCGGATACCGGACCGGGTACGTGCTTCCCCCCTCCTTCTCCGCCGCCCTGTCTATGCGGCTCGCGGGAATCCCGGTGCGGATCGGCCACGCCGTTGATTTCCGAGGATTTCTTTTGACGCAGGCGATCCCTTTGGACGAACGCTTCCACTACACGCGCCGCTATTTGGACCTTCTGAGAGAGGCCGGCCGGGACATCAACCCCGGCGATTTCCATTTTCCCCGGGCGAACGCCGCCGAGGTGGCCCAGGTCCTCTCCGAAAACGGGGTGAACCCGACCCGGCTCCTGGCGGTGGCCCCCGGAAGCAGGGCGACGGCCCGGCGATGGTTCCCGGAACGGTTCGCGGAAGTGATCAACGGTCTGGACGCGCGGTGGACAGGCGCCGTTCTCCTGGGATCGCCCGAGGACAAGCCCCAGGCCGACCGGGTGGCGGCCCTCGTGCGGAAAACAGCCATCGTCAATCTCTGCGGGAAAACGTCACTGGCCCTGGCCGCAGGAATCCTTGAACGTTGCGCCGCCCTGCTCACCAACGAGTCCGGCCTGATGCACGTGGGTTGGGCCGTGGGAACGCCGCTGGTGGTGGCCGCGGGCCCCTCCGACCCCCAAGCCACCTCCCCCTTTGGCCCCCGCGTCCAAATCCTCCAACACCGTGAAGTCCCCTGCGTCCCCTGCATCCGAAACGACTGTTACCGAGCGGGATCCTCAAACCAAGAATGCCTTAAAAGAATCACACCGATCGAAGTCCTAGACGCCCTGCGAGAAATTCCTTAAGAAACCATCGAGGCGATCCTTTGAGAGGAGCTTCTGTGTTTGAATTTGATTCTGCGCCCCCTTAAGGCGATTCGAGCACGACGTTTTCGCCGCAGCGGTGTGGCCCGTTGAGCCGCCGATGGGGTCCCGTGTGCCGGTGGCACACGTTTGGGACGGGCGCGAATGCGCCCAGGGTTTTTACCGTCGCTATTGACGGCAAAAACTTGAGGCGAGCCGGCCGTGAGGGCCACCGGCCAAAACGGCGCGCGCAGGCCGTCCGGGGTGCCCTTTCTTTGGGTTACTTTTCTGGATAGAATTCTGTCTCTTCGCCGTCAAATCGCCGGGATTACCTACTCGCAGACGATCACGATGGAGTTCTTTTATGGGCGACAGACGCCGCCGACCCAACTTTGCCCGCCCGAACTTTTGAATCTGAACCCAACCTTTCCGCCCGCCCCATAAAAAAGCCCGGCCGTTGTTCACGGCCGGACCTTATGAGACAGTTTGTATCCAATAAAATGGTGCTCGGTACAGGATTCGAACCTGTGACCCCCTCCATGTCAAGGAGGTACTCTAACCAGCTGAGCTAACCGAGCGAAATCCCAATTACGTCAAGAAGGTCCTTCTCGGCCCTCTAACGGGCAAGAAAAGGGCCTCGGAGCCGGCGGCCTCACGATCTCGGCCGCGTGCCCAACCTTGCCGTCTGTGCCCAATGGCCCACAGGGCCATTGCCAGCCGGCGGGCACCCAGCTGAGCTAACCGAGCGAAAAAGGATCCCAAAAACTGCCTATTTTGCCCCGGAAACATCTCCCGGAGGGACAGCGGCGGAAGTGTGGCAAGAGGGCGCCTTGTTGGCGCACTTCGCGCGGCAAAGGCCTGCGGTCCCTTTGCAGAGCAGGCCCATGAGACTGCCGACGAGCACGATCCAACTCACAACTCGGCCCACGGTCTTGACAAGTTTTTTGTCCTCTTTTTCCGCCAAACGAAGAAGCCCGTAGCCCAGACCCAGGGTTAAAAAATACAGAACGGGGGATCCGAATCCACGGGTCGCGCATGAAAATCCCACTCCCGAAGCCCCATGTGGGCACCCCGCCAGGGCGGGAGCGGACGTCATCAAAATAATGGGGATTGACCGGAGAAACATTTTCATATTGCCTCCTTGGGAACTCGGCCGTAAACGGCCTTGATGCGGGACTCAATTCCTCCGCGGGCGGAAAAACGACCCTCCACAACCGCCCAACGGGGTTTGGCGCATTTTACCACAGACGCCAGCACGCGGTTGACGATGTTCTCGGTAAAAATTCTCAAATCACGAAAGGCGTTCAAATACATCTTCAGGGATTTGGTCTCGAGGCACCAGCGATCCGGCCGGTAGCGGATGACGAGAGCTCCAAAATCCGGCAGTCCCGTCCGCGGGCAGACGGACGTGAACTCCGGAAACGTCAACGTGACCGTGGTGCCGGGAAACTGATTTTCCCAGCACTCGATATCCGGAAGAGGAGCGTGCACACCGGACTTTGCGTGCGTCTCTGTGTATGTTCGTGCCGCTTTTTTCATGTTGTTGTGATGGCGAGGTGCGGGCCGGATTTGAACCGGCGAATAGAAGTTTTGCAGACTTCCCCCTTAGGCCACTTGGGTACCGCACCAGAAATCAGGGATTGTGGCGCTGAGAGGGCATCAATTTCGTCTTTATTTTACGAAGTTATTCAGGTCCTCGCTACATGAACGAGAGGAAAAGTACAAGCGCTAATTTGCCGTCGGACAGGCCCCATGTTCAGCACTCCACCGTATGACAAACATGCGAAAAAGACCTGAGAAGTCTCACTGATATAAGGAAAATCCGACCCCAGTAGGACTTGAACCTACAACCTTCTGCTCCGTAGGCAGACGCTCTATCCAGTTGAGCTATGGGGTCACAGCCAGACTCAAAGGTCCATGTGGACCTTTGGGAAGTCTGGGTCGATTGTGACGGGCGCGAGATCGTGAGCGCCCAGGGTTAAGCCGCCTCCAAATATTTTCCGAGCGGCTTAACAAAGGCCAATTATAGACATTCCAAATTTTTGGCCTGAATGGCGCCGGGCTCGTCCCGTAAGGAATTCCCGGCATTATAGCATGCCCACCCTCGCGACCACGGCGAGGGACGGTCAATCTTCCTCCTGCCGCAATTTTGCCAAAACGGAGAAATCCTCCAACGTCGTCGTATCCCCCGTGGTTTCCCGCCCGGCGGAAACATCGCGCAGAAGGCGGCGCATGATTTTTCCCGAGCGCGTTTTGGGCAGGGCTTCGGTGAAACGGACCTCCGCCGGGCGGGCCAAGGAGCCGATTTCCTTGGCCACATGGCCGCGAAGTTCTTCCTTCAAGTGATCCGACGGGGAACACCCGCCCCGCAGGGTCACGAAAGCCACAATGGCCTCGCCCGTCAAATCGTCGGGACGGCCCACGACGGCGGCTTCCGCGACGGTCGCATGCTTCACGAGGGCGCTTTCCACCTCCGCCGTGCCCAGGCGATGGCCGGAAACCTTGATGACGTCGTCGATCCGGCCCATCACCCAATAATAGCCGTCCTTGTCCCGCCGGGCGCCATCGCCGGCGAAATAGACGCCGGGCACTTCACTCCAATACTGTTTTTTGTAGCGTTCGGGATCGCCGAAAATGGTCCGCATCATGGATGGCCAGGGCCGCCGGATCACAAGATACCCCCCCGTGTTGGCCGGGACTTCCTTCCCTGTTTTGTCGACGATCGCCGCGTCAATCCCGGGCAGGGGCCGCGTGGAGGATCCGGGCTTGAGGGGCGTGGCCCCCGGCAGAGGCGAGATCAAGATGGCCCCGGTTTCCGTCTGCCACCAAGTGTCCACGATGGGGCAACGCCCCCCGCCGATGACCCTGTGGTACCACATCCACGATTCGGGATTGATGGGCTCGCCGACCGAACCCAATAGACGCAAGCTGGACAGATCGTGTTTTCTCGGCCATGGGTCCCCCCACTTCACAAACGCGCGGATGGCCGTGGGGGCGGTGTAAAAAATATTGACGCGGTATTTGGCGATGATCCGCCAGAACCGATCGGGCTCGGGATGGTTCGGCGCGCCCTCATACATCACCACCGTCGCGCCATTGGCCAGCGGGCCGTACACCACGTAGGAATGGCCGGTCACCCAGCCGATGTCGGCGGTGCACCAGAAAACGTCCTCCTCCCGCAGGTCGAACACGTGCTTCGTCGTCCACGCAACCTGGGTGAGGTATCCCCCCGTGGTGTGCAAAATCCCCTTGGGCCTGCCGGTGGAACCGGAAGTGTAAAGAATGTAGAGCGGATGCTCCGAATCCAGCGGCTCCGGGGGGCAATCCGCCGAAGCGTTGGCCATGAGCTCATGCCACCAATGGTCCCGTCCCGACTGCATGTGGATGATTTGCTGGGTCCGCTGGAAGACGACCACTTTTTGGACCGTGGGGGTTTCTTTGAGGGCCTCGTCCACGTTGGCCTTTAGGGGGATGACGGCCCCCCGCCGGTAACCGCCGTCCGCCGTGACCACCATTTTGCACCCGGCGTCGTTGACGCGGTCCCGGATCGACTGTGAGGAAAACCCCCCGAACACCACCGAGTGGGTGGCCCCGATCCGGGAGCAGGCCAGCATGGCTATGGCCAGCTCCGGCACCAGCGGCATATAGAGGCACACCCGGTCGCCTTTCCGGAGGCCGAGGGACTTGAGAACGTTTGCGAATTTGCAGACTTCGCGGTGGAGGTCCTGGTAGGTCAAAACCCTCTCCTCGCCCGATTCCCCCTCCCAAATGAAAGCCGCCTTGTTCCGGCGCCAGGTGGTCAAATGCCGGTCCAGGCAGTTGTCGGAAACGTTTATTTTCCCTCCCAAAAACCAGCGGACAAAGGGAGGTTTCCACTCACAGACCTTTTTCCAGGGCTTCATCCAGCGGAGCTCGCGCGCGGCGCCGGCCCAGAAGGCCTCGGTGTTTTTCAGGCTGTCCCGATAGATTTTCTCGTAATGGGTGAGGGAGGGGACCAAAGCCTTCTTGGCGAACTCTTTGGGCGGCTTGAATATTCGTTTGTCTTTCTGGACCGAAAGAATGTCGTCCACGGGACCTTTCCTTGACCTTGGGGAATTTAACCTCAATCCCTCAAAGTTTAGCTTTATTTGTCGGGATTCGTTGGTGCGGTTCCGGCGGGGGAGGTGGTGGCCCCACGAGTGGACAAGAGGAGCCGGATGACGACCCGCCGGTTCTGCCGGCGGCCGGTGGGAGTCACATTGCTGGAGATGGGGCGAAGGACACCGTCCCCATGAAGGGTGATACGTTCGTGTTCGAGGTCCGCGAACTTCACAAGCAGCTCCCTCACGACCCGGGCGCGGGCCCAGGAGAGTGCCATATTGTATTCTTCAGGTCCTTTGCTGTCCGAATGACCTTCAACCAAAACGGCATAGTCGGGATATTTGGCCACGAATTCGGCGATCCTTCTGACAGAATCCTCGTAATCAATTAAAACAGCGGCCGACCCCGTTTTGAATAGAATGACGAAAGGGATTGAGATCGTGCATCCGCTCAAATTCACAACCGTTGAGACGGGCGTGTCGGGACAGATGTCCTTGTCATCCGGAATTCCATCATTATCGGCGTCGACGGCAACCGGCAAGGGGGAAGGGGCAATCTCTATTTCCGAGTTTTCGGAAGTTTTTATAGTCTCCGGGCATCCCCTTGGGTTAACCTTCCTCTGAGGGGGGGTCCCGGGACAGTCATCCCGGTGGTCGGGAACGCCGTCTTTGTCCTCATCCCTGATTCGGGGGGCCGCGCGGGGATAAACATTGGCCGAGCCGAAACGAACGCCGACGGAAAACCGATGGGTCTGGGAACCGTCGAAATGCCCCATGGGAACGAAGGCGTAATCCACATCCATCAGTTGCCAGCGCCAGCCAAACCCAAAAGAAAACCCCTGCAAACCTGGAAGATCGCTGGGTCGGGTGGAATAACCGGTTCGTAAGAATATTTTTTGGCTGATAAAAAGTGGATGCCCGTATTCCGCGCCGATGGAAACCACCGTTGGGGACCCGCGGGTGTCATTGGCGTCGAGGGCGAAAATCCAGTTTTCTTTCGGATGGTAGGAAACCCCAGTTTGCAGTGTTCGGGGCAAGGGGCTCTTTTCCTGATCGTATTTGAGCTGGGAGCCCACGAGATGCCGCATGCCCAATCCAAATCGGAGTGTTTTCCATTGGTAGGCCCCCCCCAGCCCCAGGGAAAAAGCGTTGGCCGTATGAATGATTTTCGAGTGAACAAAATCCCCGGTGGCGCCCACCGCCCACCTGTGCCCGATGGGGATCCCCCATCCCAATGAAAAGGCCGTGTCCTGCGGCCGTAATTCCCCGTTAGAAAATCCGGTTTCATCGGTAAAGTTGATGGGCCCCGGCGCGGCGGTTTGAATCGACGCCCCCATCCCTCCCCAGGGGGTCGGCCGGGCGAAACCCGCGTAATCATACCGGCCGGTATCGAGCGTGTCCCCTCGCATCATAATCACGTTTCCGGTTTTCAGGAGGGCGAGGTTGGCCGGATTCCAATAGACGGCCGTCGCGTCGTCCGCAGTGCCAACCGCAGCCCCCCCCATGGCAAGGTAACGGGCGCCAACGCCGAACTTCAGGAAATCGGCGGAAGCTGTGCCCGCCGATTCCGCCAAAAGAGGCCCCGCTTGACACAGGAAGTAGAGGAGGGCCAGGCGCCGCATTTACCGCTCCACCGCGATGGTGATCACCCGGTTGTCGGATCCTCGCTGGATGACCGCAATATAGCTTCCACTGACGACTTTGGCGCCGTTGTTGTTGTTGATGTCCCAGAAGGCCTGCCCCCCCGCATCCGTGATCAGGTCGCGAACCAATTCCCCGGACTGGGTGAAAATCTGGACAGTGACGTTGTCGGGCAGATTGCTGAAAACCATCCGCGTGTTTCCAAATGAGGGACGAAAAGGATTCGGGGCCACAAGTGCGTTCTCCAAATTGTTGGCGGCGAGGATTTCCATCAATTGAATTAATCCAAACTTATTGGATTGAGAAGTCACGGTGTTGGCGGCCTGGTCCACCACCCCCGGAAGCGGCGTCCAGAATCCCCGGGCCGAATCATAGAGGGACAGCTTAAGGCCGGGTTCGCGGCCTGGAGTGGGGTCGGACGCCAGGTAGGTAAGGAATATTGAAATGAGGCTCTTTGGCCGTTCCCCGGACCCCACGCTGATGTCGACCCCACGGCCCAAGGGATTAAAGGAGACAAGGGGAGAGGTTCCGATGGGGAGAGACCCCGGCAGGGTCACGCTAAGGGAAGTGGATTGGGTCAGTGCCCCGCCCGGTATTGCGACCGTGATCACCCCCCCAGGACCCACGATACTACAGACAGTGGCGAGTAAAGGATTTGAGATGTTGGTGCAGGAATTCGGCGATGCAACGACATTCAAGGGTTGGATGAAACCCCCGTGCAAACGAAAACTTCCCCCTGAGATCACCGGCCCGGCAAGCCCTTGGCCGATGCTGGCGGTATTCTGGAATGCCGCCGAGCTTCCACGGCTCCCGCCGCCCCCCACCCAAGTTAAGATTTGCCGAAAGGCGGCGCTCTGCATGGCTGCGGCAACTACAACCCCGGTTCCCAGGAGACCCATCCCCACCGCAATAAATATTTTTGTCTTTTTATTCATGCTTTTTAGGTTCTCCGGCCAATAAACACCCTGCCGATCTCACCGATTCACAGACCAAAAAATTAATTCGGGATAAATATTGAACTAAACCCTCTTGGGCCCGTGTTTACCCCTGTATCGGCGCCCGTTTCGACACACTGAATCCCTACCGTTTGTCCAGCCGTTACAGCTGCGGTGTTCGTGACATCAGAGCAATTGGTTCCCGCTGAAGGAACTGTACAAGTGATCGCGGTCGCCGCACTATTCACAAAAACCGTGCAAACCCAAGATCTTGGGGCGATGGGAGCGGTCGTCAATCGAAAGAACAAGCCGCTAAACGTCCCGCTCATCGGTGAAGGCACGACATTCTGGCCGCCCGCGGTTTCATTGCACCCCCCACCCCAGGAACAGATAAAGGTGTCGTTGTCCCCTGTGGCTATGGAACTGCCGAGGAGGGGAATTCCATCCATGTTAAGTGTGCTGGAAGAAGCGTGACGGGTCAGGGTTAGGCCGGTTCCTCCTTGCACAACGCTTCCCATTTTGGTGACCGAGGAGCTATCAATGTTTGCGTTGGGGACCAACCCTCCCGCGTCCAACAAAAGAAGTTTATTGGCCACATTGAAGGTGTTCCCTTGCAATGTGACCGAAGATGGACTGAGTCCAATATTGGCTTGACCCGCAGGACTTGAAGTCGCCGTGAAGGGGCCGGATACAAAATTCACCGTGGAAACCACCGCATCAATCGTCGTTCCCGCAGAAGAAATGACAATCGTTGATTTGTCCGCCCCATCCGAAAATTCCGTTGGCACATTTTTCAGTTTGCTCCAATCCACTGGGTTTGTGGCGAGGTTGATCGTCCCCGTCGCTGTCGCGTTCACCGTTGAAATGTAATGGGTATCAACATCGGTCGTGTTCAAGTCAACCAGCGCCACGGTGCTGTCAATGATCTGCGTGGTTCCTACGGCATTGGCCCCAACGACCGACGCCGTCACCCCCGTCAAATTCGCTCCGCTGATCGCCGGCAATGCCCCCGTCCCGTCCAGCTGCACCAGGCGGTTCGCCACGTTGAACACGTTCCCTTGCAACGTTACCGACGACTCATCCAAGGCCGTGCTGTCAATCGTGCTCGCCGCGCCGATCGTCAGCGTCTCGCTCACTTCATTGTCCGCCCAGGGATTCGCCGTGTTCACCCAGTCCGCGCTGATTGTCTTGACCCCGGTGAAGGTCTGGGCTGTCCCCGTGGTGACATAACGGGTATCAACATCGGTCGTGTTCAAGTCAACCAGCGCCACGGTGCTGTCAATGATCTGCGTGGTTCCTACGGCATTGGCCCCAACGACCGACGCCGTCACCCCCGTCAAATTCGCTCCGCTGATCGC
>Ga0247727_10012205_pt1 | contig 14799 bp, 12 predicted proteins | sample WisWelCaveWW1625_FD_202498 | JGI IMG/M metagenome (GOLD analysis project Ga0247727, IMG submission 202498) | Biofilm microbial communities from Wishing Well Cave, Virginia, United States - WW16-25 | ecosystem: Environmental > Aquatic > Deep subsurface > Groundwater > Cave microbial mat | place... | reverse complement strand
CAGGGACGCCCGCCCTTGCGCCTGCGTCGCAGGCGCGGCAACAGCGGCTCGATCCTGGACCGCTGCTGGTCCGTCAGGCGAACACTTGGTCCTCGCACTCCAGGCGCCTCCGCGCCTACCGGAGGTCTCCGACCACGTGACCGTCGTCAAGGATAACTCCCTTGTGGGGTTATGAAACCGCTTCTAGTCATGTGAGCGGATCGGGGCGCCTCGCTCGAACTGCTACCCTCTGCGGACGCGATCCATGGACGTTCGTCCGGTCATCCGTCAGGTGGAGCGTCGCGCCGAAGAGGTGCGAGCCCCGGGCCGACGCTTGAGCGGCGTGCGCCGGCTTGTGATCGTGCGCCACGATCGACTGGGCGATCTCGTCCTGACGCTCCCGGCGATCGATGCGCTGTGCCGAACGTACCCCGACGCCGAGTGCGGGCTCGTGGTGTCGCCCGCGGCCCGGTCGGTTGCCGAGCGAGTGACCGGCATCTCTCGCGTGTGCGACGTCCCACCCGGCGCGCGCGGCCTCGGGGCGTGGCTCGAGGAGTTCCGTCCGGATCTCGTCGTCTGTGTCTCTCGCTCGCTCGGCCCCGCGTGGGCCTCGTGGCGAGCCGGGATCCCGCACCGTGTCGGGACGGGGCACCGTGTTTGGTCCTGGCTCTTCGACCGGCGGGTTCACGAGCACCGGCGATCGGGTGGGCGCCACGAGGTCGAGTATGCACTGTCGTTCGCGCACCGCGCGGGTGCATGCCCGGGTCCCCCACGGTTTCCGATCGACATCGAGCCGTCCGCGGCGGCCGCCGTCGAAGCCTGGCTCGCGGCGCATCGTGTCGAGGGGCGATTCGTGGTGCTCGTACCGGGAAGCGGCGGGTCGTGCCCACGCTGGCCCGTGCGGCACCACGCCGGGCTCGCCGCGCGGCTGCGCGCCGCCGGTGTGGCGGTCGTCGTGAACGCCGGCCCCGAGGACACCGCCGTCGTGGGCGAGTTTCAGGCGGCGCCTCAGAGTCGCGAGGTCCCCGTGTTCCGCGGCGGCGCCGTGGAGCTAGTGGCACTCGTCGAGCGGGCGGCCCTCGTGGTCGGCTCGAGCACGGCGCCGATCCACGTCGCGGCCGCGCGTGGAATCCCGGCGCTCGCACTGCACGCCCCGTGGTCGAGCTGCGGCGCCGCCCGCTGGGGCCCGTACCACGAGCGCGGCTTCATCATCGTTCCGGAGTGGGAAGCGGCACACAGCTGGAGCGCGCGCGAGCGCAGACGCCGTGGTGCGGCTCTCCTCGGCACCGTCGCCCCCGAGGTCGTCGCCGGAGCGGCGCTCGACATCCTCGAAGGCCGGCCGCCGCGCGTGTGACCGCGGTCAGCCACCCCACGGCGCGTACAGCGAGTGGGGGATCCCGAGGACCGCGAGCACGCGGCCGGCGACGAAATCGGCGAGGTCGTCGAGGCCGCGCGGACCGAAGTAGAACGCTGGCATCGCCGGAACGATCCGCGCACCCGCCTTCGCCGCTCGCGTCAGATTGTCCAGATGGATCAGGCTCAACGGGCACTCTCGCGGAACGAGCACGAGCGGCCGTCCCTCCTTGAGGGTGACGTCCGCCGCCCGCTCGATGAGGTTCGTCGCCGCCCCGTGGGCCACACCGGAGAGCGTCTTCATCGAGCACGGGACGACGACCATCGCGTCCCAAGCCTGCGAGCCCGACGCGAGCGGGTCGGCGAGGTCGTGAACCGAGTGGAGCGTGACGGTTCCCGGCCGTGTCTCCACGCCACAGGTCCGGTCGAGCCAGGTCGACGCGTCCTCGACCTTGAGGTTCCAGTTGCACTCGTCGATCAGGAGGCGCCGGCCGTAGTCGCTGACGACCAGCTCCACGCGGACGCCGAGATCGAGACACGCCTTGACGAAACGGACGGCGTAGAGCGCGCCGCTCGCGCCCGTGATCGCGACGACGATCCGCCTCGGCGATTCCGTCCCTCGCGTCATCCGTGACTCCTACCTCGCAGCGAGCACCGCCACGAGCACGGCGCCGAAGTACAGAACGGCGACGACGCCGTTCAGGGACAGGAACGCGACGCCGACGCGCGACAGGTCGTCCGGCCGCACGAGCCGATGCGCCCAGGCGAGCACGCCGACGATCGCCGCCCACCCGACCCAGTACACCGGGTGGAGCTGGCCGAGCCACCCGACGGCGGCCAGGGCGACGAGTGCCGCCCCGTGGAGTCCCCGCGCGATCGCGAGCGCGGCCGGCACGCCGAACCGCTCGGGCACGCTGTGCAGCCCCGCGCGGCGGTCGAACGCGGTGTCCTGACACGCGTAGACCACATCGAACCCGGCGACCCACAACGACACGGCGATGCCGAGCACGACCGGGGTCCAGGCGAACGAGCCGGCGACAGCGAGCCATCCGCCGACCGGAGCGATCGCGAGCGCGAGGCCGAGGAACGCGTGGCTCGCCCACGTGAAGCGCTTGGTGTAGGAGTAGCCGAAAGCGATCGCGAGCGCGACGGGCGCGAGACGGCCGCACAGCGGGCCGAGCTGGACCGCGGCTACGATGAACAGCACCGACAGCGCCGCGGTGAAAGCCCACACCGTCCGGCGCGACAGGCGTCCCTGGGGCAGCTCCCGTCCCGCGGTGCGTGGATTCCGCCCGTCGATCGCGTGGTCGGCGAGGCGGTTGAAACCCATCGCGGCATTTCGCGCCCCGACCATGGCGACGACGATCCACGCCGCCTGCGCCGGTCGGATCGTCGACACGGTCGTCGCGAGCGCTGCTCCGGAGAGCGCGAACGGCAGAGCGAACACGCTATGGGAGAACCTCACCATTCGTCCCCAGCTCCGGGTCAGCTCGATGAGGCTCACGGGGCCCCCGCGAGCACGCGCGCCGCATCGCGCAGCCCGTAGATCACGGGCGGCACGGCACATACCGCCGTCAACGGGTCGTCGCCCGGGTCGAGCGGGACGACGACGAGGGCCGCGAGCTTCCCGGCCTCGATCGACCCGAGTCGATCGCCGAGCCCGAGCGCGCGCGCCCCGTTGAGTGTCGCCATGCGCAGCACGGTAGCGGCGGAGAGCCGCGGGTGCTCGGTGCGCAGCGTGGCCATCTCGGCGAACAGGTCGAGGTCCGGCACGCTCGCGAGCGAGTCGGTGCCGAGCGCCACGGGGACGCCCTCCCGCAGCAGTTCCGAGATCGGCGCTCGTCCGACGCCGAGCGCCAGGTTGCTCCGCGGGCAGGTCACGACGGTCGCTCCGCTCGACTGGAGCGTGCGGTGGTCGGATCGGTCGAGGTACACACAGTGCACGACGAGCGTGCGAGGGCTGAGCACACCGAGTCGCCGCAGGTGCTCGATCGGCGTGCGGCCGGGAGGCGCCCAGTCATCGCCGTACGCCCCACGTGCACGCAAGAGCGCCCCGAGCGGCCCCGATCCGTCTCGCAGGAACGCGACCTCCTCCGCGCTCTCCGCAACGTGGATCGACAGTGGGTCCGAGGTTGCTCCGGAACGCCCGGCGAGCGCCCGCAGCAGCGCGGCGGACGTCGTGTGGGGCGAGTGGGGCGCGAGAGCGACGCGGATCCTGTCCCTGGCCTGCGCGACGTGCGGGTCGGCCGCGATCTCGTCGAGGCGCCGCGCAGCCGCGAACAAGGTGGCCTCGCCGCGATCGGCGCCGAGATCGTAGATCTCGTGGAACACGACCGCGTGGAGCGGGGACCGTGCGAGGAGTCCTGCCGTAAAGACGCCGTTGGCCACGTCCCCGAGCGCCACGGTGCCTCGCCGGGCGAGGGCGTCGAGCGCACCCTCGGCAGCCTTGCGCGCGCCGGGCGGCTCGCCGGCCTCGCGCCGCTCGACGAGAGCCTCGACCCACTTCACGTAGTCGCCCCGGGGGAGCTCGGCGTCCACCGCCCAGGCGAGCTCGAGATGCGTGTGAGCGTTGACGAGACCGGGGAGGATCGCGACGCTCCCGAGATCGTACGTCGTGGCGTCCGCGCCAGCCGCCTCTCGGACCCCCGCGACGGGGCCGGCCGCTACGATCCGGCCGTCCTGCACGGCGACCGCCCCATCCTCCACGACGGGTGCCGCGACCGGGAGGACAAAGCGTGCGGCGAAGATTTCCATGTTCCGGCCGGGGGGGGAGCGCCCGGATTATAGTGCCCCGACCTCCCGCCACCCCGCGCCCCTTGGCTCGCCTGGCCACGAGGACCTAGAATTCCTATCGGAATTCGGAGAACGAGTGCCGGAGAGCGAAGTGATTCCAGCCTTGCTTCTCGCCGCACTGCTGGCCGGGGACGCGACTCCGGAGTCCGGGCCGTCGGGAACGGATGCGTATCGCGCGCTCGGTGTGCGCCCCCAGGACGTCCTGACCAGCACCGTCGTCCGGTCCAACGTGCTTCCCGGCGGCGTCAAGCAGGTCGTCTGTATCGCCACGTATCTCACCCGCAAGAAGGAAGAGGCGAAGGCGGTCAACGTCCGGTTCGGCGTGTTCGAGATTCAAGGGTCCAACCTCGTCGAGGTGTATCGGCGCGACCTCGGTGAGGAACTGGGGGGCCACGTCGCGAACGGAGACCTCCAGCTCCTAGACCTGGACCTCGACGGCACCACCGAGATGGTGCTGTCCTACGAGTTGTTCCGGGACCCGACGGTCAAGGAGCGTCAGGCGGAGATCGTACTGCACGACGGCAAGGTGCTCGCGACCGGCTGGACCGGGACGATCGAGTACGACGCGACGCGGGCCGCACGGACGGTGCCCGAGGAGCGGCGCGACCGGTACGCGCGGGAGTTCGACTGGGGCAAGACGATGCGCACGCGCGGGACGACGATCTTCCTGACCAAGCGCGTATTCGCGGTCGCCGGCGACACGCTGTCCACGCCGCGGACGATCGAGGAGGCGTTTCCGCTGCGGCCCGCGCCGAGCTGGTAGCACGGTGCTCGATCCGGACCGGATTCGGTTCATCCTCACGGGCACGCGATCGTCCGGGAATGTCGGGGCGGCGGCGCGGGCGATCAAGAATTTCGGTTTCGCGCGCCTCCACCTCGCCGCTCCCGCGTGTGATCCGCTCGACGACTCCGCGCGGCGCATGGCGGTCGACGCACGGGATGTGCTCGAGGCAGCGCGTGTCTGGCCGACGCTCGACGCCGCACTCGCCGACGCGCGGACCGTCGTCGGCACCTCGCGCCGCACCGGCAAGCACCGGCGGCCGCACCATCGGCTCGACGAGCTGTCGGGCGATATCCCGCGATGGGCCGAAGCGGGAGAGGTCGCGTACGTGTTCGGTCCCGAGGACCACGGCCTGCGGGACGACGAGCTCGATCGGTGCACGCACCTCGTGCACGTGCCGACGTCGGACGCGTTCGGATCGCTCAACGTCGCTCAGACGGTCCTGCTCGCAGCGTACGAGCTGCGTCGCGCGCTGGCGTTCGAGGCTCTCGCGCCCGCAGAGCCGGTGGCACCGCCCGCGGAGCACGCGGAGCGCGAGGCGATGTACCAGCACCTCGAGCGGGCGCTCCTGGCGATCGGGTTCCTCGGAGCCGAGTCTCGTGAGGTCTTGATGCGGCGCATTCGGCGCGCGCTCGGTCGGGCCGGGCTCACGGCCGAAGAGGTGCGGATGCTGCGCGGGATCGCGCGCCAGACCCTGTGGGTCGCGGGTCGAGCCGGGCTCGCTCCTAGCGAGACGGATTCGTGACCCCGGCGCGTCTCGCGGTCGAGCTCAAGGAGCGCGGGCGCGCGGAAGGTTTCGACCGCGTGCGTGTCGCCGCTGCGCGCGAGCTCGAGCGCGATCGCGCGACGCTCGATCGCTGGCTCGGAGCGGGCCACCACGCCGGGATGAGCTGGATCGAGCGCACGGCCGACCGGCGAGCCGACCCTCGACGGGTCCTGCCCGGTTGCCGGTCCGTCGTTTCGCTCGCCTGGAACCACGGCCCCGGGCGCGCTGGGCCCGCGGACGGCCGAGCCCCCGTGGCCCGCTACGCGCGCGGGCGCGACTACCACCGCGTGCTCGGGACCCGCCTCGGCCGTCTCGCCGCGTGGGTCGCCGCGACGTCGGGCCAGCCCGCGCGTGCCTTCGTCGACTCGGGTCCGGTTCTCGAGCGGGCGTGGGCCGAGGCGTCGGGTCTCGGATGGATCGGCAAGAACGCTTGCGTGATCACGCGCGACCTCGGTTCGTGGATCCTGCTCGGCGAAATCCTGAGCGTCGCCGAGATCGAGCCCGACCTTGGGCCGCACCCGGACCTGTGCGGCACCTGCACGGCGTGCCTCGACGCGTGCCCGACCGGCGCGATCCTCGAGGCCGGCGTGGTCGACTCGAACCGCTGCATCTCGTACTGGACGATCGAGCACCGCGGCGCCGTTCCCGCGGAGCGGCGCTCCGGAAACGCGGACTGGATCTTCGGCTGCGACGTGTGCCAGGAGGTGTGCCCGTGGAACCGGCGTTTCGCTCGCGAGCCCGAGCGCACGCCCGACCCGGCGCCCGATCTCGACGGCCTCGACCCGATCGACATCCTCGGGATGGACGAGCGGACCTTCCGCGGGAGATACTCGGGGACGGCGCTCCTGCGCGCGCGGTGGGACGGGATGCGGCGCAACGCGTGCATCGTGCTCGGAAACCGGGGCGACCGCGCCGCGCTTGCTGCGCTCGCGGTGGCGCGAGAGGACGAGGATCCGGTCGTGCGGTCCCACGCAGCCTGGGCCATCGAACGAATCGAACGAATCGAACCACGCGCAGGGAAGGGGTGACGTGGCCTCCAACGAAAAGCGTGACGTCCACCGCACGCGCCGCCGAGTCCGTGTGCGCTACGGCGTCGAGCGGTTGGAGAAGACGGCGTTCACACAGAATGTGTCCGAGGGCGGGCTGTTCTTGCGCACGAATCAGGTGTTCGCGCCGGGAACGGTGCTGCAGATCGAAGTCGAATTTTCCGACCGCAAGTTCAGCCTGTGGGCCCGCGTCGCCTGGGCCAAGCAGGTCCCGCCCCAGCTGGCCCACGTCGTCGAGTGTGGGATGGGCCTCTCCTTGATCGAGCCGCCTCCGGAATGGGTCCAGTTCTATGCGGAATGGAGGCCCAAACGGCCGTAATGTTCCGGTACTTCGCGATCGTCGGGCCTTCGGCATCGCGCCCCAACATGTAGCGTTTTTGGATGAATGATGGCGCAATATTTGGTGGGCTATGATGCTTGACACCGCCTGGGCACGCTGGTAACTTCGCCGCGCTTCTGGCCGACCGGGGGTGGCGGTGGCGTCAGGCGCCGTTGCCCGACAAAACCGGGTCGTCCACGCGCTCCGTCCGGGATGACCGCCCCGAGGAGGAACACGTTCGATGTTGCGACCCGACGAGCGTCCCCCCGTCGATCGACCCGCCCGGCCCGAGATGGACGGGCCGTCCGGAGGCTTCGAATCCTCCCTCGATCCGCGCCAGGGCGTCCGGTTCCCCCGGCGCTACACCCGGCCGGGCGTGCACCCGTACGACGAGGTCGAGTGGGAGTTGCGAGACGCGGTGATCGCGAACGAGCGCGGCGAGATCGCGTTCGAGCAGCGCAACGTCGAGGTGCCAAAATTGTGGTCGCAGCTCGCGACCAACGTCGTCGCGCAGAAGTACTTCCGCGGCGTGCTCGGAACGCCGGAGCGCGAGACCAGCGTGCGACAGCTCATCGACCGCGTGGCGCGCACGGCCGCGCAGTGGGGCCGCGAGGGCCGGACCTTCGCCACCGAGCTCGATGCCGAGGCGTTCGAGGCCGAGCTGACCCATCTCCTGCTGCACCAGATGGTGTCGTTCAACTCGCCCGTGTGGTTCAACTGCGGGGTCGAGGAGCGCCCGCAGGTCTCCGCGTGCTTCATCAACTCGGTCCAGGACACGATGGGCTCGATCCTCGACCTGGCGAAGACCGAGGGGATGCTGTTCAAGTTCGGCTCAGGAACCGGGTCGAACCTGTCCCCGATCCGGTCGAGCCGGGAGATCCTCGCCGGGGGCGGCACGGCCTCCGGTCCCGTGTCGTTCATGCGCGGCTACGACGCGTTCGCGGGCGTGATCAAATCGGGCGGCAAGACGCGCCGCGCGGCGAAGATGGTCATCCTGAACGCCGACCATCCGGACGTCGTCGAGTTCATCGACAGCAAGGCCGAGGAGGAGCGCAAGGCCTGCGCGCTCATCGACGCCGGGTATTCCGGGGAGTTCAACGTCGCCGGCGGCGCGTACGACTCGGTGTTCTTCCAGAACGCCAACCACTCGGTGCGCGTCACGGACGAGTTCATGGGCGCGGTGCTCTCGGACGGCGCGTGGTCGACCCGGGCCGTGACGAACGGTCGGATCGTCCAGACCCTGCGGGCGCGCGAGCTGATGCGGCGGATGGCCGAGGCCGCCTGGGCTTGTGGCGACCCCGGCGTGCAGTTCGACACGACGATCAACACGTGGCACACCTGCCCGAACACGGCGCGAATCCACGCGTCGAACCCGTGCTCGGAGTACATGTTCCTCGACGACTCGGCGTGCAACCTCGCCTCGTTGAACCTGCTGCGGTTCCGGCGCGCCGACGGCGAACTCAATGTGGATTCATTCCGCCACGCGGTCGCCGTCACGATCACCGCGATGGAGATCTGGGTCGACAACGCGAGCTATCCGACGCAGCCGATCGCCCGCAACTCGCACGACTACCGCCCGCTCGGGCTGGGCTACGCGAACCTCGGCGCGCTACTGATGTCTCGCGGCCTGCCCTACGATTCGGACGAGGGCCGGGCGTACGCCGGCGCGGTCACCGCGCTGATGTGCGGCGAGGCCTACGTGGCCTCGGCGCGCATCGCCGCCCGTAGCGGGCCGTTCACCGGCTTCGAGCGCAACCGTGAGCCGTTCCTCCGAATCATGCGCAAGCACCAGTCGCACGCCGACGGGATCGACGACAAGCTCGCGCCGCCGCAGCTGCTCGCCGCGGCCTGCGGCGCGTGGGCCGACGCGATCACGCTCGGGACGGAGCACGGGTTCCGCAACGCGCAGGCCACCGTGCTCGCGCCCACCGGAACGATCGCGTTCATGATGGACTGCGACACGACCGGCATCGAGCCCGACCTGGCGCTCGTCAAGTACAAGAAGCTGGTCGGCGGCGGGGTGTTCAAGATCGTCAACAACAGCGTTCCGTACGCGCTGCACAAGCTCGGGTACGACCACGCCACGATCCAGCGCATCGTCGACTTCATCAACGAGCACGACACGATCGAGGGTTGTCCGGAGCTCGAGGCGCGCCACCTCCCGGTGTTCGACTGTGCGTTCCGACCCGCCAACGGCGAGCGTTCGATCCAGTACATGGGCCACATCAAGATGATGGCCGCGGTGCAGCCGTTCCTCTCGGGAGCGATCTCGAAGACCGTGAACATGCCGGACAGCGCGACGATCGAGGACATCGAGAAGGCGTACCTGGAGGCGTGGCGGCTCGGGCTCAAGGCGATCGCGGTGTATCGCGACGGGTGCAAGCGCACGCAGCCGTTGTCGGCAGGCAAGGGCAAGACGCCCGAGCGAGTCGCGGCGATCGAGGGCGCCGTGGCGCCGCAGGCCCGCCGGCGCAAGCTCGCGGACACGCGGGAGTCGGTGACTCACAAGTTCTCCGTCGCCGGACACGACGGCTACATCACCGTCGGGCTGTACGAGGACGGCAAGCCGGGCGAGATCTTCGTCACGCTCGGCAAGGCCGGGTCGACGCTCGCCGGCTTCGCCGACGCGTTTGCGACCGCGATCTCGTTCGCGCTGCAGCACGGCGTCGAGCTGCGGTTCCTCGTCGACAAGTTCGCCCATGTGCGGTTCGAGCCGTCGGGGTTCACCGGCAACCCGGACATCCCGATCGCCAAGTCGATCCTGGACTACGTGTTCCGCTGGCTCGCCCTGCGCTTCCTGCCGCGGGACGAGCAGCCCGTGCGCCAGGCGCCGGCCCCGCCGAACGGTAGCGAGATCGAGCCGGACCACACCCCGACCGACCTGTCGTCACGCGAGCGGGCGGTGTATGTGGCCCAGGCCGACGCGCCGCCGTGCCACGAGTGCGGAACGATCATGATCCGTAACGGCGCGTGCTACGCCTGCATCAACTGCGGAGCCACGAGCGGCTGCTCCTGATCCGGGGACGGGAACCGGGACTGCGACCTCCCGCGGAGGATCGCGCGTGGCCACGAGAGGTAGTTCCCGTTCCCGGGCTCCCCGGAACGCCGGCCGCAGGCGCCGGGCCTGGGTCGGATACTCGGATGAGCGGCTGCTCGAGGTTCGCCTGTGTGACCTCGACCTGCGGATCGAACGGACGCCGGTCGCCCGGCACGTGCGCCGGCTGTACGACGAGCTCGCGGCCCGCGGCGTGCGGTTTCGGCCGCAGGTGTGGTTGTCGACCGAGTGGTTCTCGCCGGACGCCACGCCGGGAATCGCGATCCCGTTCTACCTGGCCCACCCGCGGCTCCTGCGGCTCGAGGCGCGCCAGATGCTCGAGGTCGAGGGTCGGACCGCGGCGGCGTGCATGCGCATCCTGCGTCACGAGGCCGGCCACGCGCTCGACACCGCCTATCGCCTGCACGCTCGACGCTTGTGGCGCGAGACCTTCGGTCGGTGGACCGATCCGTATCCCGATCACTACCGGCCGCAGCCGGCGAGCCGGAGCTACGTGGTCCACCTCGACGCGTGGTATGCGCAGGCTCACCCGGCCGAGGATTTCGCCGAGACGTTCGCCGTGTGGCTCCAGCCCGGCTCGCGCTGGCGCTCGCGCTACCGCGACTGGCCGACCGCGGCCGCCAAGCTCCAGTACGTCGACGCGACCGTCCGCGCGATCGCCGTCCGCGCGCCCCGCGTTACCTCGCGCCGGCGCATCGAGCCGATCTCGGAGTTGACCACGACGCTCGGCGAGCACTACGCGCGCAAGCGCGAGCGGTTCGGCGGCGGCTCCGCGGATGCGTACGATTCGGACATGCTGCGCGTGTTTTCCGACGACCCGCGATACGCCGATCGTCCGACCGCGGCGGCGTTCCTGCGCGGGCTGCGCCGCGAGCTGCGCACGACGCTCGCCGAATGGACGGGAACCCACGCGTACACGGTCGACCAGGTGCTCCAGGGGATGATCGAGCGCTGCCGGAAGCTGAGACTGCGCCTCGCGGCGCCGCCGCGCGAGGCGCGGACCCAGGCCACGCTCCTTCTGACGGTGCACACGATGAACTGCCTGTCGCTCGGCCGGCACGAGTTCCGGTTGTGAGCCGGCCGAACGGCAAGCCGCGCAAGCGCCGTCGTGCCGCGTTCGTCCGGCGCCGGATCCTGGTCCTGATGCACGAGACCCTCGTCCCGCCCGAGTCTCTCGACGGGTTGACGGACAAGGAGATCATCCCGATCAAGAGCGAGTACGACGTTACGTCGACCCTACGCCGCATGGGACACGACGTCCGGCCGCTCGGCGTGGCCAGCGACCTCGGCGTCCTGCGCGAGGCGATGGAGGCGTTCAACCCGCACATCACGTTCAACCTGCTCGAGGAGTTCCATGGCGTGGCGGTGTACGACCAGCACGTGGTCAGCTACCTCGAGCTGATGAAGCGGCGCTACACGGGGTGCAACCCCCGCGGGCTGATGCTGGCCCACGACAAGGCGCTGTCGAAGCAAGTCCTAGCGTACCATCGCATCCCGGTTCCCGACTTCGTCGTGTACCCGATGAACCGGGCGTTCCGCGCGCCTCGGCGGCCGGAGTTTCCGCTGCTCGTCAAGTCCTTGACCGCCGAGGGTTCCGAGGGGATCGCGCAGGCGTCCTTGGTCCACGGGATCGACGAGCTGCGCGAGCGCACGGAGTTCGTGCACCGGCAGATCGCCACCGACGCGATCGCCGAGCGCTACGTCGACGGCCGCGAGCTGTACGTCAGCGTACTGGGGAACGAGCGGATCGCGACGCTCCCGGTATGGGAGATGCGGTTCACGCGACCGATCGACGGTCCGCGTATCGCGACCGCGCGCATCAAGTGGGACGAGGAGTATCAGAAGCGGCGCGGCATCGTGATGGGACCGGCCGAGGACCTGTCGCCCGCCGTCACCGAGAGGATCCTCAACATCTGTCGGCGCGCGTACCGCGTGCTCAATCTGTCGGGCTACGCGCGCATCGATCTGCGGCTCACGAACGACCACAAGGTCTACGTGCTCGAGGCGAACCCGAACCCCGATCTATCGGACGACGCCGAGATGGCGCGTGCCGCGGCGATCCGGCAGATCCCGTACGACGACCTGCTCGACCGCATCATGCAGCTCGGCCTACGCTACCGGGCCCAGTGGCAGGCCGGCTGAGCGTTTCCCGGAGCGTGCACGCGGAACCGCGGGAGCGGAGCGCCGAACGAGAAGCAGCAGACCGCCCGATCCCCGCCGCATTTCGCCCGGCCCAGACGCCGCTCGGCCGATTTCCGCGGCGATCCCTGCGATCCACGGATCGCCGGACGTCGTTGCGGGTGCAAGCAGAACGAGGCCGCGCTCGTTCGCGCAGTCGAGAACGAACGCGACGACGGCGCGGATCCCGAGCGGTCCGGCCGGCCGATGAGAGATCGCGCGGTCGAGCACCGGCACGCCTGCGATGCTCCGGATCGGGAGCCAGCGATCGAGCGCGTGCCGGCGAGCGATCGTGCGGCCATCGAGTCGTGGATCGACGACGAGGCGCAGGACGAGCCGCAGAACCCCTGCGCCGAGGTCGTGGAAGTCGAGCCCGTGGACGTGCGACCAGAACCGGATTTGACGCAGGAGCGCGCCCGCAAGCGCGGGTCCCGTCGGGAGCGGGAAGATGCGTCGAGCGCCCAGCCGGGTCGCGTCGAGCGCGAGGCGCATGCGGGCCCGCTCGCCGCGGTCGGTCGTGCACCAAGCTTGCGCCTCGCACGGGATGGCCCCCAGCTCCCCTAGGGCCGCACGTGCACTCGCGGGTCGCTCGCGCCGGTCGCGAGCGGTCAGTCGAGCGACGAGCCGCGCCACGCTCGGCGAAGATCCGGAACGGACGCGATCGAGGTCCACAGCCGGACCCCCGACGTGCCAGCGCACCACGTCCGACACGTCCCGCCGCGGGAAGGGTAGCTCGCCGGTGGCCAGTTGGTACAGCAGGATGCCGAGCCCGTAGAGGTCGGCGCGACCGTCGAGCGGAAGCCCGAGGAACGCCTCCGGGGCGAGGTACAGGAGTGAACCGCTGACGTGCCCGGTCGCGCTCGCGGCCCCCGTCGGTGCGGCGAGACCGAAGTCGGTGAGCTTGAATCGCGTGCGTGCGGGGTCGGTCGTGTCGGCGAGGACATTGGCCGGCTTGAGGTCGCGGTGGACCAAACCCGCGGCGTGGACATGATCGAGCGCGTCGAGCAGGTCCGCCGCCAGCCGATCGAGCGTCGCCCCTTCGACACGCCCTCGAGGCAACACGCGATCGAGCGCTCCGCCGGGGACGTTCTCGAGCACGAGGTAGGGTATGCCGCTGCCGAGCGGACCCGTGCGCGTGTAGGCTAGCTCGATCGCCGCGACGATGTTGGGGTGATCGAGCCGGGCCCACGCGTCGTACTCCGCCGCGAGCGGATGGCTCGGCCCGGCTGGGGCCGCCTCGTTCTGTACCTTGAGCGCGACGAGGCGCTCGTCGATGCGATCGAACGCCCGGTACACGGTCGCCATCCCCCCGCGGCCGAGGGCGTCGAGCAGGAGGAACCGATCGTCGACGAGCGGCGAGTCGCGCATGTTCGGGTACCGCGCGGGAGGCGGCTGCTCGCCTCCGCGTCGGGCCAATCTAAGGATCGGCCGTGCCGTCGATCAATGGCCGCGGGTGAGTTCCGTTGCGCGCGGGCGAGGCGCGCGGTTGCGCCGCGGCAACCGGACGCCGTCCGCCGGGTCCTCGCTCAGTCCGGCGATCGACTGGTCGATGCTGGGGGCCGCTTCAGGGGCAGGAGGCGATCGCTTGAGGCAGGCAGGCGGCCGTGCCGGGCGGGATCTCGGCACTGCTTTCCTTCGACGCACCGCTGCGACTCTGTGCGACGGACTTGCCCACACGTCGTGCTCGGCGCGGAGAAGTAGCTCAAGCCGATGTGGCCACCGCGGATGCGCCCATTTCGAATCTCGACGTCGCCCACGCTCCCTCCCGGTACGTAGATCTGGATCCCGCGCTCGCCTGATCCGGTGGTCGCCGTGATCGTGTGCCCGTTCAGGCCGGGGTGACGTTCGCCGAATCGATGCGGATCGCGTCGCGGCTGCCCGCGTGTGATGTTTTACAGCCCATCCGCGGCGCGCGGCAATCGCATGGTCATGTGATTACGTGGGCTAGACGATGTGCTCGCGGATGGCCCGCGCCACCGCTTCCGGGGCGCTGTGGACCTGGAGCTTGCGGTAGACCTTGCGGATGTGGCTCCTCACGGTGTCCACGCTGATGTGCGCGGTTCACCGAGGACGGCGGTGGCTGCACCGGCGATCGTCAGGAGCGCCGTCAGGCCAACCGTCAGGCAGCGCCTCACTCGCATGGGTAGACCTACTTCCGCCGCAGGTAGAGCCGTTCGACTTTCTCGCGCGCCCACGGTGTCTTGCGAAGGAACTTGAGGCTCGAGGAGATGCTCGGGTTGTCGGTGAAACTGAACCGCCCCGCCTTTCCCGGAGGCCCTATTTCTTGAGAGGATGGGGTCATGGGAAGACCGAGCAGATACTCACCAGAGGTTCGGGAGCGTGCGGTCCGGATGGTCCTGGAGCACCAGGGGGAGCACGACTCCCAGTGGGCGGCGATCGGGTCCATCGCGGCGAAGATCGGCTGTACGGGAGAGACCCTTCGCGGGTGGGTCCGGCAGGCCGAGCGGGACACGGGGCGTCGGCCGGGTTTGACGACCGAGGAGCGGCAGCGTCTGAAGGATCTCGAGC
>Ga0247727_10012204_pt1 | contig 14800 bp, 13 predicted proteins | sample WisWelCaveWW1625_FD_202498 | JGI IMG/M metagenome (GOLD analysis project Ga0247727, IMG submission 202498) | Biofilm microbial communities from Wishing Well Cave, Virginia, United States - WW16-25 | ecosystem: Environmental > Aquatic > Deep subsurface > Groundwater > Cave microbial mat | place... | reverse complement strand
CCGATAATCACGTTGGGCATTGATGCGGCGACCTGCTTTCCTTTCTCTGCTTTTTCCACGTTTTCCTGCTCGTGCTGCAAGCCCTTGACCACCGTGAGTTCGCGTCCTTCCTTGTTCATCAGCGGCGTTCCTGTTTTCAGCGTTCCTGCGAGCACGTGCACGCCGGCAACCGCAGGATTGCTCTGCCTGAACACGTATCCTTTCAGCACTTCAATCTTGCACGGCCGCACGAGCAAATCAATGGCTCCAAGCTCAATCTGTTTCTTCCGGTGCTCTGCCCATTTCTGGTAGTCCTCAATAACACGGTAAATGACCGTATTGGTGAGCACGGCAATGCGTTCAGGAACGCCTTCGGGCTGTGGAATGTTAAAGCCGAGAATCACGCCGTGCAATGGCTCTTTCTCGCAGCTCGCAGAAGCGTCAGACAGGTCTTTTTTCGTGACAGGACCGATGCCTGCGTGCTTGACCGGAATGTTCGCCTCCTTGAGCAGGGTGATAAACGCTTCCAGCGAGCCGAGCGAGTCTGCCTTGATAATCACGCCGTCCTTTTGCGTTTCCAGCGTGACTTTTTCCACTTCCTGCTGGACTTTTGCCTTTGCTTCCTCAAGGTTTGCGGGATTGCCGATAATCGGAACGCCGGAAATGACCTTGTCAATGTCAGGAGCGACAATCTTGACGCCGTTTGCCGCGTGCACTTCTTTCACCGAGGCAAACTTTGTTTTTTTCTCGCGCATTTCCTGCAATGGAGCAAGCTGGAACAATGCCTTGATGCGCGTCACGATAGGACCTTCCAAGCCGCCGATGACAAGCGTGTCGTTGACTTTCAGCGCGCCGTCATAAAGAATGACGTCCATGGTCTTGCCCAGCCCCTTGTCTTCCTTGATTTCAAGCACTGTGCCCTGCGCAGGACCTGTTTCCGAGACGTTCAGGTTTTTCTCAAGGAAGCGCTGCGCAAGCGCCGTAAGCACCATTAACAATTCAGGAATGCCTTCGCCTGTGACTGCAGATGTGGGAACAATCGCGACCTGCTTGGCAAAATCGCTCACGCGGTCAAAACGCTCTGACTCAAAGCCAATCTCAGAGAGCTTGCCCAGGATTTCGTAGACCTTAACGTCAAGCTCGCGCTGGGCTTCTGGCTCCTGCTCTGCAATGTTCTTGAGCAGCTGCTTGCTTGCTGCAGGACGCCAGCGAGGCACCAGGTCAATCTTGTTTGCCGCCACGACAAACGGCGTCTTGTAGTGCTTAAGAATCTCAATGCATTCCAGGGTCTGCGGCATAAAGCCTTCCATGACGTTGATAACAAGGACTGCTATGTCTGCGAGGTTGCCGCCGCGGCGCCTGAGGTTGACGAACGCAGCGTGTCCCGGTGTATCAATAAAGAGCAGGCCGGGAATCGTGACCTGGAATTTCAACTGCTGGAGCAAAGGACCGCAGAGCTTCTGAATGGTCTGCAGGGGCACAATGCTCGCGCCGATGGCCTGCGTGATGCCGCCGGCCTCCCGCGCAGCGATGGCACTACCCCTGATTTTGTCCTGCAGGAGGGTCTTTCCGTGGTCCACGTGACCCATAATCGCGACAATAGGCTGGCGTATCATGAGGCAAAGGCAGGGCACGGTGTTTAAAAAGGTAGAGGGTGGGCTAATTGTTACCACTACCTAATGCTATCTAAACCGAAGCTTTATAAATAGGTCACTATTGACAGGGGGTAACACAACGATAATCATACTAATATCGTCGGGGGTTTAAACACAATGAACGCACAAAAATTGTTTGGATTGGTGCTCCTGTGCGCGATGCTCGCGGTCGGCAGCGTCGCCGCAATCCCGGTTGACATTGCCCGGGTGGAGATTGACGACCACAAGCTTGACCCGAACCAGACCAGCCGCCTGGACATCGTCCGCGGCGAAAAGGTTGATTTCGAAGTCACGCTGGAAGCTTCTCAGGACCTTGACGACGTTGAAGTTGAAGTCTTCGTCTCAGGATTTGAGCACAATAACGAAATGCGCCTGTCGGACAGCATCGGACCGTTTGACATGGACAGTGGCGTCACGTACCGTAAGACCCTCAACATCATGTTCCCCGACCTGGTGGACGAGGACGACTACAAAGTGCGCGTCATTGTCACGAACAGGAACGGCGACGAAGTGATTGAGAACTACAACGTCAAGCTGGACGTTGAGCGCCACGAACTCAAGGTCGCGGACGTCATCTTCACGCCCTCGCGCCACGTGCAGGCAGGCCAGGCATTGCTGACCATTGTCCGCGTGGAAAACTTCGGCGAAAGCGACGAAGAGGACGTTAAGGTCACCGCAGCGATTCCGGAACTCGGCATTTCCGCCACGGACTACATCGACGAAATCGAGTACGACGAGGAAGAGGAAACCGAGGAACTCTACCTGAAATTGCCCAAGTGCGCCGAGCCGGGCATGTATGACATGCTCGTCCAGGTCAGCTACAACGACGACTTCACAAAGACCGGCGTTGAAGGACAGATTGAAGTCCTGGAGAACCCTGCATGCGCCAAGGACATTGTCGAAGTGAAGACTGAAACCCCTCCTGCACCGCAGGTTGAGGCAGTCCCGAACAAGAGCGGCAAAATCCGCACTGCGCTGGAAGTCATCCTGCTCGTGCTGGTTGCATTGCTCGTCATGATCGGGCTGGTCATCGGCTTCACTCGCATGGGCAGCGCTGAATAAACAGTTTTTCATTATTCTCCTTTCTTTTTTGTATTCAAAACGCATAAATAGCAGCATCGTTCTCACGCACGTATGTTCATTCCCAAGCGGTATGGCGAGTCCAAGAAGCAGGACTGCCCGTTCTGCAACAAACCCGCCCTATCGCAGAATACGCAAGGAATACCGACGTGTGCTGCGCACAAGGAAACACTGCTTCCTGACGTGAAATGCATGTGCGGCAGCTGGCTAGAACTGAAGAACGGCAATTGGGGACCGTACTTCAACTGCACGAACTGCGGCAACCTCTCGTTCGCAAAAGGAATGGCGCGGGCAGCGCCGACACAGTCGGCTGGTCCGCAGACAGCGCCGGAAAAGAAACACGCACCCACGCATATCACCGTCAGAAGCGACGACCCGCTGTACACCGACTAGACTTCTGATGAATAAGCTTAATAAACAGACTTCTGGACATTCAGCACATGACTGACATCTTCAGCAGTCCTGATGTGTTCAAGCCGGAAACAAAGCCAGGCTCGCTGGAACAGCCGGTGTTCACCGACGCGCGTGGCACCATACACCGCCTGAACATTGACGGGTTCAAGGTGAACCTGCTTTCCACCAAGAAGGGATTCATGCGGTCCGGCGATTTGCACAAGAACAGGCAGTTTGACTTTATTTTCTCAGGAAAAGTAGAACTCTGGCTTAAGCAGGACGGCAAGGACGTCAAGAAAACCATCGGTCCAAACACGTTCATTGAGATTCCGCCAGGCATCCCGCACCTGTTCAGCTTTCTTGAAGACACCGTGATGGCAGAATGGTGGGACGGGCCGTTTGAAGGCTGGTATTACAAGCCCTACCGCGACATCATTGAGGGAAAGACTCCTGCAAGATAATCTTAATAAACCCACTCCGTTCTTCCCGTCGTTATGCCTACTGATGCAGAGCTGAAAGACCGATTCAAGAAAACCGCGAGCGCAGAGCCTGACAAGTACTTTCCGACCAAAACGCTCAAGGAGCTTGGCTTTGGCAGGCACCAGTGCACCAAATGCAAGCGGCATTACTGGACTGTCCACAAGGAACAGCGCGTGTGCGGAGACCCTGCGTGCTCAGGCGGATTCAGGTTCATCGGCAAGCCCCAGGGCAAAAAGCTGAGTTATATTGACGTGTGGAAGAAATTTGCCGAAATACACAAGAAACTCGGCTACACCCCAATCAAGCGCTATCCTGTCGTGGCGCGCTGGAATCCCACGGTTGATTTTACTATTGCGAGCATTGCTGCGTTCCAGCCATCAGTCGTTTCCGGCGAAATCAAGCCGCCGGCAAACCCGCTCGTCATACCGCAGTTCTGCCTGCGCTTCGGCGACATTGACAATGTCGGCATCACCGGTCACTTTGTCGGCTTCGTGATGATGGGACAGCACGGATTCTTTGCTCCGAAGGATTATGACATTAACACATACGCAAAGCATCACTTGACCTGGCTGACCGAAGGGCTCGGCTTGAAAAAAGAAGATTTGACCGTGCACGAAGACGGCTGGGCAGGCGGCGGCAACTTCGGACCGTGCATGGAATTCTTCTCACACGGCCTGGAAATCGACAACCAGGTGTATATGCGGTATGAGGCAACTACGACAGGCTCGCGCGAGCTCGCGATTAAAGTGCTTGACATGGGCGCAGGTCAGGAACGCGCCGCGTGGTTCACGCAAGGCACTGCGACATCATACGATGCGGTGTTCCCTGACGTGCTCAAGAAACTCACGAAGATAACCGGCGTGAAGATTGACCAGAACCTGCTCAAGAAATTTGTTCCTTTGTCGCCGTATTTGAACGTCGGCGAAGTCACGGACATTGACAAGGCGTGGAAAGACGTTTCCAAGCAGTTGAGTATGGATGTTTCCGAGCTTCGCGGCAAAATTGAGCCCATTGCCGCAGTGTACGCCATCGCAGAGCACGCGCGGGCACTGCTTGTTTCACTCTCTGACGGAGCGCTGCCCAGCAATGTCGGAGGAATGTATAACCTGCGCGTCATTCTCCGTCGCGCTTTGGGCTTTATTGACAAATTCCAGTGGAACGTGGATATTTGCGACGTGTGCGACTGGCATGCAGCAGAACTGAAGCCCTTGTTCCCTGAACTGTCGGAGAATTTGTCAAACGTGCGCAAGATTCTGGAAGTCGAGAAGATGCGGTACCGAGCGACACAGGAAAAAACAAAACAAGTGCTCGCAAAGATTACCGCGAAAGAACTGAAGACTGACGATTTGATTTCATTGTACGACAGCCAAGGCATCGCGCCTGAACTTGTGGCTGAAGAAGCCGCAAAACAAGGCAAAAAGGTGAGCGTGCCCAAGAATTTCTATGCGCTTGTCGCGGCAAAGCATGAACAAGAGCAGAAAGCTGTTGAAACACAAACTGAACGCGCGGACAAACTGGCATTGGACAACGTTCCTTCAACCGAGATTCTGTACTGGCAGGACTGGAAGCCGGCTGAGTTTGAAGCAAAAGTGCTCAAAATTATTGGGAATAACATTGTTTTGGACAAAACCGTTTTTTATCCGGTGTCCGGCGGGCAGCTGGCAGACCATGGCGAGCTCGGCAAGCAATATGTTGTGGATGTGTTCAAGCAGGGCGGCGTAATTGTGCACGTTCTGGCTGAGAAGCCGCCGTTTAAAGTCGGGGATTCTGTACACGGCAAGGTGAATGTTGAAAGGCGCAAGCAATTGGCACAGCACCACACCAGCACGCACATTGTCAATGCTGCCGCGCGCATTGTTCTCGGACCGCATGCCAACCAGGCGAGCGCCAAGAAGGACATTGACAAGGCAAGCATTGACATCACGCACTACCAAACGATTAACGACGAGGAATTGCAGCGCATTGAGGAAGAAGCTAACAAGATCGTGAAAAAAGGACTGAAAGTAACGAAATCATTGATGCCGAAAGAAGAGGCAGAGAAAAAATACGGTTTCGCAATCTATCAGGGCGGCGTCGCGCCAGGAAAAATACTGCGCATCGTTGACATTGCAGGCATTGACGTTGAAGCCTGCGGCGGAACGCATTTGAACAACACGTCTGAAGCAGAGCAGATTAAGATTTTGAAATCAAACAAAGTGCAGGACGGCGTTGTCCGCATCGTCTTTGCTGCCGGAGACGCGGCAAAGAAGCTCCTGACTGCAGAAAAAGAAAGAACTGCGGAAATCGCCAAGTTATTGGACTGCAAACCTGACCAGATTCCTGCACGCGCGCAGGAATTGTTCGACAAATGGAAAAAAGCGCGCAAAGGCAAGCTCACTGTATTCAAGCTCACGTCCTCAGAGAAATATTCCGGCGATGCGATTGCCAAAGCAGCAGAAATTCTCAAGACGCAGCCTGAAAACGTCGTGAAAACAGTCCAGCGCTTCCTGAAAGAAATGGGCGAGTTCAGGAAGAATGCAGTTTATTAAGCAATTCGAACTTTATTACAAATACCTCTGTTTCGGACGTTATTTTCTTCCTGTAATACGTTGAGTATGTCTTGTACATATCCTCTTCTGATGAGAATTGCTCATGCCCTTGAGTGTCCTCAGCGGTAAAACTGCCGAAGGTGGTTTTCTTCACCCACAGAGCCTTTGCACGACCGAACTCACGACCGTCATTATGACACAATACGAGCGTATCACCAACCTGAACGTTGTAATCGGTCACGCGCCACGTAATGTCTTTCTCGCCGCGCAGAATCATGCCGGGCAAAGGCTCTGAGAATTTTAGCACGATTTCGCTCATGCAAATAACTTCTCCAGAATGTCCATCGTGTACAGCACGATTGCCTGTGCTTGCGCAGGGCTGGGCCTGAAGGCGTCCTGCTTTTGGTGCACGCTGTGCACGCGGACTTGGTTGATGAGGTGAATCTGGTTGCCGAGCCCAGGGTCAAGAGCGATGCCGTTCTCGGTGAGCTTGGCAACAAGATTGCCGAGCCCGATGCCGGGCGATTTTTCCAGCAAATCGTTCTTGGTGACGTTAAAATATTTCCTGTGCAGCGCGGTTTCCAGGATTCTGCCGCACAAAATGACCGCTGACCGATAGCACTGGTTGTCCATGCATTTCTTTACTTCTGCAAGGTCTGCGGAAACATCGTCGTGAATTTCCCACGGCAGGCGCGGCTTCTTGACCGCAAACGCAGACTGCGCGTCTTCCTGCGTCACGAGCTCCAAAAGCGCGTCAGCAAGCTTGTCCAGCTTTTCAGCATCCTGCGTGATTTGCATTTCCTGCACGAGCGAAGCTGCCTTGCCTTCGGCAACCTTTGCGACTGCCGCGAGGCTCGTAAAGACCGCCCTGCGCAGTTGCTCGCGCTGATGCGAGCGGTAGTCCTTGAACGTGCCGAGCTTTTCACCCGCGAGAATAATGCCTTCCTTGCGGGCCTTGTCAATGGATTCCTTCAGTTCTGCCGCGAGCCGCGCAAAATCAGCCATACTGCTGGGGAGAACACGAAGTTATTAAAGCATTTGTATACTCGGCAAGACTATGAAGAAAGCAGTCGTATTGCTCAGCGGCGGCATTGACAGTCCTGTAGCCGCGGCGCTTTTGCTGAAGAAAGGCATTGAAGTCGTGCTCGTGCACTTCCAGAACCTGACACAACAGCAGGGCAGCGTGGAAAGCAAAATCCACCAGCTGGCTGAACTGCTGGGCAAGCTCGGAAAAGTCAAACTGATTATCGTGCCATTCAAGGAAACGCAGTTCTCCATCATCAAGGCAGTTCCTGCAGAATACCGCATGATTGTGTACAGGCGCATGATGTTCAGGATTGCTGACAGGATTAAGGAACAGGAAGGCGCTGACGCGCTCTGCACCGGCGACAGTTTGGGGCAGGTTGCCTCGCAGACGATTGAGAATATGCACACGATTTATGCAGCGACCAAAAGCATTGTCCTGCATCCCTTGCTCGGCAGGGACAAGCGCGAAATCACCGACACTGCCAAACAGATAGGCACGTTTGAGATTTCCTCCTTGCCGTACGAAGACTGCTGCAGCTTTATGATAGCGCCGCACCCCGCCACAAAATCAAGAATTAGTGACGTTGAGCAGTATGAATCCAAGCTGGACATTGCTGCGCTTGTTGATGCCGCGCTTATTCCGGCAGCAGTTCAATAGAGAAGAATTGCGGCTCGTCTGCCTCTGAGCGCTTGAATTGCGAGCAGGACTTCTTGCCTTCCCAATAAAACCAGCATTTTTCGCCAAAAACCTTGAACGCGTGGCAGTTCTTGCAGACATCGCTCATGGTAGAAGCAGAACAAGCATATGTTTTTAAAGATAACGCCTGAACCCGACCACATGCTTTCCGAGAAAGAAGTCGCACAATTGAAAGACGTCGTGGCGCACGCAAAGAACCCATTCATCATCTTCCACGACGACCCTGACGGGCTTGCCAGTTTCCTGCTGTTCTACCGCACCATCAGGGAAGGACGCGGCTTCTGCCTCAAGGCATACCCTCAGGTCACGGCTGCGCACGCGCGCAACGTTGAAGAATACGGTCCTGACATCGTATTCGTGCTGGACATCGCGATGGTTGACCAGGAATTCATTGACGCCGTGCATCAGCCGGTGTTCTGGATTGACCACCACACGCCATTGCAAAGGGAGCGCGTGAAATACTACAATCCGCGCGTCACCACCGGCGACAACATCTGCACGCCTGTGCTCTGCTGGCAGGTGATGGGCGACCAGCGACCGCAGGACTTGTGGCTTGCCACGACCGGCGCGATTGGCGACTGGTATTTCCCCGAGTTCGCGAAGGAATTCCAGAAACAGCGCCCGGACATCCTGCCGCCGGAAATCAACACCGTGCAGGAAGCATTGTTCAATTCGCCTGTCGGAACGCTCGTAAAAGTGTTCTCGTTCAATTTGAAAGGACCGACCGGCGAGGTCAACAAGAGCGTCCGCATCCTCACGCGCATTGAAAGCCCTGACGAAATACTGAAACAAACGACTCCGCGCGGCAAGCTCCTCTGGAAAAAATACGTGGACATCAACAAGACATACGAGGAAATGCTTGAGGCAATCACAAAAACAGCGACCGCGGACAAGCTCCTCGTGTACACGTACACGCACGACAAGCTCTCACTGACCAAAGACCTGTCCAACGAGCTGCTGTACAGGTTCAAGGACAAAGTCATCATTCTCGGCAGGGAAAAAGAAGGCGAAGTCAGGTGCTCATTGCGCGCTCCTCCGAGCATCAACATCGAGCAAGCCCTGCAAAAAGCACTGGTCGGCATTGACGGCTACGGCGGCGGGCACGAACAGGCCTGCGGGGCAGGCATCAAGAAAGAAGACTTCGCACGATTCCTGGAAAATCTCAGGAGAGAGTTAGGTTTATAAACGGCGCAGAATGAGTTTCTCCTATCGCGCCAATGGTTCAACGGCAGAATAGCTGGCTTCCAACCAGCGGATCAGGGTTCAATTCCCTGTTGGCGCATTCTTTCCACAAGACTTTTAAACGTGGTGGAAGTTGTCACCACGATGGCCAAAAAAGAGACCGTGCTCGTTATTGTGGCGCACAATGACGACCACATCATCGCAGCAGGAGCCACGCTCGCAAAATACGCAAAAGAAGGCAAGAAAGTAAGGACTATCATTTTCTCCTACGGCGAAATGAGCCATCCGCACCTGAAGCCTGAAGTCATCAAGGAAAAGCGCTACAAAGAAAGCATTGAAAGCGACAAAATCCTGGGCGGCTCAGGCGTCGTGTATCTCGGGCTTGAGGAAGGAAAGTTCCTCGAGCAGTACCGGAAGCGCAAAATCAGGGAAAAGCTCGCGTACATCATCAGGCGCGAGAAGCCCGGAAAGATTTTAACGCTCGGTCCGGATGACGTGCACCCAGACCACAATGCGGTTTACCGCACCGTAACCGAGCTTATTGAGGACGGCACCATCACCTGCGACGTGTACGCGTTTGAGGTCTGGTTCGCGGTCAAGCTGCGCAAGCGCAACGCGCCCCAGCTCGTGGTAAACGTTTCAGACACGTACGAAACAAAAGTCAGGGCATTGCAGGCGCACAAAAGCCAGTTCCAGCACATTTCGCAATTCATGTCCATCTTAAGCTTCACGACGTGGCTGCGCGCGCTCATCAGCGGCTGGCACAACAACTGCACGTACGCCGAAGTCTTTTACAAGCTCAATTAAAATGAAAAAGAAATTAGTGATTGCAACAGATTGCTTCCTGCCGCGCTGGGACGGAATCGCGCGGTTCCTGAAGGAATTACTGCCCTTTTTCGCAAAAGAATTTGACGTGACCGTGCTCTGCCCTGAGTTTCCGGGCGCAGCGCCTGAGTTTGCGGAAGCGCATATTCACCGGTATCCCTTGGTGAACGTGCGCTTTGGCGACATCAACTTCGCCTGGGCAGGCTACCAGTCGCTTGCCAAGCACATCGAGAATGCAGACCTGGTGTTCAGCCAGACGCTCGGTCCTATCGGGCTCGCGGCAATCAAGGCAGCCAAAAAAAATGACGTGCCTCTTGTCGGCTTCGTGCACTCGCTTGACTGGGAGCTGGCATCACGCGCAGTCAAATTCGGCAAGTGGATTGTAGAATTGTTCGTCAGGACGCTCGTGCGGCGCAAATACAACAAGTTCGATGTTCTTTTGACGCCTTCGCAAGGCGTGAGCGATGCGCTGTTTGCGCACGGCGTCAGGACACGCACGGTCGCGGTTCCTTTGGGCGTTGACACCACGACATTCGTGCCGCCTGCATCCAAGGCAGAAGCTAAAAAGAAAATCGGCATTGACCCGAAAACCCTTGTTGTGGGATTCTGCGGCAGGATAGGGCGCGAAAAAGACCTGCCCACGCTCATCAAGGCGTTCAGAAGAATCCAGCACAAGCATGACCTCAAGCTCCTGATTGTCGGCAAGGGCATTGAAAGCATTGTCACGAAGAATCCGCGCATCATGCTCACCGGCGCAAAAGACAACGTCGTTCCGTATTTGCAAGCGATGGATGTTTTTGTTTTGCCGTCGCTGACCGAAACAAGTTCTTTGGCAACAATGGAGGCAATGGCGTGCGGCTTGCCGGTCATTGCGACTCCTGTCGGCTCCATCAAGGAATACATTGAGGACGGCGTGAACGGCTTCACGTTTCCGCGCCAGGATGTTGACAAGCTTTCAGAACGGCTGAATGCGCTCTTGAAAAGCCCGAAAGCGCGCGAAGCAGTCGGAATTGCAGCGCGCAAGACCATTGAGCAGCGCGGCACGTGGGAAAACAGCGCGAAGAAAATCATGCACGTGCTGCACGAGTTGACACGCTGATGGATGCACTACGCGCTCTGGGTTTGACAGAAATTGAAGAAAAAGTGTATGTAACGCTCTTGGAGGAAGGACCGTCGCTTGCAGGGCACATTTCCCGCAAGTCAGGAATCCATCGCCGCATGGTCTATGACGCGACCGAGCGGCTCATCAAGAAAGGGCTCGTGAGCTACATTCTCAAAAACAACCGCAGGCAGTTTGAAGCAGTTGAGCCGGAACGATTATTGCGGCTCGTGCAGGAACAGGAAGCAGCGGTAAAACAAGTTTTGCCTCAGTTGAAGCTCGCGTATTCGTTTTCAAAGGAAAAGCAGGAAACCAATTTCTTCAAAGGGCACGCAGGAGTCAAGAGCGTGTTTGAAGACCAGATTAAGGAAGGAAAAGAATTGCTGATTTTGGCAGCGTCTCCAACCGCGCGCGAAATGTTCGCTGCATACTTCCACTGGTTTGACGAAAGGCGCAAGCAAAAACGCATGCGCGTGCGCATCCTTGCGGACAGCAAGAACGCCGGCGCATTTGGCAATGTGCCGCTCGCAGAAGTCAAGCATATTGCCGGGCTCGGCAGCCAGCTCACGAGCACGAACATCTACTCCGACAAAGTCGCAATCCTCTACTGGCACCGCGAAAAGCCGTTCGTTGTTTTGATAAAACAGAAAGAAATCGCTGACGCATACCGCGGCTATTTTGAGTTGTTGTGGAAGACGGCTAAGAAAGCTTCTTAACGATGCCCTTGTCTGCATCAACTTCCACAAGGTCGCCGTCTTTGAGCGTTTCCATCGCGTGCAGGCAGCCGACAATGCACGGTATTTTGAGTTCACGTGAAATGATAGCCGCGTGTGACGTGATGCCTCCCTCGTCCGCGATGATAGCGCCTGCTTTTTTCGCGATGACCATCATGTTGGGCTGGGTCATGCTTGTCACGATGATTTCACCCTGTTTGAAATCCTTGATGCTCTGCTTGAGCATTTCCAAGTCTCCGGCAATAACTTTGCGCACTTTGCCAGTGTACTTGCCCAGTGAGGCAGTCTGGCCTTTGATGCAGGTTGCCTTCTGCTGCTCGGCAAGGTGCTTGGCGATGCGTTCCTGGAACAAGCGATCTGCCTCTTCGTGCTCAATCATGCGCACATCGCTTCCCTTCAGATGTTCGATAGCATAGGACTTCCTGCGCTCGGCAATAACCTTCGTGAGGTCGCCCGGATACGTTCCTGCGAGCAATTGGTCAACTTCAGGCGGAGAAACAAAAAGCAGAACGTCCAAGAGGTCCAGCTTAAGCGCTTCTGCAGTCTTGTGCCACATGTTTCGCGCAAGATAATAACAACCTGCCCAGTAAGACTTGATATTCATACGTTCCACTGCCTGAGACTGGAGAAGCGTGGCGAGATAACGCGTCTCGTCTGCATCAGCACCAAGCATTTTCAGCAGTTCAGCTTGTTTGCGCTTGAGCGCTTCTTTTTCGCGCTGCAATTTCTGCAATTCTACACTGTGCACAGATTTTTCCTGAGATATCCGTTCGCGAAGGTGCGCAAGCACGTTCTGGTCATCAAACTGGCCAAACACCAGCCACGGATATTTTGAAACGTGCTTAAGCACGTCTGCATCAGAAGGTTTTGCTGCACTAAGCTTCAGCAAGTCGAGGTGTTCTCGCTGAATGTCGTCAAACTCCACCGGCGTGGTCAGGACGGTAAAAACCTCTGCCCACTTATCGCCGTGGTGCTTTCTGAGCAGTTCTTCCAGTCTTTGCTCTACTGCAAACGTAAATTCTGTTCGTGTATAACAGAAATATGCAATAGCCTCAATCATACAGCGGACAAAGCCGTTCTGGTCCTTCCGCAATTCGTCATTGTTCGCGTTGCGATAGTCTTTTTTCTCAACAGCACGGATAAAATCCCACCACGTCTTGCGATCGCGGAGATAGTTTTCAGTGTATTTTTTGAAAAAATGAGGGTCCAGGAAACTCTTACCGGCACGCCTCCATTCATCAAGATCTTCCTGCGGAATGTAGTTCGTGATGACCTTGCCGTTAAAATACTGAAACATATGCGCTTCGGGAACCGGAATGCCTCTGAGCTTGAGAAACTTGAGAATCTCTGGAGTAACGTAGTAATGCAAGATTCCAAGAGTGGAACTGTACATGAAAATCCATTCTTTGGTCATCTTACGCCCTTAAGCTCACCACATTGCTGAGGCCGCGGTCCTGGTCCATGCTGACGCCGTACAAGGTGTCGCCTTCGGCAATGACGTTGTCGTTGTGCGAGATGACAATGTACTGCGCTTTCTTGCAGTATTCGCGGACAAGCTTGGCAAGCTTGTCTGAGTTTGCCTTGTCCAATGCAGCGTCAACTTCGTCAAGGATGTAGAATGCCGCAGGCTCGTGCTCCTGGATAGCAAACAAGAATGCCAAAGCAGTCATGGTCTTTTCTCCGCCGGACAACGAGCGGATGTCAAGGAATTTGTTGCCGGTCAGGCGCACCTTGATGCTCATGCCGCCTTCAAAGACCTGTTCAGGATTCTCCAATTCCAAGTATGCATCGCCCTTGGTGCTCAACGCGAGGAAGAAACGCTTGAACTGGTCATTAATCAGGTTCATGGTGTTCATGAAAAGGTCTTTCTTGTTGGTCTCAATCTCGTTCATCAGCGTGAGGACCTGGTTTTTCTCGTTCGCGAGCACGCCCTTCTTCTGCACGAGCTCGGTGTATTCTTTTTCCGCGGCGTCGTAAATGTCAAGAGCTCTCAAGTTCACGTTGCCAATCGTAATCATCAATTTCTCAAATTCAGCAATTTCCTCTTTCAGCGTTTCTTCAGGCTTCTCAACCAGTTCAATGCCAGGATACTGCGCAAATTCAGCATCAAGCGTTGACAATTCTGTTGAAACGCGCGCCATCTCAATGCTGTGCGTGTTCAGCGTCAGTTCTTCCTTGCGCGCCTGCCCCTCAATCTCCAGAATGACCTGCTCGTGCGTGCTGATTTCGTCCTGCAGTTTTTTCTGCTGGTCAAAGAGCGTCTTGAACTGCGTCTGGAACTTTGTCTGCTCTTCCTCCTTGACGCCGAGCTCTTTCTGCTGCTTCTCAATGAGCCTGGCGACGTTTTCGCTTTCTGACCCGAACGCCGCTGCTTCCTTGTCCAAATCAAGGAGAATCTTGCGCATTCCTTCCTGTTCCTTGCCGAAAATCTCAACAGTCTGCGTTTCCAGGTTCTTGAGCTCGCCGGTGATGCCCATCAGTTCCTCGGTGAATTCCTTGCGCTTCTGCTCGTACGCGTTCAGCTCGGCGAGCACGCGCGGATTGCGCAATTCCATCATCCTGTTCTTGATTTCCTGGCGCTTGATTTTCAACTGCGTGAGTTCCTGGGTCTCGCCAACAAGCTTGTCGTCCATTGCCTTGAGCTGGTCTGCCACAACCTTGTGCTTTTTCTGCAGTTCTCCCTTGTAATTCTTGTTCGCGTCAAGGTCTGAGGAGTCAATGTGCAGGGATTTCTCAGTCTTGATGATGTCGCCTTCAAGGTTTGCCTTCAATTCCCTGAACCTGCTGATTTTTTCCTCGTTTTCCCTGCGCGCTTCTTCCAGCCTGCTGGCGTTCTTTTCAAGCTTGCCGAAACGCTCGTCAATGCCTTCCAGTGCCTGCATGACTTCTTTTTCCTTGAACGAGCCTGTTTTCTTGTGCCTGTGCCCGCCGGTCATGGCGCCGGACAACTCGCACAGGTCGCCCTCAAGCGTGACCATTTTCACAGTGCCCACGCCAATCTTGCGGGCATTGTCAATCGTGTCCACGACAATGGTGTTGCCGAAGACGTGGCTGAAAATGTCCCTGAACTTCGGGTCATAATCAATCAAATCAATTGCCAGCCCGACAACACCAGACTGCTT
>Ga0247727_10012203_pt1 | contig 14801 bp, 11 predicted proteins | sample WisWelCaveWW1625_FD_202498 | JGI IMG/M metagenome (GOLD analysis project Ga0247727, IMG submission 202498) | Biofilm microbial communities from Wishing Well Cave, Virginia, United States - WW16-25 | ecosystem: Environmental > Aquatic > Deep subsurface > Groundwater > Cave microbial mat | place... | reverse complement strand
CGATCCCCGACAACCCGACCACCGCGGCCATGGAGGGCGACGTTCGCCAAAAATCGCTCTTCTCGTTGCTGGTAGAAATGATTCAGACCTGGGCCAGCGATCGCGAAGCACCCCTCTTGTTGCTAATCGAAAATGCCCAATGGATGGATGAGGCCTCCCTGGCCCTGACACAGACGTTGGCGCGTCAGGCCGCTGGCACCGCGCCGGTGATGGTGTTTGTCTCCCACCGGCCACCCCAACTGGGCAGTGAGCCGGTGCTTCCCGACCTGGGCGCGTTATCGCACGCTCACGAATTTGCTCTGGCCGAGATGGTGGCCGAGGACGTCGGCGCCCTCCTCCAGCGCCAGCTGAACGCGCCAGCGGATTCACTCCTGCGTGACCTCGTTAAGGTCATGGGGCGCGGGAACCCCTTCTTTATCGGGGAACTCATCCAGGCGATGCGGCGCGGAGATCAACTGGTCGTGCGCGAGGACGGACTGACGTGGGGCGTGTCCGACTCACTCCTGGCGACCCTGCAACGCGCCAACCTGGTCGTTCAGATGGAAGGCCAATGGCAACTCAAGCCGGGAGTTGATCTTACCGGGGTCGCGCTGGACGTGCCCGACTCGATTCAGAAGTTGATCCTGTCGCGCCTCGACCGGCTGCCGGAAGCGCCCAAGCTCACACTGAAAGTCAGCAGCGTCATTGGGCATCACATTGATCTGGCGTTGGTCGCGCAAATTCATCCGGAGGCCAAAGACCTGGAGGCATTGGCCGCCGAGGCCGAACTTATGGAAGTGGAGGAAGTGATTCACGGCGAAGCCCCCATGCCCAAACAGTACACCTTCCGGCATCACACCACCCAGGAGGTGGCGTATGAGACGCTCCTCTACTCGCAACGTCGGCAGTTGCATCAGGCCGTGGCCGCGGCCCTGGCCGCGCAATACCCGGAAGCCAGCGATAGCCGCGGGCTTGGCCGTTCCCACGAAGTGCGCGGCGAGTTTGTGGTGGCGTTGAGTTGGCTGGAGAAGGGCTTCGCCGCGCTTAACGATCACGCCTCCATCGAGGCGGCCGAGATGGCGCTCATCGCCGGGCTAATCAACACCCGGCAGGGACACTATGATGAGGCATTGCGCTATTGCGAACGCAGTCTGCGCGTTGCCCAGACTCTGAACGATCCGGCCGTGCGCGCCCGCACCTATAACCTCATGGGCATTGTGGATCGCCGCCGGGGCGATAGCGCTACCGCTATCGAACGCTTTTCTCAGGCGTTGGCTCAATACGAGGAATTGCAAAACGTCTATGGTCAGGCCACCTCGCATAACCTGATCGCCAACGGCCACTTTATGCGCGACGACTGGGCGCGCTCCGATCGTCATTACCGGCAATCGCTGGACCTGTTCACTCAGATTGGCGACACCTACAATCAAGTTCTGGTGAACAACAATCTGGGCGGCATTGCCCTCAAGCAGGCGCGGTTAGAGGCGGCCCTGGCCTATTACCAGCGCGCGGCGCGGCTGTTGGAGCAAACCGGCGGCTCGCTGTGGGTCTTGGGCGCATTGCACATGAACACCGGCCACGCCCATCTGCGCCTCCAGGAATTGAGCAAGGCGGACGAGCGACTGAGCACGGCTCAGGCCTATTTTGAACAAGTGCAACAGCGCGACCTCCTGCCGGAGCTTTACGGACTCATGGCTGAAACCGATTGGTTGCAGGGCAAGTTGGATACAGCGCAATCGCACGGTCAACGTTCATTGGAATTGGCCCGTGAGATGAAAATGCCGCGCGAGGCCGGTCATACGCTCCGCATCCTGGGCGAGATCGTGCGCGCCGAAGGACAGGCCGAGCAAGCCCACGCCTATTTCGCCGAAGGCTATCGCACGTTGGCCGAGGCCGGCGACGACTATGAAAGCGCCAAAGTCCGCCTGGCGCAGGCCCGACTGTATGCGGCGCAAGGGCAGCGAGAGCCAGCCCTCCAGGCCCTGGCCGAGTGTGAGCCGGTCTTTATCCGCCTGGCCATCCAACCGGATCAGGAGGAAATCAACACCTTGCGCCAGACCTTGAACGGACATTCAGAGTAAGAGCTTATCTCTAAACCTACCAAAACCCTTAGGGTCTGCTTCGCGAAGACCCTAATAGACCGGCCAGATAAACTTCGCACAACCGGATTCGAGGCTTTAGCCGGGGCCCCGGCTAAAGCCTCGAATCCAATCGTCCGGTTTTTGTTTGAACAGTCTATAAGAGTTTACAGACAGGTTGTAAAGTATGCCGCTTGGGCCTGATGACGCCGGCGCCATCGCGTATGCCCTCAACCGCCTACGCGCGGAATTGCCGCCGGAACTTACCTATCACAACCTGTGGCACACCGAGCAGGAAGTGATGCCCGCCGCCATCCGGCTGGCCCGCCTCAGCGATCTTCCCCAAGCGGAGGCCCGCCTGCTGGAAGTCGCCGCCGCTTATCACGACCTCGGCTACACTAAAACGCCGGTGGAACACGAGCGGCTGGGCGCAGACATCGCCGCCCAGGTGTTGCCCCAATACGGGTTTGAAGTTGAGAGCATTGAGCGCATCGTCGGCATGATCCTGGCGACTCGAATACCGCAATCGCCCCGCAACCGGCTGGAAGAAATCCTGGCCGATGCCGACGTGGATGTGTTGGGGCGCGAGGATTTTCTGGCTCGCAACCGCGACCTGCGCCAGGAATTGGCGGCGTTGGGGCAAACGATGACCGACCACGAATGGCTGACCACGCAAACGAAGTTTCTTCAACAACATGTCTATTTCACTTCGGCCGCTCGCGCGCTACGCGCGGCCGGGCAACAAACGAATCTAGCGCTGTTGGCGGCCCAATTTCAACAACTGGATTGAGACGACTATTTAGGAATAAAGGCATGTTGAACACGCACGGGCAATATCAATCATATCTGCTTCGCCTCTACCGGCCCGGGCCGCACACCGCCTGGCGCGTGATGCTGGAAGCCATTCCCGGTAGAGAACAGCAGGGCTTTGCCAGCTTGCAGGAAGCGTTCCTGTTTCTTGAAACGCAGAGTGTGACGACATCCATGCCGTTAAGCCCCGACGGCGAGTTGACCCCACCCCCTGCCGCCACACCTGGATTGAGCGACCAACACGAGGATACCACCTCAATCTCATGACGATGCCGCTACAAGCACGCTCACTCCCACGAGGGCTCGGTTGGCTCCGCTCACTTCTTAGCGTGGAGGTCGGCGAGGGCGCGCGGGTGGGACAGCTCACGGCGTTATACGCGGTCCTCATCCTCGGCGTGGTCTTTGTGCAGACCATCGCCTTCGCGCTCTTCATTGCCGAATTTGGGCCGCAGAGTCTGCCCTATTCATATTTGACCAGCGCCACGCTCGCCTCGTTGGCCGCCTTTGGCTACCTCAAGCTCTCCGAACGCGCCTCGTTCCCGGCTCTGTTGACGATCAGCGTTGGCTTTGTCGTCGTCGGGTGCGTGGCATTCTGGCTCACGTTAGGCTCACCCCTGGCGCGCTGGGCCATCTTCCTGCTCCCGGCCTGGTTTCAAACCCACATCACCCTGGTCAACCTGGTCGTCTGGCCACTGACCGGCCGCTCGTTCGATGTGCGACAGGGCAAACGGCTGTTCGGCCTGGTCGGCGCTGGCAACTGGCTGGCCAACATTCTTGGCGGCTTCATCGTGGCGCCGCTCGTGGTCTGGCTGGGCACCGGCCCGATGCTCCTGCTGGCCGCCATCCTGACCGCGGCTGGGTTATTTATTTTGCGCGCAATTCTAAACGAAATGAGCGCCCAGCTACCCCTGGCGGCGTCCCCCTCCCCACGACCCGCCGCCCCATCGCCGCCCACAACCGTGCCTGCTCACGGCGGCGCTCAACCATTGAGCGCCTATGTGCGGCTCATCTTTGTCTATATCTTCCTCTGGTGGGTGGCCTTCTTTTTTCTGGACAATGTTTTTTATGACCGGGCCGCCGCACAGTTCCCGGACGCCGCGCAACTGGCGCAAGCGATTGGTTTGTTGCTGTCCGCCACCGGCGTCGTCGCCCTCATCACCACCACCTTTGTTACCAGCCGGGTGCTTCGCCGCTATGGCCTGCGGGCCGCCTTCCTGGCTATGCCTGTCCTGGTCGGAGCCGGGATGGCGGCCCTGGTCATCGCCGGAAGCCTGGGCCAAACCGGGGCGCTCTTGTTTTGGCTGGCGGCTTTTGGCAAACTCGTCAACGTGGCCTGGGGCTTTTCGCTCTCACAATCGGCGCTTGTGCTGACTTATCAGCCGCTCCCGGCCGAACAGCGCGGGCGAACCCAGACTCTGGCCGAGGGCATCGTCCAGCCGTTGGCTATTGGCTTCGCCGGTCTGGCGCTCGTGGGCGTCAACACGCTCCTGGGCCTGCGGGCGGTGGGGTTGTCGTGGATTTTCCTGGGCCTGATCGCCGCCCTGATCGCCGTAATCGTCCTGCTCAACCGCCAGTACCCGAAGGCCCTTAGCCGCGCCCTGGCCCGGCGGCATTGGGGCGGGGCGGCGCAGGCCCCGCTCGATCAGGTCGGCCTGGACTTATTACGCCAAACGCTACATAGCCCCCATCCCGGTGCCGTGATTTATGCGCTGGATATGTTGGAGCAGACCGATCCGGCGGCGATTTCGCACATCATGCCAGACCTCCTTAAGCACGCCGCGCCAGAAGTGCGCCGCGCGGTTCTGGAACGCATCGAGCGGCTGGCGCTCGCGCCGGTTGCCGCGGCGGTCCGGGAGGCCGTGAGCGCCGAAATCGTGCCGGAGGTGAAAGCGGCTGGCCTGCAAACGTTGGCTGCGGTGGACGGGCCGCGCGCCTTCCCACCGCTCAACGCCGCCCTGTCCGAGCCTGACCCACAGATCCGGCGCGGCGCGTTGGTCGGCCTCCTCCGTTACGGCGGCAGTGAGGGGGCGTTGGCCGCCAACGAGGTCATTGATCAACTGGTGGCCTCTCCGGTTAAGGCCGAACGCATCCTGTCTGCTCAGGTCTTGGCCGAGGTCGGCACCGCGCGTCATTTGGAGTCGGCTCTGGCCCTGCTCAACGACCCGGAGGCCAGCGTGCGCCGGGCGGCCCTGAATGCGGCCAGCAAGACTCATGACCCGCGCCTGTGGCCCGCCATCGTGCAAGCCGGGGCCGCGCCCGGGACAACACGAATCGCCGCCTGGGCCCTCGCGGCGGGCGGCGAAGCGGCCTTGCCCATCATCGAAGCCGCATTCGTCCGGTCAGATACGCTGTCCGAACAGTTAAGCATGTTGGCTCACGCCTGCGGCCGGATTCGGGGTGAGGCTGTCATTGGCGTTCTCACCCAGAGGCTTGGCCATGCCGACAACCGGGTGCGCGGCCACATCCTGGAGGCGTTGAGCGCGGCCGGCTACCGTGCGGCTGACCCAGCGCCGATACGCGCCCAGATTCGGGCCGAGGTCGCCCAAACGGCGTGGACGGCCGCCACGCTTGTGGACCTGGGAACCGGAGAGGTGGTTGCGCCGTTGGTGGCCGCTCTGGAGTCGGCCTTGGCCGAGGCGCGCAACCGGCTGTGCCTCTGGCTCTCGTTCCTATATGATGCACCGGCCATTCTACGTGCGCGTGAAGCCCTGGCCCACGGGCCAGCTGCGCAACGGGCCTACGCGCTGGAAGTGCTTGATACTCAACTACCGGCCGACTTAAAGGGCCTGGTGTTACCCGTGGCCGAGGACCTCCCGCCGGCCGAGCGCCAGGCCAAATTGGCGGCGATCTTTCCGCAGGCCCGGCAGACCCGCGCCGCCCGTCTGCAAGCCCTGATTGCCGGGCCGGAGGCCGCCTGGTTCCCGGCGTGGACACGCGCCTGCGCGCTCTTCGCGGCGGGGAGTCTGCCTGCGCCCGAGTGCGCGGACGCAGTCCGAGCGGCGGCAGATGAGGCCGAGCTATGGGTGCGTGAAGCCGCCGGTTGGGCGCTAGCCCGGCTGGACCCAACCGCGCCAAAAGGAGAACCAACCGTGCTGTCTACCATCGAGAAAGTCATCATCCTTAAGACCGTGAGTGTGTTCAGCCGGACGCCCAACGATGTCCTGGCCGATGTGGCGGCCCTGCTGGAAGAAGTGGACGCCGCCTCCGACGAGACCATCTTCAACAAGGGTGACCTGGGCGACAGTCTATACGTCATCGTTGCCGGACGCGTGCGCGTGCATGACGGCGAACGGTTGTTGAATTATCTCGGCGAACGCGATGTCTTTGGCGAGATGGCGTTGTTGGACCCCGAACCGCGTGTGGCTTCGGTGACACCCGTTGAGCCAACGCATTTACTCCGCCTGGCTCAGGCCCCGTTTTACGATCTCATGGCCGACCGGCCCGAAGTGGGGACCGGGCTCATACGCGTGCTCACCGGCCATCTGCGAGCCCGCGTCCGCGATGTGGCGGAGCTGGATACCCGGGTCAAGGAATTGGAGGCGGCAGTGCGCCTGTGAACGCGATGTCCGAACGAAATTCCCCGAATGATTACCTGCCGGAATCGGTGCGCGTCTGGTTGGAGACCCATTACTACGCCCGCGTCAACGCTCAGGCCAGGATGGAGTCGGTGATTCGCGAGCCGAGTTTTTGGGAGGGGCCAGCCAAGCACGTCGCCCTGTTCTCAGACCATGGCGTGATTCACGTGCGCGATGTGGCTCGTCAAATCCTGCAGGTGTTAGAGGCCATCCACGGCGTCCTCATCCCGGCCCGTCCGCCGGAACGGTTCGACGATTTTATGAAGGGCTATGGCGTCAGCCTGGCCTATCTGCACGACATCGGCATGGCCGACTTCTCGGCTTTTGGCCGGGCCATGCACCCCGAGTTTGCGGCCCAGGCCGTCTTCACCCCGGAATTTGATGAAGTGGTCGAGAGCATTTGGACTCAAGACTGCGGCGGTATAACTGGTCGGTTGTGGTCGTTGGCGCGCGCCGGGACCCTGGCACAGCCGCCCGAGCTGGTGTTGCGCGAACTGCTGGCCCTGTCTATGGGCCACAGTAAAAGCAAGGTTCCGGTCGCGGTGCTAAACGATCCGGCCCTACTGCGCGCGGTCATACAGACGTGCGTCGGGACCGATCTGCCGACGCTCTACCCGCTGCGAAAAACAATCGCCTCCGGCCAACCCATCCCACGCTCCCCGACCCAAAAGGTGCGGGAGGCCGTGAGCCGACATTACCTTGATTTTGAGCGCGACTCGTTCAGTTGGCTGGTCTCGGAGGCGGCCGAAGTCCGGGCGCTGGTGGACGATGTCGTGGACACACTACGCGCCTTGCGCTGTGCGGACGCTCTGCGGCAGCGGGGCACCGTGCAGAAGACTTCGGGCGGCTACGAGGTCTTCATCAGCCAACAGACGGGCAACGCCGTGTATGCGTTGCGGCATGGCGACGATCAACTTTTCCTGCTGGAGACGGGCGACCCGTTAAGCGCGGGTGAGGCCAACTTTGCCGGCAGTGAGCTGGGCCGCGATGGCAACCTGCGCCTTACCTTTCATCGCGGTGCCTTCGCCTCGGAGGTCGCGCTGGGGCAGGCCGTGGCCAGCACCGCGGCCGTCATTCAAGACATCCGGGCCGATGTCGTCCAGAGTTTTCGTCGGCCAGATGGGAAGGCGGTGGCGGGCTTGAAGACGGCTGGCCTGAAAGCGGCGGGCGCGATTGAGACGTTGTTGGAAAGCACCGACGATTATCCAGGCTTTGTGGACGCGGTGTGCGAGGCCCAGCGGCGTCTGGACCCGGCCAGCGCCGGGACAATTCAGATTGTCCCCTCATTGCAAAATATCCCGGAAGCGGAGCGCCTCCGTTACCTGGCCGTTTCTGAGACCGGCTGGGATCTGATTCAGCGCCAGGCGGCGCTGGATCGGCTGGCCCAGTCCGGCCACAAGACCGAAGCGATTAATCCAGAGCAGGCCTTCCATCATGTGCGGCTGGCCGAACTGAGCGCGGGCGAAACCCTGGTCGAGGCCGGGGCACCGGCCGGCATCGTGTACGTGCCGCTGGGTGATGGGCTTAAAATCGTGCCGCTCGGCGGCTACGCTGCTTTTTCGGTGCGCGCCTGGATGCCGCTTGGCAACACGGGCGTCATCCGGGGCGCGCTCCGCAACGCCAGCGTGGTGGCCGAACAGGCTGTGGCGGTGTTGATGATTCCAAAGGATGTCTACCTGCGGCATTGGCATCACACCTACACAGAAGTGGAGTTGCGGCAACGACTGGAGCCGACACGCGCAGGCTTGCCGTGACGCGCCAGGTGCGGTGTATTTGTTGTGGTAGGGGCGACGCATGCGTCGCCCTTACCAAACCGAATTTATACTGCGCGCGGTCACAAATTGCGCTTTTGTAGGGCGGGTCGGTGTCATCGGTGCCCTGGGCATCTTCATGCAACTCGGTCACGAGGCCGTAGCGGCCGCGATACTTGTCATTGCGGCCCAAGTCTCCCAGCGCGTCCCCGACAGCCAGGCCCACCAAACAGCCCGCCGCCCGGCTGGCCCGCAATTCGCTGTCGTTGATCAATTCTACTCGTGTGATCATTCGCTCCAGCTCTTCATTCGGCTCTACGGGTGCGTGGTACGTCCGAAAACGTGCCACGCATCTTTGACAATGGGAACGTTCCTATTTTTATCAAAAAAAATACGCTACCGAGGCGGGGCCGTCGAACCGCGCTCGATCAATTTGCAAGGGATGACATGCCGGCGGCCCGCCGGGGCGCTTTGCCATTGATGCGCTCCAGCAAAAATTTGGCCGTCTGGCAACCGATTTCATAGGTGTTCTTCCGGCAAATACCACCCGCCGTGTACAATTGACTCGTGCGGTTGACCGTGCTGGCCTGTAAGTGCAACGTAAGAATAACCGGCTACCGTGCTAAAATCCCAATGACCGAATCGGCCTGACCGTGTGGCCTGTGGCACGCGGGGTGGGTGTGCGTGTGCGTGCGACGCAAGTGTTTCAATGTGTTGGGGACTAGCGTGCTGGAGATTTAAGTGAGAAACCGTTTATGAACAAATATCTGCGCCGGGGACTCATCGGGCTGGTTGCCGGGCTGGTGAGTTGTGCGGCCCTGGCCGCCACATTGGGCGACCCCGTTACCGGCATCGTGTTTGGCGCGCTGATTGGTATGGCCTATAGTCTCGCCTTTCGTCCCGCGCCGCGCGCCTATGTGGATGGCTTGATGACGGCGGCGGCATTGGGTGTGCCGCTGTGGGGCCTCATCAGTGTGATTGTGATGCCGGTGGTCATAGGCCGGATGCCCCAATGGACCGCCGACGGAATGCGGGACTTATTTCCTGCGCTGGTGGGCTGGGTGTTGTATGGCGCGGCCCTGGGGCTAATCACACAAGCGCTGAACGACCTGGCCTTGCGCTTCATAAGGCCGGAACCCGCGCCACCCAGCGAGCCGCCGCCCATCAAAACCCGCATCGTCATCTTAGGCGGTGGCTTCGCGGGCATGACCACCGCCGGGCATCTGGAGCACGCCTTCGGCCCTGACCGCACCGTGAGCCTGACCCTCATCAGCGAGACCAATGCCTTGCTCTTCACGCCCATGCTGGCCGAGGTGGCTGGCAGCAGCCTGGAGCCGACCCACATCAGCAGTCCGCTCCGCACCAGCCTGCGCCGCACCAACGTCATTCGCGCCCGCGTCACCGAGATTGACCTGAAGAACCGGCGCGTGCGCCTCGACCCCGGCTTTCGCGTCACCGGCGGCGACGCCCGCTTGATGACCGAAGGCCTGCCCTTCGACCATTTGGTGTTGGCGTTGGGTTCAACTTCAAACTACATGGGCATGACGGGAGTGGAACAAAACGCTTTCGACTTCAAATCCCTGTCGGACGCGATGCGAATTCGCAACCACGTCATCGAGATGTTTGAGCGCGCCAACGACGAGCGCGACCCGGCGGCGCGGCGCGCCTGGGTGACATTGGTGGTGGCCGGTGGCGGCTTCGCGGGCGTGGAACTGGCCGGGGCGCTCAACGACTTTGCGCGCGGGATGCTGGTCTACTATCCCAACGTCCAACGCGATGAGATTCAGATTGTGCTGGTCCATTCGCAACCGCGCATCCTGCAAGAGTTGAGCGAGTCGCTGGGCGCGTATGCGTTGGAGCGCATGAAGGAGCGCGGCGTCACCTTCAAGCTGGGCGTGCGCCTGGCCGATGCCAAACCGGGCCGCGTGATTCTCAGTTCGGGTGAAGAAATTCCTTCGCACACTCTGGTTTGGACGGCGGGTGTGCGCCCCAATCCATTGCTCACCACATTGGGAATTGAATTGGACAAGCGCGGCGCGTTGCCCGCCGAGAGCACCCTGGCCGTTCCGGGCCAGCCGGGTCTATGGGCTTTGGGTGACTGTGCCTTATTGAAAGATGGCAAGACGGGCAAGCCCTGCCCGCCCACCGCACAACACGCCATCCGCGAAGCCAAGACGCTGGCGCACAATATCCACGCCGCCGTGCATCACCAAACACTCAAGCCCTTCTACTTTGAATCACTTGGCTCATTGGCGGTCGTGGGGCATCAGACCGCGTGCGCGGAACTCACCCTCCCATTTACCGGCGGCCAAACGGTGCGCTTCTCCGGCCTGCTGGCCTGGCTGATGTGGCGCGGCATTTATCTCTCCAAACTGCCCGGCCTGGAGCGCCAGGTGCGCGTGCTGGTGGATTGGGTCATCGAACTTTTCTTCCCACGTGACATCGTGCAGACGATTGACCTTACGGAGAGAGTAATTAGTAATTAGTAAACAGTGATTGCCCACTGATTACTGTTTGGAGAACCATGCGCTCTTCAACACACACTCCCCTCTACCTCTGCGCCCTCGTCGGCGCGCTGGGCGGCCTGGCCTGCTGGTTTTTGGGTCTTGCTAATGTCGTGACCGGCCCGATGCTGGGCGCGCTCTATGGCGCGTTGTTTGGATGGCTGGGCGCACCGCGCGCGTTTAGTCCTGGCGCGGGCCTGGTGTGGGGATTAGGTTACGCTTTCTTGCTTTGGCTGGCCATCCCCGCCGGGATTTTTCCGGTGTTGTTTGAACGTATGCCGGAGATTGGGATGCTTGACGCCGCGCGCCACCACTTCCCCGACCTCGTTGCTTATGTGCTTTGCTATGGTTTGCCCCTGGGCGTCGCCCTCGGCACATGGGGCATTTTCCAATCTCCACGCGAAGCGTCTAATCCTCGATTTCGTTACAGTTGGCCGCGCGCCCTCATCGTCGGCGGACTGGGCGGCATCGTCGGCGGCTGGGCCTTTGGCAAGTGGATGGAGCAAGCCAACTTCTTCCCCCTCATCGCCGGGCTGGTCAACTCGGAGTCGAGCATGGTGGGCGTGACCCTGCACTACGTCTTCGCCATCACCATCGGCGCGACGTTTGGCTTGTTGTTCCAGCACGATGTGCGCGGGCATGGCTCTAGCATGGGTTGGGGTTTGGCTTATGGACTCTTCTGGTGGTTCCTCGGCCCGCTCACCATCCTGCCCCTCTGGCAAGGCCATCCCCTGCCGCTCGATTGGTCGGTTCAACACGGCGGCGAGTTGTTTGGCTCGCTCGTCGGCCACGTCATCTACGGCCTGCTGTTGGGTTTGGTGTACGCAACCCTTGACCGGCTGTGGGTGGGCTTCTTCACCGAGTCCGACCCCCTCAACCGCGAGCCGGAGGGCGCTGGCACGCGCACCCTGCAATCCCTGGGTTGGGGAGCGGTGGCCAGCCTGGCCGGCGGGTTGCTCTTCAGCCTGGTGATGCTGGCGGTCGGTTTTCTGCCGAAGGTCGCATCGCTCATTGGCGCGTCCTCACCCGTCGTCGGCTTCATAGTTCATCTCATCATCAGCGCATTGATTGGCATGAGTTTTGGGTTGCTCTTCCAGCATGAAGCGCCCAACCTGGGCTCCGGCGTGGCGTGGGGTCTCACCTATGGACTGGTGTGGTGGTTTCTCGGCCCGCTCACGTTGATGCCGATTTTGTTGGGCCAGCCCTTTGTGTGGACGACCGAGGTGGCCGGCGCGCTTTTGCCTTCGCTCATCGGCCACTTGCTATACGGCGCGGCGACGGCGTTGGTGTTTATGCTGTTAGAGCGCCGTCATGCCGGGTGGCTACTGCTCGACCCGCGCCTGGCCGCGGTCGAAGCGCGGCGACGACGCCCGGTGGGCACACCCGCGCCAGGGCTGTGGCTGTTTGCGTTGGGAGTGGGGGTGTTGTTGCCGATCTTGCTCGGTTGAAGCATCCATAAACCAAGCCACCCCAGGACCCTCCTATATGAACCCAGGATGCGGTAGTGATTGACCCGGCTGGGCCGCCGCGCAAATGCAGACCTGATCTAAAAAAACATGAAAACAACTTCTCCCAAAACTCGGCATTCAGTTCATCCAACCTGCCAGAATTTTGTGGCCGTCGTCGAAGAACTATTGGCCCGCCGCCAACACGAACTGCAAGCCAGCCCGCCTCGCCCCGCCTGGCTGGATGCCGACTGGGGCCCGCGTACTTGGACGCGCACCGAAATGGAAGATATGGTGTATGGCAGTTACAAGCCAATGCGGCAAGGGCGCATCACCCGCCCGCCGCGCCGCGAAACTGTGATGGAGATCACCAATTACCTGAACTGCACGCTGGAGGAGCGCAACCGCCTGCTCGTCGCCGCCGCCGCCACGCCCGTCGCCCCTTATCTCACCGGCCCTGAACTGGACAGCGTGGTGCAAATCGCCAGCCGTCTCGCGCAAAAAATGGCGTTGCCGGCCATGGTCATTAACCGCGATTGGCACATTCACTACTTCAACGAGCCGCTCATCCGCCTCTATGATGTCACCTCGGAACAACTCGCAGCGCTCTCCCCTCACCAATTCAACCTCTTGCATTTGTTGTTTGATCCGCGCCTACCGCTCTATCCGCGCCTGATTCAAAACCGCGCTTCGTGGGCGCGCATGGCGCGTCAAACCGTCTACGGCTTCAAATCGGCCAATGTGCTGTATCAGTTTGAGCCCTGGTATCAAGACTTGCTGGCCCAGTTGATGACCCTGCCCGAATTTGAACTCCATTGGCAGGCGGTCAAAGTCAACGCGCCTTTCGACGTTGACCACAGCGCCCACGCCCGCCCCTCTGCCGTCATGGTAGATGCCCTCGTTTCATCACCCTCCGAAGCCCGGCACGCCTGGCTCCGCCCCCTGCTCATCTCCGTCGGCTATTTCCAATTTGACTTCCCGCAAATCGTCGCCTTCCTCCCCGCCGACGCCGAAAGCGAAAACGTCTTCAACGAAATCGGCGTGCCGTTTCCCAGCCAGCCACTGCCCTGAGGACATTTTGTCCTTTGCGGATACCGTACAATAAAGACAACCGTATCATTTCAAAGGATCAAACGCGATGACGAAAACGATTGTCTTTATTCACGGAATGTTCGTGACCTCCCGGTGTTGGGAACAATGGGTCAGCCGCTATCAGGCCCAAGGCTATGACTGTATTGCGCCGGCTTGGCCTGGCCGCGATCAGCCCGTTGCCACGCTCAAGCAGAATCATCCCGACCCGCAGGTGGGCCGCCTGACTCTGGTCGAGGTCATCGAGCATCACGCCAAGATCATCCGGGCGCTGGATGAAAAACCCATCCTCATTGGCCATTCAATGGGCGGCCTCATCACCCAGATTCTGCTTCAACGCGATCTGGCCGCCGCCGGAGTCGCCGTTGACTCGGGGCCGCCCCTCGGAGTCCTCACCACCAAATTGTCATTCTTCAAGGTCAACTGGCCGGTCATCAATCCCTTCGTCTCTGCCACCGAGCCATATTATATGTCGTTCGAAGAATTCCAATATGCCTTCGTCAACACGCTACCAGCGGCGGAGCAACGCACGGCCTACGACAACCACGCCGTGCCAGAATCGCGCCAGGTGGGGCGCGGGGCGCTCTCGAATCTGACCAAGGTGGATTTCAGCAAGGCGCATGCGCCGCTCCTGCTCATCGCCGGTTCCGCCGATCACATCATCCCGCCCTCGCTCAATAAAACCAACTACGAAAAATACAAGGCCTCGCCGTCCATCACCGACTTCAAAGAATTTGCCGGGCGCACGCACTTCATCATCGGGCAAAAGAACTGGGAAGAAGTGGCCGATTACGTTCTGGCCTGGGTGAAGGAAAAGGGCGTGTAGAAGGAGTCTGCTCATGAAAAACCCCTCGCTCACCATCACTGTCTTTGGAGTCTACCTGTTGGCAACCGGGGTGTCCTTTGTCGTTATCCCCAACGTCATGTTGCCCCTCTTCGGTTTCCCCACCACCACCGAGATATGGGTTCGCATCGTCGGGTTACTCTCGGCATTGCTGGGATTCTATTTCCTGTACGCCGTCCGCCACAATGACCGGCGCTTCTTCGAAGCCACGGTGATTGCGCGTTTTATCTTTTCAGCGGGCTGGTCATCTTCGCCCTGCTGAGCCTCGGCAGTCCCATGCTTGTTCTGTTTGGGCTGGTTGATTTGGTGGGCGCGGTGTGGACCGGGCTGACTCTGCGCGCAACCCGGAGTTGAGCCGTAAGTAGCGTCCCCGCTACTTTCTCTGCGCTGCCATGTGCCGACAATGCCATAGGGGAAGACCAGCACGATCAGGATGAAAATCACGCCCATCGCGCCCGCGCGTAGGGCCAGCGTGAGGTTGGAGTGGTCTTCCACTTCAATGCTTCCATCCTCCACCGCGCGCCGGAAGTTGTAGCCGGAACCGGTGATGACGTTACTGCCGTCCGGCACAAATTGGGCGATGGCCTCGGAGAGGGAAAGGAGTTTGGATGTTTTCAATTTCATTCAAATAACTTCAGCGCGTTGTCACGCAGAATCTTGCGCTTCACTTCTTCGGAGAGCGGTAGCGCGTAAAAATCCTCCACGTTCTGGCCGATGTCCATGATC
>Ga0247727_10012202_pt1 | contig 14801 bp, 13 predicted proteins | sample WisWelCaveWW1625_FD_202498 | JGI IMG/M metagenome (GOLD analysis project Ga0247727, IMG submission 202498) | Biofilm microbial communities from Wishing Well Cave, Virginia, United States - WW16-25 | ecosystem: Environmental > Aquatic > Deep subsurface > Groundwater > Cave microbial mat | place... | reverse complement strand
AGTTGCTCGAAGCTTTGGACCTTGCCTTCGCCGCGATTACGCCAGAAGATATGCACGCATGGTTTGCGTACTGCGGCTATCTCATGCCCTAAATGAATAAGGAAACCGATCTAAAATGACGCCATGAGTATTCTCGGTTTACACCACATTACCCTCGTCTGCTCCGACGCGCAGCGGACGATTGATTTTTATACACGCGTGCTGGGTTTGCGTTTGGTGAAACTCACGGTCAATTTCGATGACCCGTCCGCGTATCATTTGTATTTTGGAAATGAGACGGGCGCGCCGGGCAGCGCGGTCACATTTTTTGAATGGCGCGGCGCGCCGCGCGGCAATTGGGGCATCGGCGGCACGCATCATTTTGCGTTAATTGTTCCGACGTTCGACGGTTTGTTGAAATGGAAACGGCGTTTGAATGATTTAGGGATCAAGGTGGATGGACCGTTGGATCGCCATTATTTCACATCCATTTATTTCAACGATCCCGACGGCACGATTATCGAGATTGCAACGCAAGGACCTGGCTTTGCGCGCGACGAGGACGCGGATACATTGGGCACACAATTCCGCGCGCCGCCCGCCGATATGCTCGTGCGAAATCGCGATGAGGAAAAAATTCGCGCGACAACATGGAGCGAACCTGTTCCCGAAATTACGGCGGACATAGCTTTGTCCAATGGCATGCACCACATCACCGCGATCAGTTCCGACATTAACCGCACGCAAGAATTTTTTGGCGACTTGCTCGGAATGCGCCGCGTGAAAATGACCTCGAACTTTGATGATCCCACGCAAGCGCATTGGTATTGGGGTGTGGGCGATGGAATACCAGGGACACTGATTACGTACTTTGAACGCGATGCGAAAAAGGAACGCCGCGCGAAATTTGGTGCGGGGCAAACGCATCATTACGCGCTCGCCGTTGTGGATGAGGCGACGCAATTGGAATGGCGCGAAAAATTAGTGCGCGCGGGTTTGCGCGTCTCGCCCGTGATGGATCGTATTTATTTCAAAAGCATTTACACCAACGATCCCGATGGTCACATTGTCGAATTGGCAACGCGCGGACCGGGGTTTTTGAGGGATGAAGATGTAAAGGAATTGGGAACGCATCTCAAGTTGCCGCCGTGGTTGGAGGGGCAGCGCGGGGAGATTGAAGGGGTGTTGAGACTGGTGAAAGTGGGGTGAAAAACGGTGGGTGTATAATGTCGGTGGAGGTATTCCGATGAGTCTTGAAGAAACTTTTATCACGGTGCGACGATTGCCAGCATACGAGCGCGCCAGATTGTTGGAACAGATCGAACGCTGGATTGAACAAACGCGGACGGCACAACAGGTTGACGTACAACGCGCGCGCGCTGCTGTAGAGCGCACATGGGGAAGCATTCCGATCGCACGAAATCTATCGCGCTGGATTGCCGAGAGCAAAGAACTCGAATATGACATTCGATGAATAACCGTGATCCCCACCAACACCAACCCCTCCTCCGCGCGGGCGAACCCCTCGAACACGCACGCGCCGTCATGATCCTGCTTCACGGACGCGGCGCGTCGGCGCAAGATATTTTGTCCCTCGCGCAAGAATTACCCCAAGACGGTTTTACATTCCTTGCGCCGCAAGCGGCGAACGCGGCATGGTATCCGTACCGTTTCATGGAGCCGCTGGAACGCAACGAGCCGTACTTGTCATCGGCATTGAATTTGATTGACAGCATCCTACAGCGCGTGCGCGGCGCGGAAAACATGCGCGACGCGAACATTCCAAACGAAAACATATTCCTGCTCGGCTTTTCGCAAGGCGCGTGTCTTGCCACCGAATATGCCGCGCGGCACGCGCAAAAATACGGCGGCATCATCGGCTTGAGCGGCGGACTGATTGGACCCGATGATACGCCGCGCGCTTATCAAGGTTCGTTCGCTCAAACCCCCGTCTTTCTCGGATGCAGCGATGTGGATTTTCACATCCCAAAAGAACGCGTGATGGCAACGCGCGATGTTTTTGAAAAAATGGGCGCGGATGTGACGATGCGCTTATATCCGAATATGGCGCATACGGTGAATGAGGATGAGGTGGAGGTTGTGGCAAATATGATGCGAAAATTGTAGGGGCGCACCCTTGTGGTCGCCCTGTTTGGCGTGGTCGCCCAATACGGGGCAGGCACAAGGCACAGCCCCTACGCGCGCTGTGAAATTAATGACCCAATCCTTTCGTTACATCTCCTTTCCCCAAGAAATTATTTTTGGCGCAGGCGCGTTGGAAAAAATTGGTGAAATTATAGCGCGCAATAGTTGGTCATGCGCGCTGCTCATCACGACGCGCAGTCAACGCGCGAATGGACATGTCGCGCAACTTGAAAATTTGTTGGGCGAAAAACTCTTTGCGATTTTTGACACCGCGCAGCCCCATGTCCCGCAGGCGAATGTGGACGCGACGATGCAGATTGCGCGCGAAAAAAATGCCGACGTACTCATTGCCCTCGGCGGCGGCAGCGCGCTCGGCGTCGCGCAAGCGACAGCGCATTGGCTCTCCATCCTCCACGCTCCGCCCTCCACGCCTCTCCCCACCCTCGCCCTCCCCACCACCTACGCGGGTTCAGAAATGACGCCCGTGTTTGGTGTGACGCGCGAACGCGATGGCATTGCGCGCAAAGAGACGACGAATGATCCGCGCACGGTGGCGCGCGTGGTCATTTACGATCCGCTGTTGACTCTCGATGTGCCGCGCGAACTTACTGGCTCAACAGGCATGAACGCCTTGGCGCATTGTGTCGAAGCGGTCTATTCCATCACGCGCAATCCCATTTCAACCGCGCTCGCTCTTCACGCTTCACGTTTGATTTTTCACGCCCTCCCCCGCTGTGTCGAACATGGCAACGATGTCGCCGCGCGCACGGAAATGCTGCAAGGCGCGTATCTCGCGGGGACAGCGTTGGCGAACGTAGCTATGGCATTGCATCACGGCGTCTGTCATGTCTTGGGCGGGACGCTGAATGTGCCGCATGGGATTGCGAACGCGATTGTGCTGCCGCACGCGGTTCGTTTTAACGCGGACGCGTGCGCCAAGGAATTGGCGGAACTTGGGCGTGCGATTGGGATTGAAAATGCGGCGGATGAAACGATGGCGCGCGCGTTGGCAGAGCGCGTGGCGGATTTGGTGACGCGAATGGAATTGCCAACGCGATTGCGCGAGGTGGGCGTAAAGGAAAATGATTTGCCGATGCTGGCGCAATTGGCATTTCAAAACAAAACGGTGCAGAACAATCCGAAAAAAATTTTGAATGTCGAGACAATGGAAATTTTTTTGCGCGAGATGTATTGACTCATGCTGCACATGTCATTCTGAGCGGAGCGAAGAATCTGGTTCTTGGAAGGCAGAGATTCTTCGCTCCGCTCAGAATGACAACCTTGTATAAGACGATGGATAATTTTTTGCGAGAGATGTACTGAAACAAAAAATCGAGCGTACTCGCTCGATTTTTTGTTTGAGGTATGTATAATCCAAACATGACAGCTGCTTTCTCGCCCCGCCTCGCCGAAGTGATGTCCGCGCTTTCGATTGCCACCGATTTGGGCATGGGGCAGCCGATGGAGTTTGCATTGCGCGGCTGCGTGGTTTCGATGCGGCTCGCGGACGCGTTGGGTTTGAGCGACGCGGATTTGCACGCGGTTTATTATTTTTCGTTATTGCGTTATATCGGCTGCAACGCGGACATGCACTTTGTCTCTGCGATTCTTGGCGACGAGCTCGCGTTTCGGTGGGACGCGGGTTTGATTGACAATGAAGACCCCGCGCAAGTGCGCGCGTTGATTGAACGCTATGTGCGTTTGTTGAACGCGGGCGCGTCCCCGTCGCGCATGGCGGGCGCGTTGGCAACGGCGTTGAAAGCGTTCGCGGAATTGTCGCGCGAAATTCATGTGGGACATTGCGAAGTGGGAGAACGCTTGGCGCAGCAGATGGGTTTCGGCGCGCCCGTGATTCACGCGTTGGGACAAGCATACGAGCGATGGGATGGCACAGGTCCGCGCGCCATCCAAAGCGATGCGCTTGCGCCCGCCGTGAGCATCGTGTCCATGATTCAAGACGCGCTCGTGATCTATCAAGTGAGCGGCGTCGAAGCAGCCACACACATCGCGCGCGAACGCAGCGGCACGGTGTATGCGCCGCGGCATGTGGAACTGTTTTGTGCGCGCGCGGCGAAATTATTTGCGGGGCTCGACAACGAACCCGTGTGGAACATTGCGCTGGCATGTGAACCCGGCGCGCGCGTGACGCTTGCGGACGCGCGTTTTGATGCGGCGTGCGAAGCGATGGCGGATTTTGCGGATTTAAAATCACCGTATCTGTTGGGACACTCGCGCGGGGTCGCGCGTTTGGCGGCGGACGCGGCGCGGCGATTCGGTTTGCCGCAAAGTGAGACTCAAAAAATTCGCCGCGCGGGTTGGCTGCAAGACATTGGACGCGCGGGCATTTCGGCGGGGATTTGGAGCAAGGCGGGCGCGTTGACGGTGGACGAATGGGAACGCGTGCGGCTGCATTCCTATTTTGGCGAACGCGTGTTGGCGCGTTCGCCCGCGTTGGCGCGGCGATGTTGTCGTCGGGCGCGCGGATTCTCGCCGCCGCGGATGTGTTTCAAGCCCTGCTCGAACCGCGTCCCTATCGCGCCGCACGCGCGCCACACGCCGCGGCAGAAGAATTGGAACGCGAGGCGCGCGCGGGCAAGTTGGATCGCGATGCGGTGAACGCGGTTTTGGCGGCGGCGGGACAAACAACGCGCGCCCCGCGCAAAACACAAATTGGCGGCTTGACGACGCGCGAGCTGGAGGTCTTGCAACTCATTGCGCGGGGGCAAACGATTCCCTCCGTCGCTGACACGCTGACCATTTCCAAAAAAACCGCCGATACGCACGTCACGCACATTTATTCCAAAATCGGCGTGACGACGCGCGCGGCGGCGACGCTGTTTGCGATGCAAAATAATTTGTTGTAGGACAAATTTGTAATTTGTCCAGCAGGAGACAAATTGCAAATTTGTCGTACCAAAAATCAGGTGAACACCTGACGCATTGGCGAACGTTTTGCGATATAGTGGCGTCATCAAAGCAATCAAATATGCACAATTTGAGGAGGCAGAAATGAACGCCATCGAAACGCAGGTTATTCAAGCCGAGAATGAACTTTTGAGTTCTCTCCGCCGCGGCGAGTTAATGAAGGGTGTGGCGATGCATTTGAACGCGCCCGAGTATCGAAACATCTGGAACGGTGAGAGCAAGACGTTCAGCGAATTGAGCGCGCGCATTGCCAAGGCAATGGAAATGGGTCTTGCTTCTATTGATTATCAAGTCGCCCGTCGCGAAATGTTCGTTCTCGCTCCAGCCACAGTCATGGCGACCTTGGTGGCGACAGAGACAACGCACATGCAGAATGGCACAGCCAAGACTTCCGCCAACGCGATCATTTCCATCCTTTGGCGCAAGATTGAGGGCGAGTGGCGGCTCGGCTATTTGCATGCGTCCGAGGAACCGCAGGACGCGGCGGATCCTGTTTGGCAGGACAAGTAAGGCAAGCACACAACTAACATTCACGAACCCCCATCTCACAAAGGAGCAATCACCATGTCAAACATTCAAGAAGGTCATATCGCTGTCACAGGCGGCAACGTTTGGTATCGCATTGTCGGCGCGGAAAAAAAGGGAACGCCGTTGATCACGCTTCACGGCGGCCCCGGCTTTCCGCACGATTATTTGGAATCGTTGGAGGCGTTGGCGGACGAACGCCCTGTCGTTTTTTATGACCAACTGGGCTGCGGTAATTCGGATCGCCCCGATGATGTTTCGTTATGGACCGTCGAGCGCTTTGTGCAAGAGTTGGGACAACTGCGCGCCGCGCTGCATCTCGACCGCGCGCATCTGTTGGGGCAATCGTGGGGCACCATTCTGACGATGGATTACTTGCTCACCAAACCGAAAGGGATCGCAAGCGTAATTTTTGCCAGTGGATGTTTCAGTATTCCGCGCTTTGCGGCGGATGCGCGGATGCTCTTGCAGGGGATGCCCGCGGAGATTCGTGAAATTATTGAACGCAATGAAGCGGCGGGGACGTTTGATTCGGAAGAATATCAAGGCGCGGTGTTTGCGTTTTATGCCAAGCATGTGTGCCGCCTCGATCCGTGGCCCGATTCTTTGATGGCGTCGCTCGGCGGCTTGGGACAACAAGTGTACGGGACGATGTGGGGCGCGAGTGAATTTACCATCAACGGTTCCCTCGCCACGTATGATCGCACAAATCGTTTGGGCGAACTCAACGTGCCCATCCTTTACACTTGTGGACGCTATGACGAGGTGACGCCCGAAGCGTCCGCCGCGTATCAACAGATCACTCCGCGCTCGCGTCTCGTCGTCTTTGAGAACAGCGCGCACATGGCGCATCTGGAAGAGCGCGAACTGTACCTAAACACAGTGCGCGAGTTTTTGCATGAGGCAGAAGCGCGCTGATTCCGTCACGGTCAATAAAAAATGTAGAGACGTTTCACCGAAACGTCTCTACATTTTTTTATTTCACCTTTTTGTGAATCCGCCCCCCTAACCGCAGCCACTCGATCTCACCATTCGCATCGCGCAAAAATTCGCCGTGCCCGTCTTTGAACGGATCATCCAGCACAAAAATTTTATCGTTCGCATAAAATGCCGCGCGCACGGGTGGCGGTTGCGTGGGTGAGGGCGGCGACGAGGGGAGCGGAAACCCACCTCTTTCTGTTAATTGCAAAATCAATTCCCCGTCGCGCATCGAGAGATCGATCCAATCCATCGGGGCATCATACTTGCCCACATACAATTCAAGTTGTGACATGCTTATTTCCATTGGCGTACCGTGAGTGGGTGCGATATTTAAGTACTGTTCAAGAATACGACTCGTCACCGTGTTGATCAGCGTTGTGCCTTGATCCCCATTCGTCAAAATCGCAAATGCCATCTTGAGCGCAGGAATGATTTGGAGATTCGTAATTTGTCCGTTCGCGCCGCCGCCGTGTCCAAACATTTTCGCGCCGTTCACCTCGCGCATGTACCACGTCAATCCAACCCATTGCGGATCGGTGGCGGCAAAGCGCGGCGTTTGCATTTCAACAAGCGATTCTGTGGAAAGCAAACGCGTTCCATTTTCCGTTGTGCCGTCGCCGCTGTGAAAACGCGCGTAACGAAAGAGATCGGGAATGTTGGTGATGATACCGCCCGCGGGATTTGCAGTGCGCGCCAACGCCCATGGACGCGCGACAACGGGCTTGTCGTCTTTTTTGTCATGCCCAACCGCGAACGCGCGCGAGATCACTTCTTCCGCGAAAAAGTACGAGTTTTTTAATTCGAGCGGATCGAAAATATATTCCTGCATCGCCGCTTCAAACGATTTGCCCGTGACAACCTCGATCACGCGCCCCGCCAGATAAAAACCCGCGTTGTTGTACGACCAGACTTGCCCAAGCGGTGTGAACTGCGGCAACTGTTCCATTGCCACGACGATCCGCGCGAGCGCATCATCGCCGCGCCCGAAATCGTCAAAGTAATCGCCAAGCCACCCGCCCGTATGCGTGAGACAATGAAACATTGTTGCATGTTGCGTCGCATCCGTGTCGCTCAATTTTAAATCGGGCAGATAATTTTTCAACGGCGCGTGCAATTCCATTTTGCCCATTTCGACAAGACGCATCACGAGTGTGCCGAGATACGTTTTCGTGATCGATCCAATTTGATACAACGTCTCGCGCGTGACGGGGTGGGGATTTTCTACACTCGTCACGCCAAAGCCCACAATGTTTTCCACGCCGTCACACAAAACACCGACTGCCACTCCGGGAATGGGCAGTCGGTTCATTTCTTGCTGCACAGTTTCACATACGCGTTCAAAACGGGAATCGGTCATTGATTACCGTGAACAGATGCCACGCACTTGCAAGTGCGTGGCATCTGTTCACTTCCATTTCGCATTAAATTTTTTCGCGTTCTCGCCGCTCAACACTTTGCCGTGTCCAAAGCAAACGGTGTTGAAATTCAACTGCGCGAGTTTTTGCAGCGAACGGCGTCCCTCTTCGTGATCATCATACACAATGCTCGGCGCAAGTCCCATCACATTCGCGCACGCATCTACCGCAAACAACAATCCGCCATCGCGTTCCAACATGAACGCGCAATGTCCGCCGCTGTGTCCTGGTGTATGAATCACGCGCAAGCCGCCGCCGATCGGCAATACTTGACCATCACTGATTTCATTTTCAATTTCGGCGGGAGGCACATACGCAGGCACTTTTTTGATCAGCATGTTGTACATGATGAAAGGCAGAATCCCTGGTGACGGCGTGGAACGATACATTGGCGTTTTGCCGCGCACCACATCCGCGTCAATCGGATGCATCCACGCGGGCGCGCCTGTCGCTTGTTTGAGCGCCGCGAGTCCGCCCGCGTGATCGGGATGCGTGTGCGTGACGATGATGCGTTTAACGTCGCCCGGTTGTTTTCCGAACGCGGTGATCGCATCGAGGATCGTTTGCTGTTTGTCGGGATAGCCCGTATCAATCAGCGTCCACCCATCCGCGTCTTTAATGAGCCAATTGTTCACGGCTCCATTTGCAAATTCGTACACGCCGGGAAAAATTTGTTGGAAGGGCATTCGTGAATCCTCCTCTCTTATCGTTTGATGCGTTTCATTAGTTCAGCATTCAATCTGAGCCGCTCATCCACAATGTTCAGCAATTCCGAATGTGGTTTTGCGCCATGCAGCAACCAAATTAAAACACCCTCATCTTTTGCAACTTGAATCGCAGGCACGAAATCAGAATCGCCGCTGGCGATCACAATATCGGTTACTTGCCCACGCGTCGCTAGTCGAACCAAATCCACGCTAATAAGCACATCCACCATTTTTTGTTCCACTTTCATCGTTCCATCGGCATTTCGTCCGCGCGGATAAATTCTGCCGAGGCGTACTTCAAAGCGGGGAAGCCGATTCAAGGCGTCAAAGAAATTTTGGCTAGAGGAAAACCGCTCCGCCTCTTCACGCGTTGGCGGATCGCTTTTAAAAGGAAGACAGTGATAATAATAGACTCTCAAAATGTTCTGTTGAGAGCTCACCAAGCCCGCAACTTCTTGAGCCAGTTTGTCGTACAAAATTTTCGCGCCTCCAAACTCATCTTGAAGAACCTTGTCAACATATCCTCCGTCTATGAGAATAGCAAGTCTGCTCATTCGTCCTCCAAATAGTAAAAAGCCGCCCACGCGCGGGCGGCTTTTTGTGAGAACTCACCTAACATTCCCAGTGTGGTGACCCACATTTGCCAGAATGCTAGGGCAAATAACTACCCTTGTTATACAACGCTCGCCTGTCGTTGTCAATCCCTTTTTAGAAAAAATTAACGCATCTGCATCACCATCCCGCGCACCCCCAACGCGAGTCCGAAAAACAAAATCGCGCCGCCGATGAGCGCGACGACAACCCACCATTGCGCTGGCAATTCGATTCCGCCGACGGGGAGCGCGGCTTGCCCGCACAACAACGCGCCGCCGCCAAGAATGCATTTGTCCATATCGCCGCCGTTCACATTTTTCACGCCGAGCGCCCATTTGTCACCTGCGCGTTCCATCGTCACAAATCCGAATTTGGCATAATTCACACCAGACGCAACCTTCATCCCCGCAATTTCCATACCCGTCAACGGCGTCGTCACCGGCGAATCCAAACCCGTGCCGCCATTCCCCACAACCAACTGTGGTGGACGCCCCGCGCCAAAACTCAATGCCTCGAACAAATGAATGTGTCCCGCAATGAACGCTTGCACGCCCGACGCGTAGGTGTTGTTGCCCGCCTGCTGCAACGTGGGTTGATCCTGAAACAATTGCTCCTTGCCATCTTTTTCGCCTGCATGTCCAAAGACGTACATTGGATCGTGTTGCAGCCACCACGCGCTTTCGCCCGCCATCGCGTTCATTTTTTCCAACTGCGGTTTGTACGCCGCGAGTTGATCCGCTTCGATCTCATAATCATTCACCGCCGAATTGTCCATGATCAACAAACGCGGCGCGACGTATTCGATGGCGTACGGATCAGTATATTTGGGACAGCGCGCGGGCAACGGACGCGGATCGAGCAAACGAAAATAGCCGTTGCCCGCGCGCGCGCAATCTTCATGATTGCCGCGCACAATCGCCCACGGCGCGGCTTGCAAGAGGGAACGTGCGGGCGTGAACAAGTCCGCGTTCCATGCCGCCCAATTGTCGCCATACGGACTGCCCGCGCAATCTGCCTTGTCCACAATGCACGGCGTTTCGCGGTAATGATAATCGCCGACATGAATCACGAGATCGGGATTCGTTTGCGCGGCGGTTTCCGCCACGCGGGCCCAGGGCCACAGCGCGGGATCATTGCACGCTTGCACCTTGTCGCCCTTTAAGCGGCAGCCCGTGTCACCGACCACGACGACGCGTTCCGTCTGCGCTTTCGGCAATTTCAATTTTTGATCCAATACCGCCGCGTCCTTTGTCCCCGGCGGGAGCAACGCGTCGCAGACGGTCACGGGAAAATTTTGATCTGCTGCCGCGCGCACTTGCATCGCGCTCGCGTTTCCATCTATCTTGATTTGGGGACACGTCGCGTCAGATGTAATCACGCGCGCCACCGCGCCGTCGGGCCCAAGCAGCGTGAACGCGAGGGGCGCATTATTTTGCGCGCGCGCGGTTTGGGGTGCAATCGCCAGCGATTGCCATACGAACGCGCAGAAAAGCAGCGCGCCGAAAATTTTTAGCGAGAGTGTGGAGAAGCGAAGCATGAGGGTTTTTCTCCTTTTCTGTTATGCCAGAGGATTCTACGCTTCAGCAGGTTCCGACTCGAGTCAGAAACCACCTAAAGGTTAGAATCCCTTGCGCGATTCTTGACGATCAACATCAACGCGCCGCTCACAATCAACAACGCGCCAAGCAGCGCGAGCCACGACACATCCTCGTACACATTCCTTCCACTTGCGGGCAAAACGTTTTGCTCAAAATCAAAGGCGTTCGTCATGTCATTCGCGGCGGAGTCGCGTGTCGTCAAGGGTTCAAGTCCCCAACGCGTTTCGATAAATTTCAGCGTTGAAGTGTGATCGTACTGCGTGTGATCCACGAATCCTTTTTTCGCGTACGGGGAAATAATCAGCATCGGCACGCGTCCGCCCGGACCCCAGCGATCAATTTTCGGCGGCGGCACATGATCATAGAATCCGCCAAAATCATCATAGGTAATAAAAATTGCCGTGTCCTTCCAGTACGGCGAATTTTGGATCGCTTGAACCCATCTCACCGCGCCCTGTTCGCTCGAATCTACAGCCGCGTAGCCCGAATGTTCATCGTCCTCGCCAATCGGTTTGAGGTACGAAACGGCGGGCAGCGTGCCATTTTGCAGCGACGCGATAAATTCCGTTTCATCTTTCAAATGTTCCGCTTTCGCCGCCGTGCCATCCCCAAATTGTTTATAGTACACAAAGGGTTGATGCTCAAAAATGTACAACGGATCGGGATGTCCCGCGAGCGCGTCGGCGTACCCCTCCGCGTACCATGCCCACGAGATATTTTTTTCGCTCAACCGATCGCCAATCGTCAACGCCTCTTGCGGCGGACCCAATTCGTCCAGCGGCACATTCGCGTGATGCAGATTATAACGCGGGTCAACATCATTCACGAGAAACCCATCGGGCGTGACGATGCCGTCCCCGCCGCCATTCACCACCACTTCCCCCGGATCAATTAAAACGCCATTCGCATCAAATTTAGGAGCTGCTATAAATTTCGCGAGCGCGTCTTTCCACGTCGGTGTGCAAGCACAAATCAACCAAAAGTGATTGAGCATCGAACCGCCGAACGCGCTGGAAAAATAATTGTCCGCCAGTGTGAATTGTTTCGCGTACGGATACAGCGGTAATTTTTCGGTGTCGTAATGTCCCATCGCTAGCGCGCCGGTGTCCGACCACGCCACATACTTGTCCATTTTTGCCTCGCAAGTCGTCGCGCTGTTTACACATTTACCAGTGAGCGCGACGACTTGCGCGTTCATTTGCAGTTGATATTCGTAAAAGCGATGCACGGGACTGGGAATTTTTTGATCGGCGGGAACGTACTGATCGATCAAAAAAGGCGCGTTCGGTAAATCGGCAGGAAAGCGCGTATCGGGCGCGGTGGAATTGTAATTGTTGAGGACGGGTGGCAGTGTTTTGTACGGCACGCCGTCCTTGTCCACCTGAATAATTTTCGCGTCCGCAGATTGCAAGCCATTCGCGCCGGGAAAATTTCCATAGTGCGCGTCGAACGTCCAATTCTCCATAAAGATAATGATGACGTGATTTATTTTCTCAATGCCGCGCGTTTGCGCGCGCGTGAGTGAGATGGACGCGACAAAGAAAAGTGGGAGCAAGAAAATGAGGAGGAGGAATTTTTTCACGAGTTGGATCGTAGGGCGATTTGCCAAATCGCCTTACATTTTCAAAGTTGCGACTATCATAACCGTATGGAATAGGCGTGTCAATGGGGCGCGCAATTGTGTTACAATCCGCCCGAAAGGATCAAACAAATGAAACGCATCTTTCTTTTGATCATCGTCGTCGCGTCCGCGCTATTTTTCGCGGGCTGTAGTTTGTTCACCAATCCTACGCCCGCGCCGCCAACGCAACTTCCGCCGCCACCGCCGCAAATTCAAACCGAAGTCTCGGAAACACTCACCGCTGTTGCGCCCACCGCGCAAGGTGGCGGCACACCGATTCCACCGCCTACACAAATCGCCGTCGCTACCTCAACGCTGCCCCCTCCGCCAACATTGGAACCATTGCTGCCAACACCGACGCCCGGGGGCGGCGAAGTGAATCCGCCGACAATTCAATTGCTCGCGCCCGCGCAAGGCGTACAACTCACAGTGAATCAAGTCGTCAATGTTGTCGCGCTCGTTTCGGATGACGCGGGCATTCGCGTCGTCGAATTTTATGCCGACAATGTTTTGCAAAATTCGCAGACGCCAAACAACCCGACGACATATCAAGCGGTGTTTCCATGGAGCAGCGCGCAGGTCGGACAACACACCTTGTTTGTGATTGCGTATGATGTGAACAACAACGCGAGCGCGCCCGCGACGGTTTCCGTTGTCGTCAATGCCAATACCACCGCGCCGCAAGTTTCGATCCTCTCGCCATCCTCGCCGCAAAATGTTGGGCTGGGCGCGCAATTGAGTATCCAAGTCGCGGCAACGGATGAAGCGGGCGTGACGCAATTGCAAATGCTCGTGGACAATCAACCGTACACCCAAGTCAATTCTCAAAATCCCGGTGGACAATCGCCCTTTGCCGCGACCTTCATCTATGCCGCAAATTCGCCGGGCGCGCACACGATTCTCATTCGCGCGGTGGATTCCGCAGGCAACATTGGCAACTCGAGTCCGCTCACGGTGAATGTGGGCGACAACAATCCGCCGAGCGTCAATACAAATTATTCGAATTTCAACGTGCGCGAGAATGAACAAGTTACCGTGTACACAAACGCGACGGACGCCGCTGGGATTCAACGCGTCGAGTTGTGGGCGGACGGTCGTTTGTATAATGTATACAACGTCCCCAACCCGCCGTCGCAAACCTCGCTCGCCATTCAACAAATTTGGGCGTCAAACACGCCGGGCAATCACAATTTGTTTGTGCGCGTCTTTGATACGAACAATCAATCTACAACGACGCCCGCGACAAATATATTTGTCCGCGCGCCGCAGCAGCCAACCTGGACGCCGCCGCCGTTCATTCCCACGCGCACGCCATTTCCCACGCGCACGCCGCCGCCCATCGTGCTGCCGCCAAATTGTCAGATGCAAGAGCCGAGCACCAATTTCCGCGTCGAGGAACCGAATCCCGTTCGCATCCGTTGGCTTTGCACCGCGCCGGGCGGTATGGGACAAATTCAAGTGTTCGCGCAATACAGCGGCACGATGGCAACGCAGATTTCCCAAGAGCCGGGCAACGGCGGCACGGAACAGGGCGGCGCGTTCGATTGGACTGCGCCAGCGCCGGGCGTCGTAGATGTTTTCGTCACCGCGATTGATCGCACAGGACAGCGCGGTGAGTCGCCGCACATCCCCGGCGTGATCGAACATCGGCGTCCGCCAACCATCGTGCCTCCACCGTTTGAGCCAACACCGACGCCTTCGCCCGAACAGCCAACAATTGCGGGACGCTGGCGCGGCAATGTGGACAATGGTTTCTTTATTCTCGAACTCGAACCGCGCATCGGCTGTTCAATCAATGAATGTGCATACGGCGGCAGGTTCGAAGATCATCGCAATAATGAAATCGTGCGCGGCGAGATCAATGGACAATTCGACGGACGCAATTTGACGTTGAGTGTTGAAGGCGGCGAACCGGGCAACGTGACCTGGAATTTTGAGGGACAGGTCACGGCGAATGGCACGGAAATCGCCGGACAATGGAGCGAAGCGCGCGCGGGGATTCCCAGTTTGCAGAGAGGAACGGTGGCGTTTCGCAGAGAGTGAGTGAATTAAAAAAACAAAAACGCCGCAACGAAAGTTGCGGCGTTTTTGTCTGTGGCTTTGAGGACGCACGCGCCTGTCCCGCCCTGACAGGTTTTCGACGCGGCTGCTTTATCCGACGCGAATGGGGTGTACACCATGCACGCGACACGTGACGCGCACGCTGCGATGTATGTCATCGCCAAAACCTGTCACCTAATTTTTGCGCAAATTAGCCGACAAGTCATCGCGAGAAGTTACGGTAACGTCGTTGAATGACGACTTGGAAGGT
>Ga0247727_10012201_pt1 | contig 14806 bp, 9 predicted proteins | sample WisWelCaveWW1625_FD_202498 | JGI IMG/M metagenome (GOLD analysis project Ga0247727, IMG submission 202498) | Biofilm microbial communities from Wishing Well Cave, Virginia, United States - WW16-25 | ecosystem: Environmental > Aquatic > Deep subsurface > Groundwater > Cave microbial mat | place... | reverse complement strand
CGACACGGTCAGCCGCTACATGAACCCCAACCTCAAGGTCTATTCCACCGAGGTCATCATCGAGGAAGCGCTGCCGGACATCAAACCCGGCGTCTCCGCCCACACCGAGATCGTCATCACCAACCTCACCAGGGTGATCACCGTGCCCGTGCAGGCCGTGACCACCCTCAAGGGCCGTCAGGCCGCTTACCTCGCCGGCCGCTCCGATCCCACCTTCGTCGAGGTCGGCCACAACAACGACCGGTTCGTCGAGATCAAGTCTGGCCTCGACGAGGGGCAGCGCATCCTGCTCTCGCCCCCCAATTCCGGCGACGCGGAAGATCCCGGCGCGGCCGAACTGAGCGCGCAGGAGGTCGAGGCCGCCCAGGCGAAGATCAGCAAGAACGGCCGCCACGACGACGCCAAGGGCGCGGTCTCCCGCGGCTCCAGCCGCACCGCTTCCAAGCTGCCGCCCACGCCCGTGTCCAAGCCGGAGAAATCCACTACTTCCAAGCCGCCCAAGGTTCCCAAGTCCGGCGGCAACACCGGCAAACAGTGAGCATGCCCGGCGATCCGGTCATCCGCCTCGCGGGTATTGAGAAGGTTTACCAGCTCGGCGAAGTGCAGGTCTGCGCCCTCAACGGCGTCGATCTCGAGATCGAGGAAGGTTCCTACGTCGCCATCATGGGTCCGTCCGGCTCGGGCAAGTCCACCATGCTCAACCTCCTGGGCTGCCTCGACCGCCCCACGCGCGGCCAGTATTTCCTCGGCGGCCAGGACGTCAGCCGGCTCGACGACGACGCCATCTCCGCCGTCCGCGGACGGCGGCTCGGCTTCGTCTTCCAGAGTTACAACCTCATCCACCAGTTGACCGTCATCGAGAACATCCACGTCCCGCTCTTCTACCAGGGCCGCGACCTCGGCGAGACGTTCGAGCACTGCAAACGGATGGCCGAACTCGTCGGCCTCGGCGACCGCCTCGATCACCGGCCCAAGCAACTCTCCGGCGGCCAGCAGCAGCGCGTGGCCATCGCCCGCGCGCTGGTCAACGACCCGCTGATGATCCTCGCCGACGAACCCACTGGCAACCTCGACTCCAGGACCGGCACCGAGGTGCTCGAACTGTTCGACCGCCTCAATGCCGGCGGCAAAACCCTCGTCCTCGTCACCCACGGCGGCGAAGTCGCCGGGCGCGCCCACCGGGTGATCCACATGAAGGACGGGGTGATTGAGCGTGAAGTGATCAATCGCAAGCGATGAAGCTCAACACTCAAAGCTCAAAGCTCAAGGCAAGCTTCAAGGACCAGGCTCCACGTGGCGGGCCGGCCCTTGGAACTTTGAGCCTGGAGCTTGGAATTTCCCTTGAGCTTTGTCCTTTGAGCTTTGAGCTTTTCCCCCCATGCCCTTCCTGATCCCCGCCCGCCATCTCCGCACAGTCCAGCTCGGGGTGAAAAGCCTGCTGCTGCACAAGATGCGCTCGGTGCTCACCATGCTCGGCATCATCTTCGGCGTCTGCTCCGTCATCGCCATGCTCGCCATCGGCGAGGGCGCCAGCTTCGAGGCCCAGGAAGCCATCAAGAAGCTGGGCAGCGCCAACATCATCCTCCGCAGCGTCAAGCCCAGCGACGAGGCCAGCAACGCCGTCCGCCAGCGCAGCTACATCAGCGAATACGGCCTCACCTACGACGACGTGGACCGGCTCAAGCAGACCATCCCCGGCATCCGGCGCGTGCTGCCCATGCGCCTGATCAACCCCTTCGAGGTTCGCTTCAACGAAAACCACGCCGAGGCCCAGATCGTCGGCACCACCCCGCTGTACGCCGAACTCAACGGTTTGGACATCGTCCGCGGCCGTTTCCTGGCCGACCTCGATGAAGTCCGCGACCGCAACGTCTGCGTGATGACCGACAGCTTTGCCGACAAACTCTTCCCCTACCAGGACCCGCTCAACCAGGCCGTCCGCATCGGCGGCGACTATTACCGTGTCGTCGGCCTGACTCGCGAAACCAGCTCGGCCGACAAGCGCCCGCAATCCGGGCAGAGCGAAGGCCAGGCGCTCGACCGCAACGTGTACATCCCTCTCACCGCCGTCCGCTCGCGCTTCGGCGAAACCATTGTCCGCCGCTCCGCTGGCAGCTACCAGACCGAGAAGGTCGAACTGCACCAGATCACCGTGCAGATGGAGGACACCGACGCCGTCGAGACCGGCTCCGACCAGATCAAGACGCTCCTGAAACGATTCCACCCCCGCAACGACTACGAGGTCATCGTGCCCCTCCAGCTTCTGCGGCAGGCGCAGGAGACCAAGCGCATCTTCAACATCGTGCTCGGCTCCATCGCCGCCATATCGCTCATCGTCGGCGGCATCGGCATCATGAACATCATGCTCGCCACCGTCACCGAGCGCACGCGCGAGATCGGCATCCGCCGCGCGCTGGGCGCCAGGAAGCGCGACATCATCACGCAATTCCTCGTCGAGACCGTCGTGCTCTCCGTGGGCGGCGGCCTGGTGGGCGTGGTCATCGGGGTCATCGTACCCTTCGTCGTCGAGGCGCTGGCGGACATGAAGACCATCATCACCCTTTCCTCGCTCGTGCTCTCCTTTGGCATCTCGGGCCTCATCGGCATCATCTTTGGCCTCTACCCGGCCAGCCGCGCGGCGAGCCTCGACCCCATCGAGGCGCTCAGGCACGAATGAAGTTGGAACTCCAAGCGTGGTACGCGGCCACGCCGCCGACGCGCTCACCGCGATTGGATGCGACCGAGGCGGGCAAGAAAACTCCGGTCATCTAAGACCGTGATTCCGAACGGCTTTTCCAATCGGAGCAAGTGACGGTCCCTGCTCACGAGGAAGTCCGCCCCGCACGCCAGAGCGCACTCGATGAACTTGTCATCCTCCGGGTCGGTACTGACCGGTTCTGCCAACGGAACCGGCGCAAGAATCGTCGCCCGACGATTCAGCCAATCGAGCCACGGCTGCGGATTGGCAGGCAGGTTTTCCTCGATCTTCAGTTCCCAAGCGGTTTCGGCATATTCGCGCAGCACGGGTTCCGTCACGAAGAGCTGAAACTCGCGCCGCGCAAATCGGACCAGGCACCGGCGGGCGCTGCCCTGCCAGAAAATGCCTGCCACCACCACGCTGGTGTCAATGGCCACTCTGGGTTTTTCGCGCGCGCGCCCGGACCCTTTCAATGGCGGCCTCCACTTGTTTGCGGGACTTTGGCGTCTCCACCGGACCCGGTCCGCCTGCGGCCTCGATCACCGCGGCCAGTTCTTCCTCTGTGGGCGGATACACCGGGGTGAGCAGGATGTTTTCGCCCGCTTCCGTCACGCGCCATGCCGTTCCCGGTTTGATTTTCCGGCTCTTGCGCAGCGCCTCCGGCAGGACCATCGCGCCATCGGAGGAAACCTTGATGGTCGTCGTCATGCGCCCAGTCTGGCGCCGCGTCGGCAGCGCGTCAACGTTTGGGACTCAACCCCGCCTTGCGCGCGGCGGAACTCGACCCCATCGAGGCGCTCAGGCATGAGTGAAGCGGCCCCGGCATTGGGCGCATCTGGACATCGTGGGTGTGTGCGAAACGGAAAGGACTTGCGAGGGTGGGGCGAGACTCCGTCGAGCCGTGTTTGTGCATGATGGGCTTGGCTCGACGGAGTCTCGCCCCACCCGCAGGCGCAACAGTCGAGGCGCGCTTTGGCTCAACAACCGAGCGCGGCGCGGAGGCGCGTGGCGGCGTCGAGCAATTGCGTGGCTTGGGCGGGCGTGAGCTTTTTGCCCGTCTGCGCGTGGACCAGGTTGAGGAAGGCTTGCAGCCGCGCGCAGGCGGTGGACGAGTCGCTGGCGTTTATCGCAGCGAGGGTGGCTTGAAGCTTCACGATAAGCGCATTCTTTACTCCGTGTTGGATGCTCATGCCTTGCACCAAGGCGATCAAGTCGTTCACTCGCTCGGCAGGGCTCTTGACGATAGCCACGTTGTAAGTGCTTCCCGCCGCGACTGCGGAAAATGTCCCTTCGGGTGTGCCGCTTACCTGACCACAACAATCATTTCCCCAAGCGACGAGAGTTCCGTCAGTGCGGATCGCCACGCTGTGAGAATATCCGGCAGCGACCGCAACGAATGATCCGGGCGGTGTCAGGTTTACCTCTCCATAGTAATCAGTGCCCCATGAGGCGAGGGTTCCATCTGTGCGGATCGCCACGTTGTGGAACGCTCCAGCAGCGATGGTTAAAAAAGTTCCGCCCGGTGTGCATCTTACCTCACAGGAACCGTCCGATCCCCATGATACCAGGGTTCCGTCCGTGCGAAGCGCTACACTGTGACTATATCCGGCGGCGACAGCGGAAAATGTTCCCGCCGGCGTTCCACTCACTTGATTGTAGGCGTCCCATCCCCAGGATGTGAGAGTTCCGTCTGTCCGAATCGCCACGTTGTGGAAGGCTCCAGCGGCAACGGCAGAGTAACTTCCATTCGTAGGCGTTTTACTTCTCTCACCAAAGAAGTCCGCTCCCCAAGAGACCAAGGTTCCGTCCGGGCGGATCGCTACATTGTGATTGCCTCCGGCGGCGATGGCGGAAAAGGTCCCCGCCGGTTTTTCGCTCACCTGACCATACTCGTCCCACCCCCAGGCAATACTACTTCCGTCGGGACGCAGGGCTACACCATGATAAGCCCCAACATCGACCATAGAGAAGCTTCCAACGGGGGTCGCACCCTCGAGGCCAAAAAAATCCTTTCCTCCCCAAGAGACTAAGGTTCCCTCCGTCGTGTGGGCACTGGGCGGGGCGGCGCTCAGGCACATCAGCGCCAGCAGTGGCAGGAGGTGGCGGGACTTCATTGGGCATTTCAATAACAGAACAGGGCGGGAAAGCCAATCGGATCATGGCGACTTTTTGGCAACTGACCGCTGAACGCTCAGGAGGCCGTTGAAATCTTGAGAGTTTCTTCCCAAATGTTCCGAAGCCCGAAAAACTGCATCGCTATAATGCGGCAGAGATTGCTGGAGGATCAGCCGGTGCAGCCGCCCGTGCCGCCCACGCCGTAGCCGGAACCATTCAGTCAATGTCTGGGTGGAACGGGCCACCGGCCCGTTCTGGCGGGCGACCCGCCCGCCAGCCGAAGGCCCGCGAGACTGACTTTTCAGTGTGTGGCTCCAACGCCCCAAGCTCGGCGGCAAGTTGCCGCCGAGAACGGCCAAGTTGGCCGTTCCACCCAAACCGACTGCATCGTTCCGGCTTGGATTAAGCAAGCGGCCCGCGCGCCGGAGCGCACGGGCCGCCATCGGTCCAATCTGACTTCGCCGGTTACTGCGCCACGAAGACCGTTTTGACCTCGGTGTAGTTGCGCAACGCGTATTCGCCCAGTTCCCGGCCCATGCCCGACATCTTGTAGCCGCCAAAGGGAGCGGCGGCGTCGAAGGCGTCGTAGCAGTTGATCCACACCGTGCCGGCCTTGAGTCCGGCGGCGAGGCGATGCGCCTTGCGGACATCGTTGGTCCACACGGCGGCGGCCAGTCCGTAGAAGGTGCGGTTGCCGCGTTCGATGGCTTCCTGCTCGTCCTTAAACGGGATGACCGACATGACCGGGCCGAAGATTTCCTCCTGCGCGATCTTCATGTCGTCCGTCACTTCGGAGAAGACGGTCGGCTCGACGAAGTAGCCGCGGTGTCCGTGGCGCTTGCCGCCGGTGAGGAGTTTCGCGCCCTGTTGCTTGCCCGACTCGATGTAGCCGAGGATCTTGTTCAACTGTTCCTCGCTCACCTGCGGGCCTTGCGTGGTGTTCGGATCGAACGGATCGCCGACCTTCTGCTTCTTCACGCGCTTGAGCATCCGGTCGAGGAATTCGTCGTGAATCTTCTTCTCGACGAACAACCGCGAGCCGGCGCAGCAGCACTGGCCCTGGTTGAAGAACAGGCCGAAGAACGCGCCCTCGACCGCCGCGTCCATGTCGGCGTCAGCGAAGACGATGTTCGGGCTTTTGCCGCCCAGTTCGAGCGTCACACGCTTCAGGTTCGAGCGGCCGGCGGCCTGCATGATGAGCTTGCCGACCTCGGTCGAGCCGGTGAACGCGACCTTGTCCACGTCCATGTGCTCGGCGAGGGCGCCGCCGGCGGTTTCGCCGTAGCCGGGGATGAGGTTGATGACGCCCTCGGGGAAGCCCGCCTGCATGGCGAGTTCACCCACGCGCAACGCCGACAGCGGCGTCTGCTCGGCGGGTTTCATCACGACGGTGCAGCCGGTGGCGAGCGCCGGGCCCCACTTCCACGCCTGCATCAGCAACGGGAAGTTCCACGGGATGATCTGCCCGGCCACGCCCACTGGCTCGTGCCGGGTGTAGCAGAAATACGGGCCGCTGACCGGGATGGTCTTGCCCTCGATCTTGTCGGCCCAGCCGGCGTAGTAGCGGTAACACTCGATGGCCAGCGGCACATCGATGTTGCGCGAATCCTTGAGCGGCTTGCCGTTGTTGAGGGTCTCGAGGGCGGCGAGTTCGTCGATGTGTTTCTCCATCAGGTCGGCGAGCTTGTAGAGGAGGCGGCCACGTTCGCGCGCGCTCATCTTGTGCCACGGGCCGGTCTCGAAGGCGCGCCGCGCGGCCTTCACCGCGAGATCGACATCCACGCGATCTCCCTCGGCGACGTGCGCGATGACCTCGCCGGTGGCGGGGTTGTAGGTGTTGAAGCGCTTGCCGCTCGTGGCGTCGAGCCACCTGCCGTTGATGAGCATCCGGGTCTGCCGGACGCGGACGGGGGTGTGGCCGTTGTGTTTGGGAGCCACGCGCGCGGGCGGCAGTTTCAGTGCCCGGCGCGCGGGTGAAAGAAGGATTTTGCTCATGGTGTTTCTCGCTGTAGTTGAGGTTTCTGGGTGAACAGGTTGCACAAACAGTACGCCTCCTGACGCGCAACGCAACAACGGCGCGCTGGAACTTATTCACCAGCGCGCGCGGCCACGGCGGCTTCCGCCACGTAAAGCCGCGTCCACGCGTCGCTGCTCACGTTGAAGTAAATCCGCCGGCCGTCGGGGCTGAACACCGGGTGCGGATGCGACCGGCGCCACGAGCGCGCCCCACGCGAATTGTCGAAGCGGTGGAGGATGACGTGGTTCGTCCCGCGCGCGTCGGCGACGACGATGCCCCACTCGGTCGGCTTTCCGCCAAAGCCTTCCAGAGTCGTGTCCGTGACGATGAGTTTGCCGTCGGGGCTGGCGGACGGATGATCGCCGCGCACGGCGGGCAGGCCGGGCACGCGGCGGTGGGTGCCGTCGCTGCTGTCGAAGAGCGTGAAGCCCATTTCGACGATCGTCCGGCCGTCGGGATGCCACGCGGGATGGCTCCACTTGCCGCGCATGAAGAGGAAGCGGCTTTCTTCGAGGCTGTAGCAAATGAGTCCGTAGCGCTCGCTCGCGCCCTTGCTGCGCGGATTGCCGTTGCCGGGCGTGGCCATCTTCCAGAACACGCGCTTGAGGTCGGGGCTGAGGATCGGGAAGAACACCTGCACCGGTTTGTCGCCGACCGTCTTGGCCCACCAGTCCGGGTAGGCGGCCTTGATGGCCTCGACTCCGACGGATTTGCGGATCTCGCCGGTCTCGACATTGAGCAACTCCAGTCCCGTGTGCTCGCCGGGTTTCCAGTGCGGGCCGTAGAGCGGCACGAGGTCGGATTGCGGCTGGCCCCAGCCCTTCAACAATCCGCGCGCCAGGACGCGCTCGCGGCCCGAGTCCACGTCCACTGCGGCGGTGAACCACTCGCTGTTGCGCTCGCCGTGGAAGACGACGCGCCGGCCGTTGGAAGCCCACTGCTGGCAGGCGGCGCGGTGTGCGTCCTCGCAATTGATGTTGGTCGCGAGCACGGTTTCCTTGCCGCTGGCGCGGTCAAGCATCCGCACTTCGCCGCGGTGCGAGTCAGGCGTGGTCGAGGAGAAGAACAGCACGCGCCGGCCGTCGGGGCTTTCCGGGCAGGTGTTGAAGTAGGCGTGGATGGTGTGCCGTTCCGCCGGCCCGGTGACTGCGCGGACGCTCGGGCTGTTCCGCCACGCGGCGAGCGGGTCGCCGTCCCTTTCCGCGGCGCCGGCGACGGAAACGGTGGCCAGCGCGGTCAGGAATGCTGTGAGGCGGGGCTTCAACGTCGCGAATCGTAAACCGCGCCCGGCGCGTTGCGAAGCGCGAAATTCGGCGGATGCCCGCGGCGGCGCGCCCGGCGCCGCTGGATTTTGGCCCGAAGCGGGTGCATCTAGCGGAAGGCGTGAGCGTGCGTCCACTGTTCTCCTCGTCTCCCGCCTCCCTGTCTCCCCGTCTGCTCTTCTGGGAACACGAGGGTAATCGCGCCGTGCGCGCGGGCAGGTGGAAGCTCGTTGCCAAGGATCCTGCCGGCCCATGGGAACTCTACGACCTGGAGACCGACCGCACCGAGATGCGCGACCTCGCGGCCTCGCAACCGGCCAGGACGAGGGAACTCGCCGCCCAGGGGGACGCCTGGGCCAGGCGCGCGAACGCCATTCCCTGGCCGCACCAACCGCAGTACGGCGAGGCGGAGAAAGCCGGCGCGCTGAAGAAAGGAATGAAGAAGAAGCAACGGTAAGGCCCCGGAGGGATTCGGCCAATGTGCGGCCGGCGTCTCACCGGCAGCAACCGGGGGTGTGCGTTTCAGACGGTCACGCGTGGATTGGGCGTATGGCTTCGGCGCGCCCGCCCCGCCCCGCTACCACACTGCGGCTCCGTTCACCCGATTGAGTGGGCGTTCAGCATTGCCGCGCCGCGCGCGGCCTGTGATAATTTCGCATATCGTCATGAAATCGACGTTCGCCGTTCTCGTTCTCGTTCTCGTTCTCGTTTCGGTTTTGCTCCTCGCCGTCGGCGCCAGTGCCGCCGAGCCGCTCCGCGTGTTCATCCGCGGCGGGAAGAAATCCCACGGACCGGGGCAGCATGAGCACGAGCAGTTTCTCCGGGATTGGAACACGTTGCTCACCGAGCGCGGCTGCAAGGTGGACGGAGCGATGGAATTTCCCACCGCCGAGCAGCTCGCCAAGGCCGATGTGCTCATCATCCATTCGCAGGAAGGCGGCGAGATTCCAAAGGACAGTCGCCCCGGTCTCGAGGCGTTCCTCAAGCGTGGCGGCGGCGTGGTGGTGATTCACGCGGCGAATGTGCCGGCGAAGAATTCTCCCGACGGTGTGGCGTATCTCAAGTCCGTCATCGGCGGCACGTGGGTGTGGGGCACGACCAAGTGGCTCGAAGGCCCGATGTCGCTCTACTACGTGGACCACACGCATCCGATCACAAGCGAAGCGGGCAATTACGACATTCAGGACGAGATTTACTACGACATGGATGTGTCGCCCGATGTGCACGTGCTCGCGGCGGCCTACACACCAAACGTCTCCTCCGCGCGCAAGAACGACCAGCGCGGCCAGCCGCAGAAGGGAAAGATCACCGTCTATGACATCCAGCCACAGATGTGGACTTACGAGAAAGCCCTTCCGGGCGGGCAAGACTACCGCGCCTTCGCTCACATCCCCGGCCACCTCTACGTGAACTTTTCCAAGCCGCACTACCGCGCCGTGTTGCTCCGCGGCATCGCGTGGGCGGCCAAGCGCGCGAATGTGGACGAGCTTTGCACCAAGGCCGAACTCGCCTCGCTGCGTTATCCTGAAGGCGGCACGCCGTCGCCGAAGGATTTGCCAAGCACGCTGGCGGTGCATCCGGAGTTCAAGGTGTCGCTCGTCGCCGCCGAGCCGCTCATCAACAAGGTGATGAACATTGACTGGGATGCGCAGGGCCGGATGTGGGTTTGCGAGACGCCCGAGTATCCCGACGGTCGCTCGGTGAATCCCGGCACCGATTACGTCCAACGCTGGCAGAAGGACAACCAGCTCACCGACGACGGCAAGAATTACGACCGCCCCGCCTATGACCGCATCAGCATTCTCACCGACACCGACGGCGACGGCGTGATGGACAAGAAACAAATCTTCGCCGACTTCGCGCACGGTGTGCCCGGCGGTCTGGAGCGCGTCAGCAGCTTCGTGCTGCACAAGGACGGCGTCATCGCGAGCGCTGCGCCGCACGTCTGGCTGTTGCGTGACACGAATGGCGACGGCGTTTGCGACAAGGCCGAGCTGCTTTACACCAACCTCGGCGACCGCGACACGCACGCCGTCATCAACAACCTCCGCTGGGGCTTCGACGGCTGGATTTACGCGACGCACGGCTACAGCAGTTCGACAAACGTGACGAGCGGCGACGGCGCGAAACGTTTCGGCACCATCGGCTCCGGCGTCGTGCGCTTCAAGCCCGACGGCTCCGCGTTCGAGCAATTTTCTTCCAAGGGCGGCAACACTTGGGGCCTGCAGATTTCCTGGGACAACGAAGTCTTCTGGACGCAGCCCACGAGCGGCGACCTGCTCATGCACACCGTGATGAGCGAGAACCAGCTCTCGCGCGCGGGCGTGCGCGGCCTCACCAGCTTCCGCGTGGCGAGCAAGAGCCTCGACGTGTTCCCCGCGATGTCGCACGACCAGTTGCCCTACGTGCAGATTGACTGGGTCGGCAAATTCACCGCCGCCGCGGGCACGGCCATTTACGACGGCGGCACGTGGCCGGCGAAGTGGAACTACTCCTACTTCACCACCGAGCCGACCATCAACCTCGTTCACCACCAGTTCGTGAAGGCCGACGGTGTCTCCTACGCCGCACATCGTGAGGCCGGCCGCGAGACGACCGAGTTCATCGGCGGGAAAAATCTCTGGTTCCGTCCCATCGAGGTGCGCGTCGGCCCGGACGGCGCGCTCTACGTCGTGGACTTCTGCAACCAGGCCATCATCCACAACGACACGCGCGGCCCCAAGCACGGCCCGCGCAACGCCGCCATCCGCCCCGACCGCGACCATTACTACGGCCGCATCTGGCGCGTGGACCACAAGGACGCCAAGAAGATTGAAGTGCCGAATCTGGCGAAGGCTTCAGCAAGCGAACGAATCGCGGCTCTGAACAGTCCGAATCAACACGTCCGCATGACTGCGATGAGGTTGCTTGTCGAAAGCCCGACGACTGAGTCCCAGAAACTTCTGCCGCGTTTCCTTGCGGATGTTAACAGCGGGGCCAAACCCGCAACACTGCATGGACAGATTGCTGCGGCTTGGGCGCTGATCCGGACAGGCGAGTTTTTCTGGCCACGAGACGGCGCCGATGCCGTTCTGGTTAGGAATCACCTGCGAATGATGCCAGAGATCATGAAGGTTGTGGAACGAGCATCATCAACCAAAGGGATTCTGGCTGCCCTGCGGGAGAAGGCTCTCGCCGCTCTGAACTATCCCGACGCACAGACCAAACTCGCCGCGCTGCTTGCGATGGAATCGCTGCCGAGTGATGCCGCGACCGCGAAGGCGCTCGTCGCGGTTTATCCCACGCTCGATGATGCCTACCTCAAGGCCGCGTTCATGACCGTGGCGAACAAGGCGCCCGCCGATTTCCTCGATGCCGCGTTTGCCGCGGGTGATTCGCAGGGCGTCGCGCCGCTTGTTTCCGCGCTCACCAGCACCATCGTCGGCAGCGGCAATGCGGAGGAAACCGCCAAGCTCGTCGTCTCGCTCGCCGACAAGCCAGCGTCGCAGGACTCGCTCAAGTGGGCGTTGCTCAGCTCGCTCTCGTCGTCTTCCGGGGCCGCGCCGAACTGGAGTTCGGCGCTCCAAAGCGCGTTGAAGAAATTGCTCGCCTCGCCCAACGCCAACGTCGCCGCCGCCGCGTTGCCGCTGACGGTGCGTTGGGACAAGTCGAGCGCGCTCGCGGCGGATGTGAAACGCGGAGTCGCCGGACTCACGGCGAAGCTCAGCGACAAGGCCACGGATGAGAACGCCCGCGCCGACATCGCCGCGACGTTGCTTGGTGTGCGTTCCACGAATCCCGAGGTCGTTCCCGCCGTGACGAAGATTCTCGGCAGCGATGCCTCGCCCGCGTTGCAGCGCCGTGTGGTGGAATCGCTCGGCGCGTTGCCCGATGACAATCTAGGCGTCGCGCTCGTGAAGGCGTTGCCGCAATTGCCCGGTGAGCCGCAGTCCGTCGCGCTCGACCAGTTGCTCAAGCGCGCCTCGTGGAGTTCCGCATTGCTCGACGCGCTCGACAACGGAGCCGTTCCGCCGACACTGCTCGGCCCCGCGAACGTTCATCGCCTCCGCCTGCATCCGAACGCCACCGTCGCCAAGCGCGCGAACGGCATCATGGACAAGCTGCGCGGACCCGAAGCGAAGGAGAAGGCCGCGCTCATCGCGAAGTTCACGCCCGAGGTCGAGAAGCCCGGCAACGTTGCGAAGGGCAGGGAGCTTTACACCGCGAACTGCGCCACGTGCCATCAACTCGGCCAGCTCGGCATCGTGGTCGGCCCAAACCTCACCGGCATGGGCGCGCACGGCCCGGCGGAGTTGCTCGGCCAGATTCTCGACCCGAACAAGGAGGTGGACATCGCCTACGTCGCCACCAGCATCGAGACGAAGGACGGCGAGATTTACGACGGCATCGTCACGCGCGAAAACCCGAACCTCGTCGAGTTGCGCAACGCGGCGGGCGCGAAGGAAATCCTCAAGAGCACCATCCAGAACCGCCGCAACACCGGCCGCTCGCTGATGCCGGAAGGTCTCGAAGCGCTCGGTGCCGAGGGACTGCGCGATTTGCTCGCGTTCATCTGCGCGGACAGCGCGCGCTTCCGCATCGTGGATCTCGCGGCGGCGTTCACCGCCGACTCGCGCGCGGGCCTCTACGCCGGACCGGAGCCGGGCCAGGGTTCATTGCCGCTCGCGAAATACGGCATCATCAGCGCGTTCGGCGTGCCGTTCAAAATCGTGGACCCCGCGAAGTCGCCGAGCGCAAGAAACCTGATGGTGCTCAAGGGCGGACCGGACAAGTCGTTTGCGAAGACCGCGTTCCCGAAGAGCGTCGAGGCGCATGTCGGCGTCGCGGCGAAACAGATTCACATCCTCGGCAACGTCGGCGGCTGGGCGTTTCCGTTCGGCGGCGGCGAAGGCATCCCCACGCTGAAAATCACCGCGCACTATGCCGGCGGCGCGAAGGAGGAACTCGTCTTCAAGAATGGCGCGGAGTTCGCCGACTACATCCGCGAGGTGGACGTGCCTGGCTCGAAGCTGGCGAAGGGCATCGCCGAGCGCGGCCAGGTGCGCTTCGCGAGCCGCAAGCTCACCGGCACGGGCGTGGTGGAGAAGCTGACGTTCGAGAGCTTCGACAACGTCATCGCGCCGACGACCGTCGCCGTGACGGTGGACCTGAGCAACGACCCGCTCCCCGCCGGCGTGCCCGCCGTGGCCGGAGGCGTGCCCGCATCGAATAATCCTGCGCCGAAGAAGACGGCCAAGAAAGCGGACGGCAAAAAGAAGAACGCGCCCGTGCAGGTCGCGTCCGCCGCGCCGGTGAAGATTCCCTCGGCCGGCCCGATGACGTGGGGCAAGGGCACGAAGGTGCTGCTGGTGGGCGGCGGCAGCTCGCATGACTTCGAGAAATTTTTTCACCAAGCCGACACGGCAATCCTCAAGGCCGCGGGCCACAGCGTGAATTACACCGAAAGCCCGGAGGACACGGTGCGCGAGCTGAAGAACGTGGACGTGGCGGTGTTGAGCGTGAACCGCGCCGAGTGGGCGACGCCGGAGTTGCGCCAGGCGCTCTTCAATTTCGCCAACGCCGGCAAGGGCCTCGTGCTCCTGCACGCGGGCATCTGGCATAACTTCAAGGACTGGCCGGAATACAACCTCCAGATCGTGGGCGGCGGCTCGCGCGGCCACGACAAGCTCGGCGAGTTCAAGGTGAACGTGCTCAAGGACCATCCGATCACCAAGGGCGTCACGGCGAGCTTTAAGATCACCGACGAGCTTTACTACATGACGCCCGATCCCGCCGGCACGCCCATCGAAGTGCTCGCCGAGACGTCGAACAGCCTCAAGTTCCAGAAGCCGCACCCGAGCGTTTTCCTCGTGAAGCACCCGAAGGCCCGCATCGCCGCCATCGCCCTCGGCCACGATGCGCGGGCGCATGACCTGCCGGAGTTCAAGCTCCTGCTCGACAACGCGGTGAAGTGGAGCGCGGGGAAATAGTTGGGACGCTGCCAGCATCTTGCCAGCAGGTCCACCCCGTCCATTTTTAAGGTCACTGCGGCGACTGCGCCTTGAACCACTCCACAAACTTTGGAATCCCCTCCTCGATCTTCACGCGCGGGTTGTAGCCTAGCTGCGCGCGCGCTTTGGAGATGTCCGCGAAGGTGATCGGCACGTCGCCGGGCTGGGGTGGCTGGCGGTCGATGATCGCGGTCTTGCCGAGCGCTTGTTCGAGAAGTTCGATGAGCCGGGCCAGCGTCACGGTCTGCGACTCGCCCAAGTTGAAGATGTCGAAGCCGAATTCCCGCCGCGTACAGGCCAGCACGCCGTCCACGGTGTCGGTCACGTAGGTGTAATCGCGTCCCGATTTGTCGGGATCGCCGAAGACGGGGATGGGTTTCCCATCAGCGATGAGCCGGGCGAATTTGTGGATCGCGAGGTCCGGCCGCTGGCGCGGACCATAGACGGTGAAGAAGCGCAGCACCGCGATGTCCAGGCCGTAGAGGTGGTGATAAACGTGGCCGAGCGCCTCGCACGCCAGCTTGCTCGCGGCGTAAGGTGAGATGGGATGGAAGATCGGGTCGCTCTCGGCAAACGGCACTTTGGCGTTGACGCCATAGACCGAGGACGAGGAGGCGAGGGTGAACTTCTTCAGGCCGCGCTGCCGCCCGGCTTCGAGCAGGTTCACCGTGCCCTCGACGTTGACGCGCTGGTAGAGGGCCGGCTGTTCAAGGCTGGGCCGCAC
>Ga0247727_10012200_pt1 | contig 14807 bp, 10 predicted proteins | sample WisWelCaveWW1625_FD_202498 | JGI IMG/M metagenome (GOLD analysis project Ga0247727, IMG submission 202498) | Biofilm microbial communities from Wishing Well Cave, Virginia, United States - WW16-25 | ecosystem: Environmental > Aquatic > Deep subsurface > Groundwater > Cave microbial mat | place... | reverse complement strand
CTGAATTCAGAATTTTGAAAATAAGACGGTCGCCCTCATCACCGTATTTTCCGGTAAGTACTTCGAGGTTTTCCATTGCCGGAGTTTCGAGCGGCAGGAATCCGAATTTCCTGAATGTATTTCTAAGGGTATCGAAGATAAACTCCCTTTGCACCATAACTGCAGGAAGGAAGTCCCGTGTCCCTCTCGGGATGGATGGGATAACTTTGCTCAATTCGTCACTTCGACGCGTTCCTCGGTTTCCGATTCCTGGCGGTCAGCTTCAGCAATCACCCGGTCATCTTCTTTCTTCTTCTTCCTTTCTTCCACACCTTCATTGATTGCATTCATAAGAGCACCAACAACCAGCATTACAGATTTTGCAGCGTCATCATTGGCAGGAATCGGGAAGTCAACGAGGTTGGGATCGCTGTTGGTATCAACAATCGCAATGGTGGGGATCTGAAGCTTTTTTGCTTCAGCTACAGCGATGTGTTCTTTCTTGATATCAACGATAAACAAAGCTGAGGGGAGACGATTGAGCTGGGCGATTCCTTTCAGAACCCGTTCCAGTTTCGCTTTTTCCCGGGTCAGCATCAGTCTTTCTTTCTTATTGAGGGTTTCGAATGTGCCATCGGTTTCCATCTTTTCGATGTTTGACATCTTCTTGATGGATTTTCTGACGGTAGCAAAATTGGTCAGCATTCCTCCCAGCCATCTTTCCGTTACGTATGGCATTTGAGCCTTAATCGCTTCGTCCTGGATGATATCTTTGGCTTGTTTTTTCGTCGCGACAAAAAGAATTTTTCTTCCTGAGATCGCAAGTTGCCGGACAACTTTACAAGCTTCATCCAGCATTTTCATGGTTTTGTTGAGATCGATGATATGGATCCCGTTTTTTTCCATGAAGATATACGGCGCCATTGCCGGATTCCACTTGCGGGTCAGATGTCCGAAATGGACACCCGCTTCCAGCATTTTTTCATACGTCATTGTACTGCTGAGTTCGGCCATAAAAACTGGTTTCGCTTGATTAACGTTTTGAGAATTGGGTTTTCTTGCGCGCTTTGGGCTGCCCGTATTTCTTCCTCTCGACCATTCTCGGATCACGGGTCAGCAATCCGGCAGATTTCAGCGCCGGGCGACGTTCGCCATCGAGTTTCATCAGGCAACGGGCGAATCCAAGACGCATCGCTTCTGCTTGTCCGGTAATTCCTCCGCCTTTCACATTGACCATGATATCATAGTCGGCTGGGGCAAGCTGGAGAATGGAGAAAGGCTTAAGCGCCTTGATTTTGTGTATTTCTGTGGGAAGGTATTCTTCGAATTTTCTTTTGTTGATTTCGAAAGATCCTTTGCCGGTTTTGGAAGCCGGGCGAATAAATACCCGAGCGACCGATGTCTTACGTCTTCCGACTACGACCGTCCAATCCATCTGATTTATCAATATTTGAGTTCTACTTTTTCCGGATTTTGTCCGCCATGCGGATGTTCGGTACCTGTATAAACATACAGGTTGCGGAACATTTCCCTGCCCAATTTGGTATGAGGCAGCATCCCTTTGATTGCAATTTCCAACAGGCGTCGCCCGTCTTTTGCGAGGACTTCCGTTGCCGTGCGCTCACTCAATCCTCCGGGATATCCGCTGAAACGCTGGTAAATCTTCTCATTCCATTTCTTGCCGGTGAGGCGAACCTTTTCGGCATTGACGATCACGACGTTGTCTCCGCAGTCGGTATGTGGAGTGAATTCAGCCTTGTTTTTGCCACGCAAAATGGCAGCAACCTGGCTGGCAAACCTTCCAAGCGTTTTGCCTTCGGCATCCACCAAAATCCATTTCTTGTTTACGGTGGCGCTATTGGCAAAAATCGAACGATAACTGGTCGTGTCCATCAACGACAGATTTGAGTTTTCAAATGGGGACGCAATTACGGGATTTCCGCTACTTGTTGCAAGGTATTGATCAAATATTTTGAGCAGATTATCGCTATATTTGTCTTTCACCAAAGTGCGAATTCAGGGATTTGGGCGTTATTTTCAAAAAGATTGCCTATCGAAACAACAGGTACCCTCAATACAATTTCCCAGGTTCCCATTAGCTATGAACCGTACAAACAACCGATTTCCCTCTTTGCTCAAGCCAGGAGCCCTGATTTTGATGATTTTCTCTTTTTTTCACATTTCGCAGGCTTCACATAACCTCGCCGGACAGTTCACTTATGAAAAAACCGGAACGAATACCTATGAAATCACCCTGACAACCTATACCGAACCCAAAAACCAATGGGTGGACCGGTGTTATGTTGATTTCGAGATCTGGAGCCTGAGTGGAGTCCTTCTTGGAGAAATCAAAGAGATTCCCAGAAGCAATGGTCCTACTCAGGATCAGAATTACCCAGTGCAGCTTCCTCCCTGCCAACCACCCGCCGTGATGGGCATTTATATTTTCCCTGACATCAAAATGAGCATTTACAAGCACACCCACACATTCACCGGGCCAGGTTCATTTGTGATTTCTTTCCGGGATCCTGCCCGGATTGCCGGTGTGGAGAATATGGACAATTCCGGCGGTACCGCTTTTTATGTCAGTACTCTCATCAGGAATACGCCGCAACTGGGCAGCAACAATTCGCCTTATTTCCTCAACCATCCTATTGATTGGGCTTGCGTTGACAAAGTCTGGACTCACAATCCGGGTGGAACCGATCCGGAAGGTGACTCCCTTTCCTATCGCCTGATCGCCAACCTGAAGGACATCAACACTCCGGTTGTTAACTATCAGTATCCAAACCAGATCCCAGCAGGTGGTTCCAATACATTCACCATTGATGCAGCTACCGGCATCATCACCTGGAAATATCCAAAGGTCATTGGCGTTTACAACATTGCCTTTGTGGTGGATGAATTCCGGAACGGCATCAAGATCGGCGAAGCCGTGAGGGATATGGCGGTATTTGTTGATCCATGCCAGAATGATCCGCCGGTAATTCTTACGATCACCGACACGTGCGTGAAGGCGGGAGATACTTTGCTGATTGATGTCATCAGTTACGATCCCAATGCCGGCGATAGCCTCTATTTCCAGCTGAACAACGGTGGAGGCGGAAACAATGGTCCGTTTCAGACCAACCTGACACCACCGGCTGTGTTTACTTTCAGCCCCCCCTCTTCCATTCCTGTTGAAACGACAGATACGGTAAAAGGAACCATAACCTGGGCGACGAATTGCACGCACATCCGCAAATCATTTTACCAGGTGGATCTTTTCGCACATGACAACTTCAGCTTTTATCAAGCCGGCGGAAACACCATGCTGTCGGCACATCATGCGATTAAGATATATGTGACACCCCCGGCATTGACCGGACTCACATTGACACCCGGACCGCGGCAAGTCACATTGAACTGGAACCAGTACAACTGTGCCGGCGCAATCGGCTACCATGTGTACAGGAGCCTGAATGGCCCCGGTTCCCAGCTCGATTCGGTATGTTGTGGCGACGATCCGGCCGGGAACGGGTTTGAATTGATATACTCCACAACCTCAATGGGGATTGCCACTTATTTGGATGATCTGAGTGAAATGACAGAATTTGTCAGCGAGATCTGCTATGTTGTCGTGGCGTATTTTGCAGAAAATCAGCTTAGTTGCCCATCCAACACGGAATGTATTCAAATCCTGACCGGGGAGATCGTTATGACCAATGATTCCGTAAATGTTACCTCAGCGACGGCCGGAGAAAATTTTGTGAGCTGGGCAAAACCAGACACGACAGGCATCAATACCATCTTTTTCCCGCCTCCATACTTTTACAAATTGTACCGCGCCGGAGGAATCACGGGAACAAAATTTTACCAGGTAAGCACGCCCGTTCTTTCCCTGGAAGACACAACTTTCATGGATATCCCTCTCAACACGGTTGACCGGGGACACAAATACCGTGTGGATTTGTTTGACCAGGCCGGGAAAATTGCCACAAGCAACAAACCTTCGTCGGTGTTCCTGACAACTATCAGCGGCGACAAAGAAATCACATTGGAATGGTCAGAATATGTTCCGTGGAACAATTCCGAATATGTCGTGTTCCGTTCAGATTCGTTTACCGGGAATTTTGTTGTTCTTGATACCGTGGCCGGAACGGGAGCCAATACCCATAGCTACCTCGATACGGGACTGGTCAATGATGAAGATTACTGCTATTACATCTTGTCTTTGGGCGGGTATTCCGGAATTACCGGCGTGAAATCGCCTTTGTTGAATGCCAGCCAGAAAACCTGCGATGTTCCGCGCGACCGCACTCCTCCCTGTTTTGCCGAAACCGATGTGGATACGGCCTACAGTTGCGAAGAATTTTATGTCCATTTTTTCTTTGACGAATTGGACAGCTTGTGCGCTGGCGACCTGAATTTTTTCCGGATTTATTTTGCAGATGCACCGGGTGGCAGCAGAACACTTGTGGCGACTTTGCCCGCAGGCGACTCCATTTATTTTTTCGATGATCTCGGTTCGGTTTCCGACTGTTATTACATAGCTGCCGTAGATACAAACGGCAATGAAAGCGCTTTGGCCGAATATTGTTTTGACAATTGTCCGGAATTTGTTGCCAGCAACATCTTCACGCCAAACGGCGACAACATCAACGACTGGTTCGATCCATTCCGTCACCGGTCGGTTGTCATCAACAAGGTTCTGATCTTTGATCGCTGGGGTCACCAGATCTTCACAGCCGACCGCGAAATCAACGACATTGATCCGAACCGCCTGTGGAGTGGCACGATGGACAACGGATCTGCCGCATCTGAGGGGGTATATTTTTTCGTGATTGAATACGATGAAGACCGCCTGAATGGCCTTGTCAGGCAGCCGCCGATGCGAAATCACCTGACTCTCCTTCGGTAATCCGGTTTCTGATGTTCACCGGAATCGTTGAAGCCACCGGAACAATCCTTGAGGTTCAATCCCATGGATCAAACCGGACTTTCAGAATTTTGGCGAATCTCGACGAAGAACTTCGGATTGATCAGAGCATTTCCCACGATGGCGTCTGCCTGACAGTTGAAAAAATATTCCCTGGTGGAAACAACGGTCATGCTGAATACCAGGTAACTGCTGTTCGTGAAACCCTAAGCAAAACCAATCTGGGAATGCGGAAGCAAAGGGATAAGGTTAACATTGAACGATGCCTTCGGGCAGATTCAAGGATCGAAGGTCATTTTGTGCAGGGGCATGTGGATTGTACCGGAAACGTTGAATCTATCGAAGATCAGGATGGATCTCTCCTTTTCCGAATTGGATTTGATCCGGAATTCGGCAAGTTGATAGTGCCCAAAGGCTCCATTTGCGTCAGTGGCGTAAGCCTGACTGTTGTGGAAACCGCGAAGAATTGCTTCAGCGTAGCTATCATTCCAATTACAATGGCAATCACGACATTCAAAGATTTGAAAGTTGGCAACCAGGTAAACCTGGAATTTGATATACTGGGGAAGTATATACTTTCGGCTGCTGCTTCGGGATTCAATTCCCGGTGACTATTGTTTTGCGGCATCACTCATCATCCACAAACACATACCGGTTGATAAACCTGCTCATGTATTCGTCTTTCACCCCTTCATCCACAAAATTGAAGCGGAAGCCTTCTTCCTTTTTGCTTTTTCCGAGTTCCTTAATCAATTCGGCATTGCAACCGGCTGCATCAGATGTGACAATGTCAACTTGTTCTCCATAAACTCTCAGCCACATCCAGGTGTTTTCATCGGCTTCGAGGTACACCATAAGCGAATCATCGAAGCGAACTCCCGTCGGCGACACTTTTCCGAAATTGTATTCGATCTTCGACATCAGCCTTTTGTTCACGGGAACCTGCTGAAGTCCGAGGAGCCCTATTTCGCTGTTGCAATACAAAGACTTGTACTTTTCCACGTGGAAGGAGAAATTCACATCCGTCATCATCAGGGTAAAAGGCAGATCCTTTGCGATTTTGATATCGGTGTAAAGCATCGCCGTCTGGGCCTGCGTGACAAAACTTTTGGTATTGGTCTCTTCTTTCGCTCCTTCCGGATCCAGGAATTCTGCCATGCTTTCAACAAACAACTGGTCATGGAAATCAATGTCGTCGTTGGTCACCACAACCCGGTTGAATGCGTCGGCGAGTTTCGTCATGGCCGATGCCGGCAGGCAGGACAAATTCACGCCGACAACCATATCGGTTGATGTTTCCTTGAGCTTCATGTCGTCCTTATACGCTCCTGCCATTTTTACCTGCCATACATCTTTGGTGATCTTGTACGGAAACTTGAGCAGGCCCTGGGAGGTAATGGTATTGTTGGCATCGTGATATTTCACGACAGTACCGCGGTAGATATTGCCTTTCAGCTTCTCTTCCGTTCCGATCACAAATTCCTCGGTGGCCCGGAGAACTGACAACCCTCCTTTGGCAAGCAGGATATCCTCATTCTTGTCTTCCTTTTTGGGTTGGAGGAAAGTCGAATAAAATACGCGGTTGGCGGATATAAAATGCAAACCAACTGCCAGAGCTTTACCCTGAACTTTCGGATCATTAACCGGAATAAATACAGAATCCGGATTCACTTCACCCTCATAGTCAAACCATGTATCGCGGAAGAACGGATTTGCAGATTCGATTTTCACCTGCCCTTTGAAAATCATGTATTTGTTCGGCGCCAGGAGGCTGGTGGTTCCTTTGAAATAAATCTTCTCGGTCAGGTGGAATTTCTGTACTTCTGCTATTTCACCGATGGCGACGGTATTGGTATCGTCAACCATGATTTCCTTCATATTGATGTATTGATCGTTACCGTCAATTTCTATGTAATCGTATTTTCCATCGCCTCTGTAATTTTTTGCGCTTTCGATGGTAACACGCGCATCGTAAATGCGGTGATAATTCGTGTACTGATTGCATTCAATGACAGATTCTGTCAGATCTTTCATTTTGCCGTCTGCCTTGATTTGCACTGCCTCGCCTTTGGGAGTGATTTTGGCATCGGCGACAAAGATGCTCGGTACGCCGGAGACGTTTAGCTCCTGGGTGGCCGTGTTGTAATCGGCGGAACTCGCCTGGAATCTGAGACTGTCCTGGAGCGGATCGGTGCTCACGAAATAATTGTCCTTGGCATACTGTCCGCTTTTCTCAATGTGAATCAGCCCCGCATTGCCGTCGTATGTTCCGTTCCCAAGAGATGTTTTGTAATTGATTGCGGTGAATTCTGCATTGAGTTCTCCGACTTTGTTGGTGGCAAAATCCCCCTGCCGGGTTTTCACATCGAAGCGCACATCCATGTGCAGGCTTTTGAACTGGGGTTTGGTCTTGTCCACCTTGTCGGCGATGTCGAAACTTCCGTTTTTGGAAGAAACGTCAAACTCCCCGAACGCAATGTCGCGTCCGGTAATTGAAACTTCTCCCATCGTCAGGGTTCCGTGACCTTTCACGCCTTCTTTGGTGATCATCATTTTTCCATCAAAGGTCCCCTGCCCTTCAAACAAAACGATGGGTGTCGTTCCGCGGGTTTCAATTTCGATAGCATCCTGTTTGGTGAGCCATTTGTAATCCACTTCCTTGGAACGGATCTCAGGAAACGAGATTCCTTCTTTCACTCCACCCGGCGAGAAAAAATCTTTGGTAACGGCTTTTACGGAGTCAAAATAAAATTCGAATGTATCGGAAGAGGCGCTGGTGCCCATGAAATCCATTTTGCCATCGCCGTGCAAGCCCGAACCATCAAGCAGAATCGCGCCTGAATACGAACCTTTGCCTTCGTATGCCGTCATCGGCGTATCCCCCGTCATGTGCTTCAAGCCGAGTGTAAAATCGTCCATCACGACAAGCCTTTGACGGAAGCGGGGGAAAATCTCCGATGATTCAAATTCGCCCTCAAAACTCAATTTTGTCTCATCAAAAGTTTCGAGACTGTCGAGGACGAAAGGATCAATGGAGAAATACAATTTGTCTTTGGTGTACACTCCATCATGAATGGAATCGCGGGCCCAATAGACATATGAATTGGTATAACTGTCGAATATGGAATACTCCGGCAAATATTCCTTCCCACTTTTGTTATCGGGCTTGTTGATATATATCGCCCCGGTGACGCCTTCAATGCTGGTATTCCTCAGCGCTTTTTGCAAAGGAGTAAAAACGAATCCGGGCTCGGTATTGCGAACGAGGATGAATCTCATGGAATCAAGCGAGTCGCAGAAGATCTTGAAATTGTCATATTCAAAATTGAACATGCCTTTGGTGTGGCCGTAAAAATCAAGTTTTCCGGCTGCTACGATTCCACCGAATACCATGTTCCGGTTTTTCCCGACCAAGACTTCCTTGTCTGTTGGTTTCACGCGGATAAACTGGCTGTCGCTCAGCGAAAAGAAATCCACGCCGCGCATCAGGAAGTCTTTTGATTTTACATCCAGTGTCGCATGATTTCCGGTCTCCACCCTGGAAAGAACCTGAATCACATCGTAATCCAGTTTTCCTCTTGCCATGCGACCCCATTTCGATAACTTTTCTGTGATCGTGATCTCCCGGCTGACATCATCCCATTTGATAAATCCGGAACCCTGGAGATCAGAAAGTGCGAGGTACAATTTATCTGTTTCGAGTTTCCTGTCACTCTCCGTAGCATCTTTCATCATGTGGTTGACAACCGCTTCAGGAGTAATGACTTCGCCGGGTTTCTCGCCGCTGAACATGTGAATGCCTGTAACCGGATTGAATCTCATCACGCCCTTGAATTGGTTCAGGCGTGATCTTTGATAAAAATCCACTGATTCGATTGCTCCGACTTCATTTTTCTTATCTATGATAAAAGTGAAGTTGATGCTGTCTGACATCCGGTGCCACTTGATGGCATTGAAGTACATTCCAAAATTGTGGTAACCGCTCACAAAAGGCATGTGAGCTTCTTTTTCCTTCAGCCGCTTCATGAGGGTGATTTCATCACTCTCTACTTCATACAACAATTCCAGCGACGGGTGATAAATACTGTCGCCGGAAATATACAATGTCATGGCCGTATGCTCAGAATGCAATTTCTGCATGTCAAGTACAAATTCGTCGGCTTCCAGCTTCATAATCGGCGCATCTCCCCGCATGATGAGCATCCTTGCCGGAATCAGCCGCAGTTCCTGCCCCGGATGAGATTCTTCCATCGCATCCATTTCCGCGTCAATCGCTTCCTGTGAGCCGGGTTCATATCCTTCCTCCTCTTCCCAATTCACAGCTTCTTCCACAGCCGCCGAATCTTCTTCTGCAAAGGGATCTTCAACCGTTTCCTGAGATGACCAATAGTCATCTTCCTCTTCGACGACACCTTCTTCTTTTTCTTTTTCGGGTTCAGGAGGAAGATCCACCCATTTGTAATAAGCCGATCCGATCTTCTTGACACCACGAAGTGAAAAGCCACCTTCATACCGCACATTCGGGATCAGATTCTCGATCACGACTCCGCCTTCGTAGCTGCGGAAATACGGATAATTGGCCTTGTTGACATCGCGGAATCCACGGTTGCGGTCTTCGTATTTTCCAATCAATGGCTTGCTGATGAGTCCGGAATAGGTGAAAGTGACACTGTCAATATCCAGTGTGGGGTAATTCAGATTTGCTTTGTAATCCTTGAATCTGCAATACACCATGTTTTTGTCGAGCCCGACTTTGCTCCAGTCGAGCTGTCCGCCGTCCCCGAGGAAAATGCGATTCCTGACATTAAGTTTTCCGCGGGTAAGGCTGATCACTGTGGTGTCCTGGGTAGAGCGATAGGTAAGATCGGTTCCGGCGAATACGAGTTCGGGAAAGCCCATTTTGCTTGTGGCTCCCTTTCCTTTGGGAATCGTCCATTGTAGCTTTGGACTGATTTCTGAAAATGTCCAGGAAGCGTTGCTTGTTTTGAAAGCTTCTCCATGGCGGGCAAACACATCCATGAACCGCTGGAAATGCATGAAGCCGTTGCGATCCATGTTGCGGAAGCAACTGTCAGAAACTTCAAAGTACGCAGAACTGGGTATTTCGGTGATGCTTTCCGGATTTTTCAGCGCTTCAAATCCACGTGCAAACTGGTGGATGTCAGGAAATGCCTTGGCATTGGTTTGAAGCAAGCGGTTTGCGATGGCAATGAATGCTGATTTTTCCTGCGGATTGAAAGTCCCGATTTCCCATTCCGTCTGGAAGGTTTTCATGAAATCGGCAACTTCCCTCTTGGTGGTAATTCTCTCCACCTCCGAGGAAAACTTCCCGATAAATTCTGCCGGTTCGGCCGGATATTTCAGGTCAACCTGTGAACGGACCGGACCGGCTATCAGGAGGCAAAAGAAAATGCATGAGACAACCCAAAAAAAGGGCTTCCTGATAGAAAGTGCCTGAGAATCAAAAATGCCTGTCAATTGTCACTCCGGAATTCCAGAGTTTGATATTAATACATTACGCCGGATGTTCGCAAATATTACTTCATCACATTGGGTCTCAGCAGGATAATCCTTTGTTTTTGGCGTATTCAAGGCACTTCTTCGATAGGGACGGGCGTTCACAGGTTCTGAACCCTGTCTATTTTCGACTTATTTTGTAAACCAATTTCATGCTGAGGATTTACGCCAAAACGGGGTTGTGTTTGTCCGTAACGATTGCGCTGCTCGTTTTGGGATTTGTATCGGGCTGCAACCAATCGAATCAAAATATCAAGATGTCCGGCTTGGTTGGGACCGCTGATGCGGATTCCGCTAAAGGAATGACCGCGGCCAATGATTCCTTTGGAAAGGGGGCTTTGCTGCTGACGAGGTTTACATCATATGAACAATTGAATACAGTTGTTCAGATTGAATACTTTGATGGTTTTCAGGGTGAAGATGATCTCAGCCATTGCAACCCGATGGTACGCATCACGCACCGCAGTTCCGGCAGAAAGGTCATCAGTGTTCTGAAGGCATTCAGCATCAGCGAAGGAGATTTTATCCGGGCCAGGGATGGCGACCTTTGGGATAAATTGTGGCTCGGATTGAATTCGCCCTATGCGGTGATCAACAGAAAAGAATTGCAAATGGCCTTTACCTTCTCAAGGCGAAGAGACAGAATATTTGGCGTGGGCGATGTCGCCTTTTTCGACCTTGCGGAAACCACGGTGTCAAATATCAATGAGGATGAACTTTCATCCATTCCTCCGGAGGATCTTTCAGAGAAAGGCTATCTGAATACATTTAATCATATCACTTCTCAGTCATTTATTACTTCGTTATTTTCTGAGAGGTTGGCGGATTTTATTTCCGATGCACACGAACGCCACAAGATGCCTTTGTTGATAAGCGGAAAATTTTCTGAAGACCAGATTCTCGATCTGGAAAATGGTCCGGTTGACAATTATGTAGATCTGGTAAACAACGAATGGGGGCAGGAGATAGGGAAGGTACTTGAAGAAAAATACAATATCCGGCGCAAAACGTTCTGGACTCCTGAATTGCTGGCAAATTATCTGAATGATTTGCAAAGCTATTACAGCACGGCTTTTCAAATTGGTTTTAAACCTTTCCGGCCTTCGGATGAAGTCGTGATCAGATTTTCAAAGAAAATCAACAGGGTTTTGAAGGATGTGTCGGGAATGATAAAAAATGATTAAAAGAAATTGTTCCGCAACATATCAATTAACAATTCTTTCAAACCTGAAATTTGATCTGCCGGACAGATCTTCTACCATTTTGTATTTTTCCTGAAGTTCTTTCACTCCTGCCACACGCCACTCGGTCAGGGTTTCAAACCACTTTTTTCTTTCCACAACGGCATTTGTCAGGTTGACTGCATGCATGTTTGCTTCCGTCAAATCTGTCTCGCTCAAATTGGCATCCGTGAAATCTGCACTTGTCAGGTTTGTCCGCGTCAAATCGGTCCCTGTCAAATTTGCACTTGACAGATTTGCCTCACTCATCAATCCGCCTGTAAAATCTGCCCGCTTCAGATTTGATCCCTGCAAGTTTGCCTTCTTCAATTTGACATTCCTCAAATCCACAGCAGTCAAATCGGCTCCCCTCAAATCTGACCCGTTCAAATCCGACCAACTCAAATCAGACCATTTCAAATTCGCTCCGCTCAAATTTGCATTTCTCAAATTCGCCCCCCACAAATCTGCGGCACTTAAATTTGCTCCTTCTAAATTTGCTCCTTCTAAATTTGCTTCCCTCAAATTTGCCTCTTTCAAATTTACTCCCGTCAATTCAGCGCCGTGAAAATCTGCCCCGCGGAGATCTGCCCCTGAAAAATCCGTTTTTAATTTGATGGTATCAAATGAATTTGAATCAATCCTCATCATGAACAAAGCCAATAGCAATTGCCCCCGTTCCGGGCTGAACATTTTCGTTGATACACTGTCGCCTTCTATAATTTTGTATGGCTGAAAAGAGTAGCTCAAGGAAACAATTCTTCCGATGGTTTCCACGCTTAGCGTTCTGTCCGGGTTGCTTTTTAATTCAAAATTCACCTGATCAAGGATGTCACGAATCATCAAGGCCTGGTTGCTTTGACTGATGGACTCAATCATTTCTGATTGTTTTTCTATTTTTACATTCTGATCTTGAATTTGTAACTTGAAATCCTCATTCTGAAGGTATAGTAAGATTCCATTTACCAGCCCACCCAGGACAATGAATGCCGATGTCGAAATCAATATTTTCGCATACGTTTTACCCCGACCCTCGAAATCTTCAGCATTCTGATTTCTATCAGGCAAATCGAACAATTGGTTTTTCTTTTTCCAGGCAAGCCACAACAGCAGAACCATTGAAACCAAACCAACATAGGCAAGAATTCCGGGCATCAGGGCAAAGTCCTTTACCGCAAATGGCAGCCCAAGAAATCCGATTGCGGCAACAATCAGAATCCCGGGAATCATGCGGAAGAGAAGTCTCCTTTTTGGATTCATGACGCAATTTATGCCAGTATTTTCAGGAATTAGTAACTTCAGCAGTCCATTTGGAAACGCAATGTGGAAAATTCTCTTCATCTGTTCCTGTCTGGTCTTCCGGGGATCTCCGGGCTTTGGACAGGATCCGGTTGGGAAACCGGTTGGAAAAAGTCTCAGAAAATCCACTCCGAAATCTTCTGTTCTTGTGGTCGCCGGCGCAGCCTTCAATGGCAATGAAGAAATGGCCCAATCGAAATATTCTCTGGTGGGATTGTACACCAAAGTCAAAATTTCACCGAAGCGCTTCTTCGCACTGGATTTGAGCATGTATCAATCCTATCACGGCATTTCCGGAAGCAATTGGGGAATCTTGCCCGACAATAAGATCAAGCTAATAAATGTGGCACGCTGGCAATCCGCAGTCATTCTACCTTTCCTGAAATTTGATTGGGATGAAAAGATGGAACTGTTGATACCCTGGAAGGATAAATTAAAATCGCCCGAGGAAAAAATAAAATATGTATCATTTGTCAAAAATGAAATTGGACTTGGAGTGAGGGCTGGACTTGATTATTACCAATACCCCGTCCATGGTTTCGTGGACATGGATGCAATTGGAACCCGGTACGACACAACGTTTTCAGATGGTCTTAACATCGCTACCAATTTCCGAACTTTGTATGGCGCGGCAGGAATATTTGCCGATTTCGCAAATTACCCGGCGGCTACGAATTCAAGCAAAACCAGGAATTTGGCTTTTTATGCTGATTTTCTTTTCGCACCGGCTGTAAGCCTGGACAAACTTGTATTTGGCAACTCAATATTCAAAATCAGATCAACTGATCGTGCAGTATCGAAAGGAAGGATTGGTTTCAGATCAGGTTTCGAGTGGAATGCATATATCGTTCGCGGATTCGGATTGCACTTTCACGTGGAAACGGGATTTTACCCGCATGTAGCTAACTACGGATTTATTTCGTCTGGCGCCAATTACCAACTGGGGGCAGGATTCCTCTTTGGGAATTGAGTTTTCCGGGAAAATGCAATGCCGCATATACTCTACTTGCATTTGTTGTATTGATCCACCAGGTATATCAAGGAATCCAAATCATAATTGTCAATCATCTTTACCAGGCCCGGGCAATCTGCCATGTATTCCGTCATGGTTTTCCGAAATGATTTGTCTGAATTCGGCATTTGATATGGCACATTTAGCTCCAATACCGTTCCCTTACGGAGCAAATAGAAATCAAAATGATATTCATATCTGCCTATCCCGATTTCTCCGGGTGCCCGGGAAGTGTACCTTTTCAAAATTTTGCACCTCTCAAAAAGAGTCACTTTTCCGGAGATTCTCTGCCTTAGGAATTCCGGTTTTTCTCCCTTTATTACAATCTGCGGAACTTTTGCCGGATTAATTAAATGCTGCCAACCTTGTTCATCCTGAAATCCAAATCCGGATAATTCCTGGAGTTTGTATTCAAGTGTGTCTGAATTGCTTCGGGCAAAAATTATGGATTGCATAACCCCACCCCAATCTTTTATTACAATTTCAAAAAAGAGACCTGGAATGGTATCACCGTCAAGTGCAAGCATGTATCCGGGATATCCGATTTTTTTCTTGTTATTGTGTATCCTTTCCCAGAAGACGACATCGCCCTGAGCAAAAAGTTTTGTGGAAGCAGTGATCAGGAATACCATTCCGACCAACAGGTAGATTATTCTTTTCATCTTGATGTATGCAGATTTATTTTTTCGATAATTTCAGTCAACAGATTCCGTAAAGGTCACATATTTGCCACTGATTCAATGGCAAAAAATTTCCTTATTCAATACTCCGGACAGTTTTCTGGACAAATATAGCTGAATCTGTTTAAAACAAGACGCCACACCGGACTATAAAAGTCGCAGTATGGCGTTACGTGTTAAAC
>Ga0247727_10012199_pt1 | contig 14809 bp, 13 predicted proteins | sample WisWelCaveWW1625_FD_202498 | JGI IMG/M metagenome (GOLD analysis project Ga0247727, IMG submission 202498) | Biofilm microbial communities from Wishing Well Cave, Virginia, United States - WW16-25 | ecosystem: Environmental > Aquatic > Deep subsurface > Groundwater > Cave microbial mat | place... | reverse complement strand
TTTGCTGCGCGGCCCGGTCATCAATCGCTTCTTGAATGAAGTGCGCGACGCAAATGTGCAGGTCGTGCCGGTTGATCCGCCACAACCAGGCGGCAGTTGATCATTGGCGCGAAAAGTGAAAAGGCGATGCGCTGGAAATCTTCTTCCGGGCATCGCCTTTTCGCTTTTCGCCTGTCCCGCAAAGCTACTTCTTCGGCGGAAAGATGGAGTCCTTGCAGGCCTTCGCCACGCGGAATTTGACGACGGTCTTGGCCGGAATCTTGATCGCCTGTCCGGTAGCGGGGTTGCGGCCCATGCGCGCTTTGCGATGAGCTTTGACGAGTTTTCCGAATCCGGGCAAGGTGAAAGCCCCGACCTTCTTGGTCTGCGCAACCGCGACGGCGGCGAGTTCATCCAGGACTTCGTTCGCGGCCTTCTTCGAAAGACCGAATTTTCCTGCGAGGTGGGCGGCCAGTTGGCTCTTGGTCATCAATTTTGCTGCCATGTTTTTCTCCTTAGTGAAGTTGATTTATTTTCGAGGCTGCGCCGTCGCTACGGCTTCGACGAAATTGAGGAAGTCGGCTGGCGGAGCAACCTTCCGTAATCTGCCGGAGACGATCATGCGGACTCCGGCTCAGGTTGATCACAGTTGCGGTTTCAAGCCGATCAGCCACAGCCGTGACGAATGAAAATAGCGATTTGTGATCACATTATCTTACGCTGAAACGCGCGGCAGTATACCGTAGCCGGTATGACCGCGCAAGATATAACGCCTGATTTTTCGGGCTAAAAATGCAATTGCATCGCAAAAACCGCATGAGCATTGGTTGCGCGAGCCGGGGCGCATCGAGTCAATCCGGCGCGAGTCGCGCGCTGAAGAATCGAACGAAGAAGAAATGGTTGCAGCGATTGCCAAAGTCAACCGGTTTGGTTTAGATTCCTCTCGCCGCGTGACTACGGGCATTGATTCAATTCGATGCGCAGAGTCGCGCGTTGTCTTTTCTCAGTGATAAGTTCGTTTCAGTCGGAAGCAGCGCGTGCCCTGCGGCTTTCAAATTCCATTTCGCACCAAAATCTTTGCCGGAATCTGAAGCCAGAATTTGAAGCCAGAATTTGAAGCCAGAATTTGAAGCCAGAATTTGAAGCCAGAATTTGAAGCCAGAATTTGAAGCCAGAATTTGAAGCCAGAATTTGAAGGAGGATCGTAACCGTGCCATTAGCAGTTTGCCTTCAATGTGAAGCGGAAATTCACGTGGACGAGGATGTGGACAAAGGTCAAATCATTCGTTGTGAGGAGTGTGAAGTTCCGCTTGAAGTCGTCGGCCTCGATCCGATTGAGCTGGACCTCGCGCCGGAAAATGAAGACGAAGAGTATCACGACGACGACGGCGAATATTGATACCGGATCGGCGAGGGGTTGAAAGCCCTGTGCTCTCACGCTCTATTTGGCCGGCGCAAGATAACTGTTGCGATTGACGCGCAGTTGGACTCCCGGCCGTGAGGTTTTGACTCGAAGGTCGTGGAATTTGCCATCACGCAAATCGGGATAATAAGCCAGCGCGTAGCTTGCGCGTATCTCCTCGGCCAGAGCTTTGAAGACCGGGGTGAAATCTTTGGCGTCAGCATCGAAATCTCGCCCGCCGGTTGCGGCGACGACTCGCGTCGCATCGAGCGGGGTGATGACGCGCTCGCCGCTTCGAGTGGGCGAGAGCATATAGGACGGCAGAGTGATTGAATAAACGGTCACGCCCGTGCCGTTCGCCCGCCGCACCAGCTCGCGGCGGTCAATGATGCTCGCCGAATCGAAACCGTCGCTGATGACGACAATCACCCGCCGCACCGGACGATTTTTGCGAGTGCGGGGGGCGTGCCGGTCGAGCAGCCTGATCGCGCGGTCTATGGCATCGTAAATTCGCGTTGAGCCTTCGAAGCGAACCGCTTTGGCGAATGCGCGCTCCAACTTTCGCGCACTGCTGGTGAAATCCTGCAAAACCTTCACTTCATAGTTGAAAGTCAGAGCCGCGAAGACCGACTCGCCTTGCATCAGATGAGTGAACCTCATTGCCGCTTCGCGGAGCATGACTGTCTCTTCCGGCTTGAGGCTGCCGGAGATGTCCAGCGCAAAGACAAGCGCCAGCGGACGCGAGAGCGCCGCTTCATCGGTCACCGCAAAGAAATCTATCTTTCGCTGCTTCCCATCTTCGTAAACCTCGAATTCATCCGCCCGCAGATCGCGGACGTAGTTGCCGCTCTTATCCGTCGCCGTTACATCAATCATCACCAAATCCGTGTCCAATCGAATCGTCAAGGCGGGCCGTTGCTCTGGTGCGCCCGGTTTTTGCGGCGCTGCCGACGCGGCGACAGTAAGGGCGAAAGCCATTGAGGCCAATGCGCGGATGATCGGACGAAATTTCATAGCGGCCTTGTTATAATCCTTTCCGGCGTCGAGGCGCAAATCTCACTGCTGGGAGCGCAGCCCGTCCTCGGCTGCCTGCTTCCAGAGTAGGCTCTTTATCGAAGCGTGAGCAGCCGAGGACGGGCTGCGCTCCCAGGAGTTTTTATGAATCTGAAATTCGGATACGCAATCGTCTGCGCGCCGGTTCTTGCGATTTCCTTGATTGCTCAGGCAAACGCGCAAACCGGCAACATCAAGGGCAAGGTGAAAGAACTGAATGGAAAAGCCCTCGAAGGCGTAACCGTTCGCGCAACCAATGCGAAGAAGGGCGAAGACAAGCGCGAAACGAAAAGCGATGGCAAAGGCGAGTTTGAATTCACCGGTCTGGCGGCAGGTGAATATTCGCTCTCCTTTGAAAAGCCGGGATACAAGACTTTCACCACGCGCAAGCTGGAAGTCGTTCCCGGCGAGACGATCAAGCTCAGGAGCGCGATCGAGCTTCCGCGAGAAGGCGATCCTTACGCGGTCATTCGCGGCGCGGTCTTTTACGGCGCCGGCTTCACGCTGCCGAGCGCGACGGTCGTCATCGAGCGGATTGACGGCGGCAGGAAATTCAAGCAGGAGACGGTTTCGCACGAGGGCGGCGAATTCGCCTTTCGCCTGAGGGCCGAGAAGGCGAAATACCGTGTCACCGCCACCGCGCGTGGTTTTCAGCCTGCTTCAATTGAGATCGAGGTCGAGGGCGACGAGGCAAGGAATGTGGCGTTGACGTTGCAGCAGGCGAAGTGAGAGCGGGAGAGTGAGAGAGCGGGGGAGTGGGGGAGTGGGAGAAATTCAGCTCCCTTGTCTCTCACTCCCCCACTCTCCCACTCCCCCACTCCTCCGCTCTTCAGCTACTGGTTCATCGAAGACAGAAACTCAGCATTGGTCTTCGTCTTCTCCAGCTTCTCAAGCACAAGCTCCATCTGCTCGACCGGCGAAAGCGGATTGAGCACACGCCGCAAGACCCAGATTCGATCGAGGTCTTTCTTCGGGATCAGCAGCTCTTCCTTGCGCGTGCCCGATTTCTGCAAGTCAATCGCGGGGAAGACGCGCTTGTCAGAAAGCTTGCGGTCAAGATGGGTTTCCAGGTTGCCCGTGCCCTTGAACTCCTCGAAGATCACGTCGTCCATCCGGCTTCCCGTTTCGACCAGCGCCGTGGCGATGATCGTCAAGGACCCGCCCTCTTCGATGTTGCGAGCCGCGCCGAAGAAGCGCTTCGGTCGCTGCAACGCGTTCGAGTCAACGCCGCCCGAAAGAATCTTGCCCGAAGGCGGCACGACCGCGTTGTGGGCGCGAGCGAGTCGCGTGATCGAATCGAGCAGGATCACCACGTCGCGTTTGTGCTCGACCAGACGCTTGGCTTTTTCGATCACCATATCAGCCACCTGCACGTGGCGCGAAGCCGGCTCGTCGAACGTTGATGAAATCACCTCGCCGTTGACCGAACGCTGCATGTCTGTGACCTCTTCGGGGCGCTCGTCAATCAACAACACGATCAGCGTGACCTCAGGATGGTTCTCGGAGATTGAGTTGGCGATGGCCTGCAAGAGCATCGTCTTACCGGTGCGCGGCGGAGCCACGATCAGTGCGCGCTGCCCCTTTCCGATCGGTATGAACAGATCAGCCACTCGACCGGAGAGATTCTCGGGAATGGTCTCCATCCTCAGATGCTCGTTGGGATAAAGCGGCGTCAGGTTGTCGAAGAAGACCTTGTCGCGCGCGATCTCCGGCGGCTCGAAGTTGATGGCTTCGACCTTGATCAGCGCGAAATAACGCTCGCCTTCTTTCGGCGGACGGATCTGACCTGAGATGGTGTCGCCGGTGCGCAGATCGAACTTGCGAATCTGCGACGGGCTGACGTAAATGTCGTCGGGGCCGGGCAGGTAGTTGTATTCGGGCGCGCGCAGGAATCCGAAGCCGTCGGGCAAGGTCTCAAGCACGCCTTCCGAAAAGATCAGGCCCGATTTCTCGGTCTGCGCCTGCAGGATTTTGAAGATCAACTCCTGCTTGCGCATGCCCGTTGCGCCCGGGACGTCCAAATCCTTGGCGATCTGGGTCAGCTTGGAGATATTCATCTCCTTCAGATCAGCGATGTCCAGAAAGGTATCGCCGTCATATTCTTCGTATTCTTCCAATTCGTCGTCGTCGTTTCTCGACTTGGTAGTTTTCTCTGCCATAAAGTTTTACCTGTGCTTTCTCGCGCCATCGCCAACGCCTGCGCAAAACCGCAACGCTGCGCGCGGTGACGGGCGAAAAAGTGCTCCTTGTTTAATTGGGATTATTTCGTCATTCGATAGCGTGCGATGTAGGCCGCACGAACGATACGTTCAGGGTCAGCCGGATTCAAAATCGTCGTCCAGATGCTACGTCCGGATTAGTTGGGATAATCAATGCGCAAGAGATCGGACTTGCTGCGGTGAGTGTCGCATACGATCCGATTTGGGAGATATGCTCGTCTCAGTCAAAACAGTTAATGATCCGATTGGGGATATTTCTTTGCCGTGATGCCGGCTCGAATCTCGTCCCACACTTGACCAGCGCCTTCTCCGGTCAGCGATGAATAGGGAATGACCAGCTCGGTATCAAAAATTTCTTGTGTACGTTGCCGGGACCGTCGCCGCTCGTGAGCCGACAATTTATCAATTTTCGTTGAAACCACCAGATATGGAATTCCAAAATGCTGGAGCCAGGATTTCATCTGAAGGTCTAACGGGGAAGGCTCATGCCGAGCATCTACGATCAAGATAGATAGCACAAGCTGCTCGCGTTCTGCAAGGTATTTCTCGATCAATTTGCCCCATTGGCGCCGGTTTTCTTTGGAGGTTTTTGCATAACCGTAACCGGGCAGATCAACGAAATAGAACTCTTGGTTGATCAGGAAGAAATTGATTGATTGCGTGCGCCCGGGAGTGGAACTGGTCCGGGCCAGCCCCTTCACTCCGAGCAGGCTGTTGATCAGGCTCGATTTGCCGACGTTCGAGCGACCGATGAAGACGATCTCCGGACGTCTGTCTTTCGGGAACGAATCGGGCAATGTGGCCGCAGCGATGAATTTTGCGCTGGTAATTTTCATCGCGAAATCAAAAAGTAGAACGCCACCCGATTCTCGCCGATTCTTTTGCCTCTTTCGATTTCATCTGATTTCATCCGGCCACCGTTCCTTCCGCCGTTCCTGCACTCGCTGGCGATTGTTGCCAGATCGGAGCCGTCATCTCCAGATTCAGGTCAGGACGCGGCGACGGCAATCGTTCGAGCGCAATCTGCAAAACTTCATCCATCGCTTCGACGGCGTTGATTTGCAGCGATTCGAGCACGTCGGCAGGAATCTCGGCCAAATCCTTTTCGTTCTCTTTCGGAATGATGATGGTCGTCAGCCCGGCGCGGTGAGCCGCCAGCAGCTTCTCTTTCACTCCGCCGATGGGCAGCACTTTGCCGCGCAGAGTGATCTCGCCAGTCATCGCCACCTCTTTGTGGATCGGGATGCGGGTCAGCACGGACGTCATCGCCGTGGCTATGGTGATGCCCGCCGACGGGCCGTCTTTCGGAATCGCGCCTTCGGGAACGTGAACGTGCAGGTCGAAGTTTTTATGGAAGTCCGACGGGATGCCCAGATCGGCGGCCCGCGAGCGGACGTAAGTGATCGCGGCCTGCGCCGATTCCTGCATCACGTCGCCGAGCTTGCCGGTCAGCGTGATCTTGCCTGAGCCTTCGACCAGCGTGGCTTCGATCTGCATAACGTCTCCGCCGACTTCGGTCACAGCCAGACCGTTCGCCAATCCGATCTCGCTGCGCTCCATTGCGCGTTGTGGGCGGAATTTCGTCGGGCCAAGCATCTCCTTCACCGCCGCGGCGTCAGCGATGTAGCGGAACTGTCTCTCCCCATCGCCCTCTTTTTTCTGAACCAATTGCCGCGCGACCTTGCGACAGATCGAGCCGATCTCGCGCTCCAGGTTGCGCACCCCGGCTTCGCGCGTGTAATACTCGATGATCGTCGTCAGCCCTTCGTCAGTGAAGATAATCTGCTCTTCTTTCAAGCCGTTGTTTTCGGCCTGTTTCCTGATCAGGTGGCGCTTGGCGATCTCCATCTTCTCGCGCTCGGTGTAACCGGCCAGGCGGATGATCTCCAGCCGATCCTGCAACGCCGGCGGAATCGTGTGCAGCACGTTCGCCGTCGCAATGAACATCACCGGCGAAAGGTCGTATTCGACATCCAGATAATGATCCTGGAAGGTGTGGTTCTGTTCGGGATCGAGGACTTCGAGCAGCGCCGCCGATGGGTCGCCGCGAAAATCGTGGCCGAGCTTGTCAACCTCGTCGAGCAGGATGAGCGGGTTGATCACGCCCGCTTTCTTCATCATCTGAACGATCTGTCCCGGCAATGCGCCGATGTAGGTGCGGCGATGGCCGCGAATTTCAGCCTCGTCGCGCACGCCGCCCAGAGACAACCGCACGAAATTACGACCAGTCGCTCTGGCGATTGAACGCCCGAGCGAAGTCTTGCCGACGCCCGGCGCGCCGACGAAACAGAGGATCGAGCCGCGCGGTTTTTCGACGAGTTGGCGGACGGCCAGATATTCGAGGATCCGCTCTTTGATCTTGTCCAGCCCGTAGTGATCGGCTTCCAGGACTTCGTGCGCGTGATTGATGTCGCGGATCTCTTCGCTCCGCCTGGTCCACGGCACGCCGAGCAGCCAGTCAATGTAGTTGCGCGAGACGGTTGATTCGGGGGACATCGGCGGCATCTGTTCCAGCCGCTTCAATTCGCTCATCGCCTTTTCGTAAGCCTCCGCCGACATGCCCGCTGCTTCGATCTTTTCTTTCAGCTCTTCAAACTCGGCGCGCTCGTCCTTGCGCCCCAGCTCTTTGTGAATCGCTTTGATCTTCTCGTTGAGGAAATACTCGCGCTGCTGTTTTTCCATCTGCCGTTTGACCCGGGTCTGGATCGTGCGGTCGAGGTTCTGTTTCTCGATCTCGATCTCGATGAGATCGATCATCCGCATCATCCGCTCGTGCGTCGCATAGGTTTCGAGCAACGCCTGTTTGTCTTCGATGTCGAGCTTCATTTTATCGGCGAGCTGATCAACCAACTGGCTGGCGTCGGCGGCGCGCAATGCGGCCTGAACCTGATCGGGGTTGCCCTCCTGCATAACTTTCAGATATTGCTCGATGAGCGAGACGATGCGCGAAACCAGCGGCCCGATGCGTTTGTTGTTTTCGGCCAGAACCGGCGCGCGACGCAACGTGGCCAGATAGTAGCCGTCCTTCTCTTCGACGCGCACGGCGCGGGCGCGCTCGCGGCCTTCGACCAGAACCTTGACCGTCCCCTCTTCCTCTTTAGGCAATGAATTGGCAATGTAGGCCAGCGTGCCGACCTGATAAATCTGATCCGGGGTCGGGTCTTCCAGGGTTGCGTCGTGCTGCGTCGCCAGGAAAATAATGCGACTCGTCGCCATTGCCTCTTCCAGCGCGCGCACCGAAGACGGGCGGCCGATGACGAAAGCCGCTTTGGTGTGAGGATAAACGACGACGTCGCGGATCGGAACCATCGGATAATGAACGACGTCGCTGGGGGTGCTGTCATGAAATTCCTGCATTGTCGGTTAAACCTCGTAATTTCCTGATTTCCTGAGCCGCAAAAAAGAGAGCAGCGCGGTTGGCGATTGGCGGTGCGGCGAACTCAAACAATCAAACATCTCAAACATCCGGCGCAGACCGATCACGCCAGGCCGGCCCAAGCATTGAAACTCGTAATTTCAGGGAGATCGCCGGCAGCCCCGCGTGGACTGCGACTTCGGAACGTGGTTGGGGATGCGCGTTGTTGCAGCTCGTCTCGCTCGATCTATCCTCAAACCCAGTGCGTCTCGAACGAAGCGGGCAGCGCCAACCGGCCGATTATCCGCCTCGCAACTCAGCCCGCTTTTTCGAGCGGGAAGATCACATTGCGATTGACGACCATCTCGGCAGTCACGATAAACTCTTTGATCCTCTTCTGGCTCGGAAGCGCGTACATCGCTTCGAGCATCAACTCTTCCAAAATCATCCGCAGGCCGCGCGCGCCGACTTTGCGCTCGCAGGCCTGGCGCGCCACCGCGCGCAAAGCCTCTTCGGTGAACCGCAGCTTGATGCCGTCCCACTCGAACTGCTTCTGATACTGGCGGGCCAGCGCGTTCTTCGGCTGCGTGAGAATCTCGATCATCGCCGCTTCGTCCAATTCGTGCAGCGTTCCGACGACCGGCAGACGGCCGACGAACTCTGGGATCAGGCCGTACCTGATCAAATCTTCGGGTTGAATCTGTTGCAGCAGATTCGCGGTGCTGCGCGGTTGATTCATCGGGCGGATGTTGGCCTGAAACCCCATCCCCTTCTGCCCGATGCGCCTCTGAATGACTTTATCCAGGCCGATGAAAGCGCCGCCGCAAATGAACAGGATGTTGGTCGTGTCAACCAGAAAGAATTCCTGATGCGGATGTTTGCGTCCGCCCTGCGGCGGGACGTTGGCGACCGTGCCTTCGAGGATTTTCAGCAGAGCCTGCTGCACGCCTTCGCCCGAAACGTCGCGCGTGATCGAAGGGTTCTCGTCCTTGCGGCAAATCTTGTCTATCTCGTCAATGTAGATGATGCCGTGTTGCGCGCGCTCGACGTCGCCGTTGGCCGATTGCAGCAGCTTCAGGATGATGTTCTCGACATCTTCGCCCACGTAACCGGCTTCGGTCAGCGTCGTCGCGTCAACGATGGTGAACGGGACTTTGAGCATTCGCGCCAGCGTCTGCGCGAGCAACGTCTTGCCCGTGCCGGTCGGGCCGATCAGCATGATGTTCGATTTTTGAATCTCGACCTCGCCGCGCCGCCTCATCATCTCTACGCGCTTGTAGTGTTGATAGACGGCGACGGCCAGCTTCTTCTTCGTGTCTTCCTGCCCGATCACGTACTCGTCGAGGAAGGTTTTGATCTCGGACGGTTTGGGGAGCGGCGGACGAGCGGCGGACGCTTCCTGTTGGGCGTCGTCGCTGATGATCTCGATGCAGATGTCAATGCACTCGTTGCAGATATAAACGGTGGGGCCTGCGATGAGCTTCTTGACCTCGTTCTGGCTTTTACCGCAGAAGCTACAGCGTAAAATGTCATCGCCTCTTCTCATCACCTTGCGGCCTCCACATCAAAAGATAATTTGTGCATTGTTGGGATAACCTTGAAATTGCGATTACCGACTCGGGCAGCAACGCCCGATCAATCAACGCGCATTCCGGCTGCGCGCAAAATCATAAACAAGCGAGCTGACGCGCGCAAGCAGCGTGCACGTGCCGCGCGAGTCAGTGAGCTTTCAACTGCCGAGCACCAGGCTCGATTTGAGAACTTCGCAGGCGCGAATGCATTTGTCGCAGATTTGGGCGTTGATTCCGGCAAACAGCCGCGCCCCCTGCGGATTGTTGCGGTCGTGAACGTTGAAGCTGCATTGCCCGACCGGCGAGTTGTCTTCGCCAAACAATTTCTTATACCAGGGTTGATCGGCCTTCGGCGGTCTGATGCCCATTTCGCGGTAATCGTGCAGCAACTGAACGCAGACATCAACGCATTCGTCGCAGATGTAACCCGAATGCCCTTCAAAGAGTCGCGCGACTTCGCCCTCGCCCAGACCGCAGAAGGAACAGCGCACAACCGGCCTTTGCGGCTGAGCGATTAAGCTACCGCCGAAGTCAGAGTGAGGATTGACTGAGGGGTTGCGCTCATTCATAAAGCCCTGAATGTCAGGCGCTGAATGCCGGATAAGTCCGCAAAACAACTCAGCCCTTCAGCACTCGACATTGAAATTACTCTCGATGCTTGATCACCTGATCAATGATTCCGTATTCTTTGGCCTGCATCGCGCTCATGATCCGGTCGCGATCAACATCCTTCTCGATCTGCTCGACAGATTTGCCGGTGTGGTAAGCGAGAATTTCGTTGATCCGCTCGCGCAGACGCAGAATCTCCTCAGCCGCGATCTTGATGTCGCTGGCCTGGCCCGAGATTCCGCCCGCGTGTGGTTGATGAATCAGAATGCGCGAATTGGGCAGGGCGAAGCGTCTGCCTGCCGTTCCGGCAGCCAGCAGCACGGCGGCCATCGAAGCGCATTGTCCGATACAGAAGGTCGTCACCGGACAACGCACAAACTGCATCGTGTCGTAAATCGCCATGCCGGAGGTCACCGAGCCGCCCGGCGAGTTGATGTAGAGTGAAATCTCCCGATCCGGGTCTTCGGATTCGAGAAAGAGCATCTGCGCGACGACGAGGTTGGCTACGATGTCGTCAACCGGGGTTCCAATGAAAATGATATTGTCCTTGAGCAGACGCGAATAAATATCGAAAGCGCGTTCGCCGCGCGGCGTCTGCTCAATCACCATCGGCACTAAATGAGATTGCGGATTGATCATAACAATTGATTCTACGAATTACGGGTCAGCTTGTCTGTCGGTCAGATTACCGATTTGGAAATGAAAGAACCAACACGGGGTTCGGGAAGCCTGATCGGGGCAATTCGCCTTTCATAGCCTGTCCGGAAAGCGAAATCAGATCACACTTGCTCAGCCGATCTGCTTTCGCCTTCACCGGCAGCTTCGGATTGAGCCTGCTCAGTCTTTCGATCTTCAGTGCTCTCTTCAATCGTGATCTCGGCGTGGCTTAAGACTATGCCCAACGCCTTTTGATAACGCAGCGTGTTTTCGATACTAGAAAGCGCGTCATCCTTTGTCAAGCGAGCCTTCAATAGCGCTGGCGGCTCGCCGTTGATTGCCGCCATCCTTTCGACTTCGGCGTCAACCTCTTCTTCGGCAATCCGGATGTTTTCGGCCTGTCCGATCCTGGCGAGGACTAAAGCAGCGCGAACATCGTGAATTGCCTGCTTGCGGAACTGACTTATCTGCGCCTCCCAATTGAGCTCATTGACGGTTTGCGGTGAAACGCCGCTCCGCAACAGCAGGTAGGCGTATTCCCGCGTGCGTTCGGCTGCCCGTTGCTCGACCATCGTAAAAGGGACATCGAAGTCGTAAGCGCTCAGAAGCTCTTCCAGCAGATCGTCACGAAGCCCGTTGCCGGAGTGAATCTCGGCATTCGCCGTCAAATCTTCCCGAATCCTGTCGCGCACCTGTTGCAGGTTTTCGTATTCGCCGAAATCCCGCGCGAAATCGTCATCAAGCTCGGGCAGCTCTTTCCGGCGCACTGCCACGACGGTCGCCGTGAAATCGAGCGTCTTGCCCGCCAGCCCCTGCGATGCGAAGTTTTCAGGATAATTGACGCGGAACTCGCGCACATCGTCTGCCCTGACACCTCGCAAATGTTCATTGAATTCAGCCATCGTGCCTGCCGATCCCAGCTCGATCTGCACATTATCGGCTTTCAAATCCTCTTCTTCCTGCGGCTCGATGTATTTGCCGGCGAAGTTGACCGAGATGAAATCGCCGTCCTGCGACGGGCGATCTTCGATGGGAACGAATTCCGCCGCAGAGTCACGGAAGTGTTCGAGCACGCGTTCGACATCTTCATCCGTGATGCGCGCGATTCGTTTCGTCGCTTTCAACCCTTTGTATTCCCGAAGCTCGAACTCGGGCAGGATCTCAAGTGCCACTTTGAACCTCAGAGGCTCGCCTTCACTGACAGAGATGTCGTCCAGGTGCGGCTTGCCGATGATGTTCAGCTTGTGCTCATTGAGGACGTGTTCGAGCGCGGGCGGCAGCAAATTCCCCACGACCTGATCTGTTACTTCTTTGGCAAAGCGTTGTTTGATGACTCCGCGCGGAACACGTCCGAGGCGGAAGCCGGGCACTTTCGCATAGCGCGTGTATGCTTCGTATGCCTTTTCGAACTCGGACCTGACCTCATCGGCGGCGACTTCGATCGTGAGGTCTTTCCTGCACTGAGGCAAGTCCGTGACGGCAACCTGCAGCTTCAATTTAATTCACCTTTCTTCGCGTTTGATGGCCTTCAACCCATCAACACTTGGCCTCAATCAAAATTGGTCTTTGAGCCTTTGAACCAGTCGAGTCAAAACGGGGGTCGCAGGCAGGCAGATGATGAGTCGAGATTGGGAACGGACAATTGATTTCGATGCGAAAGGGGGGACTCGAACCCCCACGCCTTGCGGCATCAGATTCTAAGTCTGAAGCGTCTACCTGTTCCGCCACTTTCGCTCGCAATACCAGAGTGACAGAGACTAACAAATTTCACATGGTGGCGCAACACAGTGTTGACAAGGGGTTTGACACCCACGCGCCTGCAACCTATAAACTATCGGCGTTTCCGCGAACCACAATCAAACAGGAGTTATGACAATGACTTTTCTGGATCGCATCAATGAAGACCTGAAGACGGCGATGAAGAACAAAGAGGCCGAGCGGCTTTCGACTCTGCGAATGGTGAAGGCCGCGCTCAAGAACCGCGAGATTGACAAGATGGCTGCGCTCACTGACGACGAGGCGATCAAGACTTTGCAATCGCTGGTCAAACAGCGCCGCGACAGCATCGAACAATACAAACAGGCCGGGCGAATGGAACTGGCCGAGAAAGAGGCCGCCGAGATCAAGGTCATCGAAGAGTATCTGCCTGCGGCTTTGGACGAAGCGGCCATCGCGCGCGTCGTCGAGGAGACAATCGCCGAGACCGGCGCAAGTTCGATGAAGGAGATGGGCGCGGTGATGAAGGCCGTGATGGCGAAGCTCGCCGGGCAGACGGTTGACGGCAAAGTCGTCAATCAGATTGTGAAATCGAAACTCGGCGGCTGAGACGACCGCCGAGTCGTAGGGATTATCGAGGAACAAACCATTGGGCAGGCTCGTAAGGCTGACTGCGCGAATGAGGCTTCGGGCTTTCACTGTTTGTCAGGGCTTCATTCGCGCAACCAGGATTTTGGAGGTGCAATTATGGGAACCTTGTTATGGCTGATCGCGGCGGTTCTGGACATCTTCGCCATTTACGACGTGATGAACTCGAAGCGCGATTGGGCGACGAAAGTCGTACTGCTGGTGATTATTCTGATGATTCCTTTCATCGGCGCAGGGCTTTACCTGTTCGCCTTTCGCGACAAAGGTTATTCGTGAATCGTCAGCAACGATGAGTCACGAATATCATCATCTCGATCTATTCCGCAAAACCACGCCTGGCCGTTCGCCCGTCACCTTTCCCCCGCCCACCACTGCAACGCCGTTGACGAACACGCTCGAAATTCCAACTGGCTCAAGCATCGGTTGAGCCATCGTTGATTGGTCAATCACTCTGTTCGGATCGAAAACGACGAGGTCGGCTTTCATTCCGGCTTTGACCAGTCCGCGATCACGCAAGCCCAAACGCCACGCGGGAAACGCGCTCATCTTGCGAATCGCTTCTTCCAGAGTCAGCCACTTCTGCTCGCGCACGTAACGACCTAACACTCGTGGAAACGTGCCAGCGCCGCGCGGATGGCGCACGCCGATGCCGCCGTCGCTCGAGACCATCACCCAGCGTTGTTGGTAAAACGTCTTGATGTCTGGTTCGATCATTGACTTGCAAACGACGCCCGCGCCTCCGTCCTTCACGATCTGAATGTAAACGTCCACGGCCGTCTTGCCTTGCGCCTTTGCGATCTCGTCCAGCGTCTTGCCTTCGTAATCCCGATGCGCCGCGCAGTTGGTGATGAGCACGTTGCCTCCGCCACCCACATCGTCCAATCCTTTTTTCACCATCGCCGGATCGTCGTGCCTGCGGCTGGGCACTAGCACGGAGATTGTCGAAGCCCACGCGTCGTAAGGGTAGCAATCCGCCGTGACGTCCACCCGGTTGCGCCGGGCCGATTCGATCAATGCGACGGCTTCTCGCGCTTTGCCCCACACACCGACCGTGCCGAGCTTGAGGTGTGAAATCTGCACGGGGATTTCGGCCTCACGGCCAATTCGGATCGCTTCCCGAAAAGCGTCGAACGCCAGATCGGCTTCGTCGCGCACGTGGCTCATGTAAATTCCGCCGTATTTCGCCGCCATCCGCGCGAGCAGAATCACTTCTTCAGTCGTCGCCGGATGGCCGATGTCGTACTCAAGCCCGGTCGAAAGCCCGACCGCGCCTTCGCGCATTCCCTGCTCGACCAGATCGAGCATCCTGGCGATTTCGGTTTCAGTCGCGGCGCGTTTGAAACCTTGTCCCATCACGCGCTGCCGCACGGTCGCGTGGCCTACGAATGCAATCACATTCGGCGCCAATCGCTGCTTCTCGCACCGTTCCAGATATTCGCCAATCGGCCAGGGTGAACCGCCATCCGGCCCGACGGCAATCGTGGTGAGGCCTTGCAGAATCTGGCTGCGCGCCGCCGGATCATTGGCGAAGCCGCGATCCGAATGGTTGTGAATGTCAACGAAGCCGGGCGCGACGACCAGACCTCTGGCTTCGATCACA
>Ga0247727_10012198_pt1 | contig 14809 bp, 12 predicted proteins | sample WisWelCaveWW1625_FD_202498 | JGI IMG/M metagenome (GOLD analysis project Ga0247727, IMG submission 202498) | Biofilm microbial communities from Wishing Well Cave, Virginia, United States - WW16-25 | ecosystem: Environmental > Aquatic > Deep subsurface > Groundwater > Cave microbial mat | place... | reverse complement strand
CCGTGGCTCACGAATCCCATCGCCAAAACGACGCCACCGAAAAGGATCGCCAACGCGGGCACCGTAGCGATCAGCAGCACGCTGGCCTCGCGGCGCTTGAGCACAAAATAGTTCGTCGGACCAATGACCAGCAGGTAGCCCAAAATCAACACGGCCAAATGTTCGACCGATGGTGATTTTCCGAATCGCTGGCCCAACTGGCGAAGCCAATTGCTGTCCGATTCGGGCGACCATGTCTGCGTGGCGAGACTTGCCGGCTGTGGCCCATTTGTGAGCCGATACTTGACGGATTGATTCAGAAGCTCAAGCCAGAGCGGTTTGAAATGTCGCGCGCCGCCGTGAGAATCGGGGTCCAGCGCTACGATCCACACGCGGCCGAACCCCACTGCGACCGAATAAACCACCGGCGACCCGTCGTAAGAAACCGTGACGTCCACTGGGCGTGGCTGATCCAGAGTGGTAAGGAAGTGAATGACTTGCTGGGAATTCCCCCGCTCGCTCCATTTTCTAAGGTGTTCGTCATCCTGGGTGGTAGTTTCTCCGTTGTCCTTGATCGAGATCAACTCTCGCCAGAATGGTCCAATGAGGTGTTCCTTCTTAGATGGAACGAACACCAGAAACCCGCCACTCTGTACCCAATCACCCAAGGCACGGCGCTGCCGCTCCGTTAAGAGTTCAATATCGGCTCGATATACAAACAGTGCGTCCAACTCTCCAAATCCGACAAATGAGCCGGGAAAGCTCCAATGCTCTTCCACCGTGATCGCCTCTGGGGCCAATCGAGAGCCACCGCGCATCATCATTTGTCGGAGTTCGTTCCGAGTTTGCATGGCTCGCGTGAGGTCATCGACAGCGGGGTTCCACTCATTCACTAAGGTCCGCAGATACGGTGAGGTTTCGCCCCAGATTGCGACGCGAAAATCACCGGTCGGTGCCGAGCCCGTGTCGACGCGCAGCGCCCGCGTGGACCGGCCGTTGATGACGAAATGGGAACCTCCGTCGAACAGGATCTGCTTGCCAGAATCGTCTTCGAGCGTGATGACGAACGCACTCGGTTGCGGTGACTCGGGCGGACGAAACGGATAAAAATGCAGCACCTGTCGATCGGACACGACGAACGGCAACACCGCTCGCGAGTGCGCACCCACCTGCGATTCCCACTCATAAAGACTGGCCCGGCCGGAGATTGGCTGGCCAGAGGAATTTACTAACTGCAACGCGATGTGTTGCCAACCATCCGACTGCATCCCACCAAACCCACGCTCGGCCCGAACGTCCAGCCGGGGCTCGGGAGACTTCGCGACAGGCGACTGAAAACTGACCACGATGCCAAGGATTAGGTGGAATGAGGCCATGCGTGCCCTGAAATGCAACCGTCGAATAGAACGACTCGGTTCTGGTTGTCAGATGGGTCGGTACGATTGTGCAAAATCAAAAAAAGAGCGTTGAGGTGAGCGGCGGTGTCGCCTCTTCACGCTCAACGCCTTGTTCTTAAGCCGTGTTCGCGAGTGTTAAACCTGGAACGAGCTGCCGCACCCGCAGCTTTTTTGGGCCTGGGGATTCTTAAACGTGAACCCGCGCCGGTCGATGCCCTCGTAAAAATCCACTTCGGTGCCGTTCAGATACATGTTGCTCTTGCGGTCCACGACCACTTTGATGCCGTGTAGTTCGGAGACTTCATCAATCTCAGGGTTCACGTCGCGGTCGAAGCCCAGTGCATACTGAAACCCGCCGCAACCACCCCCTTGCACTCCGATGCGAAGCATCAAATCAGTCGGGAAATCCTGGGGACTCCCGGCGCGCTGTTCATCCAGAATCTTCTTCACTTCCAAGGCCGCTCGCTCTGTCAACATGATGGGCATGGATCGCTTGCTCCTTTCGCTTGAATCACCACTCAATCTCAACCAGTGTGAATATACGGAATTCGTGGAGAAAAAACAGCCGGAACATTGGAGTGAGGCAATTAGACGCCGCTTTTTTTGTATTCCGAGCGACTCATCGCCCGTCGGATTGCGCCGACAAGCCCCCGGGAGGAAAAGCGGCGACGAGTCACCGCACTCCAAATGGTTTCATTGGTTTTTTTCAAAGCCGGGCAAACGGGGCGGGCCGTCCGCATCATGGGCCGCGATTCAGCCATCCTGCACTCATTCGCCGAAGGCGGTCAACGGTGTCAGCAACGCAATGGATCGTGTGCAGAACTTCTTCTTCCGTATTGAATCGCCCCAGCCCGAATCGGATGCTGGCGTGGGCGAGGTCGTCGGGGAGGCCAATCGCCTTGAGCACGTAGCTGGGTTCGGGGTTGGCTGACGTGCAGGCGGAGCCCGAACTGACGGCTACGTCTTTCATGCTCATCAGCAGAGCTTCACCCTCGACGTAGGCGAAACTGAGGTTTAGATTTCCCGGCAGCCGTTCGGTTGGATGACCGTTTATAGTGAGTTCTTCGACGCGGGCATTCAGGCCTTGGTGGAGTTGCTCACGCAGGGCCAAGAGCCGAGCAGATTCCGTGGGCATTTCCGCGACGGCCAGTTCGCAGGCCTTGCCCATGCCGACGATGAGCGGAACGGGCAAAGTGCCGCTTCGCATGTTTCGCTCGTGGCCGCCGCCGTCGAAGAGCGGTGCCAACCGCACGGGTGGCCTGCGGCGGACGTACAACGCCCCCACACCCTTGGGGCCGTACATCTTGTGGGCCGACATGCTCAAGAGGTCGATGTTCATGGCCTCTACGTCGATCGGAATCTTGCCCACAGCCTGCGTGGCATCGGTGTGAAACGGCACGGCGTGCCGGCGAGCAATTTGGCCGATGGCGGCGATCGGGGCCAGCGTGCCCATCTCGTTGTTCGCGGCCATGACGGAGATGAGGATCGTTCTATCGGTGATGGCCTGGGCCACGGAGTCGGGACCGAATATTCCTAGGCGGTCAACGGGCAGGAACGTGACGTCGAAGCCCTCGCGATTCAGCCGCTTGCACGGGTCGAGCACGGCGTGGTGTTCCGTCGCGACCGTGATGATGTGGTTGCCGCGTTTGTGCGACATGGCAGCCACGCCTTTGATGGCCAGGTTATCGGCCTCCGTGGCACCGCTGGTGAAGATGATCTCCTTGGCCTGAGCCCCAATCGCGGCCGCAATGCGTTCGCGAGCCAGCTCCACTGCCGCCGCCGCCCGGCGACCAAACTCGTGCGACGTGCTCGCGGCATTGCCATACTCTTCCATGAAATACGGCAGCATCGCCTCCAATACCCGCGGATCGACGCGGGTCGTGGAGTGGTTGTCCATGAAGATTGGTAGCTTGATCATTGTCTTTGCCAATATTACAAAGCCAACGGAAAGAGTTACAACCGCGGGCCAGGCGGAATCAATGTCTCGCCGGCCGAATACTATTGGCAGGGGATAAGTTACGACAAATCTCGTCGCGGCACATCGTCGGTGGCACTTGTGTTGCTTCTAATGAAACTAGTGAAAACTGAGGCCGGCCAAAGGCTCGGCAAGAATTGGAATGGATTCCGTCACGCATCGGCCAAGCGGCAACACACAATCGAATTGGGGCAAGGATGTCCTCCACACTCAAAGATGATTCGCTGAGCGAGTTCGATGGCTGGAGCGATTCGTACGACGCCAGCATCCTTCAAAAACTCCTATTCGTTCCATCGCACAATTTCATTCTCGGTGAGATCGGCGATGCGGCCCTGCGTCCGTTCCGGCTGTTGGATATTGGTTGCGGGACTGGAAATTTTGTGCGACGAGTTCTGAAGGAACATCCCGTGGCCGAAGTGTGGGGGCTGGACTTTTCTCGCAAGATGATTGCGGCCGGCCGGCAACGCATTGCGGGTTCCGAGTCGCGAATCCAATTCGTGCAGGCCGACAGCGAATCATTGCCGCTCGATGACAACAAATTCGATCTTGTGACGTGTTCCAATAGTTTTCATCACTACCCGAACCAGGCCGCGGCCGTCTTCGAGATGTATCGCGTGCTTCGGCCTGGTGGGCGACTGATGATTATCGACGGCTATCGCGACCGAATTTGGGGGCGATTTATTTTTGACGTGTGCGTCGTCGCGGTCGAGGGTGCGGTACACCACGCATCGGCCCGGCGATTTCGCGAATTGTTTCATGAGGCAGGTTTCACGGGCGTGCGGCAACAGGCACAGTTGGGCTTGGCCCCCTTCTTGCTGACCGTCGGCACGGCCATGAAACACGCGGCGACTCCCGGGACCTCTCTCCCCTCGGGCGCCGCTGCGTAGGCTAGCGTAGCACGGAAGCTTTTACGCACCAGACCCAGATTCCCGCACGAGGCTTCCGTGCTACGCGGCTTTGTTCAACAATCAGCTATCAGGCTGACGGCTGATAGCTGACGGCTGATTTCTGATTGCTGACCATTCCATCCCCGTAACGGGCAACTGTTCCTCACGACGCCGGGAATGGTTGCCCCTTTTTATTTCCGTTGACTGGTTTGATGGGCGGGGTTACCTTCCCGCCTCGCCGCCCGGATGCCACGAGGAAGCGGCACGCAGGGATTCCAGCGGTCATGCAAGGAGGCAAGACCAATGCGCATCAGTGTTGTAATTCCGCTCTACAATGAGGCAGTGAATCTGGACCCACTGTACGAGCGACTCAATGTTGCACTCGACCGCATTGCGTGCGATTTCGAATTGGTGTTTGTGAATGACGGGAGTACGGACCAGTCAGTGACGATTCTGGAACGACTGGCCGATCAAGATTCCCACGTCAAGTTCATCAGCCTTTCGCGCAATTTCGGTCACGAGATCGCCTCGACGGCCGGTTTGGACGCGGCTGACGGCGACGCGGTCGTGCTGATGGACGCCGATCTGCAAGACCCGCCGGAGTTGATCGAAAAGTTGCTCGAACCATGGTTGCAAGGTTGCGACGTGGTCTATGCACGGCGACGACGCAGGCACGGCGAGGGGTTCCTGAAACAGGCTACGTCATTCTTGTTCTATCGTCTCATGATGCGACTTTCCTCGTTGAATCTACCTCTCGACACAGGCGACTTTCGACTCATGGACCGCCGCGTCGTCGAGGCGTTTCGACAATTCTCGGAGAGTCAGCGGTTCGTGCGGGGACTCGTGACTTGGATGGGATTTCGGCAAGCCGCCGTCGAGTACGATCGGCCCGCACGCCACGCGGGCGAGGGAAAGTACAGCACGATGAAGCTCATCAAGCTGGGTATGGACGCGGTATTGAGTTTCTCCGCCGTACCACTGCGATTGGTCTCGGTGCTCGGACTGATTTGTATACTCACGGCGATCTTGGCCGCCGGCGGTGTGATGGCAGGGCAATTGTGGTCCGGTGATACTTTGTCCGGAAACACGATTACGAATCTCTGCCTGGTTCTTTTCTCGGGCACTCAGCTTGTCGGTCTCGGAATCATCGGTGAATACGTCGGACGAGTTCACCGCGAAGTTTTGAATCGTCCGCTCTACCTGATTGAACGACAAAAGGGATGGGGAGCAAAGTTGGAGAGAGGCCGAAGCATCGCCGAAAGTCGGACACGATCTGCACGCAGTGTCTCTGACCACTCACACACCGTTCAACAGGAAGCGGCGTAGCCCGTTCACGTCTTTGAGAACGTAGTCTGGCTTCTGCATTGGGTTTTTTACTGCCTTGAGTCGGGCTCGTGTGGTAACGCCCGATAGCACGAGAACGGAAAAAACGCCCGCCTGCCGCCCCACCTGGATGTCGGTATCAAGCCTGTCGCCCACCATGATCACCTCGGATGGCTTGCACTGCGCGGCTTCGAGAGTGATTTGCATTGCCAGTGCGTGGGGTTTGCCTACGACGATATCAGGCGGTTTGCCGGCCGCGGTGGAAATGGCGGCAACAATCGTTCCCGCCCCCGGTTGAAAGCCGTCTTCCACCGGAAAAGTTGGATCTTGATTGGTGGCAATGAACAATGCCCCCTCCGTCATGATGGCCCGCTGGGCTCGGGCAATCTTCGCGTAGGTCATTGTCCGATCGATACCGGCAATAACAAAATCAGGTTTCCTCGTGTCAACAATCGATCGCGTGAGGGTAGCACGCACGCCGACGGCGTTGAACTCCGCTGGAATCCCGTCGCCACCGACGACAAAAATGTGCGGAACCCGTGCGGCGAACTGTGGCCACGGCTGGGTGCGTTGACACTCCTTGAAATACAACGCCGTTAGATAGCCCGAGGTGATGATCTCATTTCGGTGGATGTGAAATCCCATTTGACGAAACCGCGCAGCATATGTTGTTCGTGAAGTCGAGGAATTGTTGGTCAGCAGCCATATCTTTCGCCCTGACCTCCGCACCCAATCCAGAAGTTCAATTGCTCCCGGATGTGGTGTCATGCCATGAATGAGGACGCCATCGGCGTCGAATATGAGACTTCGAATCTTGGCAAAGTCAAACCGTCTAGTCATTGCGTTGGCGTTTTCGTCGTACGGGTTAGGTCAAAATCTTTCTGTGATCGAGTTCTGGCAATTTTCCAAATTGTAGTTGTAAGAAATTCCACTGCGGTTTGGTACACAGTCGGTGCAAGTCGCAGCGATTCGGTCCAAAGTTGGCATCGGGTGCGAAGATAAGTCGTGGAGGATAAAACTTGTTTCTGGACTACAAGCTGTTGGCACATGGCTTGCTTTGGCAATAGCCTGTGATTTCAACATTCAGCAATCGCAAGTGCGATTTGGCGAAGGAAATATTCCGTGGCATTGTTCAAGTAAGCTGAAGAATACTCTCGCGGACGAAATGACAGCAGAAAGGACGTGAGAGGCCAAGAAAATTGTCCGGCATGATGAATCATCTGTTTCCCGCCCCACTTTGGCCGGAAGCGCTCCCTGGCCCGCGCTTCCGGCCTCTTCATGCGCGCAGGTTCCGCCGCAGATGCGGAATCATTACGAATGCCGGATGGGAATGAAATCCGATATGCGCTGAATCGCCGAAGACAAAAATGCACGGGCCAGACTTCGGCCAGAAGCAGGGAATAGCTAGGCTTTCGAAGTCGCCGCTTCTGTGGTCGAGCGGAAGTCTTGAATCCGATCCCATATTTCCTTGCGATGGACTTCAACTTCAGTGGGTGCCTCGATTCCCAAACGAATCTTGTCACCGCGTATCTCGATCAGGCGTATCGAGACATTCAAGGCGGGAATAACAATCGCTTCACCCGGTTTGCGAGTTAGCACAAGCATGTTAAAGACTCCTTTCTTATACATCACTTGAGAATGCACGACCCTGCCGCGACATTGCAACAAATAACTCAATTCTCCAGCAACAACGCAACTCGTATTTGCAGGCGAAAATACCCATCACCAGCGAGCGTGGGGGTTTAGGCACTGGGCTCCGGCACGCTGTAGCCGGAGTGACGCAGGTTCTCCACTTGATGTCGGGTGATCAGGGCCTTGACGGCGTGCAGTCGGTACCATTCGTCAGGTCCGATACCCGGCCCGCTGCGTGCCTTCTCCAGGCGACGTTTCTCGTCCACCAACTCCTGAAACGTAAGATGTCCGAGCCGGTCCATGAGACCGGCAACGGGTCGAGTATGTGATGCAGTCATAACCAAGGGTGACAATTCGACGGCCATGTCTTGGTCAACGAGTTCCTTGCGTCTCATCGGGTCTCCTAAATTCACCAACTGTGCGTGCGGCGGGCCACACTCCGCCGTTGCGATCTACATCGCTATTCGATCATTCGCTCCTGAGTGCTTGCGTCTTGAATTCTACGCAGAGTTTTAGTCTTCTGTTCACCGAGCGACGAAGTCTGGTTGCGATTCGGCTTTCGTCTCAAATCCAGTGATTCAGGGACGGAATTCGCAAAGCCACGACAAGGCTCAAAGGCAGGTTGGTAGCGGGCGGGTATCAATCGGAGGTTTTTATGAGGTCGAAACATAATAGTAACCGAACTTCAGATCGTCAATAGATTGCGGTGAAATTGTTGCCTAAGCGCTTTGCAACTTTTGAGTTCTGGCGGTATCTTTCGTGTCCACCTTGAACTCGACACGATGGTTTTTGGTGAAATCTGGACACTAAGGAGAACGAACCATGGGCGCCGAAGCACGCATCAAAGAACTCAAACTTGAACTGCCCGCTCCCCCGAAACCCGTTGCGACATACACGCCGGCCGTGCAGGTGGGCAATCTGCTTTTCGTTTCCGGTCATGGCCCGCTCAGGACCGACGGCAAGATGATCAGTGGTCGAGTGGGGGCCGACATGACTCTGGAACAAGGCAAAGAGGCCGCAAAAGTAACGGGGCTGGCGATTCTCGCCACGGTTCGCAACTCGATCGGTAGTCTCGATCGCGTGCTGCGGGTGGTCAAGGTTTTGGGAATGGTCAACGCTGCACCGGACTTCAAAGATCATCCGCAGGTGATTAACGGATTTTCTGACCTGATGGTGGATGTGTTCGGCGACGTCGGCAAAGGTGCTCGTAGCGCAGTGGGAATGGGCTCGCTGCCTGGGAACATCGCCGTCGAAGTCGAAGCCATATTCGAGGTGCATTAGCCGGCAATTGTTTGGCTTGGAATGGCGCCAAACATTTTGGGAGCTGGTTCACACGCCGAAGATACGCTGCGTGTTTTCGCGAAGGAGCAGTCGGGCCAATTCGATGGCTCGCTCCTCGCTCCAACCTCGATCCATCACGAAATCTTGCGCAAGGATCCTTGCCAGCACACGTCGATACATATTGAACTTGGGCAGGATGAACTCCAGCTTGTAGGCATCTGAATAGTAGCCAATCTGCTTGGTGGCCGGCACGGCCGTCAGCCTCGCGCGGGCGTCCGGCTCGATGTAGGCCGGAACATTCGAGTACCACCAGTGGCCGTTTGTAACGACGTTGGGAAAGATCCAGGCGTAGCTGACCAATTCTTGATTCTGGTTGCTCGTCAGCACCGAGATCGGAAAAGTCACTTGCGGAAACGCGTTGAATAGCTCGCGATATTGGATCAATGACGTTCGCTGGTCGAACAGGTCCTGCCCCTGAAACACGCCGGCGCGGTAGACGCGGCGATTCACGCCAATCATCAGGTCAAACGGCAGCTTGAACTGGGCACAAAACGCCGCCAAGTTCCAGAATACAAACCTCTGCACGGCCCGATCGTCTTCCGCAGTCGTTGGCCGACCGGCGAGCATCGCTTGAAGCGATGATTCGACGTCCACGCGATCGACCGGCAGCGGCTCAAAGTCAGGCGGCAGCGAGATGGCACATGCCTTCGCATTGTTCCGCGTGAAGCGCACAAACAACTGACCGACTGCCGCGACCAACGAACTCGAGTCGCCCACGTCCCGATTTGTAGCTCGCTTTAACCGCTCGACCGTCGTCGATTCGGAAAGTCGGAACACAAGGTCGTCCGTTCGCAAACACGGAACATATCGATTCGTGTCAAACCCCGTGAGCGGGTCGTCAAAGTCGTTAGTGAGAAAAATCTTTTCGACGCCGGACACCTGGAGAACGTGATTCTCCCAACCTTGCGACGTTGCCCGTTGCTCGGTCAACTCAAACAGCAGCGAAATATTAGTCTCATCGAGCTTTGGCGCGTGAAACCCAAAAAAAGTGCTGGCTATTTCCATGAGCCAACTGTATTGAACCGTGTTTTCGATCGTCGGCAGATATCTTGCAATGGCTTTCGCCCGATCGATGGGCGCGACCTCCGTCGCGAGCAGGGCCTTGTCCAGGCCGGCCGAGTGGGCCAACTCCGTGTAGTAGTGGTAACCCAGAATATCGTCGAGAGATTTCGCCGGTACCGCGTGCGGGTTAATGTGCGAGTGCGGATCGATGATGGCGATCGCTGATATTTCGGCAAGTAGCCGCGATTCCAAGGAGAGCGTCGCAACGTTCGGTCGCCGAATAGCCGCGGATGGTGTGCCTTTACGTGCCCTTGGATTCTCCAGATGCTCGCGTGCGTGGTCTGCGCAAAAATGCAAATCTGCTAGGTCGCCGCCATCTACGTCCGTGATGTGAAACGTTGCCTGGTTCGCGCATTTCTGACACTGCATTCCAGTTCACCCTAATCAAGCTTGGATCAGCACAATCGTTCTTCTCGCAGCAGGGCGATGGCTCCGCGAAATGCTTCCACTGTCTGTTCCACATCTTCCTCCGTGTGCGATGCGTTCGACATTCCGGCCAGACCTGGTAGGTCGATACCATTAAGAAGTACGGCCTGACGGAAAGCGTGTTTCAATTTCGGATCGGGCTTGGCGTCTAGCTTCGCGAAATCGCCTCCGTAGGGAACGAATCCGTTGTCGATGCTGTTCGCGTTGGCCGCCGGGCGCGGGCCGGTGTAATTCGTCAGGATCTTGAACGCCGAAAAGTCGCCATAGGTAACCCAGGGAACTCCCTCCGCGACAAACAGCTCATTGAGCTTGGTGCGCAACAGCCCCGCGATCTTGTTGGCCTGCCGACACGGTTCACCGCTCGCGACAATACGGAGCGTCGTGATGCCGGCCGCGGCAGAGAGCGGGTTGGCGTTGAACGTACCCGGATGCGGCATCTTGCGATTCGGCTGCTGACTGAATTCAAGCAGATCCAGCACATCCGCACGGCCGCCCAGGCACCCGCCGGGCAGGCCGCCCGCGACGATTTTCGCCATCGTCGTCAGATCGGGGCGGATGCCATAATGTCCCTGGGCGCCGCCGGGGTGAACCCGAAATCCCGTGATCACCTCGTCGAAGATGAGCAGCACATTGTGCTTGGCCGTCAGTTCGCGAACGCCGCGCAGAAACTCACCACGAATCGGCACGGCTCCGTAGTGACCGCCCGTCGGCTCGAGAATCACGCAGGCAATGTCCTTGGCCTTCGCGAGCGTCTGCTCCAGTTGATTCAAGTCATTTGGAGGACAGACAACGAGGTTTGCAAGCATGACCGGGTCAAGCCCCGGTACCGTGGAATCGTAGGGCGGATCGGCAGCCTGAATCAGAAAATCGTGCCAGCCGTGGAAGTGGCCTTGAAACTTCAGCACCTTCGGCTTGCCCGTGAGCATGTGTGCCAGCCGCAGGGCCATGAGCGTCGCTTCGGTGCCCGAGTTCACGAACCGCATCTTTTCGACGGAAGGTTTCAGCTTGCGAATAGCCTCGCCCCACTCCAATTCCAACTCGTGGCACGCGCCAGGATGGGTCATGCGACCCATCTGATGTTGCACCGCCTCGACGACCTCCGGGTGCGAATGGCCGAGCATGATCGACCCGTGGCCACTCCACCAATCGATCAAATCGTGGCCGTCTACGTCTCGCTTGTGCGACCCTTCGGCCCGCTCAATGTAAATCGGAAACGGCTGCAAGTATCGCAGGTCGTGCGTGACGCCGTTCGGAAACAGGCTCGTGGCCTGACGGTAAAGCTGCTGCGAGCTGGGAAAGGACTCGGTGAATCGTTCCGTGAGTGTTCGGCGGGCAGTCAATGTTGTGGACATGCGTGGTTCCTTGTGCCTCAGCGGGGATCGAGGGTTTCGACAATTGTCTTCAAGGCAACGACAGGTTACCAAAGTTCGCCGGGCGAGCAAGCAGAGTCGCTAGCCGGTACGGGTCGGCCGCTGTTATGATCGACCCGATCGCTGATTCAAAGCCGACTCATTGGAGCCTGAATCACTTGGTGCAGTCGAGTCAATTCGTGCGTTTCGCTCTCCGAGTCTTGGGATTCGCCGTTCTGATCGCGGCGATTTTCGTTTTTGTACTCTGGCCAGTCGCGATGGTTTTCGACGCGGCATGGCAAGGCCGTGGCAATTCCGAGCCCGCGCTATCCCTGGCACACCATCGAGCTTCGCTCGCGTCGCAGACTTTCATGCTGATAGTGCTGACGTTGGCCGTGGCGCTGCCCGTGGGAGTTTTCGTGGCGCTGGCGATATTTCGGTGCAATGTGCCCGGTCGCGCGGTCTGGGCGTTCCTGGTCTTGCTGCCGGCGCTGATCCCGCTGGAACTACACGCTACCGCCTGGCTGGCGACGCTTGGGCCACAGGGGCTCGCCAGAGCTGTCGGTTTTCCGGTCGAACTCAAGGGTCTGATCGGTGCCGCTTGGATTCACGCGATGGCCGCGCTTCCGTGGGTGGTCGGATTGGTCGGGGCCGCGATCTCGATCGTCGAGGCCGAGTTGGAAGAAGACTGCCTGCTCTTGGTGGGACCGATACGGACGATGTGGCACGTCACGCTGCGTCGCTCGGCGGGTGCGATCATCGCGGCCGGATTGCTCGTGGCAGTTTTCACCGCCGGCGAGATGGCGGTCACCGACTTGCTGCAAGTTCGCACCTACGCCGAGACCGTCTACACCGAATTTGCAATTGCCGGCCGAGTCGGGGCAGCGACGGCCACCGCACTGCCGGGTATCGCCGTGTGGTTGGCCAGCGTGGCCGTTGCCGGGTGGCTGGCGATTCGCAAGGTTCCTCAAGATACGCAGGCATTATTCGCGCGGCGGCCGGTGTTTCAATTGCGGGCGTTGCGCTGGCCGGTCGCCGTGGCTTGTGGCTTGGTTGTGCTGGCATCGCTGGGAATTCCGGCCGGCAGTCTGATATGGCGTGCGGGGCTGAAGTTTCCGCGGCGAACAGTGCAAGTCTCCATTTCACCGAGTGTGGAGCAGGCAAATCCGCAGGCGATCGAATCGGAACCGGCGGCATCCGATATCGGCCCGCGGTGGTCTGCGGCCAGCTTCGCGGAAAACCTCCTGAACAGTTCCAGGTCAGTCGGAGACCAACTACTTCTCTCGCTCACGATCGCGCTGGCCACGGCGGCGGTTGCCGTTCCGGTTGCGTGGCTGCTGGCGGCGATCGCACGGCACAATCGACTGGGTCAATGGGTTGCCGCGTCGATCGTGTGCCTGCTCTTTGCGCTGCCGGGGCCGGTGCTGGGCATCGGTTTGGAATTGGCGTTGGGTCGCGGCATAACGTTTTTGGATGCGCACTCCGGGCGGGTATCGAACTCGGTCGGGCAACTGCTGCGAGAAATCGCCGACAAGCCGGCCGTACTGGTTTGGCTTCACAGCCTGCGAACGCTGCCGTTCGCGGTCGCGATCATTTGGCCGGTGCTTCGCCTGGTGAATCGGAGCTTGCTGGAGTCGGCGGCCGTTGACGGGGCCGGTGCTTGGGAGCGGTTCCGGTACGTAGAATTTCCGGCATGTCGTGGAGCCCTCGTTGCCGCGGCACTTGCCTGTGCGGTGCTCAGCATCGGCGAACTCGGTGGTTCCGTCATTGTCACACCGCCGGGCGAACAGCCGCTGAGCGTGCGCATCTTTTCGCTCGCCCACTTCGGTCTCGAAAATCACCTGGCCGGCATTTGTCTAGTGTTGCTCGGCGTAGCGGCAGTAGGATCGCTGGCCGTGCTCATGACCCTGCGCTGGGCGATTCGAAGTTTGAGGGAATAACATGATTACTCAACCTGCTCGACTTGAGAGGGACATCCAAGGAGAACTGTGCAGCGGCGAATCCGACCCGCATTCTCGCCGCCAATTTCTTGGCGCCTGTGCGGCGGCGGTCGGCCTGGCCGGCCCGCCGATCTCTACCGGTCTCGAAACGAGCGCGGCCACAAGCGGGCCGGCGGACAGGGCATTGATCGCCATCACGCTCGACCTGGAAATGAGCCGCAACTTCCCGAACTGGGAAGACACTCACTGGGACTACGAAAAGGGAAACCTGAACGACGCGACGAAAAAGTACGCGGTCGAAGCGGCTCGGCGGGTCAAGAATGCCGGCGGCGTAATCCACTTCTTCGCGGTCGGCCAGGTATTCGAGCAAGAGAACGTCGATTGGCTGAAGGAGATCGTCGCGGCCGGGCACCCGGTCGGCAACCACACGTACGATCACGTGTACGTCTTGGCCGAGAAACCAGAGGACATCCAATTCCGGTTCCGCCGCGCCCCGTGGCTGATGCGCGGCCGGAAACCGAGCGATGTGATCGCGGATAACATTCGCATGACTACCGAGGCGATGAAGACCCGACTCGGCATTGAGCCTGCCGGCTTCCGCACGCCCGGCGGCTTCAGCAACGGACTCGCCGCCCGGCCGGACATTCAGCAAATGCTCATGGACCAAGGATTCAAGTGGGTGAGTAGCAAGTACCCGGCCCACCCGCCCGTCCGGCCCGACGCTGAGCCGACGCCCGAACTACTCGACGCGATCGTGAAAGCCCAGTTCGAGGCCCAGCCGTTCGCCTACACCAGCGGCCTGATCGAAGTGCCAATGAGTCCGATCAGCGACATCGGCGCCTTCCGCACCGGCCGCTGGCAACTCGAATGGTTCCACCACGCGATCCGCCGCGCGGTCGAGTGGGCGATCGATCGCGGAGCCGTGTTCGATTTCCTCGCCCACCCGTCGTGCCTCGGCGTCGTCGATCCCAAGTTTCAAACGATCGACCTGATCTGCGATCTGGTTCATGCCGCCGGTAAACGGGCTGCGATTGTGGATTTGAAAACAATCGCCGAAGACGGCAGCAGGAGGAGCATCCAGGTTAGCTGAGGTTTAAGATACTTCTCGCTCATCCCCACCGACCCCGGCCGGCTCGACCGGCGGGTGAAGATGATTAATGAGCTAGAACGGGCTGCCCGATACCATATTCTTGCTCTTCCACTTGCTTCTTCCGCCGCGGCAGCGGCGGAAGAAGCAGGAGGAAGAAAGAAATTTGGGCGCTTCGCACCTAGCCGCTCAATCATGCGCTCCGGCCAGGCAAGCTGGCGGGGGGCGAACGGCGGAGATCAGCGAGAAGTCTCAGGTTTAACCCCACTTCTCTCACGCCTCAGGCACCGATCGTGATCTTCTGCACGGGGCTCCAGTCGCCGTTCGGTTCGCCGTCCCAGAAGCGGAGGCGGTATTCGCGCGTCTCCGGCTGGCTGGCGACGAGCAGGGGCCGCTCGTCGATGTACGGGT
>Ga0247727_10012197_pt1 | contig 14809 bp, 13 predicted proteins | sample WisWelCaveWW1625_FD_202498 | JGI IMG/M metagenome (GOLD analysis project Ga0247727, IMG submission 202498) | Biofilm microbial communities from Wishing Well Cave, Virginia, United States - WW16-25 | ecosystem: Environmental > Aquatic > Deep subsurface > Groundwater > Cave microbial mat | place... | reverse complement strand
GGAGGGCTGGCTGATTTTTTCGTTTCGCTCTTGACGACCGCTTTGCGTCCGGTTTCGATGAAGGTGAGCGTGCTGTTGCCTTCGTGCAGCACTTTGATCTGGCTGCCGTCGCTGAATTTGCCTTTCAGCATTTCTTCGGCAACGGGATCTTCGATGTATTTCTGAATCACGCGCTTCAACGGTCGCGCGCCATAAACCGGATCGAACCCTTTTTCGATGATGTAATCTTTCGCATCCTGGGTGAGCTCGATCTCGATTTGGCGATCCGAAACTTTGCCGAGCATCTCGTTGATCACAATATCGATGATCTGCCCCATGTGTTCCTTCGCCAAATTATGAAACACGACCAGCTCGTCGACGCGATTCAAAAACTCCGGATTGAAGAGGCGCTTGACCTCGTCCATGACCTTGCTTTGCATTTTCGAGTAATCAATTTCAGATTCCTGAGTTGAAAATCCATAGCCGCCGGCCTTTTTAATTTCGCGCGCGCCGGCGTTTGAAGTCATAATGAGAATCGTGTTCTTGAAATCGACGCGGCGACCGAGCCCGTCGGTGAGACTGCCGTCGTCGAGAATTTGCAGGAGAATATTGAACACGTCGGGATGCGCTTTTTCGATTTCGTCGAAGAGCACGACGGAGTAAGGATGCCGGCGCACTTTTTCGGTGAGCTGGCCGCCTTCTTCATAGCCGACATATCCAGGCGGCGCGCCGGTCAAGCGCGATACCGAAAATTTTTCCATATACTCGGACATGTCGAGACGAATGAGCGCGTCTTCTTTCTCGAAAAGATATTTGGCGAGTTCTTTGGCGAGCTGGGTTTTGCCCACGCCGGTCGGACCGAGGAAGATAAACGAGCCGATGGGACGATTGGGGTCCTTGAGTCCGGCGCGCGTGCGTTGAATCGCTCTGCACAGCAGATGAATCGCTTCATCCTGGCCGACGATGCGCTGCGTCAACGCCCCTTCCATTTTGAGAACTTTGTCGGTTTCGGATTGCGCGACTTTCTGCACGGGGATGCCCGTCATCATTGCCACGACGTCGGCAATATCTTCTTCATTCACTGAGGCAATCGCTTCTTCTTCAGATTCTTTCCAGCGCCGTTTGGCGGCATCAAGCTTGCGATTCACACGCTTCTCTTGATCGCGCAGCACCGCGGCGCGCTCAAATTCCTGATTCTTGATGACGACGTCTTTTTCTTTGCGTATATGCTTGATCTCTTCTTCCAAATCGGTGATGTCTTTCGGCACCACGATATTGGCGAGATGCACGCGCGCGCCGGTTTCGTCCAACACGTCGATGGCTTTGTCCGGCAGGAAGCGGTCGGTGATATAGCGCTCCGACAGTTTCACCGCGCCGTGAATGGCTTCGTCGCTGTAACGAACTTTGTGATGATCTTCGTAACGATCTTTGAGGCCGTTGAGAATTTGGATGGTTTCTTCAGCGGAGGGAGGATCGACCATAATTTTCTGGAAGCGCCGTTCCAGCGCACCGTCTTTTTCGATATATTGACGATATTCGTTGAGCGTCGTCGCGCCGATACATTGCAATTCGCCGCGTGAGAGGGCGGGCTTGAACATGTTCGACGCATCCAACGAGCCGCTGGCGCCGCCGGCGCCGACTATCGTGTGCAATTCATCTATAAAAAGGATGACATCTTTCGCACGCACCAGCTCATTCATAATGGCTTTCATGCGCTCTTCGAACTGGCCGCGATATTTCGTGCCCGCGACAATCGCGCCGAGATCGAGCGTGACGACGCGCTTGTTTTGCAGAATGCGCGGCACTTTGCGCTCGACGATGCGCAGCGCTAAACCTTCGGCGATGGCAGTTTTGCCGACGCCAGGCTCGCCGATCAATACCGGATTATTCTTTTTGCGTCGGCTCAAAATTTGAGAAACGCGCTCGATCTCTCTCGCGCGACCGATGATCGGATCGAGCTCGTTCTTGCGCGCCAGCTCGGTGAGATCGCGCCCGAAATGATCGAGCGCCGGCGTTTTCGAGCGTTGCGGATTCGCTTCTTTGCTGGAAGGGGTGCCGCGCAAAATATTTTCCAGTTCCTCACGAACCGCTTCGTAAGAAATATCAAAATTCAACAGCACCTGCGCGGCGACGCCGTCTTTTTCTTTGACGAGCGCGAGCAGCAAATGCTCGGTGCCGATGATGTCGGATTTGTATTTTTCGGCTTCGACATAAGCCATCTTCAAAATTTTTTCCGCCCGCTTGGTAAATGGAATGTTGCCAATCGTCATGGTTTCGCCGGTGGACTTGACGGCGTCTTCCACCGAGCGTTTGATTTCTTCCAAATCAGTGCCGAGATTGCGAAGAATCTCCACCGCGATGCCCTCGCCCTCACGAATCAGCCCGAGAAGAAGGTGCTCGGTGCCGATGTAATCATGACCGAGACGAAGCGCTTCCTCCCGCGAAAACTGGATGACCATCTGGACACGACTGGAGAAATTATTTTTCATATTTCAGCTCCAATGTGTAAACTTTCAACTGTGCCATTTTATTCACGTGATCATTTAACGATTTGAACCGGCGCGCGCAAACATTTTCAAAATCCGGCTATTTCAATCTACAAAGACTATTTGAAAAAGTAAAGAGGCTTTTATGATTTTTAACAATTCTTTTTTAAAGCAACGACGAAATTTTTTCACGAACGACGTGGGCGCGATGAACGTCGCGCGGCAGATCGTGATCCATCTCGCGATATTTTTTTTGCATGTGCGCCGGCTGCAGCGTCACCATCAGCTCATTTAAAAAACTGCGATCGGCATTTTTCAAAATGCCCAGATCAAAGCCCAGGCGCAAAAAGGACAGCAGATTCAACAACTCCAGCGAGGTGAGCAGGCGCGCGTATTTGAGAATGCCGATGGCGCGATAAACTTTGTCATGAATTTGCACCACCTGATCGTCGAGCAGGCGTTCGCGGGCATCGGTTTCAAGCGTCAAAAGTTTTTGTCCGACTTCTTCCATGCGCCTGACAATGCTGTCGTCCGTACGACCGAGCGTGAGCTGATTTGAAATTTGAAAAATATTGCCGACCACTTCGGTGCCTTCGCCGTAAAAACCGCGCACCGTAATTTCGGACGGCGCCAGTTTGTGAAAAACTTTTTCGATTTCTTCCAAAATGGCGAGCGCCGGCAGATGCACGAATAGCGACACTCGCATGCCGGTGCCGGTGTTCGTCGGACACGCCGTAAGATAACCAAATTGATCCGTGAAAGAGTAACGGAGATGCTCGCCGAGCTCGTCGTCCAGTTGTGCAATCAGCCGCCACGCTTCTTCGACATTCAGCCCGGGCTGAATCGATTGAATGCGCAAATGATCTTCTTCGTTGACCATCACGCTGAGATATTCGTCCTCGCCGACGACGAGCATCGCGGGTTTGCCGGTTTCCGCAAACGGCGGGCTGATCAAGCGGCGCTCGACCAGAAATTTTCGCTCGAGCTTGCCGAGCTTTTGCATATCCAAAAACATCGCTTCGCCAATCTGCTGGCTCGACGCGATGGCATTATACACATCACACACGACGGCTTCCAGCTCTTCTCTGGCGGCGGCATTCGGAAAAGAATATTCCGTGAGATTCCGCGCCAAACGCGTCCGCGTCGAGATGATGATATTGGCATGAGGGGCGTCGCATTCCAGCCAGCGGGGCAAGCGTTTGACGAGAATATTCAAATTTTTCGCCGTCGTTTTGGAAAACTCCAGCGATCTATCACTTGGCATATTGAAAGGCAGAATGAGTTAAGGCAAAATGATTAAAACGGATCATTTTGCCAGCGATTATTTTGTTTCGATTTTTTTAAGGCAAAATAATGGCTGGCAAGATTATTTATAAAAATTATTTTCCGGCATTATTGTGTTTTTATTTTATGATTGTTTTGAATACAATGGTGTCATGATTAAAATTAATCCAGTGAACGGCTTTTAGTGAAGTATATTGAATGAATCGATGCAGATGCAATTCGTAATATTCTTCGTCTTTCATTTTTGTCACGGATGAAATTTTTAATGCAATTTCTGAATTGAGCAGATGAGCTTTTTGTTTGCCAGGCGAGCGTGAACCATCCATGCCGTCGATTTCTTTGATGACCATCTCCTTGCCGCCACGAAAATGCTCAATCGCTTCATAGAACAAATCGATTGTAAGAAATGCGCCCCATTCATTCAAAAGGCTCGTGAACATTTGCTTGAGCCAAATACTGTCTTCATCAAACTCTCGCCATTGCCGGTCATCTATCGTGAAATCATAACGTTTCTCTCTCGTTATTTTTGTCGAAACAAATCGATGCTGAACCGATTGCGGCCGCATATTAATAAGCTTGCCATGATTCAGCCCTGTTAACAGGAGATAGTTGATCGTTTGTTTTTGATGTTCGCCGCTGAGAGCTTGCGCCGTTTTTATCTCATAGACGGCGCTATTGATCAATAAATCGATGTAGAAATATTTTTCGAAATCATTGAAGGAAAGCTGTATTGGAACTTCAGTGGCAACATTGTTGAACCCTGCCTTTTGACAACGATAAGCCAACTCATTTTGATAAATCTCCTCACCCCAAAACCTTCCCATGTCGTTATGAATGGAGAAAGCGATGGCCATCACTTCATAATCTAACGAATAAAAATCACTTTCGGAAATGGGGTTGGCCTGAAATTTACATTTAATCGGCATCGCTTCCACCTTCAATTAAAGCAAAATGATCGCTGGCAAAATAATTAAAAAATCATCTTGCCTTATGTTTTCCGAACCGGCTTTTGATTTAAACTTTTGAGTTTAATTAAATAGCAAAATGATTGCTGGCAAAATAATAAAAAAATCATCTTGCCAGTAATTATTTTGCCCTATGCTTTTCTACTCCGGCCTGAGTTTTTGTTGCCGGACTCGCGTTCGGCGTCGCGGATTAAATCGCGCAATTCAGCGGCGCGCTCGAATTTTTCTTTGTTGATGGCCTGCTCCAATTCGGCGCGCAATTTCACAATGTCTCTGTCGCCCGAAACGATGCGGCGCGGACGAGGCCGGCTGCCGATGTGTTTGTTGCTGCCGTGAATGCGGCGGAGCAGCATGGCCAATTCTTTTTCAAAAGCCTGATAGCATTCCTCGCAGCCCAACAGGCCGGTTTTCTCAAACTTGTCAAGCGAAGTTTTGCATTTCGGACAGCGGCGTGAACTTAGTTTTTTCACGGTCACTTCATCCGCTTCTGAAAAAAGCTGTTCGCCGATAATGTTCGCGACGATTTTGCCGAACACTTCCGGCAGTCCGGCGAGCGGATTGGTGATGCCCTTTTCTTCCGCGCATTTCGCGCAAACGGAAAGCTGCGTTTTCTTGTTATTGATCACTTGCGTGTAGGAAACCGCAACCGGGCGCTTTTTGCAAATTTGACAAAGCATCAACGGCCTGTGATTTGGTGAATTTTTTTAATGCGGCCATCAAAGAGCTCGATGACGCGATCAGCTCTTTTTGCCAATTCAAGATTGTGGGTGACGATGATGAAAGTGCGGCCATCGCGCCGGCTCAAATTCCACAGCAATTGGTGCAGGCTTTCACTGGCGCGCAAATCCAAATTGCCCGAAGGCTCGTCGGCTAAAACCAAGCGCGGTTCGTTCATTAACGCTCTCGCCACCGCAACACGCTGCTGTTCGCCGCCGGAAAGCTCGCCAGGACGATGCGAAATACGTTCCGCTAATCCGACATCGGCCAAAAGCTGCTTGGCGCGCGCAACAACCTCGTTGCCATTTCGTCGCGCGATCAGAGCGGGCATCATGACATTTTCCAACGCGGTAAATTCCTGCAAGAGATGATGAAACTGAAATACAAACCCGACTATGCGGTTGCGAAATTGCGCCAGGCCGCGATCATCAAACTGCGAAATCAACGTTCCATCAATTTCAACTTCACCCGCAGTCGGACGATCCAGCGCGCCGAGAATATTTAAAAACGTGCTTTTCCCAACGCCGGAAGGGCCGACAATCGCAATGATCTCGCCGGCATGAATCGCCAGATCGATCCCTTTGAGAACTTCCAAAGAACCGTTCGCGGTCGGATAATGCTTGACTAAATTTCTCGTAATTAGAATTGATTGCTTGGCAGACATTATTGCTCACTATTCATATCGAATCGCATGCACCGGATCGAGTTTGGCGGCGCGGTAAGCCGGATAAAGCGTTGCCGTCAACGATAGAAGAAGCGCCGCGCTCGCAATGAGAATAAAGTCCGACGGCTTCATCAAAATGGGCAGCGCATCGATAATATACACATCTGCCGCCAATGAAAAAAATTTAAATTTCAGTTGCGCCCAGCATAACGCATAACCAAGAATCAAGCCGAGAGCGGTGCCAATGATCCCGGCCACGCCGCCTTGATAAATAAAAATCCGCATCACGCTTTCGTTGGTTGAGCCCAAACTTTTTAGAATGCCGATTTCTTTGGTTTTTTCAAGAACAACCATGATCAGCGTGCTGATGATGTTGAAGGCCGCGACAATAATAATGAGACACAACACGATGAACGTAATCCACTTTTGGTGTTGTATCCAGGCGAAGAGCGTCTTGTTGGTGGCAAACCAGGAGACCGTCGTGTAAGGATAGCCGCCGACTTTTTCTTCAATTTCTTGCGCCACCTCCTCGGCGAGATTCATGTCGTCCAATTTGAATTGAATGCCATTGACTTTATTGCCCAGCTCAAACAGTCGTTGGGCCTCGGAAATTCCAATAAAAGCCACATTGTCATCGTACTCAAACAAACCCGATTTGAAATATCCGGTTACGCGAAACGTTCGCACTGTTGGCATGGAATTGAAACCGCCGAGATCAACGCCCGCCGCCGAAAGCAATTGCACGCGATCACCAAGCCCGACGTTCAATCGCTCCGCCAGTGAGTAACCAATGACGACGCCTGGATAAGCTCGCTCGCCTTCTTTGGCAATCAGTCCCAAGTCAAGCCCGCCGTCGTTGACATTCTTGACGAGATCGGTGACTTTTGCTTCGAGCGCGGGATCGATAGCCTTGATCTGCGCGCCTTCCTTGCGCTCCTTCGAAATGATCATGGCTTTTTCGATAATGTATGGCGCTGCGGCTATAATATGCGGAATGCCTTTGGTTTTGTCAAGAATTTCCGGATAATTCTCGACGCCGCGATCATGAAACGCTCTGAGCTTGATATGCGCATCAAAGCCGATAATCTTCGCGCGCACTTCACTCTCGAATCCATTCGTCACCGATAGCGCGATGATCAGCGCCGCAACGCCGATCATCACACCGACAATGGAAATGTATGTGATCAGCGAGATAAACTTGACCTGGCGCTTGGAGCGAAGATACCGTTTGGCGATGAAAAATTCGTATGACATATGGCACATCAAAATTTCATGCAAAGACGCGAAGCTGCTAAGATTCGCAAAGGAAAATTTTATTGCTGTAGGCTTTGCACGGGTTTTTTATTCATTCATACCGAATCGCATGCACAGGATCGAGTTGGGCAGCGCGATAAGCGGGATAGATCGTCGCAGTCAATGACAGAATCAGTGCGGCGCTTCCGATGAAAATAAAATCCAGCGGTTCCATGCGAATCGGCAGGGCGCTGATGATGTAAACATCCGGCGGCAATGAAAAAAATTTGAATTGCAATTGCGCCCAGCACAACGCATAGCCGAGCAACACGCCCAGCAGAGTACCAATCACGCCGGCCACGCCGCCTTGATAAATAAAAATGCGCATCACGCTTTCATTGCTCGCGCCCATGCTTTTGAGAATGCCGATCTCTTTGGTCTTCTCCAGAACGATCATAATCAACGTGCTGACGATATTGAAAACCGCCACGACGATGATAAGACAAAGAATGATAAACGCGTACCATTTTTCATACTGCATCGAAACGAACAGCGTCGGATTCGTATCAAACCAGGTGACGGCGCGATAGGGCGAGCCCAACTGTTGTTGCATTTTTTGAGCGACTTCTTCGGCAAGCTCCATATCGCTCAATCGGAACTGTATGCCGTTGACTTTGCCGCCCAATTCAAACAACTTTTGCGCTTCAGGAATGCTGATAAAAGCAACGTTGTCGTCGTATTCATAAAGGCCGGATTGAAAATATCCTGCGATCCGAAATGTTCGAACTGTTCCCATCGAGCCGAATCCGCCCGCCTCAAATCCCGCCGCCGAGACTAATTGCACGCGATCACCCAGCCCGACATTCAAGCGATCCGCCAGCGAGTAACCGATAATAATGCCTGGAAACGCGCGCTCGCCTTCGTGTTCAATCATCCCCAAATTAAGCGCGCCGTAATTGACGTTCTGAACGAGATCGGTAACTTTTGCCTCGAGCTTCGGATCGATGGCTTTGATCTGCGCGCCCTCTTTGCGTTCGCTTGAAATGATCATGGCTTTGTCGAGAATATACGGCGCGGCGGCTATAATGTGCGGAATGCCCTTGACTTTGTCAAGCACTTGGGGATAATTCTCGACGCCGCGATCATGATCAGTCCGCAATTTCACGTGCGCATCGAAGCCGATGATGCGCGAGCGCACTTCGCTCTCAAAGCCGTTCATCACCGACAGCACAATGATCAGCGCCGCCGTGCCGATCATCACGCCAATGATGGAGATATACGTGATCAGCGAGATGAACTTGACTTGGCGCTTCGAACGCAAGTAACGTTTGGCAATAAAAAATTCGTAGGACATGTTGGTTAATTAAACCCGACCATAAAGACATAAAACATAAAATAGAATTCATTTATTACGTTTTACTATTTATACTGCTCCGGCCGCATTTGCGGGAACAGCAATACATCGCGAATCGACGGCTGATCGGTTAGCAGCATCACGAGACGGTCAATGCCAACGCCAAGGCCGGTGGTCGGGGGCATACCGTATTCCAGGGCGCGGAGAAAATCTTCATCCAACTGCTGCGCTTCTTCGTCGCCGATGTCGCTGAGTTTCTTTTGTTCCATGAAACGCTCGCGTTGATCGATGGGATCGTTCAATTCGGTGAATGCGTTTCCCATTTCTTTTCCACCGATGTATGGCTCGAAGCGTTCCACGAGTCCAGGTTTCGAGCGATGTTTTTTCGCCAGCGGCGAAAGCTCAATTGGATGATCCGTGATGAAAACCGGTTGAATGAGCTTGGCCTCGACCTTCGCGCCAAAAATCTCATCGATGATTTTACCAACGCCCATCGTATTGTCGATTTCAACGTGCAACTTTTTCGCGATCTCTTTCAATTCGTCCAGCGATTTGCCATATAAATTGTAACCGGTCTCTTTCTCGATGGATTCCAACAGCGACAGGTGCGGCCACGGCGGCGTGAAATCGATCTCATTTTGTTGATACGTGATTTTATATCCGCCGGTCAAATCTTGCACGATTTTGCAAAACATCTCTTCGACAAGATTCATCATGAAATGATAATCATGATACGCAATATAAACTTCCATCATCGTGAATTCGGGATTGTGAAAGCGATCCATGCCCTCGTTGCGAAAATCTTTGGCGAACTCGAAAACGCCGTCGTAGCCGCCAACGATGAGGCGCTTGAGATAAAGCTCGTCGGCGATGCGAAGATAGAGCGTCATGTCGAGCGTGTTGTGATGCGTCGTAAACGGCCGCGCCGAAGCGCCGCCATACAATGGCTGCAAAATCGGCGTTTCAACTTCAAGATAACCGCAACCTGTGAGATACTCGCGCATGCTGGCGATAATGCGGCTGCGCTTTTTGAAAACTTCGCGCACGTCGGGATTCACGGCGAGATCAACGTAACGCTGGCGATAGCGCATTTCTTTATCGGCAAATGCATCATAAACCACGCGCTCGCCTTCTTCGACTTTTTCTTTGGCAATAGGAAGAGGTCGCAGCGTTTTTGATAAAAGCTGAAATGAGGTGACTTGAATAGTGATTTCACCAGTGCGCGTTTTCAACACTTTTCCCGTCACGCCGATGATATCGCCGAGATCGAGCAAGCTGAAAAGTTCGTAGTCCTTTTCGCCAACCGCATCGAACTTGACATAAATTTGAATGCGGCCAGTTGAATCTTCAACATGCGCAAACGTTGCCTTGCCGTGCGGCCGCAGCGACATGAGCCGGCCAGCCACATTCACTTCCTTCTCAAAATAATTATCGAAATGTTGCGCAATCTCCGCGGCAAAATGCGTGCGATTGAAATCATGCGGATACGGATTGACGCCGAGTGCTTGAATTTTTTCCAGCTTCTCACGCCGCACGCGCATGACGGAATTGAGATCGTCGAGTTGAAGTTCCATAAAGATTTTGTTTTCCAATCAGCTATTAATAAAGATCTAAATTGACTGTGACAAGATTGCGATTATGAACAACATTATCCAGCGCTTTCAACAAACGATCGCGATTAGTTTGAGATTTCAACAGATAAGCGGTTTCTTCTTCCTCGATTTCAGACGCTTCGCTTACTACGATTTCAATTTCTTTATTTTTGAACAGCGCTTTCAAGGCTCGTAAGAAACGGCTATCCAAGTCGTCTGCTTTTAATTTATAAATTGTGTACATTGATGCCTCCTTTGATGAACTATTTTGCAACTAAAGCCCTTTTTGATTTGCGGCGCTTTTTGTTATTGCCATTTGCCGCATTCTTTTTCAAACCCCGAAAGAGGCTGTCTTCGAGCTGCAGACGTTCCCTCACAATCTTTCCGATCCAATCGCGATAGTCAGAGAAATTATGGAGGGTTGCCAAAAACTTGGCTTTCTCCAGCCATTCCACGGACAGATTCAATGTCAAAGCTTGTTTCCGAAGACTTTTGGGTTCTCCGGCTTTACAAAGTTTATTGGCCTCTTGCTCCAGAATTTTGTCGATTTCTTCCTCGGATAATTTTAGGCGGCGAAGCTCGCTGGCTCGTCGGCGAAAAGCTTCATCTTCAGCAAGAGCTTCTTCCTCAGTTTGATTATCATAGTGATCGATGATTGCTCGTACCCGCTGCGCATTCATGCCAGGTGGGTATTTGTTGGGGTCTTTGTTTTTCATATTTTCTTTTTCCGCCTTCTCTTCAAAGCTTTTAATGGTTTTCCTTGAAGATCATATGCCGTGATAACAAATACTGAATCAGGTTCCGGATCGCGTTTGTAAATAACTCGTAAATAACGCCCGTCTCGTGTTTGACCGACTGCCGCCCGCGCGTCATTTTGTGCTTCACGATCTTCAATAGGATTTTGCAAAATGTCATGAACTTCATCTTCATCGACCCCATGCTCATAAATATGTGGCTCTTCAGTTTCAGGATCAATATAAAAACGAATTCTCACTTTTACCCCTTTCCTTTACGCCGACCAATCAAGCATGCCGAAATTTTGAATTAATTTTCTTGGTATAAAAATTACCGCCAGATTACACGTAAACCCTCGCCACCCGTCGCGAAATTCCGCATGTCACCTCATACGGAATCGTCTCCAATCGCCGGCACCATTCGTAGATCGAAATTTCCTCGTCATCCTGTTTGCCGAGCAGAACCACTTCTTCGCTGACTTGCACATCTTGCATATCGCCGAGATCGATCATAATCTGATCCATGCAAACTCGTCCGACCAACGGGTAGCGTCGACCGCGCACCAACACTTCAAAATTGTTCGATAATCGTCGCGAGATGCCATCGGCATATCCAAGCGGCAGCGTCGCAATCGTCGTGGCTCGACGAGTTTGATACGTGCTGTTGTAGCTGATGAACGTTCCGGCTGGCACGCGCTTGACAAAGAGAATCTGCGTCCTTAAACTCATCGCCGGTTCGAGCGGAATCGATTCGCTGGTTTCATCGCTCGGATAGTAGCCGTACATCATCACGCCGGGCCGCACGAGGTTGAAATAACTCTGCGGCAGATCGAGTATTGCGCCGCTGTTGGCAGCGTGTATATATTTAAAATGTAAATCGTAATTTGCTAATTGCTGCACGATCGTTTGAAATGCGACGAGTTGCTGATTTGTATAACTTTTATCGCAGCTATCGCTGCTCGCCAAATGCGTGCAAATGCCAACGAGTTCAATTCCAGGCAATTGCGCCATCCTGCGAATAGCTTCGACGGCTTCACTTGGCAACATGCCAACTCGTCCCATGCCGGTATCGATTTTCACATGCGCTTGTGCAATTTGTCCCAATGCCTGCGCGCGGCGCGAAACCAATTCGGCGAGCCGCAAATCATAAAGCGTCATCTGCAAACGATTGGCGATGAAACTATCGATTTGGTTTTCAAAGAACCCGCCGAGCACGAGTATCGGCGCTTCGATTTGGGCGCGCCGCAGTTCAATGCCTTCTTCCAAAATTGCGACAGCAAGCTGTGAGGCTCCCGCAGACAAGGCTGTCTGCGCCACGGGAATCGCGCCATGGCCATACGCCTCGGCTTTAATTACGGCCATCATTTCCGCTGGATGAACACGCGCGCCAATGCGCCGAATATTTCTCGTGATCGCACCCAGATTGATTTCAGCAATGGTGGGGCGCCGTACGTCTTCCAAAATTAATGCGGAAGATTGATTTGCTGAATCAATTCGCAGTTTCAAATTCTGTGATATTCGCAAAAAGCTTTTTAATATCCAGACTAAAGTCTGGTAAAAGTTCCGGACAAGTCAAAGTTTCATATTCCCACCGCCGCCCGCTTGCCGTCCAAATCCATACGCATGCTTTCGCTGGAATCACGATCCAAACGACTTTGCTGCCTTTTTCCAGATAGAGATCGGTCTTTTCTAAAATGTTGAGAAGTTGCGAGGACTCGGAAACAATTTCAATCGCCAGGTCCGGCGCTTTCGTCTGCGGCTCATCGGTTTTTGGGCGATTCTCATTTAGATACAACGCCAAATCCGGACGGCGCAACTGCCGCTCATTGTTTGGAAAAGGCCGCAAGTTGAGATCGGTGTAAAGCCTCCCGAGTGGATTTTGTTCGAGATAAAGCCTAATCTGAAACGAGATCTCGGTTTGGTAATATGCATGAATAGGATTTGCCATTTTAAAAATAATCCTCCCATCGATAAGTTCATACGGCTCCGTTATGCCCAAAGCCTCGACTTCGGAAATGGTTAAATCGTTTCGTTCTTCCAACGGAGTTGCGCCTTTGCGGCGTAAAGCCGTTCCGCCATTTTTTGATGCCGGAGTTTTGGGGCCGGCTAACTCTTGTGTGGTGATGGCTTCCATAGTCGTCTTTGTATGTTAAAAGTAGTGATGCTTTTGTTAAGATATTTTCACAGGTTTCGGCCATACAAAAAAATTCTTGAGATCCAGGCTCCATCCTGGCAAGAGCTCCAGACAAGTCAAAATTTCATATTCCCATCGCCGTTCTGTGGCTTGCCAAACCAGAACGCTGGCTTTGGCGGGGATGACGATCCATACCACTTTGCTGCCTTTGCCGAGATAGAGATCGGCTTTATCCAAAAGCGCAAGAAAGCCGGAGTCGGAAGCAAAAATTTCTATTGCCAAATCCGGTGCGTTAGTTGGAGGCTTATCATCATGCGGAGCATTCTCATTCAAATAAAAGGCCAAATCTGGCCGTCGCGATTGAGTTTCGTCGTTAGGAAACAACCGCAAGGTCAGATCCGTAATAAGTGTGCCGATAGGATGCTGTCTGAGATAGATTCCGAGCTCGGTGTTGAGCTCAGACTGAAAAGTGCCATGTTTCGGATTCGCCATTTTGAAAATGATCCTCCCGTCAATGAGTTCATGAGGCTCCGTTATGCCTAAAATCTCAACTTCCGAAATTGTCAAATCGGTGCGTTGTTCCAGCGGGATGGGGCTTTTATTTTGCCACCCAATTCGGCTTTTTGAGTCATCAATAGATTGGGGAGTGGCAATCTCCTGTGTTGCTGTGACTTCCATAGTTGCCTCTAAATTAATATGAGATTCAAAAACTTTTATTATTCATCAATATCCACATCTTCCACAACTTCCGCGCCGGCTTTCTTGTTGTAGCGCTTGCCCATCAAAAAAGCCTTGATAAACTCATCCAGCTCGCCGTCCATCACAACCTGAACGTTGCGCTCGACAACTCCGGTGCGATGATCTTTGACGAGCGTGTACGGTTGAAAAACATACGACCGAATCTGGCTGCCCCACGCAATGTCTTTTTTATTTTTCTCCAAATCGCTCAACTTGGCTTTCTCTTCTTCGAGCTTGCGCTGATAGAGTTTCGCCATCAACAGCTTCATCGCCAAATCGCGGTTGCGCAGTTGGCTGCGCTCGTTTTGGCATTGCACGACAATGCCGGTCGGAACATGCGTGAGGCGAACGGCAGACGAAGTTTTGTTGACATGCTGGCCGCCGGCGCCGCTGGCGCGATATGTATCGACGCGCAAATCTTTTTCCTCGATTTTGATGGTGACATTATCATCAATTTCCGGCAGCACAAACACCGAAGCGAACGAGGTGTGACGGCGTTTGTTCGCATCGAACGGCGAGATGCGCACGAGGCGATGCACGCCGGCTTCGGCTTTCAAAAAGCCATAGGCATATTTGCCGCGCACTTCGATGGTCGCGTCTTTGAGTCCGGCTTCATCGCCGGCTTGCAAATCGATGATCTGCGATTCGAAACCTTGCCGCTCGATCCACCGCATGTACATGCGAAAGAGCATCTGCGCCCAGTCTTGACTTTCCGTGCCGCCGGCGCCGGGATGAATCGTAATGATCGCATTGCGCTCGTCATCCGGGCCGGACAACATGCTGCGAAATTCCAAATCAGCGACAGCGCCATTCAGCGCTGCGAGATCTTTCTCGGCATCAGCAAAAGCGCTGTCATCGCGCGCTTCTTCGGCGAGATCGAGCATCACCGCCGCATCTTCACGCAAGCGGTCGACTTTTTTCCACGCTTC
>Ga0247727_10012196_pt1 | contig 14810 bp, 25 predicted proteins | sample WisWelCaveWW1625_FD_202498 | JGI IMG/M metagenome (GOLD analysis project Ga0247727, IMG submission 202498) | Biofilm microbial communities from Wishing Well Cave, Virginia, United States - WW16-25 | ecosystem: Environmental > Aquatic > Deep subsurface > Groundwater > Cave microbial mat | place... | reverse complement strand
CCCTCTTTTCGAGGGCTTGATTCTTGAACGATTATCCGCGGTTAACGGCCTCTCCAGAGATCGTTTTCCGTTACCGAAGCAGGCCAGAAGCCTGCCGTGCGCGGACGCGCGGTCCGCATGCGGTGGAGCCTTTCCGGCGAGAGAGGATTGCGATGGAAGCGAGGGTCATCGTGAGATTCGCGCGCATCGCGACGCGCAAGGCGCGGGCGATGGTCAACCTCGTCCGCGGCAAGGGCGCCGGTGAAGCGCTCACGATGCTGCGCTTCACGAACAAGGCCGCGGCCTCGATCATCGGGAAGGCGATCGACTCCGCCGTCGCGAACGCGAAGCAGAAGTCTTCGACGGTCGACGTGGACAAGCTCTACGTGAAGACCGCGTTCGTCGACAAGGGGCCGCTCAAGCAGATGCGCCGCTGGCGCCCCCGCGCCCACGGTCGCGCGACGCGCATCTCCAAGGGCGTCAGCCACATCACGATCGTGCTGGACGAGCGGGACTAGGAGGAGCGCGCGTGGGTCAGAAGGTACATCCGTACGGATTCCGTCTCGGCGTCATCAAGACGTGGAACTCGAAGTGGTTCGCCGAACAGGGCTACCAGAAGTGGCTTCACGAGGATCTGAAGCTGAAGCGGATCATCAAGGAGAAACTCTACCACGCGGGGATCGCGGGCGTGGAGATCGAGCGCGCCGCCAACAAGTGCAAGATCGTGGTCTACACCTCGCGCCCGGGAATCGTGATCGGGAAGCGCGGGAGCGGTGTCGAGCAGCTCAAGGCGGAGATCCAGGCCCTCTCGCAGAACGAGATCTCCATCGACATCCAGGAGATCCGCAAGGCGGAGACGAACGCGCAACTCGTGGCGGAGAACGTCGCGACCCAGCTCGAGCGCCGGATCGCGTTCCGACGCGCGATGAAGAAGGCGATGCAGACCGCGATGAAGTTCGGCGCCAAGGGCGTCCGCATCGAGGCGAAGGGGCGCCTGGCCGGCTCCGAGATCGCCCGGCGCGAGAAGTACCGCGAGGGCCGCGTTCCGCTGCACACGCTGCGGGCCGACATCGAATACGGTTTCGCCGAAGCGGCGACGACGTACGGGAAGATCGGGATCAAGGTCTGGATCTTCAAGGGAGAGGTTCTCGAGAAGAAGGTCCGGCCTAGGGCCAAGGCGTAAGGAGAGACCGTGCTCGCCCCGAAGAAGGTGAAGTACCACAAGATGCAGAAGGGAAAGATGCGCGGCATCGCGTACCGCGGATCGTCCGTCGCCTACGGCGATTGGGGCCTGCAGTCGATGGAGTGCGGCTGGCTCACCTCCCGGCAGATCGAGGCCGGACGCGTGGCGATCAGCAGGCACCTCAAGCGCCTCGGGAAGATGTGGATCCGCGTGTTCCCCGACAAGCCGATCTCCAAGAAGCCGCTGGAGACCAGGATGGGAAAGGGGAAGGGAAACCCGGAGGAATGGGTGGCGGTCATCAAGCCGGGCCGGATCCTCTTCGAGGTCGGTGGCGGCGTGGACGAGAGCGTGGTTCACGAGGCCTTCAACCTCGCCGCGCACAAGCTGTCCGTGAAGACCCGCGTCGTCACCCGAGAAGCGGTGATCGGATAGTCATGAAAGCGAAGGAATTGCAGGCCCGATCCGTCGAGGAGCTCGAGCGCACCGTCGCGTCGCTGCGCGACGAGCTCTTCCAGTTCCGGTTTCAGAACCACACGAACCGGCTCGACAACACGAGCCAGCTGAAGAAGACCCGCCGCGACCTCGCTCGGGTGCTCACCGTCCTGTCGCAGAAGCGGAGGCAGTCATGAACGAATCCTCCTCGCAGGGGCATTCTGACGCCCCGACCGCCCAGGAGCGCGGCGCCCGCCGTCGGCTCGTCGGCCGCGTGACGAGCGACAAGATGCAGAAGACCGTCGTCGTGGAGGTCATGCGCCAGGTGATCGATCCGCTCTACGGCAAGGTCGTCCGGCGCCGGGCCCGCTTCAAGGCGCACGACGAGCGAAACGAATGCAAGATCGGTGATCGCGTCGAGATGGAGGAAAGCCGGCCGCTGTCCCGTGAGAAGCGCTGGCGTGTCGTGCGTATCGTCACGCGTGCAGTGATCGTGGACTGACGAGTGCGGCTCGAAAGAAAGAGACAGGCGCCATGATCCAGATGAGGACGAACCTCGACGCGGCCGACAACTCGGGCGCCAAGCGCATGCAGTGCATCAAGGTTCTCGGCGGATCGCGCCGCCGGTACGCGGGCGTGGGCGACATCATCGTCGTCTCGATCAAGGAGGCAATCCCGACGTCCAAGGTCAAGAAGGGGAGCGTCGTGAAGGCGGTCGTCGTTCGCACGAAGAAGAACATCGCCCGGGCGGACGGCACGTACATCCGCTTCGACACGAACTCGGCCGTTCTGATCGACGACGCCGGCGAGCCGCTCGGGACGCGAATCTTCGGGCCGGTCGCCCGCGAACTGCGCGCCCGCAAGTTCATGAAGATCATCTCGCTCGCGCCGGAGGTGCTCTGATGCACGTCCGCAAGGACGACCTGGTGGTGGTGATCGCCGGCCGGGACAGGGGCAAGCAGGGGAAGATCCTGCGGGTGCTGCGCCAAGAGGGACGCGTGATCGTCGAGCGCGTGAACCTGGTCCAGCGCCACACGAAGCCGACACCGAAGAACCGGCAGGGCGGAATTCTCGAGAAGGAAGCGCCGATCGCGGTGTCGAACGTGATGCTCGTGGACGGGCGGACGGGCAAGGGGACGCGCACCCGCAAGGGCAAGGGCAAGGGCGGAGACAAGGTCCGCATCGCCGTCAAGTCCGGCACGGTTTTCGACGGGTAAAGGCGAGAGAGGCGACAGGAAACGATGAAAACGCAACGAAAGCCGTCACGGCTCGAGCAAGTCTACCGGGACAAGGTGATCTCGGAGCTCAAGACGCAGTTCGCCTACAAGAACCCGATGCAGGTTCCGCGGCCGGTCAAGGTCGTCCTGAACATGGGGCTCGGTGAAGCGGTGAACGACGTGAAGATCATCGACTCGGCGGTCGAGGAGATGCGGGCGATCACGGGCCAGAAGCCCGTCGTGGTGAAGGCGAGGAAGTCGATCGCGAACTTCAAGCTGCGCGCCGGGGTCCCCATCGGCGTCATGGTCACGCTCCGCAACGTCCGGATGTGGGAGTTCCTCGACCGGCTGATCTCGTTCGCGCTCCCGCGCATGCGCGACTTCAAGGGCGTCGGATCGAAGTCCTTCGACGGCAAGGGCAACTTCACGCTCGGCTTGCGCGAGCAGTTCATCTTCCCCGAGGTCAACGTCGACAGGATCGAGAAGGCGAAGGGCATGAACGTGAGCATCGTGACGACGGCGCGGACGGACGAGGAGGCGCGGGCCCTGCTCGCGAAGCTCGGCATGCCGTTCCAGGTCCAGAGCTAGGAGACGAGATGGCGCGCACCCAGGCCTTCGCGAAGCTGAATCGCAAGCCGAAGTTCAAGGTCCGGCACCGGAACCGCTGCCGCATCTGCGGCCGCGCACGGGGCTACTACCGGAAGTTCGAACTGTGCCGGATCTGCTTCCGCAACCACGCCCTCAAGGGAGACATCCCGGGCGTCATCAAGGCGAGCTGGTAGCCATGTCCACGACGAACGATCCCGTTGCCGATCTCATCACGCGAATCCGAAACGCCGGCGCGGCCCGGCTCGAGCGATGCGACGCGCCGCTCTCGAAGGTGAAGGTGGCCGTCCTCGCCGTCCTCAAGCGCGAGGGCTACATCGACGACTTCCGCGTCTCGGAGGGCGACAAGCCCTTCGTCACCGTCTGGCTGAAGTACGCGAGGGGTCGAGACCACGTCATCGAGGGGATCCGGCGCCGTTCGAGCCCCGGCTGCCGTCGATACGTCCCCGCTCGCTCGATCCCGATCGTGCGCGACGGGCTCGGCATCTCGGTGATCTCGACCTCGCAGGGAGTGCTGTCGGATCGCGAGGCGCGCAGGAAGAACATCGGAGGCGAGCTGTTGCTCGACGTCTGGTAGCCATGTCGCGAATCGGAAACAGAGCCATTCCGGTCGGCAAGGGAGTCGACGTCAAGGTCGCGGGCGACCTCGTCACCGTCAAGGGTCCGAAGGGAACCCTCAGCTGGCAGAAGCCCTCGCGCGCGACCCTCAAGGTCATGCCGACGGAGATCCGCGTGGGCACGACGGAAGGCGATCCGAGCGAAGGGAGCCGGCTGCAGGGGCTGACCCGCGCGCTCGTCCGCAACATGGTCCAGGGCGTCAGCGACGGCTTCAAGCGGGAGCTCGACATCGTCGGCGTCGGTTACCGCGCGGAGGTGACCGGCCGCAACCTCACCCTGGCCCTCGGGTTCAGCCACCCGATCGTCTACCCCCTTCCGGAGGGAGTTTCGGCGAAGGTCGAGGAGAAGCAGACCCGGATCATCCTGGAAGGGATCGACCGTCAGGTCCTCGGCGAAGCGGCGGCCACAATCCGGCGCTTCCGTCCGCCCGAGCCCTACAAGGGCAAGGGGATTCGATACCGGGGCGAGATCGTCCGGCAGAAAGCCGGCAAGAAGGCCGCAACGAAGGCCGCGTGAGGACACCGTGAGACGCGCGAAGAAGATCGATCGGAGGTTCCGCCGAAAGCGCCGCATCCGCGGCCGCGTCGAGGGCACGCCCCAGCGCCCGCGGCTGACGGTGTTTCGCAGCCTCAAGCACATCTACGCGCAGGTCGTGGACGACGGCGCGAAGAAGACCCTCGCTCAGGTCTCCACGCTTTCGAAGGATCTGCGTGAAGGGGTCAAGGGGATGAAGAAGTCGGATGCGGCCAAGGCGGTCGGCGCGCTCGTCGCCAAGATCTGTCTCGAGCAGAAGGTCGACAAGGTCGTCTTCGATCGCAACGGATACCTCTTCCACGGCCGAATCAAGGCGCTCGCCGACGGTGCCCGTGCCGCCGGGCTGAAGTTCTAGGAGGCCTGCCATGTCTTTCATCGATCCCGCGGCTCTCGAGGACCTCCAGGAGAAGGTCGTCCACGTCAACCGCGTCGCCAAGGTCGTCAAGGGTGGCCGGCGATTCAGCTTCAGCGCGCTCGTCGTCGTCGGTGACGGTCGGGGCCACGTCGGCGTGGGCCTCGGAAAGGCCAAGGAGGTTCCCGAGGCGATCCGCAAGGGGACCGAGAGGGCGAAGAAAAAGCTCGTCAAGGTGCCGCTCACGGGGACCACGATCCCGCACGCCGTGCTGGGACACGCCGGCGCCGGTCGGGTGATGCTGCGGCCGGCCGCGCCCGGAACGGGCGTCATCGCGGGCGGCGCCGTCCGCGCGATCGTCGAGGCGGCTGGAATCCGGGACATCCTGTCGAAGTCGCTGGGCTCCGCGAACCCGCACAACGTCGTGCGCGCGACGATCGAGGGCCTGCTGCAGCTGCGCAGCGTCGCGTCCGTCGCGACGCGGCGCGGCGTGGACATCGAGATCGGAGGGCCGCGGTCGTGAAGAAGCCCAGGTCGAAGCTGCGAGTGCGGCAGACCCACAGCACGATCGGGTGCGTCGTCCCGATGGTGCGGACCGTCAAGGGCCTGGGCCTGCGCGGGCCGGGCAGCGTCGTGGTCGTCCCGAACCAGCCTGCGTTTCGCGGGATGATCAAGAAGGTCCTGCACCTCGTCGACGTCGAGGAGATCGACTGATGGCTTCCATCCTTTCGCGTCTGCATCCGGCCCCCGGCTCGACGGCCGTCAAGACCCGCGTCGGGCGCGGCCGGGGCTCGGGCCTCGGCAAGACCAGCGGCCGTGGACAGAAGGGCCAGAAGAGCCGGACGAGCGGGCTCGACAAGCGGGGGTTCGAGGGCGGGCAGATGCCGCTGCAGCGGCGCCTGCCGAAGCGCGGCTTCTTCAATCCGTTCGCTCGCAAGGTCGCCATCGTCTCCGTCGGACAGCTCGAGCGGTTCCCGAAGGGGACCAAGGTCGACGTGGCCGCGCTGCGCGCGGCGGGCCTGGTGCGCCGCGGCGCGGACTTCATCAAGGTGCTCGGAGGCGGGGAGATCCCGCACGCGCTGCACGTCGAGGTGCACGCCGTCACGCCGTCGGCGAAGGCGAAGATCGAGAAGGCGGGAGGAACGGCCGTTTCCCTCGTGCCGCCGCACGTGCGCAAGCCGCCGCCCCAGCCGAAGCCGCGCCCGGTCGAGGTGGCTCCGGCGCCCGACGCGAAGGCGGCCCCGAAGGCGAAGGGCGGGGACAAGCCCAAGGGGGAGAAGCCGGCGAAGGAAGGCGGCGAGAAGGCACCGAAGCCGCCGCCCGCCGCGAAGAAGCCCGCGGAAGGGCCCAAGGAAGGCGCCTAGCCGGCACGCATGGCAGCGATCGGAAACATCGCGAAGATCCCCGAGCTGCGCAAGCGGCTGCTCTTCACGCTCGGGCTCCTGGCGGTCTATCGCGTCGGCGTCTTCGTCACGACGCCGGGGTGCGACCGCAACGTGATGCGCGGGATCGTCGCCTCGCAGGCCGGGACGTTCCTCGGGCTGTTCAACATGTTCTCCGGTGGCGCGCTCGAGCAGCTGTCGATCTTCGCGCTCGGGATCATGCCGTACGTGTCCGCATCGATCATCCTCCAGCTCCTCTCGGTGGTGTTCAAGCCGCTCGAGGAGCTGCGAAAGGAAGGCGAGTCGGGCCAGCGACGGATCAACCAGTACACGCGCTACGGGACGTGCGTGCTGGCCTTCGTCCAGGCGACGGGAATTGCTCTGTACCTCGAGAGCCTCAACGGAACGAGCCAGTTCGGGGACGTCGTCGCCCACCCGGGGTGGGGATTCCGGCTCATGACGATGGTCTCCTTGACCACGGGCACCGCCTTCATCATGTGGCTCGGTGAGCAGATCACCGAGCGCGGGATCGGCAACGGGATCAGCCTGATCATCTTTGCGGGAATCGTCGCGGACTTGCCCGACGCGCTGTTCCAGACGATCGCCCAGTTCCGGATCGGCGAGATCCAGCCGCTGTCGGCGATGTTCGTCACGGGCGTCGTGGGGGCCGTCATCGCCACCATCGTCTTCTTCGAGCGGGGGCAGCGCCGCGTGCCGATCCAGCACGCAAAGCGGATGGTCGGCCGCAAGATGTTCGGCGGGCAGACCTCGCACCTCCCGCTGCGACTCAACATCGCGGGCGTGATTCCCCCGATCTTCGCGTCGTCGGTCCTCATGTTTCCGGCGACGCTCTCGAATCTGCGGGTTCCCGGAATGGAGGACCTGCAGGCCTACCTGGACCCCGGCGAGTTCCTCTACAACGCGATGTACGTCACGATGATCGTGTTCTTCTGCTACTTCTACACGGCCGTCGTCTTCCAGCCCCGCGAGGTCGCCGAGAACCTGCGCAAGCAGGGCGCGTTCATCCCCGGCATCCGGCCCGGGCGCCGCACCGAGCAGTACATCGACCGGATCGTCTCGCGGATCACCTTCGGCGGGGCCATCTACGTCGCGACGGTGTGCATCGTCCCGGGGTTCTTGACCACGAACTTCAGCGTCCCCTTCTACTTTGGTGGGACGAGCCTCATGATCGTCGTCGGCGTCGCGCTGGACACGGCGAACCAGATCGAGAGTCACCTCATCACGCGGCACTACGAGGGCCTCACAGGCCCGCGGGGACCGCGGATCCGCGGAAGGAGGTTCGCGCGGTGATGCTGGTGCTTCTCGGAGCCCCCGGAGCGGGGAAGGGAACGCAGGCGCGGCGACTCGCCCTGCGCCACGGAATCCCCCAGATCTCGACGGGAGACATCCTGCGCGAGGCCCGCAGCGCGGGTACGCCGCTGGGCCTGCTTGCCCGCAGCTTCATGGACGCCGGGCAGCTCGTGCCGGACGAGGTCGTGGTCGGGATCGTTCGGGAGCGCTTGCACAGCCCCGACGCGAAGCCGGGCTTCCTGCTCGACGGGTTCCCCCGCACGGTCCCGCAGGCAGAGGCGCTCGACGGTGCGCTCGCGGAGCAGGGGCGGGGGATCGAGCACGCGGTGAAGATCGAAGTCCCCAAGGAAGATCTCGTCGAACGTTCGGTCGGACGGCGGACCTGCGCTACGTGTGGGCGCATCTACCACCTGAGGTACTCGCCGCCGCCGTCTCCGGAGGCCTGCGAGTGCGGGGGCGCACTCGTGCAGCGCGCGGACGATCAGGAGGACGTCGTCCGGGAGCGGCTCGAGGTGTTCGAGCGGCAGACCCGGCCGGTCTCCGCGTACTACGAAGCGCGCGGGATCCTGCGGCGGATCGACGGTAGCGGGACGCCCGAAGAAGTGGGGCGTCGCATGGAGGAAGCGCTCGGCGGGGAGGGCCGCGCGTGACGAAGAAGGACAAGCTCGAGTTCGAAGGGAAAGTGGAGGAGGCGCTTCCGAACGCCATGTTCCGGGTGGTTTGCGACAACGGTCTGAAGGTACTGGCCACGATCAGCGGCCGGATGCGGCAGTTCTACATCAAGATCCTGCCCGGGGACCGGGTCACGGTGGAGGTCTCGCCGTACGATCCGAGCCGCGGGCGCATCACGTACCGACACAAGTAGGAACGGAGTGTCGCGGGAAGCGACGGGAGCGAGAAGATGAGAGTGGCACCGTCCGTCAAGAAGGTTTGCGACAAGTGCAAGATCGTGCGGCGCAAGCGAATTGTCCGCGTGATCTGCAAGAACCCGCGGCACAAGCAGCGGCAAGGGTAGGAGCCCACCATGGCACGCATTTCAGGCGTCGATCTCCCGCGGACCAAGCACATCGCGATTGCGCTCCGATACATCTTCGGGATCGGGACCGCGCGCGGATTCGAGATCTGCGCGAAGGCGGGTGTTCCGTCGAACAAGAAGACGTCGGATCTGACCGAAGGCGAGGTCAAGAAGATCCGCGAGGTGATCGACGCCGAATTCAAGGTGGAAGGCGACCTGCGTCGCGAGATCCACCAGAACATCCGACGTCTCATGGACCTCGGCTGCTACCGCGGACTGCGGCACCGGCGAGGACTCCCCGTCCGCGGGCAGCGGACGCACACGAACGCCCGGACCCGCAAGGGACCGCGGCGCGGGATGGCGATCGCCGCGCGCAAGCCGGCGGAGAGCACCACGACGTAGCGGAGAGGACCCATGTCGGCGACGAAGAAGAAGGTGAAGAGGAGCGTCTCGGTGGGCGTCGCGCACGTCCAGGCGACGTTCAACAACACGATCGTGACGATCACGGACATCGCCGGGAACACGCTGTGCTGGGCCAGCTCCGGGTCGAAGGGATTCAAGGGGTCCCGCAAGTCGACACCGTTCGCCGCACAATTGGCCGCGGAGGATGCGGCTCGCAAGGCGCAGGAGTTCGGCGTCCGGACCGTCACCGTCCTCGTGTCGGGGCCCGGCAACGGGCGCGAGAGCGCGCTGCGGGCGCTGCAGGCGGCGGGCTTGCGCGTGACGCTGATTCGCGACATCACTCCCATCCCTCACAACGGCTGTCGGCCGCCGAAGCGGCGGCGGGTCTAGCGGAGACGATCCATGGCGCGTTACATCGGTCCGGTTTGCAGGCTGTGTCGGCGGGAGAACCTCAAGCTCTTCCTCAAGGGAGACCGCTGCTACAGCGACAAGTGTGCTTTCGATCGCCGTCCGTACCCGCCCGGGCAGCACGGGCAGGGGCGGCTCAAGCTGTCCGAGTTCGCGATCCGGCTCCGGGAGAAGCAGAAGGTCCGCCGGCTGTACGGCGTCCTCGAGCGGCAGTTCCGCAGGTACTTCAAGATGGCCGAACGCCGCAAGGGCGTGACCGGCGAAAACCTCCTCGATGTTCTCGAGCGGCGACTGGACAACGTCTGTTACCGGATGGGCTTCGCCTCGACCCGATCGCAGGCGCGGCAGCTCGTCCGGCACAACCACGTGCTGCTCAACGGAAAGCGGGCGTCGGTGCCGTCGATGCAGGTGAAGGCCGGCGACGTCGTGTCGCTCCGGGAGCGCGCGAAGAAGATCGCTCGCATCGCGGAGTCGCTCGAGGCCGTGGAGCGCAAGGGTCCGGTGTCGTGGGTAGAGGTGGACAAGGAGAACTTCACCGGGGTGGTCAAGACGGCCCCGGTGCGCAGCGAGATCACGTTGCCGATCCAGGAGCAGCTCGTCGTCGAATACTTCAGCCGATAAGGCAGTCGCTAGAAAGAGAAGGAGCGAGGCACCATGAGCATGCAGGCACGCAACTGGCGAGATCTCATCCGTCCCAAGGCGCTCGTCACGGAAAAGGAAACTCTCACGGACTTCTACGGGAAGTTCACGTGCGAGCCCCTCGAGCGAGGGTTCGGCGTGACGGTCGGCAACTCGCTTCGGCGGGTCCTGCTGTCGTCCCTGCAGGGGGCGGCGATCACGAGCATCAAGATCGACGGCGCGCTCCACGAGTTCACCTCGATCCCGGACGTCGTGGAGGACGTGACGGACATCGTGCTGAACCTCAAGGAGGTCGTCCTCAAGGCGCACTCGCCCCGCCCGCAGACCCTGCGTCTGGAAAAGGTGGGGCCGGGTCCGATCATGGCAAAGGACATCCAGACGACGGACCAGGTCGAGGTGCTCAACCCCGACCACGTCATCGCGACCCTCACCAAGGGCGGGAAGCTCTCCATGGAGCTGCTCGTCGGGACGGGCCGCGGGTACGTCCCGGCGGAGCGCAACAAGCTGCCCAACGCGCCCATCGGATCGGTGGCCATCGACGCCCTGTTCTCGCCCATCCGGAAGGTGAACTACGTCGTCACACACTCGCGCGTCGGCCAGATCACGGACTACGACAAGCTGACCATCGAGGTCTGGACGAACGGCAGCGTCCGTCCGGACGACGCCGTGGCCTTCGCGGCGAAGATCCTCAAGGAGCAGCTCACGATCTTCCTGAACTTCGAGGAGGAGGCCGAGACGGTCACGACCCTTTCGGCGGACGAGGAGATCAACGAGAACCTGTTCCGCAGCGTCGAGGAGCTGGAGCTTTCCGTCCGCTCCGCGAACTGCCTGCAGAACGCGAACATCACGTTGATCGGCGAGCTCGTCCAGAGGACGGAGGCCGAGATGCTCAAGACGAAGAACTTCGGCCGCAAGTCGCTCAAGGAAATCAAGGAGCTGCTCACCGAGATGGGCTTGCAGCTCGGGATGCGGATCGACAACTGGCCGCAGCTCCTCGAGCGGTGGCGGCAGAGCCGCGCGGCCCAGTAGGCCGCGGACCCCAGGACGGAGAGGACCTCATGCGGCACCAGAAAGCGGGAAGGAAGTTCGGGCGGGATCCGAGCTCGCGGCGGGCGATGTTCCGGAGCCTCGCCGGTGCGCTCATCCTGCACGAGCGCATCAAGACGACGGACGCAAAGGCGAAGGAGCTGCGTCGCGTGGTCGAGCGCCTGATCACGAAGGCACGCCGTCTGGGGGATATCGCGTCGACGGAGGGCAGCGAGCTCAATCCGGTGGATCGCGCGCGCAAGCTCCACGTTCGCCGGCTCCTGCAGAAGTTTCTCCCGCGTTTCGCCGTCGAGCGCGCGGAGTCGGAGGAGGTCGTGGACCTTCACGACAAGGTGATCGGGACGCTCGCGCCGCGATACCGTGACCGTCCGGGCGGGTACACGCGGACGATGAAGATCGGGCCGCGCCTCGGTGACGGCGCGCCGATGTCGATCATCGAGTTCGTCCCTGAGGAGGGCGCCCCCGCGAAGGACGAAGGCGGCAAGGGCGGCAAGTCGCAGCCCAAGGGCGGCGGCAAGGCGAGCGCAGCAGCAGCCGCGCCCACGAAGTCCAAGAAGGCGGCTGCGAAGGCCGACGAGCCGACGACCGCGAAGAAGAAGGCAGGCAAGAAGAAGGCGGCAGAGGAAGACGAGTAGCCCAGCAGTACGCGTCAGCCCCGCGGTTCGCCTCGCCGCTGCCGCTGCCACGCCCAGCCACCGATCGCACCGATGCCCACCAGGCCCGCGAGTGCGGCGAGGCTCGCCTGCAGCGTCCGGATCGAGCCGCGTCGCCGCTCTGCCTGAAGGCGTCGAAGGTGCTCCCCGGCCGCGTCGAGATCGGGGTCGAGCCGCACCGCTTCGGCAAACAGGGCCTCGTCCGGCACTCCGACCGCGAGCGCCCGCCGCCCTTGCAGGTACAGGTCCCGCGCGCGCAGGCGGGCGGATCGTGGGCCTTGCGGGTCGAGGCGAAGGGCGAGGCGGACGACGTGCAGTGCCTCCTGCTGCCTGCCGTCCCCCATGAGCACGTCGGCGTGTCGCTCCAGCGGCTCTACCATCTCCGTCCGCCTCGGGAGGGAGGGCGCGAGAGCGAGCACGCGGCGAAAGGTCGCGATCATGGCGTCGGTGTCGCCGCTCTTCGCGTGCGAGAGCCCTTCGTCGAGCAGCCGGGAAGGTTCCGCGAGTCTTGCCCGGTCGTACCGATCGAACAGCTCACGCGCGGTGCGCTCCCAGGTCCACGAGGTGTTCGGCTCCTCGCCGGTGTGGTTTTCGTAGGCGCTGCGCAGCGCCCACAGGGCGTTCTGACCGTACTGTGCGACACCGAGCCGTGCGGCGTCCCGGACGGCGGCGCGGTCGGATCCCGTGAACGACACGATCACACGCATCGCGTCCGGATCGTGCACGCTCGCGTACGCCCGCAGGATCTCGGCAAGGAGCTCGTTGTCGGTCTGCTGGACGGCGACCGAGGGGCTCTCGCGGTCCATCTCTTCGAGCAGCCGCGCGCACCAGACCCGCGTGGGTCGGTCCTCGTGCTGCCGCGCGAGCACCAGACCCGGGATCGCGTAGTCGCCCATCCGCCGCAAGGTCCGGGCGATCTCGCGCTGGAAGATCCCGCGCTCGCGCAAGGAGAAGTCGAGGAGCGCTGCGACGCCCGCGGCCGTTCGGGTCCGTCCGAGCGCGTGCAGGAGCGACACGATCTCGAGGTCGACCTCGATCGCTTCGCGGTCCCCTTCGCGCGGCGCAACGAGCAGATCCTCGAGGACGTCGCCGGCGGCGTCGCCGTCTCGCCTGCGGGGCCGCGCGTCCCGGATGGCGTTGAACAGGCGGGTGGGGGAGGGCCCGTACTCGCGCAGGAGCCGTGCGCGCAGCGCGGCGACGGATTCCTTCTCGGCGTCCAGAATGGCATTCAGGGCGCCGCGCCGGGTCTCGACGTCGTCCGATCGCAGCCGACCCGCGAGCCGCTCGAGGTCTTCGGCCCCGAGAGCCGTCTCGGAAACCGTCTCCGCGTCCTCCCCCCGGCTCTCCGATGGACCCAGCGTCAGCGCGGCGGCGGAGCCGGCCGTCAGCAGCCAGGCCCGGAACGACTCACGACTCATGACTCATGACCCCACTCACGACTCACGACTCATGACACACGACTCCTCACGCCGAGATCTTGAAATCCGCGAACTCGCCCGTGTACTTCCTCCAGCGGGTCTCGACGCGCTCCACACGCGCCGGTGCCGGACCCTTCTGGCAAAAGGTCACGAGGTCGCGCAGGGCGCCCTCCTCCCCTTCGGCGAGCAACTCGACAGAGCCGTCGGCCCGGTTTCGAACCCAGCCGGTCAAGCCGAGCCGCCTCGCCTCCCTCTGGGCGGTCGCCCGGAAGAAGACTCCCTGCACCCGTCCCCGGACGGTCATCTGCACCCGCTTGGTGGCCATATTCCTGGGGAATTTCCATAGCATCGGCGGCGCCCGGGATCAAGAAACCGCTTGACACCCCGGCGCCCGGCGGCTTAGCCTTTTTTGCGCTCGCCGGCTGTTCCTCCATCCTCCAAACCAGCATCCCCCTCAGGGAAGGCCGGCCAGGGCTCAATCGCCACCCGAAGGATCCGAGATGCACCTCAAAGAGTTGAAGCAGAAGCCGATGACCGAGCTCGCCGCAATGGCGAAGGAGGTCGGCGTCGAGGGCCCGGCGGGGATGCGCAAGCAGGAGCTGATCTTCGCCGTCCTGCAGGCACAGGCCTCGAAGAACGGCGTCATCACGGGAGAGGGGGTTCTCGAGACGCTGCCGGACGGGTTCGGGTTCCTGCGGGCGCCCGACTACAACTACCTGCCCGGGCCCGACGACATCTACGTCTCGCCGTCGCAGATCCGCAGGTTCGGCCTGCGCACCGGAGACACGGTGACGGGGCAGATCCGCCCGCCCAAGGAGGGCGAGCGGTACTTCGCGCTCCTCAAGGTCGAGACCATCAACCGCGAGGCGCCAGAGGTCGCGCGGGACAAGATCCTGTTCGACAACCTCACGCCCCTGTATCCACACGAGAAGTTCTCGCTCGAGAGCGACAAGCAGAACTTCTCGACCCGGATCATCGACCTGCTGGTTCCCATCGGCATGGGACAGCGATGCTTGATCGTCTCTCCCCCACGAGCCGGCAAGACGGTCCTGCTCCAGAACATCGCGGACTCGGTCGCGAAGAACCACCCGGACACGGTGCTCATCGTCCTCCTCATCGACGAGCGCCCCGAGGAAGTGACGGACATGCAGCGGTCCGTCCGGGGCGAGGTCGTGTCCTCCACCTTCGACGAGCCGGCCTCGCGCCACGTCCAGGTCGCGGAGATGGTGATCGAGAAGGCGAAGCGCCTCGTCGAGCACAAGCACCACGTCGTGATCCTGCTCGACTCCATCACGCGCCTCGCGCGCGCCTACAACACGGTCGTCCCACCGAGCGGCAAGATCCTGTCGGGCGGCGTCGACTCCAACGCCCTGCACAAGCCGAAGCGGTTCTTCGGCGCGGCGCGCAACATCGAGGAGGGCGGGTCGCTCACCATCATCGCGACGGCGCTCATCGACACCGGCTCGCGGATGGACGAAGTGATCTTCGAGGAGTTCAAGGGCACGGGCAACAGCGAGATCCACCTGGACCGCAAGCTGATGGAGAAGCGCATCTACCCGTGCCTGGACATCAACCGCTCGGGAACGCGCAAGGAAGAGCTGCTCTTGCCGCCGC
>Ga0247727_10012195_pt1 | contig 14811 bp, 13 predicted proteins | sample WisWelCaveWW1625_FD_202498 | JGI IMG/M metagenome (GOLD analysis project Ga0247727, IMG submission 202498) | Biofilm microbial communities from Wishing Well Cave, Virginia, United States - WW16-25 | ecosystem: Environmental > Aquatic > Deep subsurface > Groundwater > Cave microbial mat | place... | reverse complement strand
CAGCAGAGTTTCCTTCTGGTGCGCCGAGCGGCCGATGAACTGCTTCGGGAACAGCCGGTGGAGGGTCTGCTGAAACACCTGGCTCAATAACTTCAAAACGCCTTGCGCCGCGCCAACCGGAACCGCCTGGCCGAGGAGCGCGAGGCCCGCTTCCAGGTGCTGGCGGCCCTCGCCGTGTTGAGTCGCGTTCGTGTACGCCTCCCCCAACCGCAGTTCCCAGCGCGCCCGCCGCGCCGTGGGGCTGGGCGATCCAACTTTGGCCTCCAGTTCCAGCGCCTGCTGGAAGAATTCAATCGCTTCCTCGTTGGCGTAATTCTCCAGCGCCTGCGCGCCCGCCTGCTCCAGATAATCCACCGCTTTGGGCAGATTCTCCGCCGCGCGCCAGTGATGGGCCAGCAGTTCGTAGAACAGCGACAATTCATCGGCATACGCGGACTCGTACCACTCGGCCACCGATTGGTGCAGGCGCTGGCGCTGGGCGAACAGCATCAGGTTATAGGCCACGTCGCGGGTGATGACGTGCTTGAAGATGTAGGTGAGATTCGGCTCCGGCGTCTCCAGGTCGGTCAGGTCGAGTTTATCCAGCGCGCGCAGATGCTCGCCCAGTTGGCCCTTGTCCTCCTCGACCGGATAAACGTGGTGAAGCGTCGGATAGGCAAACGTGCGGCCAATGACGCTGGCGGCTTTCAACGTCAATTGTTGCGGCGGCGGGAGGCGGTCAATGCGGCTGGTGATCACGCCCTGCACCGTGTCCGGCAGGTTGATGGCGCTGAGGTCGCTGTTACCCTCCGCCAGACGGCACTCGCCCCGCTCCGCGTCAACTTCGATGACGCCCGAGTCGCGCAGGGCGTAGGCCAGTTCCTCACTGTAGAACGGATTGCCCTCCGCCTTACTGCGGATGAGCGCGGCCACCGATCCCGGCACCGAGGCGACTCCGAGCCGCTGGCACACGAGCGTCAATGTGTCATCCGGCGAGAGCGCGCTGAGCGTCAACTGGCGCGTGTTCGGAGATTTGATCAGTTGGGTGTATTCCACGGGAACCGGATCGCTCAGTGGGCGCGTGGTGACGACCAACAACACCGACTTGATTTGCTGGCTGACGAGCAGGGCCAGCGCCCACGAGGCCGAGTCCATCCAGTGCGCGTCTTCCAGCACCACCAGCTTGGGCGATTGGCTGGCCGCGCCTTGCAGAACGCGGAGCAAAAAATCGCGGGTGTTATCGGCGCGCACCTTGCCCGTCATCTGCGCGGTCACGTCATTGTCCGGCAGTTCGAGGGGCAGGACAGCGTTGAGCAGAGGCAGAAGCTGAAGCCACTTCACGTCCAGCCCCAGCTTCTTGAGCGTCTGGCGGCGGATGCCGGAGTCGTTGAACACGTTGATATCGAGCAGTTGGCTGAAGATTGGGCGCCAGGCGTAATAGGGCGTGGAGCTTTCAATCGCATCGCCGGCCCCCACCAGGCTCTCCACGCCGACCGTCTGCCCTTGTTGCAGGACATCTTCCACGAGGCGCGATTTGCCCAGGCCCGCCTCGCCCTGCACCACGACCACGCCGCCCTGCCCGCCCAACAGCACTTGAAGTTTGGCCGCCAACTGCATGCGCTCGTGGGTGCGCCCGACCATCGGCGCTTGCGCGTCCGACTCCACGAGCCGGGCTTTGGGCGTCTCGCCGCGCGGGCGGAAGATGGCGATGGGATCGCTCCGCCCTTTGACCATGATCGCGGGGAGCGGCTCAAACTCGATACTGCGCTGGGCGGCCTGCGCGGTCGCGGCGTCGCACAACAAATCGTCGTGCGCCGCCTGCATCAGCCGCGCCGCCAGATTCACCACGTCGCCGATCATCGTGTATTCGCGGCGTTGCGCGTTGCCGATGGAGCCGCAGAAGGCCCGCCCGGTCGCCACGCCCAGCGCGCTCGGCACCGCCAGCTTGCGGAGTTCGGTCTGCATCGCCAGCGCCACCTGCGCGCCGCGCGCGGCATCGTCCTCGTGCGCCAGCGGCGGCCAGCCCATCACCGCCAACAGCGAGACGCCCTTCTCATCCACGCTCAGTTTGTCCACACTGCCTTCGTAGCGGTAGATCGCGGTTTGCAGAGTACGGACGATGTGCTGAGACTGTTCGAGCGAGGTGTAGTGATTGAGCGTGGGCAGGTGGACGAAGAGCACGGTGACGCGGCGCAGTTCCGCCAGCCAGCCGGTCTGCCCCGCGACCAGCCGCGTGCGGATCGCGCCGGGGACGTAGGCCTGCACCGCCGGGATCGCTTCGGCGGTGAACGCGGCGCGATGAAGCGGGAACGGCGGAAGCGGAGTCCGCACCGCATCCACTCGGATGCCGCCCTGCGCCAGCGGCTCACCCGTGCAAGCGTCCTGCACCAACTTCCAGGCTTCCGGTGAAAGGATCACCTGCCCCGGCTCGGCCTGGCGCTCCGCGTTGGTCACTTGCGCCAGTAATCCACCGGCGACCAAAATGTGCCAGCGGCCGTATTCACCGCCGAGGTGCTCAACCGAGATGTCGCCGACGCCGATGCCCATGCGCAGAGATAAACGCGCCTCGGTAGCTTCAAAGCCCTGCAAGGCGCGTTGCGCGGTGGACGCGCACTGCACGGCGCTAAGCGTGGCGGCATACGCGGAGGCGGTAGGTTGATCAAAACCGCTGGCGGGCAAATCCGGCACCGGCCAGAGCGCCAGCAGGGCATCGCCTGCGAACTTCACCACATCGCCGCCGTGCGCCGTGATCAAATCAATCAATTGGCCGAAGTAGGTGTTGAGCAAACGCGAAAGCTCTTCCACACCTTGCGGGCCGCGCTGGGAGAGGCGCTCGGTCAGGGGGGTGAAGCCGGAGATGTCGGCGAAGAGCGCCACCGCCGGGAAGCGTTCCAGGGTCGGGGCGGTGATGGGCGAGGGGTCGGCGGCCAGGCGGCGCGTCACCAAGGCCGGAACGTAACTGGCGAGGGTATCCAGGATAGGAAGAGCCATAGTGCGTATTGGGTTGAGGGTGGGTCTGAGTGCAGGTTGTGTGCCAGCCTACCAGCGGAAAGTCTAACACCGCTCTGACACTTGGGGCAATCGGTCAAGATAGGAAAGGGTTTGATCACTGTTTCCAAACCAGAAAAGAATTCCGTTCCATCCGCCTCTAAATCCGTTCAATCCATTGATGATCGTCCCCTCAGCGGATCACGCATCTTCCATTTCAAGCGAGGTCGTGATCTGCACACAGCCGCCGATGGTGCGCGCCACCGGGCAGAAGTCCGCGTGGAAGCCCAGCACGCGCTCGGCGGTTTCACGTTTGGCCGGATCAAGCTTGAGATGATAGCGCACGTGAATGCGCCGGATGACCAGCACCTTGCCATCCAGTTCAACTTCGCCGGTGGCTTCGGACGTGAGCCAGCCTTCACCCGCCGAGATTTGACGCGCTTCCAGCGCGCCGCCAAACGTCCCGGTCAGTCAGCCGGCCGCGGCGGCCACCACGTAATCCAGCGTCGTCGCGTGCGGCTCCGAGACTTCCGGGCTGACGCCGTAATGTTGAGCAACTTCCGAATGCACGCCGAACCGGATCGGCTCCGGCTCGATGGGCAAGTACGCGCGGCGCAACGGCCCTTTCACTCGCTCAATCCGAACTTTGGAAACGTAGGCGATGGGATTAGACATGTGAGTCTCCTTACCGGGAATGCGCCGATTCACGGCTCAAGCTGGCCTCACCCCCCGGCCGCTGGCGCGTCTCCCGGAGCCGCTTCGCGAAAGCCCGCTTCGGGAGAGGGGGAGCGCCCCGCGAAATTTCAGCCCGTTCCCCCTCTCCTGACGACAAAACCACTGTCGTCAGGAGAGGGGCAGGGGGTGAGGTCTGCTACGTGGGCATCGAACTTCATGCGATTCAACGCTTGACGTGAAAGCGCCGGGCCTTCAACTCAAAGCGCGGCAGGGCGCCGCGCGGCATAAGCTGGATGTTTGGGCGGCTGGCAAGCAGGGCGTGGATCGCCTCGCCCACCGCGGTCGCGATGATCGGGTCGGCGCCGTCCGCCAGTTCAATTTCAAGGCTCATCTCGTCCATGTGACGCACGGTGTGAACGGTGACGCGGAACTCATCCACCTCTTTGAACTGGCGGACGATGTTCTCCAGCGCGCTGGGAAAGACGTTGACGCCGCGCACCGTGATCATGTCATCTGCCCTCCCCAGAATGCCGCCCTCCAGCCGCGCGAAGGTGCGGCCACACGCGCACGGCGCCGGGTTGAGGCGCACGACATCGCCGGTGCGATAGCGAATGACAGGAAAGCCGATCCGCCCCAAATTGGTGATGACCAGCTCGCCCTGCTCGCCGGGCGGCGCGGGCTGGCCGGTCTGCGGATCGAGCACTTCGACGATGAACTCACTTTCGATGACGTGGAGGCCGCCGGGCTGGGCCTCACATTCAAAGGAATGCGCGCCGACTTCCGACGCGCCGGCGTGGTCGTAGCACTTTGCGTTCCACAGCTCCTCGATGCGCTGTTTGGTAGCCGGGACGTTGGCCCCCGGCTCGCCCGCGTGCACGGTGGCTCGCACGGACAGCGCGCGCATATCGAAGCCCGCCTCCCGCGCCACCTCGGCCAGCCGCAAGGCATAGGTCGGCGTGCAACACAGCGCGGTCGCGCCGGTATCGCGCATCAACTCCAGCCGCTGAAGCGAATCGCGCCCGCCGCCGGGGATCATCAGCGCCCCAATCCGGCGCGCGCCCTCCATCGCCGCCCAGAAGCCGATGAACGGACCGAAGGAAAACGCGATGAACAACCGATCTGTTGACGTGAGGCCCGCGCCGGAGAGGACGTAGCCCCAGCATCGCCCCCACCACTCCCAACTTTCGTTGGTGTCTGGCACGCGGAGCGGCGCGCCGATGGTGCCGGAGGTTTGATGATAACGGGTGTAGGCCGTGAGAGGATAGGTGATATTTGTGCCGAAGGGCGGACGGAGCGTTTGATCCTCGGCGAGTTCGTGTTTGGTCGTAAGGGGAAATTGGAGAGGTCGGCCAGCGAGCGAAGCCCGTGCGGCTCGACGCCCGCCGCTCTGAGCCGGGCGGTGTAAAAGGGGTTCTTGTCCCACAGCTCGCTCAACATCGCCTGCAACTTCTTGAGTTGCAGGGCGGCCAGCCCTTCGCGGGGCAGGGCCTCGGTGGCCGGATCGAAGTAGGGCATCGTCGAACTCCGTCGCCACCGGCGCACACCTGACAGGTCTTTGGAGACCTGTCAGGTGTGCGCCGGGCCAAACAATGCAAGCGCCGTCTCGCGCAGAATCTTGCGCTTGGCGTCCTCCGCCAGCGGCAAGGCGTAAAAGTCTTCGATGTTCTTGCCCAGGTCCATCACCATCGGCCCCGGCCAATCGGAGCCGAACATCGAGCGATCCGCAAAGCGTTCGAGCCAGGGGAAGTAGTTGAGCAGATTTTTCGGCGGGATGCTGGAGATGTCGAGGTAGACGTTTTTCGAGCGGCGGAGCAGGAACAGCGCGGTATCCATCCACAGGGGCCGCCCGCCGTGCGCGACGATCACTTTCAATTCCGGGAAATCCACGATCACGTCGTCCAGGTCCATTGGGTCGCCGTACTTGTTGCGCGCGCGCGGGAAGATAGACGTGCCCGTATGGAACATGACCGGCACGTTGTACTGGATGCACTTTTCGTACACCGTCGTCAGCCTCCGCAGTCCTGAGCCGGTCGAAGGATCATCGTTCAAATAGGCGTTGGCGCGGAAGAGTTGATGCGGCGGGTGAATCTTGATGCCGCTCAACTTCAAATCACCGAGCAGGTAATCCATGTGGGCGGCCACGTCCTGATGGCGGCGCGGATCGACTCCGCCAAACGGGATCAGCCGGTCGGGGTAAGCGCGGGCCATGTTGGCGGAGTAGACGTTGACCTCCTCGGTGAAGCCGACCACGTCCGGGGTGACGTAGTTGATCATCACCAGCTTTTCGATGTTGCGCTCGTCCATGTAGGCGACCAGCCGGTGCGGGTCGCGCGCGACGGCGTAAATCTCGTCCATCGTGTTACGCCCGGCGGCGATGCTGGCCACTGCGTCGGCGCGCACCTGCTCCCACGGCGCGATGTGCACGTGGGCGTCAATGACGGGATAGGGAGGTCGCATGGAGATTAGTCCCTGTTCATCAGCGCACGAAGCGTCAGCGTTCATCAACGTGCTTAGTTTTCTCAATAAGATGATCCTTCGCCAGTTCGCGGTACTTGGCCGCCGCCATCCCCACCCATTCTGCCGAACTGCCGTCGAGTTCCTTCTTGACCTGCGCGGGGACTCCGGCGGCCAGGGAGCGCGGCGGAATGGTCATGTTCTCCGTCACCACACTCCCAGCGGCGATCATGCTTTGCTCGCCGACCGTCGCGCCGTGGAGCACCACCGCGTTCATGCCGATCAGCGCGCCGCGCTCCACCACACACCCCTCCAGCACCGCGCCGTGGCCGATGGTCACGTCTTCTTTGATAATCGTCTCGCCGCCCTCCGGCGCGTGGATCGTCGCGTTGTCCTGCACATTGCTCCCGCGCCCGATCACGATGCGGCCATGATCGCCGCGCAGAACTGCGCCATACCAGAGGCTGGCTCCCTCGCCAACCTCCACATTGCCGATGACGACGGCGGTGGGGGCGATGAAGACGCCGGGAGCGATCTGGGGGTTGCGGCCTTTGTGCGGAATAATCATGGCGAACGGGTTGAGTTCACGCCGGCGTTCAACGGGCGGTCGTCGCCGCGATCTCGGCCTTCATTTGCTGCCAGGCCTGCCGCGCCTCTTCGACCGAGCCTTCATCCTCGATGGTGGTGATGTCGCCCGGATCGCGGTCCAGGGTGACGGCTTTCAGCACGCGGCGCATGATCTTGCCGCTGCGCGTCTTGGGCAGCATGTTGACGAAGTTCACCTCCCCGATCACGGCCACCGGCCCCAATTCGTGGCGCACGGTGTCCAGCAATGCCTGCCGCAGTTCGGGCGACGGTTGATGGCCGAGCTTGAGCAGGACAAACGCCGAGATGACTTCGCCGCGCAGGTCGTCCGGCCGGCCAATCACCCCGGACTCGGCCACTGCCGGGTGCCGGAGGAAGGCGGTTTCCACTTCGATGGTGCCGAGGCGGTGCCCGGCAATCTTAATAATCTCGTCGGCGCGGCCCGCAAACCAAACGTAGCCGTCCTCGTCAATGTGGGCCGAGTCGCCCGTGTAATACACATTCGGAATCTTCTGCCAGTAGTCGCGGCCATACCGTTCGGGTTCGCCCCACAGCGCCGGGGTCAATCCGGGGAACGGGCGCTGGAGGACCATGATGCCCTTTTCGCCGGGCGCGCACGGCTGGCCTTCGGGGGTCATCACGGCGGCCTCAATCCCCGGCAGAGGGATGGTGGCCGATCCGGGTTTGATGGGCAACATGCCGAGGCCGTATGGATTGCCAAAGACCGGCCCGCCGGTTTCGGTCTGCCACATATGATCAATCACCGGAATCCGGTTGTTCAACACTTTGTTTTGCAGCCAATCCCAGGCCGGCGCGTTGAGCACCTCGCCCGCGCACACCACTCGTTCGAGCCGGGAGTGATCCACCTTGCTCAGCGGCTCGTCGCCGTAGCGCATCAGCAGGCGCACGGCGGTCGGCGAAGTGAAAATGCCGGTCACGCCAAACTCTTCGATCGCCGCCTGCCAGTTCGCTTCCGGGCGTGGATGATCCAACGCGCCCTCGAAGGCAAGCGTGGTACAGCCGATGATCAGCGGCGCGTACACGATGTAGCTGTGCCCCACTGCCCAGCCGAGGTCAGAGGTGGCCCACCACACGTCGGTCGGTTTCAGCCCGAAGCACCAGCGCGCCATGCTAACGATGTGAACCTGATAGCCGCCGTGAGTGTGGATCGCCAGTTTGGGTTTGGCCGTCGTGCCCGACGTGGCGAGGATGTAAGCCGGCTCGTTCGCTTCCATGGCCACATAGCCGCCGTCGTGGCCCGTGGAGCGGCTGACGAACTCCTCCCACGTCAGGTCGCGCCGCTTTTGCATCGGCGTATCGTCGGCGGCGCGTTTCAGGACGATCACATGCTCAACGCTGTCGCCGGCCTGCGGCACAGCCTCGTCCACAATTTCCTTGAGGCGCACGTTCTTGCCCTTGCGGTAGGTAACATCCGCCGTAAAGATGAGGCGCGAGCCGCTGGCCTGAACGCGGTCGCCCAGCGCCTTCGCGCCGAAACCGGCGAAGACCACCGAGTGAATCGCGCCGATGCGGACGGTGGCGAGCATGAGCATGATGGCTTCGGGGCAGGTGGGCATGTAAATGGTGAGGCGATCCCCTTTGTGGAGGCCCATACCGCGCAACGCCGCCGCCAGCCGCTCGACCTCGCGCAGCATCTGGGCATAGGTGAACAGCCGGCGCTCGCCCCGCTCGTTGATGTAGATCAACGCGGTGTGGCCGCCCCAGCCGCGTTTGACGTGATGGTCGAGCGCGTTATAGGCCAGATTGGTTTGCGCGCCGACAAACCAGCGGAACGTGGGATAGTTCCACTCGAACACGCGCTCCCACGTGCGGAACCAGGGCAGTTCCTTGGCCGCACGCTCCCAAAACCCTTCCGGGTCTTCTTTCCCTTCTTGTATCCAGCGATTGATGATCGGAGTGATCAGGTTCATGTGTGGGCCTCCTGAAACCAACTAAGCCGGAATTGTTGTCAACGAATGAGACAACGAATAAACGAATGCGGCCGGTCGGGCCATTCGTTTATTCGTTCAATATTCGTTGACCGCTTGTAACCCCGCCGCCTGTCGTAAGGCACGTGCCACATAGACGGGCACCATCTTCTTGCGATACGACAACAGCATATCAGTATTGTCCAGCGGCTTGGCGGGCCTGGCCGCCGCCTGTGCCGCCGCTTCGATCACATCGGGCGTCAACTTCTGACCCACCAGTCGAGACAATGCCTGCAACGCCTCGACTGGGTATGAATGCACCGCGCCGAGGACAATTTTAGCGTACGTGCATACGCCATCATCTAAACGCAAGGCAACGGCGACGCCGAGGATGGGGAAGTCGAACGAGCCGCGCCGGCGCAGTTTCAGGTAGGCGGTTCGCAGGCCCTCGGCGGGCGGCAAGATGATCTCGGTCAAAATCTCGTTCGGCGCTTTCGTGAGGTATTCCATCCCGTCGTCGTGGTAGAGCGCCTGCGCCGGGATCACGCGCTCACCCTTCGGGCCGACGAGCCGCACGCTCGCGCCCAGCGCGATCATCACCGGCGCAGTATCCGAGGACGACACGGCCCAACAGCGCGAACTGCCCGGCGCGACGAGGCAGATGTCGCCATCCTTTTTCATGCAGAAGCCGATGGACTTGCGCCAGTGATAGGACTGATTGTAGTAGTTGCACCGCGTGTCCACACACAGGTTACCGCCGATCGTGCCCATGTTGCGCAGTTGCGCCGTGGACACCACGCCCGCCGCGTGCGCCAGCGCCGGATACTTCTCCGTGATCATCGGATGCCGACTCACCTGGGTCAGCGTCACTCCTGCCCCAATCGTCAACCCGCGTTCGGCATCGCCCTCCATGCGCTTGAGTTCAGCAATGCCGCGCAAGCCCACCAGCGTCTTCGGCTCAAACTGGCGGCGCTTCATGTTCGGGTACAGGTCAGTGCCGCCCGCGACGATCATGGCCTCGGAGCCCCGCTCGGCTAATAGCGAGACGGCTTCGGCGACCGTGCGCGGGGCGAAGTAATCGAAGGGAGGTAGACGGAGCATAGTAGTTATCAGTGAACAGTCAACAGTGCGCACTGTTGACTGCTCACTGTTCACTGTTCACTGTTGACTGTTCAATCTCGGTGCTTTCGGGTGCGGCTCCACGTGGACAGGTTCAGGGAACGTGATCGCCGGGATGCCCCTCAAAGGGGGCCCTACGCGCGGGTCTTTGCCCTCGGCCTTGAGCGCCAGCGCCTTGAGCACTTTGTCAGGCGTGACCGGAATCTCGTCAATCCGCACGCCAACGGCGTCGTAGACCGCGTTGCACAGGGCCGGCGGCACAGGCAGGAGCGGCCCCTGCCCGGCTTCCTTCGCGCCGAACGGCCCCTCTGGATCAATCCGCTCGACGAGAATGGTTTCGATCTCCGGCGTCTCCAGCGTGGTCGGGCTTTTGTATTCGAGCATCGACGGAATCTTGTGCTGGCGGCGGCGGAACTCCCGTTCCTCCATCAGCGCCTCGCCCAGGCCCATGTACACACTACCCTCGGCCTGCCCGATGACGAGCAGTGGATTGATCGCCCGCCCGCCGTCGTGCGCGATCCACACCTTCTCCACCTTCACCTCGCCCGTCTCTGGATCGACATCCACTTGCACCACACACGCCGAGTAGCTGTAGGCTGGGCTTGGCCCCACGCCTGAACCCCGGAACGGCCCGGCGAGTTTGGGCGGGGTGTAACTGCCCATCGCGCCCAGCGCGCCATGCCTGGCCTCGGCCAGTTGAGCGGCCTCCGCGAATGACAGCGCGCGCCGTTCGTCGTCCACGCAGTAGATTCGATTACTGCGCGCCGCCAGGGCTTCGACGGGCAGTTCCAGCTTTTCCGCCGCCGCCGCCATGATAAGCGTCTTCACCTTCTGCGCCGCGTCAATGGCCGCGTTGCCCATCATAAACGTCACACGGCTGGAGTAACTGCCCAGGTCAATCGGCGTCAGGTCGGTGTCGGCGACCACGAGTTGGATGTCTTTCACCTCCACGCCGAGCACCTCGGCCACGGTGTAGGCCAGCACCGAGTCGGAGCCTTGCCCGATGTCAATCTCGCCGCACAGCACCGTCACCCCCCCGCCCCGATCAATTTTGATCTGCACCGAGGAGTGCGGCATCTTGTTCCAGTAGATGGGCAGGCCCGCGCCGGTCAGGTAACTTGAACACGCGAGGCCCACGCCTTTGCCGCGCGGCAGTTGGCGGTGCTTGTCGTTGAAGCCGGAGGCCGCCACGACTTTATCAATGCACTCGGCCAGCCCGCAACTGGTGATCCGCAGGTGATTGACCGTGTACGAGTGCTCGTCCACCACAAACTTGCGGCGGATGTCTACCGGGCTGACGCCGATGGCCTCCGCGATCTTATCGAGTTGAATTTCCATCCCGAAGCGCGGCTGGGGCGTGCCGTGCCCGCGCTTGGGGCCGCACGGCGGCTTGTTGGTGAAGACGCGCAAGCCTTCAAATTTGTAGGTCGGGATTTTATAGGTGACGGTTTGCAGCGCGCCGGTGTAATACGTGCTGGCGACTCCATACGAGCCGTACGCGCCGCCGTCGAGGAACGTTTTGAAGTGCATCGCCGTGATCGAGCCGTCTTGGCGCACGCCGGTCTTGGCCCACATGAGGACGGGGTGGCGGCCCCGATGAGCGTAAAAAACTTCCTCGCGGGTGAGCGTGATCTTCACCGGGCGGCCCGTGAGCATCGCCAGTTTGCAGGCGACGATCTCGTGTGGGAACGGATCGCTCTTGCCGCCAAACCCGCCGCCGACCGGCGTGGCGATGATGCGTACGCGGCTGGGAGGCAATTTCAGCGCCTTCGAGACTGCGCGGTGGACGTAGTGCGGCGTTTGCGTCGAAGACCAGAGCGTGAGTTCGCCGTCGGGCGCATATTGGGCGAGGGCCGCGTGTTGCTCCATCGGCAGGTGCGTGTTGCCCTGGTAGAAGAAGGTGTCCTCGCGCACGTAGTCCGCCTCGGCAAAGCCGGCTTGCGGATCGTCGAACTCAAGCGAGACGAGTTTGTGGATGTTGCCCTGATCGCCGTAATCGTGAACCGGCTCGCCCTGCTTGTTCAGCGCCTCTTCGATGGACAGATACGATGGCAACTCTTCATACTCGACGTCGATCAACTCCAACGCGCGCTCGGCGGTCTCTTCGTCAACCGCCGCTACCGCCGCCAGCGGGTCGCCGACGAACCGGCCCTTGTCCATCACCAGCGCGGTCTCGTCCTGGCTGACGGGTAGGATGCCGTATTTAACCGGCGGCAGGTCTTCGCCGATGATGACCGCGATGACGCCGGACACGGCCTCGGCCTGGCCGGTGTGGATGGCTTTGATGCGCGCGTGCGGGTAATGACAGCCGAGCAGTTTGGCGTACAACATGCGCGGCAGGAACAGGTCGTCGGCATACACCGTCTGCCCGGTCACTTTCGCCAGCCCTTCCACCTTGGGCAGTGGCTTGCCGATGATGTTGAGTTCGCCGTTGTCAGGCATGTGTCACTTCCATCATTCAGTGATCAGTAATCAGTGAACAGTGAACAGTTCACTGATCACTGTTCACTGATTACTATTCACTCGCTATCCGCTCCGCCGCCAACTCCACCGCCTCTAAAATTTTGCTGTAGCCCGTGCATCGGCACAGGTTCCCGGCCAGCGCCTCGCGGATTTCATCGCGCGCCGGATGCGGGCTGTGCTCAAGCAGGGCCCGGGCAGTGACGAGGATGCCCGGCGTGCAGTAGCCGCACTGGGCTGCGCCCAACTCGGCGAACGCGGCTTGCAGGGGGTGCGGCACGCCGCGCTCGGCCATGCCCTCCACGGTCAAAATCGCCTGGCCTTGAACTTCGACCGGCAAGGTGAGGCACGACAACACCGGCTCGCCGTCCACGAGCACCGTGCACGTGCCGCACTCGCCCAACTCGCAGCCGTGCTTGGTGCCGGTCAGGCGCAGGTCCTCGCGCAGAACTTCGAGCAGGGTTTTGTGGATTGGAACCCAGGCTTCGTGTTCCTCGCCGTTGACGCGGAGGGTGATGAGTTGTTTCATGCTCGGTTTCTCCTCACCCTCGCTTCTGGCCGACCGGCCGGGGAGGAGGGTGAGGTTATTTTCCTGAGAATTGCGGCTTTCGTTTCTCGCGGAACGCGCGCAAACCCTCTTGGTGATCGTCCGTCTTGATCAAAATGCTCTGCGCCAGGCCTTCCATGACGATGCCGGTCGTCTGATCCAGGCTGGCGACGTTGTTGAGGATTTTCTTGGCGAGGCCGAGGGATTGCGGCGCGCGCTTGAGCAGCATCCCGGCGTACTCGCGCGCCTCGTCCAGCAACTTCTCGCCCGGCACGACGCGGTTGACCAGCCCGATCGCGTGCGCCTCCTGCGCCGGGATCATCGCGCCGGCGAAGATCAGCTCTTTGGCTTTGGCGACGCCCACCAGCCGCGCAAACCGGGCGCACCCGCCGATGCCGGGGATCAGGCCGATGTAGTTCTCGCGGAAGCCCAGCGTGGCCTCCTCGGCCGCCATGCGGATGTCGCACGCCAGCGCCAGTTCGAGGCCGCCGCCCGTGGCCGGGCCGTTGAGGGCGGCGATCACCGGCTTCTCCAGCGCCTCCAGATCGTCGAAGAATTTGATCAAGCGGCGGCTGTGCGCGCGGAAGGTCGGCGTGAGCCAGCCCTTCTCAAAGTGCGCGAGGTCGCCGCCGGAGGAGAACGCCCGCCCCGCGCCGGTGAAGATCACGACGCGCACGGCCTCGTTGAAGAACAAATCTTCGCTCAAGGCGGTGAAATCGGCGCGCATCTCCAGGCTGATCGCGTTGAGGTGTTCGGGCCGGTTGAGGGTGACGGTGGCGAGGCCGTCGTTGACTTCGTAGAGGAGGGTTTGGAATTCCATAGGACTGGAGATTGGAGGTCAGAGATTGGAAGTTGGAGATTGAGGGTGGTCTTCCCACCGCACCACATCAAACACCGTCCGGCAGTTGCGGCAGTAATACTGCGAGGCCAGCAGGAACTGGCTGAAGAGTGAGAACAACTCAGTGTCGGGTGAGTCGCAGAACGGGCAGGCAATCCATTCCGTATGATCGCCTTGCTCTCCTTTCCTCGCATCCCCCTGCCCTCCTGCCCGATCCTGGCGCAGGTCAGCCATGGGCAGCCACCAACCCGCAACTCGCCATCAACGCCGTCATTTCCGCCGTCCACCGCTGACGCAAAGCCTCGGCGCTCTCGGCCAAAACCCCGTCGGCGGTGAGCGCGCCGTTATCACTGGAGCCGAGCCAGTCCGCCGTCGGCGTCCACAACCGGTTGACCGAGTCCTGCATCGCGCCTCGCGTCTTCGGCCCGGCGGCCATGCGTTTTAGCCAGCCCTCGCCGTACTGCCGGTGGAACCATTCCTCCTGCAAAATTTTGGCCGCGCGCTGGCGCAGAGGCTCGTAGCGCGATCCGCGCGCCGCCTCGAACACCAGCGTCAGCGCGCGATCAAACAGCGCGGCGGCGGCGACGAACTCGGCCCAGTGCTTGAAGGGCAGCTCCAATGCGGGCGAGCCGAGCAGGCGCTCGCGCTTCTCTTCTTTGAGATAGGCCTCCGGCGAGTCGGGGACGCTCTGGAGGGCGGCGTACAGACTACGGGCGTGCCCCAGTTCGTCCTGGGTCATCGCCGCTGCGGCCACCGCCGCTTCCAGCGCGGGCGCGCGGTTCGTCCACTCCGAGAACCGGCGGCCCAGCAGATATTTGTTGTCGGCCAACCGGGCGATCAAATCAGCGATTAGATTAGGCGCGGCCTGGGACACGATCGGCCTCCAGCGGAATGACACGCACAATTGACTTGTCGGGGATGGCCACCATTTCGACCCAGCCCTCTGCGCCGAATTGCTCGCGGGCACGCTGATCGAGTTCCGCCTTGGGCGCGTCAACCTCGAGCTTCAGCGCGCCGATGCACTCCAACGGTTGCGTATAGGCTTTGCGGGCGAAGATGAGGTAAAAGTCAATCACGCGGCCTCGACAATGGAATGGATGTCGCGGCGCGGGACGATGAACATCTCGCTCCACGTCCATTCCTGGTATATCGTGAAGGCGTAGACCTGCGCCAGCTTTGTGTCCGGCGCAATCACGTTGCCGATGTAGCGCAAAGGGTCTTCCGCTTTGATCCTGGCG
>Ga0247727_10012194_pt1 | contig 14811 bp, 8 predicted proteins | sample WisWelCaveWW1625_FD_202498 | JGI IMG/M metagenome (GOLD analysis project Ga0247727, IMG submission 202498) | Biofilm microbial communities from Wishing Well Cave, Virginia, United States - WW16-25 | ecosystem: Environmental > Aquatic > Deep subsurface > Groundwater > Cave microbial mat | place... | reverse complement strand
TCCGTGAAGCTCTTCACCTTGCGCCCGAACTGGCCGACGCCCAAGCCGGGCACCGGGTCGAAGCGCGGGCTGGTCCCAGCGCTTCCATCGCCGTTGATGTCGGTGCTGAAGTAACCCTGAACGCCGGAGACAGCGCCGCCCAGGTTCGGAACTCCAAGCGTGAACGGACTCGCGCTGCGGAATGTCCAGTAAGAACCGAGCTGGAAGCCGCCGGGCGTGGTGAAGTTGGAGTACACCCGCAGGTAATGCGTGAAGTCCAGCCCGTTCGGCCCGAAGTTCGCCTTGTTGTTCCACTCGCGGTTGCTAAACGGACTGTTCAGGAATTCGACGCGGCCGGCCGCCGACGCGGATTCGCTGCGCCCGAACGCGTAGCCGGCCCCCATGATAATATCGCGCAGCGCCGAAAACTGGGTCTTGCGGCTGCGGAAGCTGAACTGCAAGCCGCGGTACCTGGTGAAGCCGCCCTGGAAAAAGCGGGCGCGGGTGAAGTCCGGGTTGAGACCCTGGAAGGTCGTCTCGCCGATCAGATCCAAGTCGCCCAGCGTGCCGCGGCCGGCGATATACTGATCCATCGTCCGTCCGGCCAGCACGCGGTTGATCTGGTTGCGCGTGTTGGCGACGTTCAACGTCGCGGCGTCGCGCCGCCGTTCGAAGTCCACCAGGAAGAATGGCAAGCCAACGGCGTTGCTGTGCAGGTAATCGACCGTCAACACCGAGCCCGGCCGCAGCTCGTGCTGCACGCCCAGGTTGAACTGGATCGCGTACGGCACGGTGAACTGGTTGCCCGGGAAATTGCCGCCGAACACGAGGCCGCGGTTTTGCGTGAATTGCGGCGTGCCGGTGGCGGGATCGAATTTATGGTTCGCGTAAGCCGCGCCCAACGCCTGGTGCACGCGACCGATTAGGTCGACCACATTCCGTAAGGGCTGTCCCTCGAGGTCGCTGTAGTTGCCGTCCGGATGGCGGCCATCGACGTTGATCGGCCGTCCGTCCGGACCCGCCACGTGCGTATAGTCGTAAACATCCGGCCCGATGCCGACCGGCAGCATGGCGAACTCGTCGAACAGCAGGTTGTTGTAGATGTTCATCTCGTAGGCTTTGTAGAAGCCGCCGCGGATGACGGTCTTGCTCATGCCCGTGGGATCCCATGCAATACCGAAAGACGGCGAGAACAGATCCTTGGGGGCGCTCGGGAACGCGGAAAAGCCCAGGCCAAACTTCTCCATGTTCGGATCGCGCTTCACCCGCTTGTCGTTGTTGAAGTAGCCGCTGTCGTATTGCCAGCGCAGGCCGAAATTGAGCGTCAGGTGACGGTTCATCTTCCAGGAATCCTGGCCGTAGAGCCAGCCGCGATTGTTAATCTTGCCGCCGTAAGGGAGGTTATGGCCGGCGCGCAGCGTGAAAAAGCCGGCGTTGGGGCCCGTCGTGAAGTATTCCAATGGGTACTCGAGGGGGTTCTGGACGTTCGCGCCGCGCGCGCGCACCGCCTGAATCGTGGCCGCGTCATAGGTGCCGCTGACGCTCAGCGGGCCGGCGAAATTAGCGAAGCCGCCCAGATCGATGTGGGTGAGCCCGGCGCCGAAGCGGATCGTATGCTTCCCCTTGAAGTAGCTTCCCTCATAGGAGTTCTGCCAGTTGTCCTGGTAGGTCTGCTGCGGAGCGAGGCCGTTGGGGCCATATCCGCCAATTGGACCGAGAGCGAGATTGAATGGAACGCCGGTGGCGGTCCGCAGGAACCTGGTGTTCAGCTCCTGGGACTCGATGCGGTTGTTGAAGTTCGTGAAACCGAACCGGTAGTTGTGAGTCATCCGCGACCGGTTGTAATTCAGTCCCACAACGTGCTGGTTGGTCCAGTTGACGTTTTGGAACGGTGAAAGGGCGTTGCCGCCGGTAGCGATGTTCCAGTCGTTGTTAAGCCGGTAAAACACTCGAGTGCTGTTGGAGACGTTCCAGTCCATCCGTCCGCTGGAGTAGCGGATGCCGGCCGGGAAGTTCTGGTCGACGTTCAGGGACGGAAACTCCGGAATCCGGACCGTGTCCTGAGCGGTGATGTAGTGCCGCTCCCAGTTGGCGAACCAGAAGACCCGGTCCTTCACGAACGGCCCGCCTACACTGGCGCCGAAGCGGTTCCGCTTGAACGGAACTTCGGTGGCATTGTATTCCAGACGGGCGCCCATGTCCTGGTTGTGGTAGTCCCAAAAACCCCGCCCGTGGATCTCGTTGCCGCCGGAACGGGTAATGATGCTGATGGCTCCGGAGGATGTCAGCGAAGTGGAGGGATCGAGCGAGGAGCGGGTCAACTGAAACTCGTCGATCGCATCCTGCGAGAAATTGGCCAGCGTCGAGCCGACGGTTTCGTCGGTGACGTCAATGCCATCCACCTGGACGCGGGTGCCCGTTCCGGACCGTCCGTTAATTCCGACGGTTCGGTAGGCGAATTCTTTCGTGGGGTCGATCGCGCCGCCGTCACGAATGTGCACACCCGGCGCGAGCGCCGCCAGATCGAGGAAGTTGCGGCTGAACAATGGGATCGCGGCGATCTCCTTCTGCGTAATAATGGTGTCGACCGTCTGCCGGGTCGTATCGACGGTGACCGCTTCGGCCTGCACCTGGATAATCTCGCCGATGCGCCCAATCTCCAGCGCGGCGTTGCCGTTGACCACCGAGCCGGAGCTAACCTTCAGATTGTGAATCTCTTTGGTTGATAGGCTCGGCGTCTCGATTCTCAAGTCGTAGACTCCGGGCAGCAGGTTACGCGCCGAGTAACGACCGAGCTCGTTGGTCTCGAGTGGAATCACGCGCCCGGTGGCGACCTCGGTCACGGTGACCTTGGCGTTCTGCACCACCGCCCCGCTCGGGTCGGTGATGGTTCCTTCAATGGCGCCCGTTGGCGTCTGAGCCCACGCTGCCGCCAGCCACAACGCGAAGCCGACAAATAAGAAATGCATGAATCCCGGAAGCATAAGTGTCAGTCGTCTACCGCCTGGCCGCCTTGGCGTCGGCCAGCGCGTAGAGCTGGTTGCGATTGGCGATGAACAACGTGGAATTGGCGGCGACCGGCGTGCAGTAGACCGAGCTGCCCATGTTCATCTCGGCGAGCAGCTTCTTCTCCTTGCCGGCCTGGAGCACGACCACGTCGCCGTCCTCGTCGCCGAGGTACACCTTGCCGTCGGCAACCATCGGCGAGCCCCACATGGCGGCCAGCATGTCGTGCATCCAGAGAACCTTGCCGGTGCGGGCATCGAGGGCGTGGAGAAAACCGCTGAAATCGGCGTAATACACAATGCCGTCGTGGATGGCGGCCGTCGAGATCGAACGGCGGATCTTGTCGTAGTGCCAGACGAGCCCGCTGCGGGTGATATCGCCGCGTTTAGTGGCGTCGATGGCGTACAGGTGACCGATGCCTTCGCCGTGCTCGGGATCCTGGCCGTTGGCGATGTAGACGCGATTGTCCCAGAGGACCGGCGTGGCGATGATCTCATTACGGGTCTTGGGCCACACCGAATCCTTGGGGTTGCTGTCGAACTCCCACAGCTTCTTGCCGGTGAGCGCCTCGTAGCCGCGCACCCAGCCGTCGCCTTGTCCGGAGACCACCTGTAAGACGCCGTCGATGACGCCGACGGCGGGCGAGGACCACTGCCCGTGGAGGATCTTTTCGCCGACCGAGTTGTCCTCCCACGCCAGCTTCCCGGTCTTCTTGTTGATCGCGATGAGGGCCGGTGCGCGCGGCGAGGGGATGTTCACGTGACTCTCGTCGTGTCCGTTGGAGGTCATCAGGAAAATCAGGTCGCCATGGGAGACGGGCGAGGAATTGGCGAGATTGTGCGGGAAAGCGCCGACTTCCTCCATCATGTCGAACTTCCAGACGACGTCAGCGTCGGCTTCGCGCGCCAGCGCCCCCTCACCCTGGAATGGGCCGTCGTTCTCTTTATCGCGAAAGCCCTCCGTATCGAGGCAGACGAGTTCGGCGCGGTTGCTGACGTAGTACAGGCGGTCGCCTTCGACCAGCGGCGAGGAGGCCACGCCCTGATACGGCCAGTCGTTGACGCGGCCGGCGGGGAGCTTTTCGCTGGTGTGCTGCCACAGGAACTGGCCGTCGGATTCGCGGAACGCCATCAGCACGCCGCGGTCGCCGGCCTGCTTGGGGTCGCGCATGGCTTCGTTATTGGTGCCGACAAAAACCTTGCCGCCGGCGACGACGGGATTGCCGTAGGTCTGCGAGCCGAGCGCGGCCACCCACTTCACATTGATCTTTTTGGTGACGTCCCAGCTCGCCGGCAGGCCTTTCTGATTCGAGACCATGTTGCGGTCGGCGGCGCCGCCCCACATCGGCCAGTCGCCGGTGCCGGGATCGGAGGCGAACAGGAGGCAGGCGATCAGACCCGCCGGGAGAAGAATGACAAGGCGCTTCATTGATTGGATTCCACTTTGATATTGTCGAAAAAGACTTCAAACGGCGCATCGGCGTAAATCCCCGGGCTGCCTTCGCGGTTCCCTGCCGGGTCGACGCGCTCGATCGTCCAGGCCGCCGGCTCCGCCTCCGAGACAGGCCAGACCTTGCCGCGCGCGCGGACCTTTCCGTCCGGCATGTTCTCGACGCGCAGCTTCAGGCGATACCAGGTGTTCGCTTTCCAGGAAAACGGCACGGCGACGGTTCGCGTGGTCTCCGGCTGCCACGGTTCCAGCTTGAGTCGCTGGTGGTTGCCGAACAGGTCGAGCGCGTAGCGTTGCGCGACCACGCCGGCGTCGCCCATCTGGCGGCGCTTCTCGAGCGCCATCACGTCGGCCTGGACGGTGTAGTCGTGCATTGCGGAGTGGCCGAAGAAGGAGCGGGCGCGCTTGGTGAACGCATTGTCGGCCAGCTTGACCAGCACCTTCGAGCCTTCCCTCTCGCGCACCATGAACTTGCCGGTCGCATTGATCCAGTGCGGAGGCGGCGGCCCGGGCTTGACCGATTCAAAGTCCGTCCGGATTGCGCCGGCGGTGATAATCCGGGCGCGCGCCGCTCCGCTGACACCGTCGGCCTCGGCTTTGATGAGACCGGCTTCGCCTGCCGTCTCGCCGGCGGTGAAGCGGCCGCTTTCGCTGATCGAGCCCGTCAGCGCGCTGGTCCAGGCGGCATTCGTCTCGCGGATGAACCGTCCCTGGGCGTCGAACAGGCGAGCGCGGAGCTGGACCGACTGGCCCGGCTTCAGCACCAACTCGGTCGGCGCCACTTGCAGGTGCGCCGGCGCCGCTGTCGACGGCGGTTCCGGTTTCGGGGGCGCGGGCATGGCCGCTGAAGCCGCCTTCGTACCGAAACTATAGGTGGCTTCGACAGTCGCCACGTAGACCCGGCCATTGGCGATCGCCGGCGACGCCGTCACCGCCTCGGGACGGGTTTCCGTGCCAAGCTGGTCCTGGTCGAGAACCTCGACCCCATCCTGGCCCGGCTTCAGAATGAAGAACCTGCCATTCTCGTTGCCGACGTACAGTTTCCCGTCTGCCAGCACCGGCGAGGCTTTCTGGATGGTGCCGAGGTTCTTCTTCCAGAGCTGGCGGCCGGTCACCGCGTCGAAGGCGAACAGGTTGCTCGAGTTATCGATCTGATAGAGCCGGTCGCCGTCCATGACCGGGTTCGAGAAGCCGCCCTGGAACCCTTTCAACGCCCATCTGATCTGGGCCGGGCCGATGTCGCCTTTGGCGCCGGCGTCGATGGCGGCGAGCAGGCCCATTTCGCTGGTGTCGAGGTTCTCCTCGCTGTGACTGACGTAAGCGGTGTTGTTAAACAGAACGACGCCGGTGTTCAGACCGCGTTTGCTGATGACGTATTTCCAGACCGGCTCGCCGGTCTGGACTTTGAGCGCGTGGACGGCCCCGTCGGAAGCGCCGGAAACGATCAGCCGCGTCCCCTGGACATCGGCGACAATCGGCGGCGAGTAGATGGTGTCAAACGGGCGGCCGCCCGGCGAGCTCACCCAAACACATTCGCCGGTGCGCTTGTCGAACGCCATGTAGCGGTGCGCGGCGCGGGCCTGGTCGCCCCAGCCCGTCGAGACGCCGCTGACGATGACGAGGTCCCCTTCGACGACCGGGGATACGGTCCGCCCGCCGTGCGTGGTCACCAGGCCGAACTCTTCGACGATAGACCGCTCCCACACCACTTTGCCGGCAGCGGAGATGGCTTTGAGCTCGCCGCCCACGCCGAATACATAGACATTGCCGGTGGCCGGATCGCCGGCCGGCGACGACCAGGCGATGCGGTGCGGCGGGACATCGCTGTGGTAGACGTTGAACTTGTGTTCCCATAGCAGCCGGCCGGTGTCCGCGTTCAGGCAGACCACCCGCTCCTGAAGCGTTTCGCCTTCGCCGGCCGCGTTGAACAGGTAGAGCCGGCCGCCGAGGATCACCGGAGTCGAGCGCCCGCCATAGGGGGCTTTCCACGCCAGGTTCTCGCCGGCGGGCGACCAGGAGACGGGCAGATTCTTCTCCGCAGAGGTTCCGTCGCGGCGGGGACCGCGGTAGTCGGCCCAGTCAGCCGCCAGGACGGGAAACACAAGGAGAGAAGCGGCTCGGAGGATTCGCATGGTTCAGCTACCATGATGCCACGTGAGATGCAATCGCGGGCGAGGGCCGCCCGACTGGGGGTCGCCGATACGCTAGCGTAGTGTCCACGAATTAACTGGACAACGTTTGTGGACGCCTTTGGATACAGACTCTACTAATCCAGGAGGACGCGCTTCCATTCCACCCTGGGCCTTTGAAAATTGATGAGCAAAGCCACGCGAAGACCAGAGGCCTTCAGGTAATTGATGCATTGGGCCAGATGCTCGTTGGCAAGGCGGTCCACGCACTTCAGTTCCACGATGACCTTTTCCTCGGCCACCAGATCGGCCATGTATTCGCCCACGCACTGCCCTTTGTAGCAAACCGGAAATGAAACCTGAGCCTCGGCGCTCACACCGCGCAACGCAAGCTCCCGAATCAGGGCCCGTTCATAGACCTTCTCCAAAAATCCGGCGCCCAGGACATTGGCAATCTCGAAGGCGGACCCAACTATGGCCGCCGTCAGACCTGATTCCGATTCGTGTGCATCCGTGTCCATCCGTGGCCCATTCAATGAGTTGCCCAAAGATAGTAAAGATCTCACAAATAGGGGGCAGAACTATAGCCACGGATGGACACGGATTCACACGGATTCTATTCGGCTTGATCGCCGGGCCAGGCTCCGTTGTGCGGGCTGTTACTTAGAAACGCCAGCGTGGCGATCCCGAGCGCTGTCGCCAGCGAGGCGGCGTACTGGTCCACCGTCACGCCGAAGTAGCGCGGAGGATCGACGTGCAGTTGGTCGAGCAACAGGCGGAAGGGTCCGTAGAGGGATAGCAGCAGGCCGAGCCAGAAACCGGCGGGGCGCTGGCGGCGGGCCAGCAGCAAGAACAGGGCGGCGACGGCGAGCGTGAAGAAAACCTCGAGCAGGCCGAGGTCGTATCGCGACCCGTGAGGAAACCCTACAGCAAGCCAGCTCGCCGACGGCGCGCCGGGATGATCGTGCGAGACGGCGCAGCCGGAACGGCCGAAGATCCATGCGAATGGGAATACGAAGGCTATGACATCGAGGTAGCAAGCGATTGGCTGCCGCCGGACCCGCAAGTAGACGAAGGCCGCTAGCAATCCCCCGAGAATGCCGCCGAAGGAAGCGATGCCCGCCGAGCGGCGGACGATCACGGTGACCCCTTCGGCGAGCAGATCGGGGCGGTAGGCGAACTTGAACACATGCGCGCCGACCAAACCCGCGCCAATCGCCGAAAGACTCATTTCCGCGGCCACCAGCGTGTCGAGGCCGCGGCGGCCGGCGACGCGGACAATTCCGAAATGCCCGATCAGAATCGCGACGGTAACCAGGAAGTGCCAGAGCTCGATCCGCAGGGAGCCGAGAACCAACGGCGGCGGGTCGAGGTATGGGAGCAATTATCGTTTCCCGCGCGATTTCCGGCGCCACCGCCGGCGGACCACGTCGAGGAGAATCAGGCCTCCGGGGCCGAAGGTAGGTATTCTTTTTTGCAGTCCTTTTTGTCGCACAAGCCCTCCCACGGATCGTCGTCGTCGTCATCGCTAGGGCGGAAGGGAAAACGATGAATTTCAGGGATAGGGTTGGTGATGTCTCCTCCACCTTGGAATGCTTCCGGCGGGACGCAATTCCGCTCGAACCCCCCAAAGATCGTACCGAGAGTTATGCAAGTCCGTTGCACCTCGATTTTCGGTTTGCTGAAGTCGAGCTTGAGGGGGGAGGGCATGTCTTCCTCGAAGTCGGGGGGACCTCTCGGTGTGAAGTCGAAGTCTTTCCCGCCAGTGCACGAACCGCCAGAAAGGTCAACACACAGGTCGTCGCCCGACGGGCCAGAACACGAACCGTTACCCACGCCAAACTCCGGGTCAACGGGCAGCTCACATCGGTCGCCGCCGGTACTCCCAAATGGACTTATGAAGATGTCGTTCCCGACCGCCGGGTCAATAGGAGAACTGTTAGCCAAGTCAGAATCCACGCCATTGGGCGGACCATCACGGTGATCCGTGGTACGAAACAGTACGACGGTCGTGAAATACACCGGATCAGACAGGCCGGTGGGGTCCACAAAGCGCAGCGGGTTGGCGCGCGCGTACTGGTAAGGATTCATCGCCATCGGCTCGAGTGAGCGAATGGGGTCCGGGACCAGGAACCGTGCGGAGGCGCTGTCATAGAACCGCGCGCGCATGTAGTAGAGTCCGGTTTCAGCCTGCTGGATGACTCCCCAGGCGCCAAGAAAGGTGAACGGGTTCTCGGTATCGCCGGATCTTCTGATCAGCTCGCCGTAGGGGGTGATGGCGTAGGAGTCGGTGATCTCGCCGGCTTCGTTGGTGAGAAACGTGGTCGAACCCATCTCATCGAAATGGAAAAAGCGGCGGCGGTTTTCGGCGGCGTCGATGCCATAAAGCAGCAGGCCGTTGGGGAGATGAACGTAGTAGCGGACATCGGCCTGAGCCTGGCGCGCCACGGCAATCGAGGGGAGTCTGAGCGCGTAGTTCCACACGTAATCCTGGCGGCCGGTCAACAGCATTCCAAAAGCGTCATAGCGGAAGGCGGTCGAGCCCGAGGCGTCCCGGAACGAGGCCAGACGCGAAGCGCCGTCCCAGCTATATGATCGCGCGCTGTCGGAGGAGAGCCTGCCCCTGCGGTCGTAGGTGAAGTCGCGGGCCTGGTGGGCCGCGTCGTAAGCGAACTCCCTGGTTTCGTCGGGGAGCTCGGGCGCAAGCGGCAGATTCCGGTCGGCCGAGGTGACGCGGCCGTCGGCGTCGCGGCGGAGCGCGATCGAGGCGGTGACGCGGCCGCCGGTTTCCCTGATGCCGGCGAGACGCCCGTCGGTGGCGTAAGTGTACTGAGAGGCAACCCCGTTGGGCCGGCGAATCGACGTCAGATTCCGGGCGGCGTCGTAGCCGAGCTCGGTGGCGCCTCCGGTCCAGTCGCTGACGCGCACCAGCAGGCCCTGGGAATTGTATACATAGTTCACCGTCTTGCCGGTGGCGTAGGTGATCGAGGAGATGCGGCCGGCGGCGTCGCGGCCGATCCGGAGGCCATTGGATTCCGTGATGCGGCCGTCGGCGTCGTAGCCGATCGCGACCCCGTTGGCGGATACGAGGCGGTTGTTGTCGTCGTAGGAATAACGGATGTCGGTGTTGTCGGAATAGAGGCGCCGGAGCAGGTTTCCGGCCGGGTCGTAGGTGAACATCGCCGTGCCTTCGGCGAAGTTGATCTGGCGCAGCCGCTGCCGGTTGTCGTAGCTGTAGGTGGTGGTCCGCCCCAGCGGATCGGTCCGGGAGGTTGGCCGGCCGGCGTTGTCGTGGGTGCGCGCCCATTCGTTGCGGTTCGGGTCGCGAACCGTGGCAATCTGGCCGAGGTCGTTGCGTGTGTAGGCCGACGCGATGCCCTCCGGCAAGGTCACGGCGGCCACCAGCCCGCGGGCATCGTAGGTGAATCGAGTGGTCTCACTGAGCGCATTGGTTTGGGAGGTCAGCCGTCCCATGGCGTCGTAGGCGAAATCGCTGGAGCGGGCGAGCGGATTGGTGGCGCGCGTGATCCTTCCCCGCGCGTCGGGCGTGAAGCGCCAGGTGTTCGACAAGCCGTTAGTGACGGTGGTGATGGCGTTCTCGGGGTCGTAGGCGAACGACCAGCGCCTGCCCTGGCTGTCGGAGACCGTGGACGGCCGGCTGAGCGCGTCATAGCCATAGGTGGTCGTGTCACCCGCCGGATTCACGACGGTTCTGAGCCGCCCGCGTTCGTCGTAGGTGCGGCGGGAGACGCGCCCGAGGCGGCTGGTGATCGAGCTGACGCGCTCGTCGGTGTCATAGGCGATCCGCGCGGTCTGGCTCGTTGGATCGGTCACGGCGGCCGGGCGGTTGTTGTCGTTGTAGGCGATCGTGGTGCGCTTACCGCGCTCGTCGGTTCGGGCGGTGACCTGGTCGCGGTTGTTATAGCTGAACTGTTGTGACGAGTTGTCGGGGAAGTTGGTTTTCGCGAGACGCTTCTGGGCGTCGTATTCGTAGGTGGTCCGCTCGCCGGAAGGCTGCGTCAGCGAAGCTCGAGTGCCGTCCGGGCTGTAGGTGGACGTCCAGACTCCGCCGGCCGGGTTTCTCCTCGTCAAGACCTGCCCGCGACTGTTATAGGTATGGGTCCAGACCTTGCCGGCGAGGTCGGTCAGGCTTGTGAGGTTGCCGGTGGCATCGTAGGTGGCGCTCGAGGAAGTGCGGTCGGGAAGGTCGATCCGGGTGAGATTGTGGAAGGTGAAGGATGCCTGTGTCTGCGCGGCGTAGGCGGCGCTCGCCGAGTTGCCGAGCGGGTCGGTGAAAGAAGCCGGGTAGCCGGAAGGCGCGTGGTAAGCGATCGAGGTTCGGCCGGCGCGGCGGTCGGTGATACCGGTGAGGCGGCTGGCGGCGTCATAGGTAAACGAGGCTCGCTGGCCGGCTTTATCGGTGAAACCCGTGAGATTGCCAATCCCCTGGTGGACGTGATCGAGGGCGCCGGCGAGCGGGTCGGTCACGCGCGTGGTCCCCTGGGAAGGGCGATTGTAGTCGATCTGGGTGGCGTTGCCGCGGCTGTCGGTCTGCTTGCTGGCGCGGGCAAGCGTGTCGTATTCCTGAGTGTACGGCTTGTTGCCGGCGGGCAGTTGCTCGATGGTCATCAGGGCGGTCGACGGGCCCGACCGGGTGTAACTGAAGGTGGTGGTCTTGCCGTTGGCGTCGGTGGCCGAGGCCAGATCGTTGCCGGTATGCGCGAACGTGACGGCGCGGCCTGTTTGATCCTCGACGCGGGTGAGCTTGCCGCCGGAGTAGGTGAACTTCAGCATGCGGCCGAGACCATCGGTGACCTGGTCGGGGCCGGCCGCCGCCGTCGCGGGAGTTACCGTGAGCGCGTTGCCCCGGCGGTCCTCGATCCGGGTCAGTGCCCCGGCATTCGAGAAGCTGTAAATGCGGTTGTTAGTGGGATCGAGGAAGCGAAAGCCGGAGCTGTCGCTCACGAGCTGATAGTTGAATTGCTCGGACCCGGCGAGCCGCCATGCGCCGGCCGACTGAACAAAGCCCACGGAAGTGCCACGAAACAGCGTAACCGTCGCCTCGCCGCCGGCGGCCGCGAGGCGGACGTCGAAGTTGTGCATCCAGTTGTCGCCGAGTGCGCTGGTTGCGCCATTGTCTCTGAGGAAGGAAGCGTAGTATCGGACGAAGCTCACAGCGAGTGGCCCGCCGAGGGACAGATCGGCCGCTGGAGTCCTGGTGAATTCGCCACTGGCGGTCGAGATGGGGTCGCTGTTGCTGCCGGCGCCCGGGAGGTTCGGGCCGCTCAGGAGAGGGTCCGTCACGGTTACTTTGTAAGTCACGCTACCTACGCCAAATTCGAATTGCGTGCAGGTCCCACCCGACCACGAGACGACAATCATGGCGGTGCCGGGCCCTTGGGCGGTGACGTCGAATTCCCCTTGCGTCACCGGAAACAGGCCCCCCCTAACAATGGTTGCCACGTTAAAGTTGTCGGAGGTAGTCGTGTACAACGATGTGCAGGTAATATTATCGTCACGATGGACGACCGTAATATGGGCCTTGGTGCGAGACGGTCCGATGGGGCTTGGAAACTGGGTCGGGCTGATACTGGGCGTGTGCGCGTGGATCGAGACGGCCGCGATCAGGACGGCGAATGATCTTGTCTTCATGGTCGTGCCCGCCTTAGCGGATGGTCACCGTGACGGTGTTGGCGCGACGGCCGTCGGCGGTCAGCACGATGTTCACTTCGCCGCGCCCGGCGAGCGATCGCGGCAGCGGGCCGATATTGACCTGGTCCAAGCCGGCGAACTGGCCTTGGGGCACGGCGCCGGCCACAGGAACGCCGGAGCCGCCGGCGGTCGTGGTGACTTCCGAGATAAAGCCGCGAATCCCGCTGCCGAACAGCAGCAGGAACACCTGGGCCCCTTCGGGTCCCAGATCGACGGGCACGGCTTGCTGCGTGAACGGATCGAAGATCAGGTCCTGGATGCGCGAGCCGTCGGGACCGACGCGGAGGAAGAACGCGGACGCGACGCCGGTGCCGCGGGCGTTGGCGGTGTAGAGGCTCGGCGCCACCCGGGCGATTTCAATGGTCCCGCTGGCGACGATGGCGCCGGCCACGCTGACACGCACCGTCGCGCGCCCGAGGGCGACGCCGGCCGGGACCAGGTAGTTGATCTGCCCCGGTGAGACGAAGAACAGGCCCGCCGGGCGAGCCGTGCCGCCTGAGTCGACCACTTCGACCCGGGTGCCGGCCAGCTCGGTCGGCAGCGTGTCGCTCACGGCTGTCTCGCGCGCCAGGCCGACGCCAAACCCGGCGGCGATCGATTCCGGCGCCAGCGGCGCGCCGCGCTCGAAGCTGGCCGCCGAGACGCTGGCGAAGGCGGGGGTGTCACCCCCCGACTCGCGCCGCAACAGGTTGCCGGCGGCGTCGTAGGTGTAACGGATCGACCTGCCGTTCGGATAGTCGACCCGGACCAGCCGGCCTGCCTTGTCGTAGGAGTAGTTGACCGTTTGCGACAGGGCGAGCGTAAAGACTCCCCCCAGGACGGCCGCGAACGCCAGGGAGAACTTGCGGTTCATGATGCCTCCAGCCGATTTTGCTTGACACTAACATGGACCGCGTGACTCAGTCAACGGTCCGCACCCGGAGACTTCGTGTAGCAGACGCGAAAGACGAGCCGCTGGTATTTTTCTCTGAAGTGCTGATCATTACGATCCCGTCAGGCGGGCGACGATCTCGCCGGCCGCGGCCGCGGCCCGCGCTTCAATTTCCTCGCGCGTCTGGTCCTGAATGGGATGGCGGACGTAGACGGCCTCGAAGCCGGGTCGTCCGAGGGCGGCGGCCTGGGCGCGGGCGGCGGTCATGAACTCATCGGTGGCGATGGGCACAGCGGGCACACCGAGGTTCTCGAGATGGATCGTGTCGTGCAAACTGCACGTGGTGCACGACCCTCAATCGGCGAGCGCCTCGATGACCGCGTCGGCCGCGCGCAACGGGTCGAGCACGTCCGGCGGGGCGACCCTGGTGAACGTGGGTTTGCGGGCGCGGATGATCCGGGCGGCGCCGTGGCGCTCGCGCAGCAGGATCTCGAGGTGGTCGAGGAAGATGTCGCCGCCGGGCTTGCTGATGTCGAGCAGGCCGATGGTTTTTCCGGCCAGGCTGGCGAGCCGCGCCGGCGCCGGCCGGGCGGCCGGAAGATTCTCGTTCATCGGGTGAATCAGTGTGATTGGCATGGGATGACCTCAGAGGGGGTAGGTGACCATCTGGCTGCCGCGCGGGCCGGCGGCCCAGCTTCCGATGACCGCCGAGAATTTCCCCGCCGCGCCGCCGGCGGTCACCAGGTGAATCGACTCCGGGGCGCGGAACTTCCGGTAGCACCGCACGCCGTCGATGATGGTCTCGGTGTACTGGGAGACCAGGCGCGTGCCTTCGCCGCCGTCGTCGGCGTATTCGGAGACGGGAATGCCGGTATTCTCGAACAGGAACTCGCGGGTGTCTTGCTTGGAAAACCCGTCGCCGGCGATGGTGCGGGCGTGCTCGGGTCCGACGACCACCAGGGCTTCGAAGGCGGCGCAGGCGCGATAGCTCCACACCGTCGCCAGCACGCGGGCGATCGCCTGAAGGACCACGCGCGCGCGCCGCGCCGTGTGCTCGCTGACGCCGCGCGGAGGCTCGGCGGCGAACAGCGTGACGGCGCTCTGATCGGCGCCGAATCCGCGCTCGACATGCAGCGGCTCCCACGGGCTGGCTTCCTCGTTCTCGGCGATCGCATAGGAGAATTTGCCGGGGTTGCCGAGCGCCGACATGTCGATGCCGTCCGGCCGCGCCCCGCCGAGATTGAGCAGGATGAGCTGGAGCGCGCGGCCGAGCGTGCTGTTGGCGCGGGCGACGTTGCTGAACACGTTCTGGCCGGAGGCGAAGCCCAGTTCGCCCCGCACCGGGCCGTTCACGATGATCAGCGGCGCGGCGAAATGCGTGGTCGCCTGCACACCGTGCAGGTTGAGCCGCTCATCGCAGGCGGCGCGCACCAGCGGGACCAGCACCCGCATCAGCTCCGGACGGCATCCGGCCATCACGGCGTTGGCGGCGATTTTCTCAATGGTGGCTTCCCCATAACAGGGCGGCACGCGGCCGGCGATTTCGAGCGGATCGAGGGCGGTGGCGGCGAGCATTCGCGCGACCCGCTCGGCGGTCGGCGGGACGACCGGCAGCGCGTCGCCGAAGGCGCGCATCGCGTACTCGTGCGGATCATCCTCGTCGCC
>Ga0247727_10012193_pt1 | contig 14812 bp, 10 predicted proteins | sample WisWelCaveWW1625_FD_202498 | JGI IMG/M metagenome (GOLD analysis project Ga0247727, IMG submission 202498) | Biofilm microbial communities from Wishing Well Cave, Virginia, United States - WW16-25 | ecosystem: Environmental > Aquatic > Deep subsurface > Groundwater > Cave microbial mat | place... | reverse complement strand
AATTAATTGCATTCTTTTGTCGCGCACCGCGCGAAGGCCGCGGCCAATGTCTTCGGGCGAATGCGGATCAACATACTCGACGGCGTCGCCGAACAATTCCCGAAAGACGGGAATATCCGAGGCCACGACCGGCGTGCCAACTTTCATGGCTTCGAGCACGGGCAGGCCGAAGCCTTCGGCAAACGACGGCAGCAGCAAGAATTCTGCGCCCTTGAGTAACGCCCATTTTTCCGTATCGCTTACGTAGCCTTGAAACACCACGTTGCGACATTCACGCAAAGCCGGCGGCAAGGCTGCGAAGATGGAACTTTCGCCGCCGACGATATACAGTCGCACTTCGTCGCGCTCGGTGTCGCTAAATTTTTGAAAACCCGAAATCGCGCCGGAAATATTTTTGCGCGGGTTGAGCGAACCGATGAACAAGCCGTAACGATAATCAATCGTTGAGGCCGGCAAATTCGCGGGCGGCTCATCCGCATCATTGGGAACGACCAAGGCCGGCGCGGCATCAGGTAACATTTCCGCCAACTCCTGCGCGGAAGTTTGCGATACGGTGGTGAAACGCACGCCACGTTTCGCCGCGGTTTGCACCACCCAGGTTAGATACGACGAAAAAAAATTCGAGAACCATTGGCGGTTGCGAAAACCGACGTCATGCACCAACAATATTTGCGGCACGCCGGGCGACAAGAGAATCGGCGCCGAATTGGTTAAATTGAGCAAAACTTCGTAGCCGCCGTTTTTTCGGATATGCCTCGGCAAAATCGCTTGCTCCCAAAAAGAGCGCGTGAAACTGTTGTCCGAGAACTTGCGGCCGGGATGATAAATTTTTACATTCGCCGGTAAATCAAAATCCGCCACGCTGCCGGGAACTAAAATATCGAAAGCAAAATCTTGTCGCAGCAACGCCATATGCCGAACCAAGCTCAACGCCACACGCGCCACGCCGGTTTTCTCAACTCCTCCCAAAGCCTTGCCGTTGACTGCAATGTTCATTTTTTCTTGTTTGCCAGTTAGCCCGGTAAAAGTTAACCGGCGAACCTCTGCTTCTTAAATCGCCAGGGCTTCGTGAAGTTTGCCGTTTTGCGGCAACTCGGCGCTCGCCATTTCAACTTTCGGCTCTGGCGCGGCGAGGCGAGCCCAACGCAGCGTCGCGACGATTAATCCAACCAGCAACCAGTGATCGAGATAAACAATATCCGGCTCGGATAAAAATTTTCCAAACAATCGCACGATCAATGCAAAGAACAGCGCTTTGGGATATTCCGCCAGCATGGTTTGATTGTTGCGAATAAAACGCCGGCTCAACCAGGCCATGCGTTTGGCGAGAAGCCCGTTGCCGATAAAAAACGTCAGCGCGCCAACAACACCGGTCGTCGATAAAATATTCGTGAGCAAATCAAACGTGCGATTGCTGCCCCAGCCGACGCCGAAGAGCGGATTAGCCGCAAAAAGACCCAATCCCTGCAGAGCGCCGTCAAGCCGCGTCCCGCCAGATTCGGAATCGGCTTTATCGATCAAAAGAATCTCAAGAAATTGCACGATTTGCTCGGAGCTTAAACCGAGGGCAAAAGTTGCCAAACTAAAGAGCGCCACGGGCAAACCGACAAAGCCCAGCAAGACGATAAAGACGGTGCGCATGCTTTCCTTTAGCGTGTAAGTCTTGACGCTGATGCGGCCGCGCTTTGAAACAATGTATAACACAAAAATAAGCAGGCTGCCGAACAAGCCCACGAGCGCCGTCGAGGTGCTCGTGAAAATCAGCGTCACCGCAAAAAAGATCGCGAGCCAGAGGGCGGATTTGGGCCGCATCACGGAGCCGGCCTTGTTGTAGACATAATAGAAGCATAAAAAAGTCGGCATGAGCAAAAAGCGCGCAAACATGGAAGGTTCCGGGGCAACGGAATTCATGCGCTTAAAACCGAGCAGCCGAATTTTCTGTCCGTATTTCTGCAGGAAGCTGGCGCTGTTATTGAAAATAAAATCCGGATAGGGAATGCCGGCATAATACATGTAAAGCTGCGCCCAGCCCCACAACGAGACAAAAATGCTGGAAATAATCAGCACGCGGATGGCGCGGCGAATTTCGTCCGGTTCTAATCGTGAGGCGGCAATACAGACGGTAAGAAAGCTGACATATGCCAGATAAGCGAATTGCGTGAAATTTTCCATGCTGAGACGCAACAACTGGAAATCACCGGAAGGCCGCCGGACATAAACATAATCCCGAAATGGAATCAATAATATCGACAGCCCCGCAATCAAAACAAACAGGACGAACGGCAGCAGCGTCATCCGCTGCAAATGGGTAAGATTTTGCCGGCCACGGCGAAACACCCATTCCGTGGTATATCGCATCATCAGCAAAATGCCGAGAAAATATCCGGGTTGCAATCCGAATGAGGGACTTTGTAAATTGACGACGGCCGTAGCGGTAAACGGCATGAAAAAAATCGTCAGATACAGAATCATCGTTCGCGACGGCATCATCACGGCGATGAGGCCGACGGCGATAATAAAATATCCGATGGGAGTAATCGTCATCGCAACACCACCAGTTTTTTCTGTTGCATCAAAGCTCCTGCCTGTAAACGATAGAGGTACATGCCGTTCGGCAACGCGGGCCCGTTGAACTGCAACGCGTGGTCGCCTGGATTCATGGCCTGGTTGATCAGCGTCGCCACCAAACGGCCGCTCAAGTCATACACTTGCAACGTAACATGTTCAGGCCGGTTGAGGGTAAAACGAATCGTGGTCGCGCGGTAAAACGGATTGGGATGGTTTTGCGCCAAAGTAAATGACGAGGGAATCGGCTCTTTCGGCGTTCCTTCATCAACGGACGTTAAAAAATTTTGTAAACGTAGTTTTAGATCATTAACAACGGTCTGGAAATTCGGATCATCGATTTTGTTTTGCAATTGGGCCGGATCTTGCGCCAAATCATACAATTCCGAGCGATCATTTTTAGTTTCGACATACACGTAACGCTCCGTATGCACCGCCGAAAAATGTTGAGTTGACGGCCAGCCTTCGATGAGCAAATCCGTTCGCCAAACCGGTTGCGGTTGCAAAAGTTGAAACAATGAACGTCCATCAACGCCGTCGGGAATGGGCACGCCGGCTAATTCATAAATCGTTGGCGCCAGATCGATGTTGGCCACAAGCCGCTGTTCGATTTTTCCTGCCGCCACACGCGGCGGATAACGCCAAGCCAGAGCCGCGCGAATCGCCGGTTCATAAACCCGCCCTTTGTCCGTCAAGCGATGCTCGCCCCAAAAATAGCCGTGATCGGAAATATAGAAGATCGCGGTTTGGTCGAGCTTGCCCTGATTTTTTAATTCATCGAGAATCATGTCGATGCTGAGATCAAGCGACCACAACATTTGCAATTGGCGGCGGCGTTCATTATCAACCTTTTGTTGCCAGGCCGTGCCGAAACGCGGCTTAGCCTGCACCCATGCCGGCTTATCGGAAACGTCGGTTTCATTATAATTCGCCGGTCGATACAGCGGCAAATTGGCATAAAGGCCGGTATCGCTCGGCGCCGGTTCGAGCGGCGTATGCGGCGTACGTGGATTGAAAAAAAGAAAAAACGGTTGATTGCCGCGCTCCTGCGCTTTCTTTAAAAAATCGATCACATAGTCGCGCAACAAATAGGTCAGATAACCTTGATGGTTTGTCCAGGCGCCGTTCACGTTCAGGCGCGGATTCGTGTAATTGCCTAAGGACGGTAATCCAATCCAATAATCATATCCGGGCTTCGGCGTGGCATCTTCAGAGTTGATATATTTTCCAACCAAACCGGTGTAATAACCCGCCTGTTGTAAGCGGGGCACTAACGTCGTGACTTTGAGCGTGGAATCATTGTTGAGCGCACGGTGATGCGAGGCATACATGCCGGTCATGATACTTGAGCGGCTTGGCGTGCACAACGGCGTCGTGGCATAAGCGTTCGCAAAACGCATTCCTTCATTAAAAATTCGCGCCTGCGTGCGTGGCATATAATCGTCGACCGTATCGAAACGCTGGTCATCAGTGATGATCACGAGTATATTGGGGCGCGCACTTTGCGCTGGCAATGAAAGCGCGGCGCCAATCTGCAAGGCGGCGAAAAGGCCGACGCTCATCAGCCTAATTTTTTTACGACAAGGCTTTGTCTTCATGGCTAAACACAGAGGCGTTGAAATATTTTCCATTGCGCTTCCGTAACTTGACGCACAAATTCTTTCTCGGGTTCGGTCAGATAACCGCGCCAGTATTTATTGACGTCGGCAATATTGCGGCTGGCGTCATGGGCCTGCCCGGCTTTCGGCGCGCTACGTTGCGATTCCCGGCGGTAATATTTGTTGATCTGCGCAGCGACGCGGTCGTTCCAAACGAGGCCGAGCAGCTTGTACAGCTTCGCATAAGTTGCGAGCGGAGCATCGACGATATCATCGAGATTGACAAAATGCAGCCGCGGATTTGATTGCGCCCATTGCGCCAATGTCGAATACACAATGTTCCACAGCCCGGTTCCATTGATAACCGACGTGTGCAGATTCTTATCAGGCCGCGCTCGTTCAGCAGATACCGCAACGCCGATCTGTTGTAAACGCGCCGTGAGATCGGCGAGATCAAAAGCCCACTCCATGCGTTTGAAACTTCCAGCGACCGCCCAGGGGTTGCGCAACGTGATGAGCGTTTCAACCTGATGTTGTTTCGCGGCCTGCTCCGCCGCAAAACATGCGAGCGGATCTTTCCAAACGATGGTGCGCAAACTCGGCAAAAGCCGCAGCCGGCGATACGAGTTAAACGGCCGCGCGCCGACGACGTATTTCACCGCGCGCCGCCAACCTTGATCCGACGGAAAAATTCCCGTTTTGAAAACGAGCTCCAGATTTTTGATTTGCACAACGGTTTGATCAAACTGCGCGAGAGAGAACGAAGCCGTTCCAGGAATCGCGAAATAATTCGCGATATGCCGCAAACCGGAATGATAATTAAACGGCTCGTGCAATGTGCCCGCGCCGGCGGCTAACGATAACATTTGCCCGACCGCAGTCGTGCCGCTGCGCGGCACACCCGTGACAAGAATGAGGCGTTTCTCATTTGGCATGCGACGCCGGACTCTCTTCCAAATGATGATACAAGCCGTTGGTGTAACCATACTGCGCGAGCAACGGATACGTCAACACCGTGGCCATCCGGCGCGTATTTAGATTCATTTTCGTCAGCCATTCCACGTCCAAACGTAGGTTGGTGACGCCATTGGAAAAACGATCGGGGTTGCCGGAAATCGAATGATATTCCGGCAACTCTATAGCGGCTGCAGCGGCAAAATTCAAACGTTTGCCGGCAAAAGGGCCAAGCCGTTCCAACAAGCGCTGCAGTTCCTGTTGCGGGTTTTTCATGAGATCTTCATAGCGCACGCGCACGTACGGCAATTGCGTGGCGAGCAAACTGGCAAACGTGTTGCGCATCATCCAAAACATGACGGTGCGCATCGGCGTGTACTGCCGCAAAGCGACGCCACTTTTCGCATTCTTTTTCTTTTTCTGCCAGGCATAAACACAGGCGCGCGCATCGCGCACGAGATGAATCACATGCACCTCCAGCCCCGGAATACCCTTGAGAATGAGCGCGCCGGACGGGATCTTGGAGGAATCAATGATAATCTCGGCGCCGGAAACTTTGGCGATCGCCAGGTAGAGCCGGCGCAGGATGTCGCGATATTCCGTCAACCGTTTTTGAAACGAATTATTTTTAACCGGCGTCAGCAACTGCAAAAAATGTCGCGAGTGATCGACCGTCGTCCAAATATTTTTCATGTAGGCGGGGTCAAAGTTTCGTAAATCACCAAACGCCTCGGCGACGACTTGGCGCCAGAACGGACATTCCAGAAACGATTGGCCGCAGGCGCAAGGCTTGTTGTCTTCGAATCCGTCCACCCAGATGCGATTCAACTCATTTGCCGAAACCGTGCCGGGAATCGTCCCCAGAATGCGATCCAACACGGTCGAGCCGCTACGCCCGGCGCCTGCCACATACACCACTTGCAATTTTTTCATACGAGGGGCTTGCTCCTAACGTCGCGCTTCGACTCTGTTGGCGGCAAACGTTTCATCGGGTTGATTCGAATATAACTGCTAATGCCGAGTTTTCTTTTGACCACAATCACCATCCAGATATTTGCCAAACTCATTGTCACCGCCGTTGCCAGCGCCGCGCCCGCCGCGCCGACGATTTTAATCAGCACATAAGCCAGCGCCAGCGTGAGCATGGCGCTGACCGACATAATGCGCGCGTGCTCGCGCTGCAGGTTCGTCATGGTCATCAATACACCGACCGTTCCGCAAAAGGCGTTCACACATTGCCCGATGATCAACCAGATCAAAATCACCTCAGCCGATTCATACGCCGGCCCAAAAAAACCGAGAAAAAATTTTGGAAAAAAAATGAACGCCACCGCAAACGGCGCCACCGCGAGAAAAACCGCTTGTGAAGCTCTGGTCACCTGCTGTTGCATCGGCGCTAATTCATTTTTATGAAACCGCTCGGCGATGAGCGGCCCCATTACGACGCGAATCGCTTCGAGGATAAAATCGGGAAACGAGGCCAGGCGCGCGGCCACCGAATACCGCGCGGCCTCTTCCATGCCAAGCAACGAACCAACCATCAGCATATCGGCGCGCGTGACAATCGTATACATCAGCATCGAAAAAAGCAGCGGTTTTGCCGTTCGCGCCCATTGTGCAGATTCATAAATAAGTTGCCCGTCACTCGGACCAAGTACTTTTTTTATGCGCCGCGTATCAATAAAAATCGCAATCACCAGGGCTGCGCCGAGGCACGCCAGCATCGTCGCCGAATTTATCATGCCGCAGCAATAGGCCAGCGCGCTGAACAACATCGCGAGCGCCGGCCGCAGAATCTGAAATCCAATCAACGCCGGCACTAACAATTTCAAGCCGCGCAAAAATTCGCGATTCAGCAACACCCACGCCCACAACGGCAAAATGCACACGGCGAGCAGAACGGCGGCATGCTTGCTCTCCGCCGGCTGCAGAATGCCGAAGTACAGCAGAACACCCGCCGCCAACAACAACGCGACGCTGAAACCTAATCCCGTTCGGCGGCCGCGCCGGAGCAAACCGCGTAGTTGCGGCAATTTATTCTCGGCGTAATAAACCGTCGCAAACTTCGTCGTGGTGCGGTCAAATCCCAACAAGCTGATGGGGCCGAGCGCGGTCGCGACGGAGATCGCAAACATGACGACGCCGTAATCGTCTTGCGCCAGAATTCTTGCCAGAAAAATCGAATATGCCGTAAACAACACCGCGCCGAGAATTTTAATGCTAAAGGCTGTGAGCGAGCTTCTGGCTAAGTTCATTATGTAACACAGACTGCCGGTCTGTTTCGATTTTATTTACTTTCACCACGACAGACGGGCCGTCTGTGCTACACTTCCAGCGCGACGCCGTCCATATCCGCCGGTATGGGCAGATGCATTAACTGCAAAATGGTCGGCGCGACATCGCCAATCCAAAATTTATTTTTCCCCAACTTGACTTGCGGGCGGCGAATATAAAACAAGGCGTCATCAAACGTGTGCATGCCCGCCAGCGCGGTTTTCTCACCCAATACGGCTTTCGTGACGTCCCCTTTCAAATCATAGCCGTCGTGCGGAATGGCAAGCAAATCCGCGGCGGCGGCCAGGCTGGCGCCGTGAAAAATATTTTCGCGCTTGACCACCTCGCGGATGATCGGCGCGCCATCCGTATCTCGCAAAGACAGTAGCGTCGTGGAGACTTTTTCACGTGCCCACTCATAACGCTCCGGCGCCACTGTGCCCTGCGGCTCGCGACCCCGCAGGTTGATGAAAACCCGGCCCGGAATCAGACTATACGCGAGCGCCTCGGCGTGCATATCGCGCAGATAGCGCGGCGACGCGGTTTTAAATTTCAACAACCCGGTTTCGACGAGATAGCGATTAAGATAAATTTCTTTTTTAATCGCGCAAAAACCGTGATCGGAAAGAATGATCAATTCGGTTTCCGGCTTGATCTGCCGGGTCACTGCGCCGATCAAGGCGTCGACCCGTTGATAAAACTCTGCAAAGGCACGGGTGTAGCGCAAATCATTCTTTTCCACCTGCTCCCACAAAAAATGGTTGAGCCGGTCGGTTTCCATGATGTGACATTGAAAAAAATCCCATGGTGCTTGCGCCAAATAGTGCAACAGCACTTTAGCGCGTTTTGCCAGCACCTGGTTGCACTCGGTGATGAAACGATCCAGATTTTCACGGGCGAGCGCGGCACGCGCGTCGATCTTATATCCCAAAATTTTCAATTCCGCGCCCACCTTTTGGGGATAAGCGATGCTCTCCAGGCGCGTGCCGAGAAAGCAGCCGATCATCATGCCATTTACCGGACGCGGCGGAAATGTTCCCGGCACGTTAATGACGCAAACTTTTTTTCCGGCGCGGCTCATGATTTCCCAAATCGTGGGGCTGGTCAGATTAACCGACGTCGGCACAAACGTTTCCAGGGTGCCGGACTTCTTTTCAATGAACCCAAAAATATTGTGTTTGCCGGGGTTCTTTCCAGTCATATAGCTCGCCCAGGCCACCGACGAAACGCAGGGCTGCACGGAGTTCATTCGGTGCAGGGAGCCATGGTCAAGCAGTTTTTTTAAATTGGGCAACTCGCCGGCCGCAATACGCGCTTGGAGAAAACTGTATGGAACACCATCTATCGAGATCACCACGACGCGCGCGGGTGATTTTTTTTTTGAACGCATTTGCAACAGATTTTCCGGTTTAACGGTGTGCCGGTTTGAAAAAAAATAAGTGAGCGGAAAAATTCCATCAACCGGCAAACAGGTTAACCGGCCAACGCTTTACGCGTACCCCAACGCTTCCAATCGTTGGGTGACCATTTCTTCTTCGTCGTCGGAATAAGCCCGGCGATCGCGGCGCCAGTGCGGCGCGAAACATTCAAGCTGCGCCAATTTAAGCAGAATTTTTTGGGCGCATTCGTGCGGTGAGTCGCGCTCAATATCGCAAACAACCCGCGTTTCATCCGGCGTGGCGTTAAACGACCCCGCGGAAAAAACAGCAAACTTCCCGCTCGCCGGCGACTGCAAACAAATCAAGGCGACCTGTTGCAACGGCACCGCGCGCTGGCGCGGAGAAAGCACCAAATCCCAATTCATATCGACGCGCACCACTTCGTCATCTAAAATTTCGCTTTTACAACCGCGTGCATTCAATGCCGGCACGAGCGTTTCGATGACCATCGATTTTCCATTACCGAAAAGTCCGGTAAACCAAATGGTGCAGGCGCGAGGAGTGAAAGTCATTTGCAAAACCTTTTTTCTTTGTGTAACGTGAAACGTTCTTACGAACAAGATGAAACGTCGAATCATCAACCAGATTTTCAATGAAAGACCGTTACACGTTTCACGTTACACGATCACATCGCCAATCATCCAGTCTGGAATTTCTACGCCCAGGCACTCTAACATCGTCGGGGCAATATCAAACAAACTAACCGTTTGCTCAATCGGGCCGCGCGCGCAACTTCGCGGATCGCATAGAACAAAGATGCCTTCATGCGAATGGTTCGCATGATCAGGCCCGGTGTCATTATCAAATATATGTAACGCGCCGTTGCCGACGCTGCCGGCGCTGCGCCAATTCAAATCGTCGAAGTAAATCAGCAAATCCGGTGGAATGCCGTTGCGCTGGCGATAAAGCTGCGCCGGCGCAAAAACCTTGGTCGCCATGGATTGGCCGCGATGATCCGGGATGGCGGCAATTTGCGCCGCCAAATCGCTGAGACGATGGTCATAATCATCCAGCGCAATAATTCCCTGGGGTTCACGATTTTTGACGTTTAAAAACAGACGGCCGTAGTAACCGCCATCAGCCCACGCCATGGTTTTGGCCCAATCAATCTCGCATTGTTGCAAGGGTTTAACTTCGTTGGGCGGATTTTTTAAAACCAGGTAGCCATTGGCGATGAGCCACTCGTTGAGACAAACGCCGCCGGCCATTTTTTTTGCGCCATGATCGGACAGCAGAACAACGATGGTGTCGTCATCAAGCAAATCTAAGACCGTCCCGATCTCTTCGTCAACGTAGCGATAATAATCGCGCAGCGCGTTTACAAACCGGCCATCCGCGGCATATAGCGGATCGGTCGGATCGGAAAATTTCCAGAAACCATGCTGCAGGCGATCCGTCCCCATTTCGACAAACATAAAAAAATCCCACGGTTTCTCCCGCATGAAATGCCGCACGAGTTTAAAACGTTTCGCCGTCATTGCATAAATTTGTTCGAGCAACCCGGCTTTGCCATTCGTGCGAAAATTGCCGACGTCCGGCATATATTCGCCGGCAACGGCCGCGATTTCGCTGCGAATCGATTCCGGATACGTGTACGAATTTTGCGTCGAGGGCGCAAGAAAACATGACACCATCACGCCGTTGACGCGATTGACCGGATAGGTTTGCGGCACGCCAATCACGACGACTTGCTTTCCCGCTTGCGAAAGAACATCCCAGACGCGCGGCGCCTTGACCGCGCCGGAAGTGGCGACGTGCATTGGCGCGTAACTGTGATCACGACGATTGCGAAAACCATAACAACCGAGCTGTCCGGGATCCTGGCTCGCCATCATCGCCGACCACGCCGGCACCGTGATCGGCGGATGGCAACTTTGCAATTTCCCCCAGATGCCGTTTTGCAAGAGTCGCTGAATATGCGGCAGCTCCTCTCGATACTTCTCAAAAATCAGCTCCGGCGGCGCGCCGTCCAAACCGAGCACGATCATTTTACGATTATGCTTCACGATCCCTGCTTGCGGGTGCGCGATTTCTTTTTCTTCTTATCGCCGTCTTTGCCGTAGTAGTAATAATGGTAGTAGTAGTAGTAACTGCCGTACATGCTTTCAATATGCACGCCATTCAGCAACGCGCCCAGAATGCGCGTCTTCACATTTTTCAACAACGTATAAGCACGAAACGCGGCTTCACGATCGGTTTGCCCGGATTTGATAACCAGAATCACGCCGTCCAGTTGCGAACTGAGCACGGCAGCATCGGTGACGGCGATGATCGGCGGGCTATCAAAAAGCACGATATCAAATTTTTGTTTCATCGCATCGAGCGTTGTTTTCATCGCCGAAGAACCGAGCAACTCCGACGGGTTCGGCGGCAGCGTACCGCAGGGCATGACAAACAAATTTTCTATTTCCGTCGTTTGCGCGGCTTCTTCAATGGTGGCGCGGCCGACGAGCACATTGGAAAGCCCGACGCGACGGTCGATATTAAAAATCGAATGCAAAATCGGGCGGCGCAAATCCGAATCGATCAACAACACTTTGCTGCCCATCTGCGCCATCGTAATCGCGAGGTTCGCAACGGAGGTCGACTTGCCTTCGCCGGGGCCGGGGCTGGTCACCAGTATTGCTTTCAATTCGTGATCGAGTTTGGTGTATTGAATATTGGTGCGGAAGGTGCGATAGGCTTCCGAAATCGGTGATTTCGGGGCAAAATGCGTGATGAGACGCGAGACCATGCGCCGCGCTTCCGGCGAATCGATGGCGCCATTTTTACCGTTCATTCCCGCCGGCAAAACTTTCATGCGCTTGACCGCTTCTTCTTCGCTGATCATCGGAATCGAACCCAGCACCGTGACGCCAATCTTTTCGATGTCTTCGATGCTGCGCACGGTGTTATTCATGTACTCGAAAAAAAACGTCAGGCCGACGCCGAGACCGAGGCCGACGATGAAACCGAGAATGAGATTGAGTTTTTTGCGCGGGCGCACCGGCTCCTGCGGCGGACGAGCCGGATCGATCAGGCGCACCTGGCCAAGCTGGCCGACTTCGGTGATGCGGGATTCCTGAAACTTTTCCTGCATCATCAAATAAATTTTTTCGTCGGCCTGGGCGGCGCGCTGCAACCGCGCGAGCCGCAGGCTTTTGTCCGGCAGCGTTTCTAATTGTTTGTCATAATCGCTGATGATGCGCTTGAACGCCTCGACTTTCGGCTGCAACGCTTGCAGATTGGCTTCGATCTCAATTTTGCGCGAGGACAATTCTTCGCTCACCGCCACCGGATTCAAAATTTCGACGGCGGCGAGCTTGGTGATTTCTTCCTTCAGTTGTCTGGTCACCGCGTCGATCTCTTCATCGTATTTGCGCACCTGCGGATCATCCTCACGATAAACGCCGGCGCCCAGCAACCGCGAAATCATGCTGGCTTTTTTGCCCTGGAGCTCGCCGATTTGTTTTTTAAATCCTTCGATATACGGCGTCGCCGCGATGCTATTCAGGTCGAAATTCTTGCGGCTGCGATCGAGCTGCGTATTGACATATTTGAGGCGTTCCAGGTTGGAATTATATTCGGTGAGCGCTTCATTATAAAGGCCTTCAAATTCGGCCATTTTCTTAATCAGCTCTTCCGTTTCATCCGACAAAGCCACGACCTTTTCGCCTTCTTTAAAATCTTTGAGCGACTCTTCGGAGTCGGTCAACTGCTGTTTCACAAGCTTCAATTGCTCATCAAGAAAATTCTTCACCTGCCGCACTTCTTCCTGACTTTCCAGGCGATTTTTTTCACTGTAGGCCTGCGCGAGCGTATTGGTGATAAACGCCGCTTCTTCCGCGGTCGGGCCGGTAACGCGGATTTCGATCATGTCGGTGTCGCGAATCGGCGTAATGATCAAGCGGTCGCGGAGTTCAATAATCATGTCCTCGATGGTGTATAAATCCGAGGAGTCGCTGCTAAAACTGACCAAAGCACTGACCCAGCGTCCGAAGTCGGCCACCAAGCCAGTGTCTTGTTGATCGGGATGATGCAGCAAACTCACCTGGCTGGCGATCGCGGAATCTTGCAGACGCCGGATAACAATTTCGGCGAGTGTGCGGCTGCGTAAAATTTCCACCTGGTTATTCACCATGGTTGCTTTATTCATCAAACTGCCGATATCAAAAAGGGATTGATCCATGCTGCTTTTATCTTCGATCATCAGTTTCGCCGCGGCTTCGTATTCCGGCATCGCCGTAAAAGTTATATAAATAGTGAGGCCCATCACCAGCAAAAATGTGGTGACAATTACCCAGCGGCCACGGTAAAAAATTCGGAGATAATCATTAAACGACACCTGTCGTTCGTGCAACTCTTCCATGGTATGCTCTTTCAAACTGTATGTAAATGGTTAGCCGGCGTGTTGGTCAGTTCGCCGGTTAACTTATGCTCAGGCGGAACAAAATTCGTTTGAATATATTTAGCGGCGGCCCGCCACATCGACCCAGAAGTAAATCTGCGCAATCACGGCAAACTTCGAGGCAAAATCCAACGCTTTGCCGAGAACATGCAGCGAGCTGCCGGGCAGGACAATCGTATCGCCCGGGCGCAATTCCGGAATCAAATTAGATTGACCGCTCTCGAGGTACTTTTTGATATTGACCTCGAGGACTTCTTGTTTCGACGAGGCGAGCTGACTCAACTCGACATGATTGCTGCGGCTGGCCAAAGCGAGATCGGCTGGATTCACCCGTTGGCTTTGCGCGGGGTTATTAAACTCCGGCGCGCGAATAATTTTGACTTTGTTGATTTTGGCCTGTTCGATAGGCCCGCCGGCAAATGAAATGAGTGAAATGAGATCGGTGTTTTTCGGCACCATGTACTGTCCCGGCTTGCGGACGAATCCCCAAATATTGACTTTGATGAGTAACTCATCTTCCGCGCCGAGAAAATATTGGGCGCCGCGATTACGGTCGCCGGCGCTCTGATCTCCTTCATCTTGTGCGGCGGCAAAGGAAGGAATGAGGAAGGAAAATACCATAACGAGGAATCCCGCCAACGGGACGCCTTTGCTCCGATTTTTCCTTGCAGATTCAATTAAGGAAAGGCGGGACTTGCTGAAATATCGCATAGCTTTACACCCATAGGTTGAAGTTCAATTTCGCCTGCGGCCATTGGCCGCGCCATCCATGGGTTGGCGAAACCCAGCATCGGAGACGACTCCGCGCCACACGATGCCGGTAGACGATCAGGTTAATTTAATTGAGTTTTTGCGCAAGCACGAAAATGTAAATTACATTTTCGTGTGAAGCCATCGCGAAGATCGGCTTCCGGCGCTTTTGCATTTTATTAACCATCAATCTATATATCAGCAAGAGCGGGGTATTGTCGAAAAGGATTGCAGAAATTTAACAAAAGGCAGAGCGATGACGGCAAGCGAGGAAGTGAAGATCACATTTGTATACCACCTAACAAAACGGCCAGCGGATGAAAAAAATTATCGGCGCTTGATTTGGCTGCTCATGTGCTTCTTATTGACGCTTGATTGTTCAAGACCCAATTGGTGGCGTCTTGCAAACACACGTCATCGTTGCCAGTGACGGACGTCGTGGGATCGATAATCAAATCACCCGCCGGCGCGGGGTTGATCCAACCCGACGGTATACGTAGTGACGTAGTAGGGTCAAGAGTTGCTACATGTTACAATCTTTCATTAAACTCTGCAGCTCTTCTTTATCATAATTGATTTCAAATCTTTTGAGGATAATGCTGTTTAGTAATTCAACTAATTCTCCTACATCTTTCTGATAATAGTTTGAAACATGAATCTGTTTCTGCTTATCACCAATCTTAACTAACAGCGTTTTGTTATCACCGTCTTGGACACGGGGATTCTCGTAATGTGTTTGAAGCGAATCGATTGAAAACTTCTCAATAAGGCTTCTTGCTTTATTTTTTTCTTCATCGGATAGGAATTTTCTATATATCGATTCTCTCGTTTCGCCTTCCACTCCT